>Ga0209456_10000700_pt1 | contig 17456 bp, 18 predicted proteins | sample COG_11_FD_184755 | JGI IMG/M metagenome (GOLD analysis project Ga0209456, IMG submission 184755) | Pelagic marine sediment microbial communities from the LTER site Helgoland, North Sea, for post-phytoplankton bloom and carbon turnover... | ecosystem: Environmental > Aquatic > Marine > Neritic...
GGTGCGCTCGGGTGCAAACGAGACCTCGGCGATTGCAATCTCGATGGGCAAACACCCGACGGGCATGTAATCGACGGCCCCGCGGCATTCGACATCGCGTATCGCATCACCGACGGCCTGCCGATGTACGAGGGGCAAGCGCTAGTGCAATCGACCTGCGGCGATGGGTCGTTCTGTCACGCACCGGCTGCCGTCGGAGCCGACCGGATCGGCGTCCCGGCCGGGCTGAACTTCGACGTCGACCTGGCTTGCACCGACGAGTCGCAGGACCCGACCTGTACCCAACCCATCGAGGCTTGCAACGGAAGCCAAACCGACACCGCGTATTGTCGGCGTCTCGAAGGCCTCCACAACAACCAGAATCAGATCAATCGTTTCGCCGAAGGCATGATCCAAGAGATGCGTGCGGGCGCAATGCCGCCCGGCGAAGCAGGTCGCCGAGTTCGGAACGGCACGCCATGGCTTCGCAAGTTCGACCCGGATCGGCCCGAGCGCCCCGAGGAGCTGCCACCGATCGAATCGGCGGAGGCCCAAGAGATCGTGCGCAACTGGCTTGCATGCCAGGCCCCGGTCATCGCGCGCACCGAGATTCCCGCCTCCGCAGAGGACGAGCTCGAACCGTGCCCAAGCGTCGACGGCGAGATCTGCATCTACAACGGGCCGGAAGGGGATCTCCCCGGTCCAATGTGGAGCGAGATCTACTGGAGCATCATGTTCAACGAGTGCGTGATCTGTCATGGGCCTCCCAACGACAACGTCGACCAGAACCCCAATAACCCGCGCGGCGGGGATATTCCCGGAGGCGCGAGCCCGGCAGCCCTGGAGGCTTTGGATTTGACCGGCCCGGACGCAACGGACACGAGCAACTGGCCCAGCGACTCCTACCCGGCCGTAGTCGATGCGTTGGCCTACCAGGTTACGAGTTGCCCCGATGAAGGGACGATTGTAATTCCCTTCGACTCGCAAGACTCGGTCATGATTCAGAAGCTGCGGAACACCCAGGCTTGTGGCACAGACATGCCGCCCTTGGACCCAATCAGCGAAACCCTCATCCAAATCGTCGAGGAGTGGGTCGATCTCGGAGCGCCCAACAACTAGTGCAGCGCGCGTGTCTCACCGCGGTGCTCCTCTTGTCGTCGTTGGCCGTGGTGGGCTGCAAGACAGCGCCTGCGTGTCCGCTTCAGGCGCGCACGGACGCCGCGAAGGCGCTCGAGGATCACGCTGGCAGCCAGGCGGGGTGGCAGTCGATCAAGGCCGAAGCCCGCGTGACGCAGTGGGGCCGCAACGGACGTGTTCGCGGCACGGTCTTGATGTTTCTCGAGCGGCCCGACCGAGTTCGTTTCGATGTGATGACGCAGGTGGGACCCGCGGCGGTGTTGACGAGCGATGGGGAGACCTTCCAGCTCAGCGACTTGCGCGAAGGCACGTTCTTGCATGGGCCGACGTGCCCGGAGAACATTGCGCGCCTCCTGGGGATCTCGGTCGATGCGGAGAACGTTCTTCGGCTCCTCACGGGTGACACGCCGACGATCGAGGCGACCGAACGGTCGATGGAATGCCGCGATGGGCTCTACGTAGTGACGCTCGTGGCCGCGGACGGGACGACTCAGGAGGTCGCGTTCTCGGTCGACGACGCCGATCGGGAAAAGGCGCCCGACGCGCAGCGTTTGACGCTCCGGCGATCCACCGAGCGCGCCCCGGACGGGAAGACTCGCTGGGAGGCGACGTACGACGATTACATCGACGTCGACGGCCAGTCGTTTCCGACGAACGTGCGGTTTATCGATGAGGTCAACGACGCCGACACCTCGGTTCGTGTGAAATCGATTTCGTTGAACCCCGAGGTTCCAGAAGGGGCCTTTCAGCAGGCGCCGAGCCCCGGCATGTCGATCGAGCTCGCTTCGTGCTCATGAAAAGATGGGCATCGAGCGACCGGTGCTAAGGTAGCGCCGCATGACCGAACCCCTGCTCAGTCTGCGCCATCTGGTCACGGCGTTCGAGACCGACGAGGGCTACTTGAGGGCCGTCGACGACGTTTCGTTCGACGTGTTTCCCGGTCGCACACTCGGCATCGTCGGGGAGAGCGGTTGTGGGAAGAGCGTGACGTCGTTGTCGATCATGCGCCTCGTCCCGAGCCCGCCAGGATTCATCGAGCGTGGCGAGGCCTTGTTCGAAGGTCGTGACCTAATCCAACTTCCCGAATCGGAGATGCGGAGCCTGCGGGGCAACGAGATCTCGATGATCTTTCAGGAACCGATGACATCGCTCAATCCGGTGTACACGGTTGGCTCGCAGATCGTGGAAGCGATTCGACTTCACCAAGACATGAGCCGCCGCGCCGCCAGGGTTCGCGCGATAGAGTTGCTCGACCTGGTCGGGATTCCGGCGCCGAGCGAGCGGATCGACTCCTATCCGCACACTCTGTCGGGCGGCATGCGCCAGCGCGTGATGATCGCGATGGCGCTCGCCTGTGAGCCTCGTCTCCTGATCGCCGATGAGCCGACAACCGCCCTCGACGTGACGATTCAAGCGCAGATCCTCGATTTGCTCCGATCGCTGCAGGAAGAGCTCGGCATGAGCATCATCTTCATCAGTCACGACCTCGGCGTGATGGCGGAGTTCGCCCACGAGATCGCCGTCATGTACGCGGGCAAGATCGTCGAGCATGCGGAAACCAACGTCTTGTTTCGGACGCCGCGCCATCCGTACACGCGCGGTTTGCTTCGCAGCTTGCCGAGTGCCCGCAATCGAGGGGAACGGCTGCCGACCATCCCGGGCATCGTCCCCGACCTGCGCCAGCTTCCGTCCGGCTGCCGTTTTCAAGATCGCTGCGACCTGGTCACCGACGCGTGCCGTGCCGACGAGCCGACCTTGCAGCAACTCGATCAAACTGAGGTCTCGTGTTTTCACGCTGAGGGGCCGGCATGAGTGAGCAGCCGCTCGTCCGCGCCGAGTCGTTGCGCAAGTCGTTTCGCGGCCCTTCGCGTGGCATCGGGCGCGGCCACGCGGAGCTACGCGCTGTCGACGGAGTCAGCTTGGAGGTGATGCCGGGCGAAACCCTCGGCCTGGTCGGCGAGTCGGGATGCGGCAAGAGCACATTGGGCCGCTTGTTGCTCCGACTCCAAGAGCCAACGGGTGGGCGCGTCTACTTCGACGGGCAAGACATCACCGACCTGTCGCAGTCCGCGTTGCGACCGATCCGCAGCCAGATGCAAATCATCTTTCAGGATCCGTACAGCTCCCTGAACCCGCGGATGACTGTGCAGGCTGCCTTGTCCGAAGCGCTTCGCGTGCACGGCCTGGTGAGCTCCGCCTCTGAGGAGCAGCAGCGCATCGCGGCGTTGCTCGATCGGGTCGGCTTGCGGCCGGAGCACATGCGCCGCTACCCCCACGAGTTCTCCGGAGGACAGCGGCAGCGGATCGGCATCGCGCGCGCGCTGGCGGTTTCTCCGAGCTTCATCGTGGCCGACGAGCCGGTCAGCGCCCTCGACGTCTCCATTCAGGCCCAGATCGTGAACCTCCTCAGCGATCTTCAAGAGGAGCTCGGGCTCAGCTATTTGTTCATTGCTCACGACTTGCACGTCGTGGAGCACGTCAGCCGGCGAGTCGCGGTCATGTACCTCGGGCGAGTGGTGGAGCTCGCGACCTCCGAGCAGATCTACCGCAATCCCCGTCATCCCTATACAGAAGCGCTTCTCAGCGCCGCTCCCGAGCCCGACCCAACCGCCCGGAAACGGCGGCTGTTGCTGCAGGGCGACGTGCCCAGCCCGCTCGATCCACCGGACGGTTGCGCCTTTCATCCGCGCTGCCCGATCGCCGAAAAAGGCTTGTGTGATCGCGAGGTTCCAGCGCTCCGGACGCTCGAGGCGGGGCACGAGGTCGCCTGCCACCTGGCCCGATAGCGGTTGCGGCGCTTACGCCAAGTGGGGTAACTACACCCGATGGCGGAGTCGACCGATGAGCTCGGGATCGATCGGTACTATCGGAGCTTCTCCGCTGGGACGACCCTTTACTATGCCGGTGCTCCGGCGACTGAGCTCTACCTGATCCGCACGGGCAGGGTGCAACTGCTCAAGCGGGCGCGTGGCATCGAGCGAAGCATCGGCCTCTACGGGGCGGAGGAGATCATCGGCGAGGAGGCGCTCCTCCCGGGCGCGCACCGCTCGGCCAGCGCTCAGGCGATCGACCCAGTGACCGCGCTGGTTATCGAAAGCGACACCTTTCGAGCCCTGGTGCGGCGTCGCCCCGACCTGGGGGAAGGGGTTATGCAGCAGCTTGCACGCCGCCTCCAGCGGGCTGGCGAACAGATCGAGAATTTCCTCCTGCCCGATCCGACCATTCGGGTGCTGAACACCCTTCTTCACGCCATGGACGACATCGAAGATGGGCCACTAGAGCTCTCTCCGCTCGAATTATCCACCCGAACTGCACTGGATCTCGACCAGGTCAAGGCGGTTGTCGGCCAGTTGCGGGAGCGCGGATACCTCTCCGTGGGTGATCAGACGATCACCATCGATGACGCTTCGGCGCTCCGCCAACTCCACGATCTGCTCTCACTCAAGGAAGACGTGCGGCACGGATTGAGCTGTCGGTAGGCCGACACCCCTTCTTGACCGGGGTCGCCGCACTCAGTAGACCCTTCACGTGCTTCGGATGTGGGGATTGGTTTGGCTGGCCTGCCTGGTCATGGGGTGTGTGCCGGCTTCGGGAACCACCACACCGGATGACGATCGCTCGGATCGCGAGTTCAAGCTCGCGGCTGCCCTTCGAAGTGAGGGACAGACGGCCAGTGCCATTGAACATCTGCACATCTCTCTCGAGCTCAACCCGGACAACGCCGAAGCTCATCTGCTTCTGGGGTTCATCCAGATGGAGCGGCGCGATTACGAAAAGGCGGAGAAAGATCTGCGCACCGCGATCAAACTGCTGGAGAAGCAAAAGCGCGGCGGTTCGACGCTTGCCGAGGCGCGCAACATCTATGGGCTCTGCCTCATTGAGTTGGAACGGTACGAAGACGCGATCGTCGTCCTCCGGCAGTCCGCAATCGATGAACTGAACAGAGCTCCACATCTTGCATGGGGCAACCTAGGGCTGGCACAATTCCACATGGGCGAATATCAGGAGACGGTGAAGTCCACGATGGAAGCGGTCCGAATACAACCGCGATTTTGCGTTGGCTACTACACGATGGCTCGGGCCATGTGGCATCTGCAGCAGCTGCAGGATGCGGAGCGCGCGCTCGTGAGCGCCCTCGGCGCCGATGAATCCTGCGCCAAGAGCGTGCAGCTTCAGGGCGCGTGGCGGCTACGTGGTGAAGTGCGCGCGCGTCTGGGCCACCGCCAAGACGCGATCGCCGATTTGGAGCAATGTGTAGAGCTCGATCCGTATTCCAACGACGGGCGTATGTGCCAATCCCTTCTCGAGGCTTCCCAATGATGCGCGACTCGATCGGCGACTACTTGAAGACCGAGCGCGAAACGCGCCGGCTTTCGATTGAAGAGGTTTCGAGCACGACGCGCATTCCGCGCAGGACCCTCGAGTCGCTCGAGGATGATCGCTTCGAAGATCTGCCGAGCGGCGTGTTCGTTCGCGGGTTCATCAAGGCGTACGCGTCGGCGGTCGACATCAGTGCCGATGAAGTCCTCGCCCGCTTCGACGAGGAACGACCGCAGACCCTATCTCCGGCCCCGCTGGCGACGGTGCACAGCCGTCGCGGATACGGGGCCCTCTTGCTGGCCATCACGACCGCGGCGCTTTTTGCGATCATCGTGGCCACCTTTTCCCTCGTGCGGCGAGCGCCTGCACAGGACGATCCGATTGAGCTATCCTCCGCGGTGCCGTGCCAACTCGAAGCCGTCAAAGTCGAGCGCTCCTTCTGCGCTCCGTCGACTATCGCGACTCCGACCGCATCGTCACGCTCCTAACAGAGGAGTACGGCAAGATCTCGGCGCTCGCTCGTGGCGCCCGAAAGAGCCAACGCCGGTTTGGCGGGGCGCTGCAGCCCTACGTCCTGATGCAGGCGCACTTCCGACCTGGCCGCGGCGAGCTCGCGCACTTGGAGCGTGTATCGGTGGACCAATCGTTCCACGAGATCCTCCGGAGCTTGGAGGCGATCGGGGTGGCGGGTGCAGCGATGGCTGTGATCCGTGAGCGTGTCCCGGAGCACGAGCCCGAGCCCGCCGTGTTCGATACCGCGGTGCGGTTCCTAGCGGCTCTCAATGAGGGTGCGCCGGCCGAAGAGGCGTTCCTGTGCCTCCAGATTCGCGTTCTCGCGTTGCTTGGTTTCTCGCCGACGCTCGATCGCTGTGTCCAGTGCGCCAAGACGCCGGAGCCCGGCCGCGCGGCCTCCTTCGATGCCGCCCGGGGCGGGATCGTGTGTAGGGCGTGCGGAGGTGGCCGATTGGTGCTGTCGGCCGGCGCACTCCGACGTTGGGTCGCGATCCAGGCGACGTCCGAGCTTCCTGAGCACCCTTGGCCCGATCGGGAACGCCAAGAGATTCACGACGCGCTGACGCAACTCGATGCCAACCACGCGACCGTCAGCGTTCGAGAGCGCACCGCCGCAGCGTCGGGCCGGTGGGAGGGTCGCATCTCGTGAGCGAAGCACCGGAGCCTACGGAGCTGCGCGCGCCTCGCGGCGCCCGCGTAATGGAGATCGATTGGGCGGATGGGCATCGCAGTATGTACCCGCACGAGTTATTGCGCGGCTTCTGTCCCTGCGCGGATTGCCAGGGTCACGAGGGTGCCATCCGATATGTGGCCGGTGGAGACCTCGAGTTGACTGACATTGAGCCCGTCGGAAATTACGCGCTCCGGCTCGCGTGGCGTGACGGGCATCAAAGCGGGATCTACAGCCATCGGTTCCTACGGAGCCTGTGCGCATGTTCATCCTGCGCTGAGGGTGAGCCGAAGTCTCGCTTGTTTCGGCGCGAATAGAGAGGGTCCCCCCCGGTTCGTCTCTGTTACCCTGTACGCCGGGGGGATCGAGTGGCATTTCAAGCTCTCATTGTCGACGACAGCAGCGCGGTGCGCGCGTTCGTCCGCGCTTCTTTGGAGGATGCGGACTTCGCCCGAGTGCAGGAAGCTGAGACCGGCTTCGAAGCGCTTCGGTTGCTTGCTGCCAACGCGTTCGACGTAGTCATCGTCGACGTCAACATGCCGGATATCAACGGCCTCGAGCTGCTCGCCTTCATGAAAAAGAGCCCGCGGCAACAAGGCGCTCGTAAGATCCTGATCAGCACGCAGGTGGATGGTCCCGATTCGAAGCGGGGCGCCGAGCTCGGCGCGGACGCTTTTCTCAAGAAGCCGTTCGAGGTCGATGAGCTTCGAACCATGATCCGTGGCCTGCTCGGTTCGGCCGAGGAGGCCTCTCGGTGAGCGATCCGCGGGACAACGTGCAGCAGGAGTTCTTGGCCGAGGCCCAAGAGCTCGTCGAGGCGTTGTCGCGCGATCTCTTGTTGCTCGACGAGGCTCATCACCGCAGCGAGCGCATCGATCCCGGCCTGATCAACGAGATTTTCCGAAGCGTCCACACACTCAAGGGCATTGCCGGGATGTTTGGGTACAAGCACGTGGGCGCGGTCGCTCATGCGCTAGAGGACCTGCTGGACGATTTGCGGCTGGGCCGGACGCCAGTCGGTTCGCAGCTGCTCGACGTGCTCTTCGACTCGGTCGAGCGCTTCCAGCGGCTGTTGGCGCTCGAAGATCCGCAGTCACCGGAAGAAGAGCCCGGCGTCCAGGCCTACATCGCGGCCGTCCGTTCGATAGGCGCGGAGCCCGAGGCAGAGGACGGTGATCCGCTCGACAAGTACGCGATCGAAGCGGCCGTTCTTTCGGTGCTGACCGAGTACGAGGAGCACCGGCTGAGGGCGTGCATCCGGGAAGGCTTGCAACTCTATCGACTCCGCGCGGCGTTCGATCTGACCGCCATCGATGACTCGATCGAGGCCCTACGTGACGCGGCGAGCGATGACGCGGAGATCATCACCTATCTGCCCAGCATGGAAGGGGGCAACGAGGACACCATCGAGCTCGTGGTGCTGCTCGCCAGCCGTGTGCCGGTGGAGGAGCTCAAGGCCCATTTCGAGGGGAGCTACGGCACAATCGAGGCCGTGGAGGAGCGGACGCACCTGCCGACTCTGCCCCCGAGGCTTACATCGATCCCCTCGGCCGCTGTCAGCACGGGACCCCAATCCGAGGAAGACCCGAGCCAAGCCTCGCTTCGTTCGGTCGCCAACTCGGTCCGCGTGGACATCCGCAAGCTCGACCACTTGATGAACGTCGTGGGCGAGCTTGCCTTGGTGCGGAGCGCCGTCAATCGAATCGTCGATCGCTTCAAGGGCGAATCGATGCACCGCCAGTCGCTCATGGCTCTCGACCGCATCGGTCGTGGCTTTGAGCGTCAACTGTCCGAGCTCCGCACCGGGATCCTCGACGTTCGCATGGTGCCGCTCGGCCAGGTGTTCAACAAGCTTGCTCGCATCGTGCGGCAGGCAGCGCGGGAGCATGACAAGGAAGTGCGACTCGTCGTCACCGGCGCGAACACGGAGGTCGACAAGCTCATCGTGGAGGAGCTGACCGACCCGCTTATGCACCTGGTCAGAAATGCAATTGACCACGGCATCGAGCCTGCCGACGCGCGGACCCGAGTCGCCAAGCCGCCCGAGGGCACCCTCGCGCTCAACGCCTATCACAAGGGCAGCAACGTCGTCATCGAGGTTGAAGACGACGGTGGCGGCATGAACGCTCATAGGTTGCGAGAAACCGCGGTTGCTCGCGGTCTCTTGAGCGCAGACATCAGCCATGAGCTGACGCGTCAGGAGATGCTCAACTTGGTGTTTCTCCCCGGGCTGAGCACCAGCTCCGAGATCACGGATTTGTCGGGCCGCGGCGTCGGCATGGACGTCGTCAAAACCAACATCCTTCGGATGGGCGGGATGATCTCGATCGCGAGCGAGAACGGTATCGGAACGAAGATCACCGTCACGCTCCCGATCACCCTTGCAATCATTCGTGCACTCATCGTCACGGTCGCGTCACGGACATTTGCGTTGCCGATCACGGCGGTTCGCGAAGCGATTCCCTACGTGCCCGAAGAGGTGCGCACCATTCAAGGCCGTGAAGTCATCACCCTGCGCGGCGAGACGCTCGCGATTTGCGATCTCGCTCGCTTGTTCGGCTTCCGCGACTCCAGCGGGGGGGAGGGCCGGTTCGTGGTCGTCGGCTCGATGGGGAACCGAGAGCTCGGATTTGTCGTCGACGGGCTCGTCGGTCAGGAAGACGTGATCATCAAGGCCCTCGGGAAGAGCTTATCTTCGGTTCGCGGCTTTGCTGGCGCGACCGATCTGGGCGATCAGAAGGTCGCACTGGTGCTCGATGCACCGGCGCTCTTCACGGAGCATTTCGACGGGGCCGACGCGCTCCGAGCCCTGGAGACTCGCGCATGAGCCCGACGATGCAAAAAGCGACGCTGGTGCCCCACGTGGATAGCGAGACAGGGGCCATTGCAGTGCTGGCGGTGATGGCGGGCAATGAGGCGTATGGATTCCCGCTGTCAGCCGTGCGCGAGATTCTGGTGCCGCCTCCGCTGACGGAGGTTCCGCGTGCACCTGAGCACTTCCTAGGTGTCATCGCGGTGAGAGGCCAAATCATCACCGTGATCGACCTGCCCAAGATGTTGCATCTCGAGGTGCAGCAACCGCAGCCGTACGGGCGAGTCTTGTTGGTCGACAACGGCGTAGAGCTCATCGGGGTTGCCGTGGACCGTGTCATTCAGGTGTATCGAATGGAGCCTGACCAGATCGAGTACGCGAGCGCAATGGGCGCCGAGCTGTCGGAGTACGTCGTCGGAGTCGGTCGTGTTCCTTCGGATTCGTCGACCGGCGCGGAGGACATGTTGATCTTGATCGATCCCGTGTCGCTGTTTGGGGGAATGAAGTGAGCGGAGGCCGGGCATACAGTGCGACGTTCGCCAAAGACCTGATTCGCGTCGAGGTTGGCACGATCCTGTACGCGCTTGAGGTCGCGCGCATTCGTGAAATCGTCAACCCGCTGCCGGTCATCGAGCTTCCACGCGAGCGTCCTCTTGTCCTCGGAGTGGCGGACTACCGCGAGCAAGTCGTTGCGATTGTCGACCTGCGCCGCCTTTTTGGCTTACCCGCACAGGAGACGAGTCGACGAACCAAGTGGATCATCCTTGAAACCCGCGGAATGTTGGTCGGGGTCGTGGTCGATGCAGTGCTCGATGTCTTTTCGTCCGCGGAGAACCCGCAGCGCGACGTCCCGGTGTTGGACGAGCGTCATCGGGGGCGGGGCATCACCTCGGCGTACCTTCACGATGAACGGCTAGTGTTCCTGCTCGATGCAGACAGGCTCGTCGAACCCGCGATGGAGATTCAACCGGGAGAGATGCCGTTCTTGCCGTCGGAGGCGCCGTGACCAGCGATCGGCTCGAACAGGCGCTCCATTCCGCCGATCCGGACGTGCGGCGTCAGGCGGTTTATCGGATGAGCCTGCGTCCTCAAGGGACGCCGCTGACGCAGATCCTCAATGCGCTCTCGGATACGGATTGGCGCGTTCGAAGGGAAGCGATCTCGCTTGCGGCGCAGACGAGCGAGAAGGACGCGCTGATCGATGCGCTTCTGGTTCGAGTGGCCGAGACCGACAACATTGGCCTGCGCAACGCCGCCATCGAGGTCCTCGGGGTGGTCGCCCAAGGCAAGGCCGACAAGTTCGTCAAAGCTTGCGAGGGTGCCAGCGAGGGCGTGCGGAAGTTCCTCATCGAAGCCATGGGCAAGACGCGAGATCCCCAGATGATCGACCATCTCGAGCTTCTCATTCGAGGCTCCGACGCCAATGTGGCCGCCGCGGCGGTCGAGGCGCTGGTATGCATTGGAGGTGCACGCTCCGAACGCCTTCTCCAGGAGCGACTCTCGACTCCCCACTTGTTTCTCCGCATCTCCATCCTCGAGGGGCTGACTCGGATGGGTACACGGGTGCCTTGGGAAGAGCTCCGACCGGCGGTCGAAGACGCGATCGTTCGCCGAATCTCGGCCGAGCTTCTCGGAAGGACAGGCGAGCCCCAGGCACTCGAGTTTCTTCTCGAGCTCGCGCCCGATGCGTCCCCGCAAACCTCTTCGGCGGCCCTTCGTGCCATCGCGGAGCTTGCCGAGCGGGCCGAGGCTCATCGCGCCGAGTTGATCGAACGGTTGAGCGCGTCGAGCGAATCCTTCCGGCACGCGTTCCACGAAGCTCTTCTTCACGGCGACACCGCGACTCGACGAGGTGCAGCCTACCTCGCGGTGCTGTGCAGGGACGAGAATTCCCTCGAGGCCGTCTTGCACGCGGTCGCCGATGACGTGGCCACCCCGGAGACGATCGAGGCGCTCCGGAGTTGGGGCCCTGGGCTCATCGAGCCGTTGCTGATGCAGCGCCGCAGCGAGCCTCGGGTATGGGCACTCTCACTCGAGCTCGCGGCCGAGCTCAGCTACCGGCATCTCGACCAAGTCCCGGCCGGCACGCGCGATCGCATTCGCAGCCTGATCGAGCGGGATTTGACCGACGCGACGGACGAGGTGCGAGCCGCCGCGGCTGAGAGTCTTCGTTGGTGGGGCGATCCCCGCGACTGCCGTGCGCTCGTCGAGTGCTTGAGCAGCGAGTCGCATCAAGTTCGAGCCGCCGCGACCGCCGCGCTCGAGGCGCTTGCCAAGCGGGTGCCAGCCCTGGTTGAGGAAGCGCTCGAGCGCGCCGACCTCGATGGCCCGGGGGGCGCCGACATCGCGCATGTGCTCTCCCGTCTGCACTCCACAGGCGCGATAGAGGTGCTCAAGCGCGGCTTGCATAGCGGCGATCCGCGCACGCGCCGAGCAGTCGTCCAAGCACTCGCGATGGCAAACGCCACCGACGTGGCGCAACTGATTGGCTATGCCGTCGCGGATGAGGACATCGACGTTCAAATCGCGGCGGTCCGAACGCTGGGACAGATGAGTACCGTCGAAGCCAATGTCCCGCTCGGCACCGCCCTCGATTCGCCATTCCCTCCGATCCGGGCTGAGGCCGCCCTTGCTCTCGGACGGCGTGAAGCCAGTGATGCCATTCCCCGAATTCGGGCCTTGCTAGAAGACCGGGAGCCTGTGGTCATCGCCGCGGCACTCGACGCCCTTGCGTGGTTGGGGGATCCCGAAGTCGCCGCCGCGGCGGAGCGCGCGCTCTCTCACGCGGACGACGAGGTGTTTCAGGCTGGTCTTCGCGCCGCTCATACATTGCCCACGCGTGACGCCGAGCGGCTGGTGGGGATGGGCCTCGAGCATTCGGCCTGGAATGTTCGCATGTTGGCGATCAAGCTTCTGTTGGCTCTCGACACCGAGCGCACCCGCGCGCTCTTGGCCGAGGCGCTCGCGGGCGAGAGCGATTCCATGGTCAGGCACGCTATCGAGAGCGGCCTGCTCGGAGACTAACGTGACCTTGCTGCACGACGTAGGGCCAACCCTCGACCTCAAGGAATTCCGCCTCCTTCGGGATTTCGTCAACCAATTCTGCGGCATCTACTTCGCGGACGACTCGGCTTACATCGTCGAGCGGCGTCTCCGGGAGCGCCTTCGCGACCTCGGCATCGATGATTTCTCCGAGTACTACCGCTACCTGCAGTATCACCCGAGAGCGGACGCAGAGCTCGAGGCCGCCGCCGAGGTGCTCACGACCAACGAAACCTACTTTTTCCGCGAGGCATACCAACTTCGAGCGTTCACCGATGAGATTCTTCCCGTCGTTCGGGGGCGCGCGCTCGCTCGCCGATCGAAGCGGCTCGACATATGGAGCGCGGGGTGCTCGAGCGGGGAAGAGGTCTACACGATTGCGATGCTCGTCGATGCGACCGGTCTCTTCGAGGGTTGGGACATTCGAGTGTTCGGAAACGACATTTCTCGCCGCGTACTGCGGAAGGCTCGCGGAGCCACGTACGGCTCGGCGAGCTTCAGGGCGATGATTCCAGACTACGAGCGCTACTTCATCGACACCGACGAGGGTAGACAGGTTCATCCGCGCATTCGGTCGATGTGCCACTTCGGGCACCTCAATCTCATGAATCAACGGCGATCGGCGATCGTCGGGCGGGTGGACGTCACCTTCTGTCGAAACGTCCTGATCTATTTCGACGACGCGTCGCGCCGCAAGGTTCTCGATACTATTTACGAGCGGTTGAACCGCGGCGGCTACTTGCTCCTCGGTCATAGTGAGTCGCTTCTTCAGTCGAGCACGGTATTCGAAATTGCGCAGCTGTCCACCGATATCGTCTACCGGCGGCCCATCCCCTACACCGATCTGCCTCCGAGGAGGCTGTAGGTGAGGGAGCTCCGCGCACTGGTCGTAGACGACTCTTCGCTGAATAGGCGCACGATCGCAGCGATCCTTCGGGAGATTCCCGGCGTCTCGCAGGTCGATGTCGCAAACGACGGCGCGGACGCGTTGCGGGTGGTCGAAGGGAACCCGCCAGACTTCATCACCTTGGACCTGGAGATGCCGCGGCTGGATGGGTTCGAGTTTCTTCAGCTCTTGATGGACCGCCATCCTTTGCCCGTGGTGGTGGTCTCCGGGCTTTCGGCGAAGGAGAACGTCTTTCGCGCGCTCGAGCTCGGGGCGATCGACTTCCTCGAGAAACCTCAGGGTGAGGAGGCGCCGCTCGAACACCTTAGGAGGCAACTCGCCGAAAAAGTGCGGGTGGTCCAGCAACTATCACCGCTGGCGCTTCGCAGGACGACCCTTGGTGGCTTGGCGCTCGACGCGGAGGTTCGCGAACCGCGAAGCAACGAACGAGAGCCCTCTGTTCTCAAGAGGGTTCCCAGCAAGGTCATCGTCATCGGCGCATCCACCGGCGGTCCAAAGGCCTTGGTCACTTTGTTCCGGCATTTGCATGATGACGTCGACGCCGCCCTAGTCGTCGCGCAGCACATGCCGCCGCGATTCACCGGAACGTTTGCTGCGCGCCTCGATCGAACGGGCGTGGTGCAGGTTTCGGAGGCCAAGCAGTACGAGCGTCTCGCTCGGGGGCATGCCTATGTATGCCCGGGAGGTCGATGTATCGAGGTCGTTCCCTCGGACCGTGGACCGGCCATTCGCGTCGTCGACCCCAACAAAGGTTCTCACTACATCCCCTCGGTCGATCAGCTCTTCAGCTCTGCGGCGCGTGTGCTCGGTGATAGAGCGATCGCCGTCGTGCTCACAGGGATGGGGAATGACGGTGCGGCTGGGGTGCGCGACATCTCCGCTCGTGGCGGACAGGTGTTGGTCGAAGCTCCGGAGACTGCGGTTGTTTCGGGAATGCCTCTGGCCGCTCAGCGGTCCGGGGTACGGCATCAATCACTCGGGATTTGGGCCCTCGGCGACATGCTTGCTGAGCTCGCCCGGCCAAGTGGCAAATGAGACTCGAACTTTGAGCACACCGCATCGTATCGTAGGATTGAGTTAGCTATGCGTCGGTACCGCTGCCTCGTAGTCGAAGACTCTAAGACCATGCGCAACATGCTGTCGGAGTCTCTCCGACGAATTCCAGGAATGGAGGTCGTCGAGGCAGAGAACGGTCTAGCGGGTATTCGCGCGCTGGCTGCGCAGCGATTCGACCTCGTGTTGACCGACGTCAACATGCCGGTGATGGACGGCTTGAAGCTCGTGCGGCACGTTCGAGCCGACCCGCGACACGAAAAGACGCCTATCGTGATCATCACCACGGAAAGCGCGCCGAACGATCGAGATCGCGCCTTGGCGTTGGGTGCAAACGCTTATATCGAAAAGCCAATTCAAGCGCCGCGGGTGATCCGTGCCGTGAAGAAACTGCTCGAGGATTGACGGCTATGGCCGACGATGAATCCCAGCCCCCAGGCAAAGGCATCTTGCACCCAGAGGGTATGCAGGCTGTGCGGGACCTGGCAGCTGGCATCGTCCACGAGGTCAACAACATCCTCGGGGTGATCATCGGCAACGCACATCTGGCTAAGAAGAACGCTTCGAATGTGGAGGCGCTCGAGAAGTACATGGGCGAAGTCCGCAACGCCGCGGAAGACGGGCGCGAGCTCATGCGCGACCTTTCGGTCCTCGCCGGACAGGAATCGGTGCGGGCGCGGGCACTTTCCCTCAACGATCTGGTGACCAACGCGGTTTCCGAAATCGGCACGACCGTTGATCTCGACCTGAGTGCCGAAGACTCGACGGTCCAGCTCGATATCTGGTCGGCAAAGGAGGCGCTGGCCGGTGTGGTGCAGTTCATGGCGAAGGCCAAAGCCGTGACATCGATCCGTATCGCCACACGCGTCGTTGGGGCCGCCGCTGCGCTGACCATCGAGGATGACGGCGCGAGCCCGAGCGAGAAGGACCTCCGGGCGCTGTTTGCGCCATTCGCGAAGCTCGATCGCCGTCCGAAAGTAGGGCTCGAGCTGACCCGGCTCGCAGACTTAGCGTCGCGGTCGAGCGGCTACGTCACTGCGGGCGTGCGCGAGCCGCACGGTCTTCGCATCGTACTGACCTTGCCCGTGTCCGAGCGCCCGGCTTTAGGAGACGGTCCAGGTGTGCCCTTGTCGAAGAAGGGCATGTAGGTCCGGTTCGCCGAAGCGCTCTTCCGCAAGCTCGCGCTGAACCTCGACGCTCTGGTTGTAAACGGGGCCCGGCTGACGGTAGAGTACGCCGAGCGCTACGACCTCAGGCAGGTCGCTGAGCATCCAAGCGAGCGATAGGTTGGTTTCGTCGTGAATGACGATGTCGGCTTCGGTGACGCCGTCCTCGCCGATCGTCACCACCTCGAGGCTGAGCGTCTCTGGCTTCAACCGGAGGCCCTTTTCGCCGTTGGCGCCGAACTTCATGGGTTGCCCGTGCTCGAGCCACAGCTGGTAGGCGGGACCGGTCTTTCGATCCGTGATCAGATCGAAGACGCCGTCGTTGAAGACGGGGCAGTTCTGGAGGATCTCGATGAACGACGCCCCTTCGTGCTCGCGGGCTGCGCTCAGCGCGTCGGGAAGCTTCTTCGAGGTGTCGAAAGCGCGAGCCACGAAAGTCGCGCGTGCCCCCAACGCGAAACGCGCCGGCACCACTGGCTGGTCGATCGAGCCGAGCGGGCTCGAAGGAGTGACCTTGCCGACCTGTGACGTCGGCGAGTACTGCCCCTTCGTCAAACCATAAATCTGATTGTTGAACAGCATGATCTGTAGATCGATGTTGCGGCGCAACACGTGAAGCAGGTGGTTGCCGCCAATGCTCAGCCCGTCACCGTCACCGGTGATCACCCAGACATCGAGCTTCGGGTTAGCGAGCTTGAGCCCTGTCGCGATCGCAGGTGCGCGACCGTGGATCGTGTGAAACCCGTAGGTGTTCATGTAGTAGGGGAACCGGCTCGAGCAGCCGATGCCGGAAATGAATACGGTGTTCTCGGGGCTCGATCCAAGGCTCGGCAAGGCGCGCTGCACCGCCGCGAGGATCGCGTAGTCGCCACATCCAGGGCACCAGCGAACTTCCTGATCGGAAGAGAAGTCTTTGCGGGTGTACTCTTTTTTGGGACTATTGGGACTCATATTGCGCTCCCGTGCAGACGCTCTTCCATCGCTTGGATGAGGCCACCAATGTGGAACGGCAGCCCGGTCACTCTGGGCAAGCTTACAGCGTCGACTGGGAACTCGGCCCGGAGCAACTTCACCAGCTGTCCATTGTTGAGCTCTGGGACCAGGACGGTATGGAACGACGCAAGCAGGTTGCCAAGCCCCTCCGGAAGCGGCCAGATGTTGCGAAGGTGCAGGTGCGATACCTGGTGGCCCTGCTCGCGCAGCACGCGTACCGCCTGACTGATCGAGCCGTAGGTCGATCCCCAACCGACGACCAACAAGTCGCCGTGGCCCTCGCCCTGGTCGACCTTTGCGGGCGCGATGTCCCTCGCGATTCCGGCGATCTTGTCGTGCCGAACCGTGGTCATCAGGTGATGGTTGCGGGGCTCGTAAGAAATGTGGCCGGTGCTCCGGTCCTTTTCGAGCCCTCCGATGCGGTGTTCGAGACCGGGCGTGCCCGGAACGGCCCACACCCGGGCTAGAGTTTCCTCGTCTCGCGAGAAGGGATGGAAGCCGTCGGGCTCCTCGTGGAACGCGACTGGGAACGGCTTGAGCGCGTCGAGATCAGGCAGCAGCCAAGGCTCTGCACTGTTTGCGAGGTAGCCGTCACTGAGCAAGATGACGGGCGTCATGTATGTCACGGCGAGGCGAATCGCTTCGATCGCCATGTAGTAACAGTCGCCCGGTGTTGCGGCGGCGAGCACTACGAGTGGCGCGTCGCCGTTGCGCCCCCAGACCGCTTGGAAGAGATCGGATTGCTCGGTCTTCGTCGGAAGCCCCGTCGAAGGCCCGCCACGCTGGACGTTGACGACGACCAATGGCAGCTCGGCCATGATCGCCAAGCCAATCGCTTCGGACTTCAATGCGACGCCAGGACCG
>Ga0209456_10000701_pt1 | contig 17419 bp, 13 predicted proteins | sample COG_11_FD_184755 | JGI IMG/M metagenome (GOLD analysis project Ga0209456, IMG submission 184755) | Pelagic marine sediment microbial communities from the LTER site Helgoland, North Sea, for post-phytoplankton bloom and carbon turnover... | ecosystem: Environmental > Aquatic > Marine > Neritic...
GGCAAGTATCGCCCGGTGCGCGCGATGGAAATCTACGGTGGTGTAAGTCCGCGGCCGCAGATTACGAAAATCCAGCGCGGCGTGGATGTGGTTATCGCCACACCAGGCCGCCTTCTCGACCACGTCCGTCAGGGAAATATCGATCTTTCGTACGTCGAGATGTTTGTTCTCGATGAGGCGGATCGCATGCTGGACATGGGCTTTATCCGCGACATCAGGCAGATCATCAAGGAGCTACCCCAGGAACGGCAAAACCTGTTGTTCTCGGCGACGTTCTCGAAAGAAATCCGCGATCTCGCAAACAATCTGCTCGACCACCCGGCGGAGATCCAGGTTGCCACGCGCAACACGACGGCGGAACGCGTAGAGCAACTCGTCTACCCGGTCGACAAGGCCCGCAAGCGCGAGTTGTTGTCCGAGATGATCGGACGCGGTAACTGGCAGCAGGTGCTCGTATTCACGCGCACCAAGCATGGCGCGAATCGTCTGGCCAAGCAGCTCAACCAGGATGGCATCACGGCAGATGCGATTCACGGTAACAAGGGGCAGGGCGCACGAGCGAAAGCCCTGCGTGACTTCAAGGCCGGCAAGATTCGTGTCCTCGTGGCAACGGACATTGCCGCTCGTGGCCTCGATATCCAGAAACTGCCGCATGTCGTGAATTTCGAGCTCCCGCATGTCCCCGAAGATTACGTGCATCGAATCGGTCGCACCGCGCGGGCTGGAGAAGACGGCACAGCTGTGTCACTCGTGTGCGTTGATGAGCAGAAGCTCCTCAAGGACATCGAGAAGCTGCTCAAGCGCGACATCAAGAAGGAATTTGTGCCCGGCTACGAAGTCGACAAGCGCATCAAGGCGGAGCCGATCAACAAGGGCCGGGCAGGCCAGGGCAAACCCAACGGTGGTCCGCGCAAGAAGGCGTCGCGCCCGACTGGCCGCAAGCGGCCTGGCAAGAACGCGCGCAACAACCCGCGCAAGCGCAATAATGCTGGCGGACGCTCCCGGGCGTCCTGACCCTTAGCCAAGTCAAGTATTTCAAGGACTTGCCTCGTCGTTGGCCGTCGAGGCGGGCCTTTTCCCATCATGGGACTTGTTATATTAGGAAATAGTAATATATAATTAAGCGAATCCTAATATAGCTGATGGCACAAATGCGTTTTGTGCGGAGCCAAACTCATGATGCGAAAGGTATTTTTTCTTGTTGCGGTCATCGTAGCCGTCCCGGCGTGGGCGGCGGTGCCGTTCGAAACGGCTACTGCAACCTATGATCTCGCGCCGCGTGAGCGCGTGTGGGACGGCCGCATCGAGGCCGTGAACCAGGCAACGGTGTCAGCGCAGACGTCCGGCCGAATCGCGGAATTGCCGTTTGACGTCAATGACTACGTGGAGGCAGGTGATGTCGTCATGCGTTTCACTGATGTCGAACAGAAGGCGACCCTGGCACGTGCCGAGGCGGCGCTCCAGGAGGCGAGCGCGCGGCTTGCCGAGGCCACTCAGCAATTCGATCGCTTCTCGAGGATGATCGAGAACAACAGCGTATCCCGGCAGCAATACGACCAGTCGCGCGCGAATCGTGATGCCGCGCAGGCGCGTCTTAACGCGGCACGCTCCGATGTCGAGTCCGCAAAGGAGCAACTCGAGTACACGGTAGTCAGGGCACCGTATGCGGGTATCGTGTCGGAACGCCATGTCGAACTCGGTGAGCTGGTTAGCCCGGGACAACCACTGATGTCCGGGCTTTCCTTACAGTCATTACGAGTCAATGTCGATGTGCCGCAGAGCATGTTCCATTCGGTACGAACCATCGGCAGGGCTTTTGTGTACGTCGATGAGCAACGCATTGCGGCGGAGAGCCTGACATTCTTCCCGGTTGCCGATGCGGCCGCGAATACGTTTCGTGTTCGCGTGAACCTGCCGGACGGGGCGGCGACGCTTTACCCGGGCATGTTCGTCAAAGTCGGTTTCGTCGTCGGGGAATCCCAGCGCCTTCTGATACCGGCCGAAGCCGTGATGCGCCGTAGCGAACTTAGCGGCGTCTACGTGACCGATGGTGATGCTGTGGTTTTGCGGCAGGTGCGACTCGGCCGGAAGTACGGTGCTTTCATCGAGGTGGTCGCCGGACTGAGTGAAGGCGAGCGGGTTGCGATCGACCCAGTGGCAGCAGGTATCTATCTCAAAGAGCGCACCGACTGATGGCAAGTGAGAAGAAACTCGGTTTTTCGGGGGCGCTTGCGAGGCGTTTCCAGGATTCCAAGATCACGCCGTTACTGGCCTTAACGGGTCTCCTGCTGGGCTTCTTCGCCGTTGCTGTGACGCCGCGCGAGGAAGAGCCGCAGATCAATGTGACGTTCGCGAACATCTTCGTGCCTTTCCCGGGCGCGAGCGCCGTCGAGGTTGAGAATCTCGTCGCCATTCCGCTGGAGCAGGTGTTGTCCGAGATAGAAGGGATCAAGCACACGTATTCCGTTTCTCGACCGGGAATGGCCGTTCTAACCATCCAGTACGAAGTCGGCGAAGATCGCACCGCCGCAATCGTGCGACTCTACAACGCCGTGTACTCAAACCAGGATTGGTTGCCGCCGGGCACCGGTGTCATGCAGCCGCTGATCAAACCCAAGGGCATCGACGATGTACCAATGGTGACGGTCACCCTCTGGACGGACGATGAAGAGCGCGGTGCGCATGAACTGCAGCGAGTTGCACATGCGATCGAGGCCGACATCAAGCGGGTTCCCGGAACGCGCGATGTCTACACGGTCGGCGGTCCCGATAACGTCGTGCATGTCGAACTGGATCCGCAGCGGCTCGCGGCCTACGGCCTTTCGCTTGACGCCCTGCGCACCGCACTTCTGGCGAGTAATGTCGTGGCGCATGCAGGCGCCGTCGTTGCAGACAATCAAAGCACTCCGGTCACCGCGGGTACCTACCTGGCCAACCAGCAAGACGTCGCCGAACTGGTCGTTGGCGTGATCGATGGCAAAGCTGTGTATCTCGAAGATGTAGCTAGCGTGAGAGCGGGCGCCGATCAGCCCGAGCAATACGTTCGCTTCGGCGATGCCCCCGCAGTAACGATTGCCGTCGCCAAGAAGCCAGGCACCAATGCAGCGCGCGTATCCGCACAGGTCATCGAGCGTATTGACGCGCTGCAAGGCATCGCGATTCCAGAAGGTGTCGAATACACGGTGACGCGCGACTACGGCAAGACAGCGGATGACAAGGCGAAGAAGCTCATCCAGAAACTCGCCTTTGCGACGGTGTCAGTGATTCTCCTGATCTTCCTGACGCTCGGACGGCGCGAAGCTGTTGTCGTAGGGTCGGCCGTGATCATCACGCTGGCACTGACGCTGTTTGCGTCCTGGGCGTGGGGCTTCACGATCAACCGCGTCTCGCTGTTCGCGCTCATATTCTCGATCGGCATCCTCGTTGATGACGCGATCGTCGTGGTCGAGAACATTCACCGGCACATGGCGATGGGTGGCAAGACACTGTTCGACGCGATTCCGCCGGCCGTCGATGAAGTCGGTGGCCCGACCATTCTCGCCACGTTCACCGTGATTGCGGCACTGCTACCGATGGCATTTGTAACCGGCCTCATGGGCCCGTACATGAGCCCAATCCCGATCAACGCGAGTATCGGCATGCTGCTGTCGCTGGCAGTGGCCCTGACGGTCACGCCATGGGCGAGCCTGAAGTTGCTGCCGAAGACGCATCACGAAGAAAAGGAAGACAAGACGGCGGCGTGGCTCGACAGCTTCTTCCGCCGTGTCGTTGGACCGTTCCTGCGAGGCGACGACGGCAAACGCGCGCGCCGTTGGCTGGGTGGCGGTGTCATCATCGCGATTGTCCTGGCCACGAGTCTCGTCGGCTTCAACGCCGTTGTCATGAAAATGCTGCCGTTCGATAACAAGTCGGAGTTCCAGGTCGTACTTGACATGCCGGAGGGCACGACGGTCGAACAGACGGGCCGGGTACTCGATGAGATGGCGGCCTATATAAAGGACATCCCCGAAGTCACCGACTACCAGGTGTACGTGGGCACGGCTGCACCGATCAACTTCAACGGTCTTGTGCGCCAGTACTACCTGCGTGAAGGCCCGACTGTGGGTGATATCCAGGTCAACCTGGTCGACAAGTCCGAGCGGAAACGCAAGAGCCACGAAATAGCGAGTGCGGCACGGCCCGCGCTCCATGAGATCGGCCAGCGCTACGGCGGCTCGGTCAAAGTGGTTGAGGTGCCGCCTGGCCCACCCGTGCAGTCGCCTCTCGTTGCCGAAGTCTACGGCCCCGACTACAGCGGCCAGCAAAAGGTCGCCGCAGAACTGCGGGAACTGTTCGCGAGGACCGATGATATTGTCGATATCGATGACAGCATTGAGGCGACCGCGCCGCGCTTCGTTATATCGGTCGACCGTAACAAGGCGGCTTTGCTTGGCGTCAGCCAGGCCAGCGTTGTGCAGGCACTGAATACCGCGATGAACGGCGAAGACGTCACCTATGTGCGTGACGGCTACCAGAAATACCCTCTCCCCGTGCGGCTGGAACTTCCGGTCGCAGACAAGTCGGAGCTCGACAGCCTGTTGATGCTTCGCGTGGCCGGCCGTGATGGCAATCTCGTCCCCCTTACCGAGGTGGTCGACGTCCAGAGCAGCGAGTGGGAGCAGACCATTTATCACAAGGATCTGTTGCCAGTCGTATTTGTTACGGGCGACATGGCCGGCCGTTTTGATTCACCGCTGTACGGCATGTTCGACATGGTCTTCGGAATGGAGGACACCGAGTTCAGTGTCGGTGATCTCGAGCAGCGCTTCATCAGTCAACCCGACAGCCCCTACAAGTACAGCATCAAATGGGATGGTGAGTGGCAGATCACGTACGAGACATTCAGGGACATGGGCATGGCCTATGCCGTCGGGCTGATCCTGATCTACCTGCTCGTGGTTGGCCAGTTCCGGTCCTACGCGGTACCGCTGATCATCATGGCGCCGATTCCGCTGACGATTATCGGCGTGATGCCGGGACACGCGTTACTTGGCGCGCAATTCACGGCTACGTCCATGATCGGCATGATCGCGCTGGCGGGCATCATCGTGCGTAATTCAATACTCCTGGTCGATTTCATCAACCAGGAAGTCGATGCCGGCGTTGATTTCCAGGAAGCGGTAATTCGGGCAGGCGCCGTGCGTGCCAAGCCTATCGCGCTGACGGCGGTTGCTGCGATGATGGGGGCATTCTTCATCCTCGATGACCCGATCTTCAACGGCCTTGCGGTCACGCTGATCTTCGGCATCCTCGTATCGACCCTGTTGACCCTTGTTGTTATACCAGTGCTTTACTATGCTTTCGGCTATTCCAAGGAGTAGCACTTCGCTTGAAAGATTCTCTGATCGCACTGTCGAAGGACGCACTGTCGAGCCTGCGTGATCTCGCGCCGATCGTCCTCGTCATCGCGGTCTTCCAGGTTCTTGTCATTCAGGAACCTGTGTCCGGCTTCCTGTCGATCCTGTTCGGAGGATTGCTGGTCGTTGCCGGTCTCACGTGTTTCATATTCGGGCTGCGGATTGCGCTGTTCCCGATCGGCGAAGACCTGGCGCATTCGCTTGCGCGCAAAGGCAGCGTCTTCTGGCTATTCACTTTCGCATTCGTGCTCGGATTCGGCACGACGATCGCCGAACCTGCGTTGCTTGCGGTAGCCGAGGAAGCGGCCGAGGTCGCGGTAGGCGCTGGAGCAATCCCTGACAATCAGGAGGCCGCCTCGAACTATGCTCTCGGCCTGCGCCTTGTCGTGGCGTTATCTGTCGGCGTTGCGCTTCTGTTGGGTGTCTTTCGTATTCTCAAGAACTGGTCGCTGCCGCTGATGATTATCGGTGGCTATGTTCTCGTGGTTATCGTAACCACGATGGCCCCGCCCGAGATCGTCGGTATCGCCTATGACTCGGGTGGCGTTACGACGTCGACGGTTACCGTTCCCCTGGTTACAGCCCTTGGTGTCGGTCTCGCCAGCTCGCTGAAAGGGCGCAACCCGATGACCGACGGTTTTGGCCTGATCGCCTTCGCGTCACTGACGCCCATCCTGTTCGTACTCATTTACGGAATCGTGACGCAATGGATCTGATCCTTGATGCATTGATGTTCGTATTTGACAGCGCGATGGACGTGGCGCCGATCGTGTTCTTCCTGTTCGTGTTCCAGTTGTTCGTCATGCGTGAGCGCATTCGCGATGTGCAACAGGTACTTGTCGGCTTCGTATTTGTTACGGTGGGCCTCGGCCTGTTCCTTGTCGGTCTCGAGGAATCGCTGTTCCCGCTGGGGCGCCTGATGGCCCAGCAACTCACCAACCCGGAATTCCTGTTCGAGGTGAGCGGCCACATCGCCGATACGCTCGTTTGGCAGGACTTCTACTGGGTCTACCTGTTCGCCGCGGCTATTGGTTTCAGTACGACGCTTGCGGAGCCGGCGCTCATGGCCGTTTCGATCAAGGCCAACGAAGTGTCGGCGGGCGCTGTAGGCGTCTGGGGCCTGCGCGTAGCCGTCGCGCTCGGCGTCGGCTTCGGTGTCGCGCTCGGATGTTTCCGAATAATTACCGGTCTGCCGCTGCAGCATTTCATCGCGGCGGGCTACCTGGTCGTTATCGTGCAGACCACGATGGCGCCGAAAATGATCGTGCCGCTCGCCTACGATTCCGGCGGCGTCACGACATCTACTGTCACTGTGCCGCTGATCACGGCGCTAGGCCTGGGGCTGGCGGAAGCCGTCCCGGGTCGCAGTCCGCTCCTGGATGGATTCGGACTAGTGGCATTTGCGAGCCTGTTTCCGATAATCTCGGTGCTCGCGTACGGTCAGCTCGCTGTACTAAGAGGGAAGAAATAATGCGATTCAAACTAATTGTGACCTTCGTCGAAGACGACAAGACAGAAGCCGTCATGCATGCAGCTCGAGAGGCAGGCGCAACGGGCTGCACGGTCATAAACAATGCTCGTGGCGAAGGCCTGAAAGAAAGCAAGTCCTTTTTCGGACTAACCTTATCGACACAACGAGATGTCGTGCTGCTGCTCGTCGAGGAACACCTGAGCCGGCACATACTCGAACACATCGGCGAGGTTGGCGAGTTCGATGCGAAACCGGGTACCGGCATCGCTGTTATGATCGATGTAGAAGATGCCGTCGGCGTAGTGCACCAGGTAGAGGAACTGGCCGACATCGTGGAGGAAAACCTATGAGCACTCCTGATTGGGGCACTGTGCGCGACTGCATGAGCCCGAAAGTCACCGAAGTAGACGGCCGCATGGACATCCTGACGGCGATGAAGGTCATGAAAAAGGTCGGTTCGACCAGCCTGATCGTCGAACGGCGCAACGAAGAAGACGAATACGGTTTGCTGTTATTTGCCGACATTGCCAAGCAGGTCATCGCAAGGAACCGAGCACCCGAACGTGTCAATGTGTACGAAATCATGGCCAAACCGGTCCTCATGGTCAGGCCGGATATGAAGGTTCGTTACTGCGCACGTTTCTTCGAGAAGTTCAGGATCAGTCACGCCCCCGTCCTGGAGGACAACAAGATCATAGGCATGGTCAGTTACTACCGACTCATGCTGCACGGATTACCGGACCTCGACGACTAGATCGGGGTCAGTTACTTAACTTGTTCGGTAACTGACCCCGATTTCCTACAAGGGTTCGAATCTCGCCTGGAAGAATCTCAGGAACTCGGGTTCGTAGACCATCTTCAAGCCGCGAATCTCGTCGCGCCTCGCGTACAGGTCAGAAACCGCTTCGGCGACAACATCCATGTGCGCCTGTGTATAGACGCGTCTTGGAATCGTCAGCCTCACAAGTTCGAGCTTCGGATGGCGATTCTCACCAGTAATCGGGCTGCGGCCGGCTGAAACATTGCCGCGCTCCATGGTGCGAATACCCGCTTCAATGAAGAGCTCGGCGGCGAGTGCCTGCGCCGGGTAGTCGTCCTGATCAACATGCGGCAGGAAGCGTCGGGCATCGATGAAAATCGCGTGCGAACCGATCGGCTCGACGATCGGGATTCCCGCGGCCTCGAGCTTGCGGCCGAGATAGCGAACCTGGCCGATACGCGCTGCCATGTGTTCCTCGGTGGCGGCTTCGCGGATACCTTGTGCCATCGCTTCCATATCGCGACCAGCGAGTCCGCCGTAGGTGTGCAGTCCCTCGTAAACCACGACGAGGTTTTGCGCTTTGCGGAACACGTCGTCATCGTTGCAGCAGAAGAAGCCACCAATATTGACGAGCGCATCCTTCTTGGCCGACATCGTGCAGCCGTCGGTCATGTCGCAGATTTCCCGCAGAATCTCGCGTACCGATTTGTCCGCATAGCCTTCCTCGCGTTCACGAATAAACCACGCGTTTTCAATCGTGCGCGTCGCATCGAGCATTATCGGGATGTCGTGCTTGTCGCAGTATGCGCGCAGTTCGCGCAAGTTCGCCATCGAGAACGGCTGGCCGCCCGCCATGTTCACGTTACCTTCGAGACTCAGGTAGGGAACGTGATCGGCGCCAACTTCCTGTACGAGGGCATCGAGCTTGGCGAGATCGACGTTGCCCTTGAACGGATACTGGCTCTGCGAGTCATGCGCTTCATCGACGATAACGTCGACGAAGCGGCCGCCCGCCAATTCCTGGTGCAGTCGGGTGGTTGTGAAGTACATATTCCCCGGCACGCGGTCACCGTCCTTGATCAGGATTTGCGACATCAGGTGTTCGGCGCCGCGGCCCTGGTGCGTCGGCACGAGGTATTTGTACCCGTAGTATTCCCGGACGACCGCTTCGAGGTGATAGAAATTCTCGCTGCCGGAATAGGCTTCATCGCCCATCATCATGCCCGCCCACTGGCGGTCGCTCATCGCAGACGTACCGGAATCGGTCAGCAGGTCGATATAGACGTCGCGGCTCTTCGTAAGGAATGTGTTGTAGCCGGCCTCGCGAATGGCTTTGAGACGCTCTTCGCGCGTCGTCATCCGCAGTAGTTCGACCATCTTGATTTTGTAGGGCTCTGCCCAGTTGTGGTGTTTATGTGTGTCCATGAGGCGCACGTTAGGCCCGATTTGGTCCCCGCGCGATACGTAGATTTACTGCGATTCATGCCTACTTGCCCCGCCGGCTCGATTTGGCATAATTCAGGGCAGCATCAGGCATCCCCCGAGCTTTCGGCTCGACAACAAGAAAAAGGCAATCCTTTGAATATTAAGGCGTTCTGCGCAAACGGCGCAGCGTTACTCGTCGGTCTGGCTTTATTGCCCGCAGCCGGCGAACCTGCGCGGGCCCAGGCCTCGGATGATGTCGTCGACGAGATCGTCGTCACGTCCCGCTACCGCGCGGAAAAACTCACCGATATCCCGGATTCGATCACCCCGTTTACGATCGACGATATCAGGCGCTATCGCATTGAGCGCGTCAACCGCGTGGCGTCTTTGACGCCCAACCTGCGTTTCTCGGACGACCAGGAAGTCGGCGTCAGCACGCTCGTCATTCGTGGCGTGAGCCAGAATCGTGGCACGGGCCAGCCGCCCGTATCGTTTAGAATCGACGGGGTCAGCGCTACCAACAACCTGCTCACGACGCAGGACATGTTCGACATCGAGAGCATCGATGTGTTGCGCGGACCTCAGGGCGCACTCTACGGACGCAATGCCATTGGCGGTGCGATACTCGTCTCGAACCGCCAGCCCACCGCAACGCCGGAGTACGGGCTGCGCTTCAGGGCCGCGCAGGGCAGTGACTATGTGCTCGCGGGCAATGTCTCCGGACCGATCTCGGAGGACAAGGTACTCGGACGCTTCGCATTCCGGTTGCAGGACCGGGAAGGGCAGTTGCGCAATGCCTACCTCGATAACGTGCTGGTCGACTACAAGCAGTCGTCCGCATTTCGCGGCAAGCTGCTGATCACCCCTAGCGACAAGCTGACTCTCGATCTGCGTGCACAGTACATCGACCAGGACGGTGGTTCCGGTTACTTCATGCCAGGGAGCAACTTCTTCCTGCCACTACCGGAGCCAAATCCGCCGATCATCGTTGACGTACCCGAATACGAGATCCAGTCGAACAAGCTGGGCAAGTCGTTCGTGAAGGCTTCCGAACTCGCGGCAAAGATCGATTACAACATGGGTTGGGCGACACTGACCTCGATCACCTCGTATACAGATGTTGACTCCGGCAACGACCAGGACCTGGACCAGACCCTCGTGGAAGCCATCGACATCCTCGTGATCGATGAGTCGCAGACGCTGGCCCAGGAGTTGCGGCTGGTTTCCGACGACGATCGCGCCTTGCGTTGGGTGGCCGGCGTTTCATATTTCACACAGGACCGTTTCCGCTCGCTCGGCACTACGTTTCTCGGCACAGAGGTGCCGCCGGCCGCGCAGGATCTCGAACTGGAGAACTTTGCGGTGTTCGGTAGCCTCAGCTATGACATTCGGGACGATCTCGAGCTGACACTGGCGGCCCGCTGGGACGAAGAGACGCCCAGCGATCTTACCCAGGGGCGCAGCGAGACGTTTACGGAGCTTCAACCCAAGATCAGTCTCGCCTACCACTTCCGCGAGGGACTCCTGGGTTACGTGACCATAGGGAAGGGCTTCCGCGCAGGCGGTTTCAACAACGTGGCGCCGGACAGCAATTTCCCGCCGGGCTTCGACAAGGAGTCGCTGATCAGCTACGAGACCGGCCTGAAAGGCAGTGCATACGATGGGCGATTGCGCGGTGCCGTGTCGTTGTTCTACATCGATTACACCGATATGCAGTACTTCCTGTTCGACCAGACGGGGACGCAAGCAAACATTAATGTGAAAAAGAGCGAGATTGCTGGCGGCGAGCTCGAGCTCACGGCCCAGCCAACCGACGCATTGCTCCTGAATCTCGGCGTCGCGTTTACCGACAGCGAAATCCTCGAGTACGAAGAAGTCCCGGGTGTACTGGTGCCGGCTAGTGAGATCATCGGTCGTGAAGTGCCAGGTGCGCCGATCGTCTCCGTTAATTTCGCGCTGCAATATACGGCGTCGTTGTCGAATGACCTGGATCTCGTCAGCCGATTAGATTATGAGCATCGTGGCAAGACCTACTGGACGCTCGACAATCTCGATACGCAAAGCGCGTACAACCTGACCAATCTCAGCTTTGCGCTCGAGAAGGAGAACTGGTCAGCGCGCCTCTACGTCAATAACCTGTTTGACGAGGAGTACATCGAGTGGTTCTTCGCCCGGCGCTTCATCGGCTTGCCGGCGGACATCGCGTGGCCGAGCAAGCCGCGGCAGGCCGGGGTGGAGTTCTCTCTCCGCTACTAGCGACGAATACTATTCACCGCGCTTTTGTTCGAGGCGCTCGTCGCGAGTCAATTCCCGGGGATGTTTGGCGCGGCGGCGTCCGTCGATGTAGTGAGAAATTGTGAGAAGGGGATGCCGCAGCAGCATGCGGGGACCTGCGTAACGCATGATCGCACGCGCTTGCTCACGGTACGCCGTCTTGTAGCAATGCACCGGGCAGTTCGCGCAGGTCGGCTTGTCCTCGCCGTAGGGGCATTTCTCGAGGCGGACTTCGGCGTATTCGAGGAACTTCGAGCAGTCAGCGCATAGACCAGGCTCACTATGATGAGCCGAGCAATAGATCCCGACCATCTTCTCCATGGTCAGAGATTCGCGTTGGAGATGATCCTTGCTCATCAGAATCGAAAGACGATGCCGGCCATGGCCTGGACCTGCCACAGGATATCGGCCGCAACGGTGATCGCGCAGCCTGCCTGACCGCCGCCCGGGTCGCTCAGGCAGAAGATCGTCGAACCCGAACTCAGCGTTGTGCCAAAGGCGCGTGCCTCGAGCCGGAGCCCGAGCCTGCTGGTCGGGGCGATCTGCAGGCCACCGCCGATCGAGAAGCCGAAGAACGTGTCGCTGCCGTAGCCCTCGGTGTCCACGTCGATGTGGGTGGCGCCCAGAGTGGCCGACATAAACGGCAGGACTTTGCCAATCTCATCAAACTGGTAGGTGCCACCGAGCTGCAGATAGTGCATGTTGACGTCGGCAAAGGCCGCATCGTTCACACTCGCGTCAGTGCGTTGCAGCGAATAGATCACTTCGATCTGGGTATTGTCTTTGCGCTGGAGATCGAAGATCAGGCCGAAACTCCCCGAGTCCTGCAACTCTGCCTTGGTCGCGGAAGCCTCATCCTGGAAAGTCCCGCCCATGCTGTAGGCGCCGTAGGGTGTTAATTCGATCGTGCCCGGCGTGGTCTGCGACAGGGCAGGGGCTGCCACCAGGGTGATCAAGAATGCCGCGACATATCGTTGCAAGGGCCCGTCTCCGAGTAGGTGTAATCCGTCATTCTATTCGTACAAATCGGCGCTGTCTTAATTTTCGGGATTGATACTATGGCCGCGCCTGATCGCTTGGGCGTGGCTAGGAGGCCAACATGGAACACGCAAGACCTTCGCTTAACCGATGGCTCGTCGTCGTCGGCGCTATCCTTATTCAACTGGCACTGGGCGCTATTTATGCCTGGTCCGTATTCACAGCCAGGTTGACGGACGCAGCAGGGGCCTACGCCTTCAGCGCGAGCGAAACGGCCTGGGTGTTCTCGGCAGGCCTGGCGACGTTTGCGATCGTCATGGTACTCGCCGGGCGTATTCTGCCTCGCGTGGGCCCGAGATTGCTGGCTGTCGTCGGTGGTTTGCTACTCGGCGGCGGTTATGTGCTGGGTGGCCTGTTCGGCGAGAGCTTCTGGGTGCAGTTGATTTGTATCGGCTTCATCGGCGGCGTCGGCATCGGTCTCGCCTACGTCGTACCTATCTCGGTCTGCGTCAAGTGGTTCCCTGACAAGAAGGGCCTGATTACGGGTCTGGCCGTAGCAGGATTCGGCTTCGGTGCAACGATCTGGGTGAAACTGGCAGGCTCCTGGTTCGGCGGTCTGCTCAATACGACGAATGTCTTCGGTTTGCCGGGCGTGCAAAGCGTGTTCGTTATCTACGGAATAGCGCTTGCGGCGCTAGTACTGCTTGGCAGCATCGTCATGGTTAACCCGCCCGAGAACTTCCGGCCGGCAGGCTGGACACCCGTGACATCCGAGAATGGCGATCACGAGGGTGCGGTCGAGTTTCGGGCGCGCGACATGTTGCGCACCTCGCAATTCTACCTGCTCTGGGCGGTCTTCATGTTCGCCGGCATCGCCGGACTCATGGTGATCTACTCGATCAAACTGTTTGGAATCGATGCGCTCGAGCACAAAGGAATCGTCGACGCCGGTGCAATTACGGGCACGGCGATGGCGTGGTACGCGATCTTCAATGGCCTCGGCCGCATCGCCTGGGGCAGTATCTCGGACCGTCTCGGCCGGCGTTCGACCATTATCGTCATGTCCGCCCTGCAGGGCGTCACGATGCTGGCGACCTACCACATATTCATCAGCTTCGGCATGGTGTATGGCTTCATCTTCGCCGCCGCACTCATCGGCTTCAACTATGGTGGCAGCTTCGCGCTGTTCCCGGCAATCACGGCTGACTATTTCGGTAACAAGAATGTCGGCAGCAACTACGGCTGGATGTTCACCGCGTACGGCGTTGCCGGTCTCGCGGGTCCACTGCTCGCGGGCTATTTCAAGGACGCGGCACAAGGGGCGGTAGATCCGAGCGTTTGGATGGCACCGTTCATTATCGCCGGTGTGGTCTGCCTGATCGGCGCGGGCATCATGCTGGTCATCAGGCGCCCGAACGTGCCTGTGCCATTGCCCGCAATGGCGACCGCACGGGCGACTGCCGAGTAATCTCACGGAGATACGGCGCGAGCATATGGCGTTATACTAGTGGGCTAGCCGGAGAGAACCAATGCAACCCCATCAGGACGTCATCGCCGAAATACTGGAATTGCCCGACGGGCCCCAGGTCGGTGCGTTTTTTGACTTTGATGGCACGCTGATTTCGGGCTACTCCGCCATCGCCTTCATCGAGGAACAGATCACTCGAGGCAACCTGTCGGTCCGCGAGCTCGTCGAGCTGGTCGGGGCAATGGCCAGTTTCGGCGTCGGCAATATGGGCTTCTCCGCAATGATGATCGCGACCTCGCAATTCCTGCGCGGCGTTCGCGAGGATAGCTACATCAATTTTGGTGAGGAATTGTTTCGCTCGCACATCGCGCGACAGGTGTACCCGGAGGCGCGGGCTATTGTGCAGGCGCACCTTGCCAAGGGTCACACGGTGGCGATTATTTCGTCGGCAACGCCCTACCAGGTGTTGCCAGCCGCACGTGACCTGGAAATCGAAAACGTCATGTGCACCGAACTCGAGGTCGAGAAAGGGAACTTCACCGGCGCCGTTCTGCAGCCTACCTGTTTCGGTCCCGGCAAAGTCACTGCGGCGGAGACCCTGGCTGAGAAGTTTGGCGTCGACCTCGACGAGTCGTTCTTCTACTCGGACAGCGACGACGACATTCAACTGCTCGAGCGAGTCGGGAACCCGCGGCCGTTGAATCCGAATGGCGGTTTGCTATCGATAGCCGAACGCCGGGGGTGGCCCGTGCGCCGCTTCGGCAGTCGCGGCTTTACCCGTCCTTCCGACTGGATTCGCTCGCTCATGATGCCGGCAACCCTGGTTGGTTCGTTTCTCGCGGGCTTGCCGATCTGGGCGCTGTCGGGCTCCAAGAGGGATGCACTCAACTTCTCGATCTCGGTGTTTGCGGATACGGCCAGCGCGCTGATCGGGTTGAACCTCAAGGTCACCGGTGAACAGCATATCTGGTCACACCGTCCGGCAGTCTTTATCTTCAATCACCAGAGCAATGCAGACCTTGTCGTCATGGCGCGCCTGATGCGGCGCGATATCAGCGGCGTCGGTAAACGTGAATTGCGTGATATGCCCGTGATCGGCCGCGTCCTCGAATTCTCCGGCGTGGTCCTGATCGATCGTTCCAATACCGCGGCGGCCATTGCGTCGATGGCGCCGCTCGTTGATGCGATGCGCGTCGAGGGCAAATCGGTTTGTCTCTCACCCGAGGGAACCCGGGCGATAACGCCGAGGCTGGCGCAATTCAAGAAAGGCGCATTCCATCTCGCGATGGAGGCCGGTGTGCCGATGGTGCCGATCGTTATCCACAATTCCGGTGACGTGCAGCCCAAGGGCGACATGCTGTACCACCCGGGCACCGTCAAAGTCGATGTCCTGCCGCCGATCGACACCAGCGAGTGGACGGTTGAGACCATTGATGAGCATGTCGCCGAAGTCAGGGGCATGTATCTGCGGGAACTCGGGCAGGACGAGCCGGCGAAGCCGAAAATGGTGCCGCGCGTCGTTGGTAGCGATACGGAGTAGGCCGCATGGATCAGCTGAATCCCCAGGACGCACAGTTTCTTTACTTCGAGTCGGACGACAACCTGACGCACCTGACGACGATATCGATACTCGATCAGTCGACGGTGCCAGGCGGCAACATCGTGCGCTTCAGGGACATTCTCGAACACGTCGAGAGCCGTCTGCACATGAGTCCCGTATTCAAGCGGCGTCTTGTCCACGTGCCGCTCGAACTCGACTTTCCGTACTGGGTCGATGATGAAAACTTCGATCTCGAGTATCACGTGCGCCATGAGCGCTTGCCGAAACCCGGTGACTGGCGCCAGTTCTGCATACAGATGGCACGCTACCACTCGCGCCCGCTCGACATGAGCAAGCCGCTTTGGGAAATGTTCGTCCTCGAGGGGCTGGACAATGTCGACGGGCTACCCGAGGGAAGCTACGCCATTGCCACGAAGATTCACCATGCGGCAGCGGACGGCAAGACGCTTGTGACCTTCTTCGGCGCGCTCTCGGATATCGACAACAAGGGGACACCGGCCATGCCCCTGAACAAGGCGGAACTCCGGCGCAGCCCGCAGCCGGGCTACCTGGAGATGGCCGTACGGGCGGCGTGGCATACAGTGCGCTCGCCGATCAGCATGACCGACGCCGTTATGCGGGCGATGCCGAGCGTCTACAGGATGGCGCAGGACGCACTCACCTCGCGCGGGAAACCCGGCCAAGTTGTGCCCGAGACGCGCTTCAACGGTCCGGTCGAGCCACAAAAGATGTGGGATGCCAGGACGTTCAAACTGGACGATCTGAAGGCCGTTCGGGCACTCGTACCCGGAGCGACGATCAACGACGCGGTACTCGCAATTTGTGGCGGCGCTTTGCGTTGTTACCTCGAGCATCACGATGAATTGCCCGAGGAGTCACTGGTCGCATGGGTACCGATCAACGCCCGCGTGGCGTCAAACGCAGACACTAACTCGCCCGGGAACGACATCACGTCGATGACCGTTCCATTGTTTACCAACATTGAAGACGGCGTGGAACGCCTTGCTGCAATACAAGAGGCGACCAGGCAAAGCAAGGAAGCAAAGGCGGGAGTATCGGCCCGCCTGATGACCGATCTCAGCAAGCATGTGCCGGCCGCGACGCAGGTACTGGCTGGCCGGCTTGTATCGCGCGTCGGTATGGCATCGCGCATGTGCAACCTGTTCATCTCGAATGTACCGGGCCCGCAGATTCCCTTGTACATGAACGGAGCCAGGCAGGTCGGCGTGTACGGACTTGCGCCACTGGTCAATGGCATGGGCTTGTTCATTGCCACACCAAGCTACAATGGCGAGATAAGCTTTAACGTGACATCGACACGTGAGATCCTCCCCGACATCGACTTCTTTATCGACTGTCTCGAAGCCTCCCTGGACGGATACCTGGATTGATTGCAACGCTCAAATCCTGGGCGAGGGAACCCCTCGTACATTTTCTTGTGATTGGCGCCGGCCTGTTTGCGCTGTCGGAAATACTGGCCGATGGCAGCAGCCCGGATGAAGAACGGGCCGTGTTTGTATCTGCCAGTGACGTCAATGCCATGGTGGATCAGTGGCGGAAAGCATGGATGCGCCCGCCGACAGAGGAAGAATTCGCTCGCCTGGTTCGTGCTCACGTACGCGTCAAAGTCCTTTACCAGGAAGCCGTGGCGATGGGTCTGGATGCCGGCGATGTGACCATCGAGCGGCGTCTCGCACAAAAGGTCGAGTTGCTCGCGCGCAGCCTGAACACGCCAACGGAGCCTAGCGACGAGGTCCTGGAGGCCTGGTTTGCCGTGAACTCGGAGCGGTTCAAGCAACCTGACCTGTATTCGATCGCGCAGGTCTTCTTCGACCCGGAGATTCGTGGCGGAGCCGCGGAAAATGAGGCGCGGGAGGTTCTCGCGCAGCTCAACGCCCTGGACAAGGTGCCGCCGGACTTCGCCAGCTTCGGGGACCGGGCGGCGCAACAAAACTACCTCGATCAATACAGTGAACTCGAATTGCGACGGCTTTTCGGCTCGCGGTTGGTTGACGAGATCGTCGAACTGGCGCCCGGCCAGTGGCACGGTCCGCTGATGTCCGGCTACGGCGCTCACCTCGTGTGG
>Ga0209456_10000702_pt1 | contig 17410 bp, 13 predicted proteins | sample COG_11_FD_184755 | JGI IMG/M metagenome (GOLD analysis project Ga0209456, IMG submission 184755) | Pelagic marine sediment microbial communities from the LTER site Helgoland, North Sea, for post-phytoplankton bloom and carbon turnover... | ecosystem: Environmental > Aquatic > Marine > Neritic...
TGGAAGAACTCCCCATGGCTCAAGCTGGCGATCTGCGTCCATGGCCCAACCGTTGCCGGCATGTGACCGCACTGGATGGTGTTAACGACAATGCCCTTGTCCAAAGCCGACGCGACGATCTCAGGGTAGCGAACTTCGTTGTAGTCCATGTGCGGCGGTGCATCGCCGACGAGAAAGATCGCCTGGTACGCCTGGTCCTGCTCACTCCAGGACATTGAGTGCACGGCGTCGTAAAGCGCTTTGTTGACACTCTCGGGGCCGTCACCGCCACCGTCTGCCTGAAAATCCATCAACGTTGCGTAGACCGAATCGAGATCGGCAGACAGGTCGACCACTTTGGTGACGTACGCATCACCACGGTCCCGATACGCGACCAGACCAATGCGAATCTCGGGCGCCTGTTGCGCAGATGCCATGGTCGTTGCGATAGACCAGATTTTTTCTTTCGCGGTCTGAATTAATCCGCTCATACTGCCGGTCGTATCGAGAACGAAGACGACGTCAACTTTCGCCTTGGCGGTAACGTGCTGCTGTATCGGCGTATCGATCTGGACGGTCTTCGCCATCAGTTGCGGGTAATACACAACCGACGCCAGCGTGAGTCCGAAAAGGGCAATGCCCAGTATTTTGGCTTTCATGATCAAGTCCTCCTATTGAGTAAACAATTGCTGCAAAGCTTTATCGGCATTGCGTTTCGCAGTTGCGAAATTTTCGTTGTCAGTTGCGGGCTGTCTGGAGTGCCGGCCCTTGATGGCGGGCGGGATTGCGACGAACAGCGCCTGCACCAGGAAAAAACACCAGGTGGCAAGAAACACGCTGCCCGAACGGCTTATCGCCCAGACCGTTGCCGAGACGCTTAAGGTGCTGATACCCAGATCCAGCAACGCCGGCATCACGCCCGAGTAGAAGTAAAGGGAGCGCACCAGCCAGATCGCGCCGACGTGAATCAGCAGGTAGAACGGTAAGGGCGGCGCTATCCACCAGGTGACGGCGGCTAATACAGCCCAGAGGGACAGCGTTGTCACGCGTCCCAGCCGTTCATCGCTACGGCCGAACAGGTAAAGGAGATAGGCAAGACCCAGTGCGGGTATGACCAGGCGAATCACCGCACCCAATCCGACGAATGGGGTTAGCGTGGCAACCACCGCGCTGGCGAAAAAGCCGAGTACGGCGGCGACAATCACGCCGTGGAAGAATGAGGGCCGCTTCATGACGCACTCCTCGAATCTTTCTCGCGCAAGTACGCGATCTCGACCTCGTCGTCCCCAACCCGCATTTCCCTGGCCATCCAGGCGATGTCATCAAACTCGGAATCGCCATCGACAGGTGCCGGGGTGCGCTGCGCGAAAAGCTCTGCCTTTTGCCGCAGGCTTTCCAGCGTCTCCCTGTTCTGCTCGAGCGCCGTGCGCTGTTCACTCAGGTATTTCGAGTTTGCGGCGTGCTTGGTATTCAGGCGATTCAACAGGCGTTCCGTCTCGAGCTTCTTGCGAATAATGTTCTTCGCAAGGTCGTCCTTGTCGGACTCGAAGCACAGATCGAGCTGCGCCTCGAATTCCGTAACGGCGCCTTCAAGTTCGCTTTTGCGTTGTGTTAAGGCGTCCTGGTCATGGGCGCACAGACCGATACGTTGCTCGGTGCTCACCACGTCGTCTTCCATGTCGCGGATGGCCTGCTTGAGCAGCGCCTCCGGCTCCTCGATCTGATCCAGCACCGCGTGAAAGTCGGCCTTAAATAGTCGCGAGATGCGATTGATTAGTGCCATGGTCGTGTCTCCTTAAGTCGTGACTCGAATTAGTCGATGGAGAAATATTAAGTTTTGAGCGCGGCACAAATAAGACACGGATTCGTAAAATCTGCCGGACCGAATTTACAAAAACGTTACATACGGACACGCACCCATCGGCCCCGGAGTGCTAGCCTAAGCACCTTATGAGCAAGCAGATGCGGATACTGGTTGTGGAGGACGAAGAGGCCATTCGCACAGGCCTTATCGATGTGCTCGTGTTTCACGGTTATGACGTCGACAGCGCCGCGACGGGCCCGGACGGTCTTGGGAAAGCGTTGACGGGCAAGTTCGACCTGATCTTGCTGGATATCATGTTGCCCGGCATGGATGGCTACGAGATCTGCAACCGCATACGTACCGAAGACCGCGACCAGCCCATCATTATGCTGACAGCCAAGACGTCGGATGAGGAGATCATAAAGGGCCTGAAACTGGGCGCCGATGACTATGTGCCGAAACCCTTCTCGATCCAGCAGTTGGTTCTGCGGGTCGAGGCTGTGTTGCGCCGCTCAGGTGCAGGCCAGGAAATGGCACGGACTTTGAGCCTGGGTGGCATCGACATTGATACCGAGAATCTTAATGGTTGCAAAGATGGCACTGAGATCACCTTTACCAAGCGTGAGATCGAAGTACTGAGCTACCTTGCCCAAAACAGTGACCGCGCCGTCTCACGTGAGGAACTGCTGTCAAAAGTGTGGGGCTATGCGAGAAATCTCGACCTCGAGACGCGCACCGTCGACATTCATATCGCCAAACTCAGGCGCAAGATCGAGACCGACAACAAAGCACCCGAGCTGCTGATCACCGTGCGCGGCGCCGGCTATCGTCTCGTGGTGGAGACTTAGGCCATGTTGCCGAAGCGCCTGATTGAGGGTCTCGACAAGGCTCGGCTGCGTAACTTCCTTGCGCTGTTTTTCCTCGCGCTGGCCGTACCGACAGCGGTGTTGATCTGGCAGGCCTACAGTCAGTTGAAGTGGGCGGTGTTTCATCAGTACCAGGTCGACGCCGCAGAGCTGACGCAGCGTATCGATACGCGCCTCAACGAGTTGATCAGGATCACGGATGCCCGCTCGTTCGCGGATTACACGTTCCTGGTTGTGTCCGGCGACCCGAGTGCCAGTTTTGTACAGCGTTCGCCGCTGTCTGCTTATCCCGTGGAGGCAGACGTACCCGGTGCGCTGGGTTACTTCCAGGTCGATACCGACGGCGACTTCAGTACGCCGCTGCTGCCACCCGAGGATGCGGAGGCCGGCAGTCTCGGCATCAGCGAGAACGAATTCAGCGACCGGCTAAGTCTGGCGCGCGAGCTTCAGGCCGTGCTTGCCGATAACAGCCTGGCGCAGTCGCGGGAGGAAAGTGGCCGGCGTAGTATCGGCGGCGCTGCCGGCGATGCTCCGGCTACTGTCATGGAAGAGGAAAAGGAGGCCCGCCTTGTTGGCTCGCTCGCGGCTTCCCCGTCCGTCGAGGAAGGCGCGGTTGCTCGACTCGCGGCCCCGACGCCTGCGCTGCAGTCGTCTGCTGACAGAACCTACAGCCAGGAGGTCTTCGATGAATTGAATGCACCGCGGCGAAATGCCGGGCTCAAGTCGGCCGACGATTCAAAACCGGACGCCGATCTGATGTTGAAAGGCGAGGCTATTGAAGCCGACGCCCCGTTTGAACAGGGCAGGGCCGATGGAGATGCTGTCGCGGACCTCCGGAAAAAACGCACAGAGCAAAGCGCACTGCCGGAATCTGTCGTTGTTGTAGCAGGTAAGCAGCAGATAGCGAACGTTGCAGGGCTGACGGACCTTCGTATCAACACCTTCGAAAGTGAAATCGACCCGTTCGAGTTCAGTCTCCTCGATAGCGGTCACTTTGTACTGTTCCGCAAAGTATGGCGTGATGGTGAACGCTACATCCAGGGCTTGCTGCTGGACGAGCAGACCTTCACAGAAGCTGTCGTCGGTGCGAGCTTTATGGGCACTGCGCTGGCCGACATGACCAGCCTGGACGTCGCGTATCAGGACACCGTGATTCACACGTTTAACAGGCGCGACAGCCGCAGCTATCCAAATGTCGCGGAAGGCCTCGATGGAACACTGCTGTATCGCAACCGCCTCACTGCGCCGCTGGATAGCCTGGAACTGATTTTCAGCATCAAACGATTGCCACCTGGCGCGGGCGCCAGCGTCCTGGGCTGGGTCACATTGGTGCTGGCCGTGGTTCTGGTGGGTGGCTTCATCACCTTGTACCGCTCGGGTCTGAGCCAGATCGCCCTTGCCCGGCAACAGCAGGACTTCGTCTCCGCGGTTAGCCATGAGCTCAAATCACCACTGACGTCGATTCGCATGTACGGCGAAATGCTCAAGGAAGGCTGGGCAGACGAGGAAAAACGACAGAGCTACTACGAGTTCATCCACGACGAATCAGAGCGCCTGTCCAGGCTCATTGCCAATGTCCTGCAACTTGCCAATATTTCGAGAAACGAACCGCAGTTCGATCTAAAGCCGACTAACGTTGTCGAGCTGATGAGTAATACCGAATCCAAAATCTCGAGCCAGATCGAACGCGCCGGTTTTGAGCTCAGATTCAATACCGCCGAAGATGCAGGTCGGGCGACCATTAACATCGATGCGGATTGTTTTGCCCAGATGATAATTAACCTGGTGGACAACGCCATCAAGTTTTCCAGGAATGCAGAGCAAAAGATTATCGAGATCAGCTGCAATCGTTATGGCGACAACCAGGTCATGTTCTCCGTTCGTGACTACGGTCCGGGCATCGAAAAGGACCAGATGAAGAAGATATTTCAGCTTTTCTACCGCTCAGAGTCCGAATTGACACGAGAAACAGTCGGTACCGGCATTGGCTTGGCAATCGTGCACCAACTCGCAGGTGCGATGGACGGTAACGTGGACATGGTCAACGCAGACCCCGGGGCGGAGTTCAGATTTTGGTTTCCAATTGCTGAACAGGCGTAGCCACGCGTGAGTTTTCCGTGGATGATCTGTGCATCGTCCTGCGTTGTCATAACAAAGGGAAAGGATCATCCATGCCAGGTTTGTATTCTCGTCTGCTACTCATAGTCGCGCTCGTCATATGCCTGGGCGCCGAAACGGACCCGGATGGTCGTCTGTACCAGTCATCTGAAGATCCTCTTGCCGATGTGCAGCAAGCGCTTGTTCGTGCTGATGAAGACGACCGACTCGCACTGGTCGTGCTAGGTGCGAACTGGTGCCATGACTCACGCGCGTTGGCAGCACGCCTGCACCAGCCGCCGCTGGCAGACGTGATTCAGGAAAACTACGAACTGGTATTCGTCGACGTCGGGTTTTACGAATTGGGCAGCGAGGTCGTGCAGCAATTCGGTGTGGCCAACTACTACGCGACACCAACCGTGCTCATCATCGATCCAGCGAGCGGGGCTTTGATCAATGACGAAGACCGTCACATCTGGACCAATGCCTATAGCGTCGATATGGGGTCGTCTGTTGAGTACTTCGAGAAGTGGGCGACGAGTGACCCGGCCGCAGACCCTGTAGAAGATTCCTCCCAGTTTCGGCAGCTCTACGCAGAGATCGATGAGTTCGAACAGCGACAGGCGGAGCGGGTGTCCGCGGGCTACGCCGTTGTGGGCCCCATGCTGGAGGCAACCGTCGGCGGCAACAGGCCCGAGGAATTCGATACGAGCTGGGATGAGTTAGCTGCCTTCAGGACAAGCATCCCGGTTACTGTCGGTGAACTTCGAGACGAAGCGCAACGACGCGTGGCCGCGGGTGAAGAGGATATCCAGCTGGTGTTTCCGGAGTACCCCTTGTCGTCCTGGGAGTCGGAATAGACGCCTGTCAGATTTCTTCGATGCGGGCAATATCCCAAACAGCTACCACCACCCATGTTGGTCGTATTCTCGATCGTCAAACGCGGCTTCCATCCCGAACATCTCGGCCGCTTGTCGCTGCAGTTGATTTACGGCGTCATCCTCACCATAAACGTCATCGCCGACCTTGGCCTACATCATGGCATCGAGCATGGCTTCGGTGGGTCGAGTTACAGTGTCACTGCGAAGATCGATCACTATAGTTACGCTGTCTCAATTGCTTAGGCGCCGAATCGTCCGCCTACCGGTTGCCCGGCGTTTTTACAGGATCCGCCGGCCGCGGCGGCAACGTGCCCGGCTGAGTCTGAAGCCGTTGCAGTGTTTCCTGGATCGCCCGATCGAGCTGCGCGTCTTCGCCTCGCAGCACAGCCTCCGGTGGGTTATCGACCTCGATGTCCGGACTAACACCGACGCCCTCTATTGCCCATTCACCGCTGGCCGCCGCCGTCGCGAACTGCGGCACGTACACCGTGCCACCGTCCATCAGCGGGCCGAGGTTGGTAATGCCGATGATGCCACCCCAGCTGCGCTTGCCGATCACCGGGCCGAGTTCCAGCGCCTGGAAGGCGCCGGGGAAGATGTCGCCATCGGACGCCGAATCTTCGTTCAATAGCGCGACCATTGGCCCGGTGAAGACGACGTTCGGATAGGTGTCGAGGTTGTCGACACCGCGGTCATAGCCCATGAAAACGAGGCTGCGGGCAAGACGGTTAATCACCATTTGTGAAACGTTGCCGCCGCCGTTGCCACGCACGTCGATGATCATTCCCTGCTTTCGAACCTGTCCATAGAACCACTTCGTGAACTCGTAAATGCCGTCGCCGCCCATGTCGGGCAGGTGCAGGTAGCCGACCTTGCCGTCAGTCTGTTGCGTAACGTAGTTGCGATTCCTGGCCACCCACTGCAGGTACAGCAGAGCATTTTCACTGGCAATCGGGTTGACGAGCACGGTGCGTCGGTTCTTGCCACGGGCGTTGTCGGCGAGTGTCAGTTCCAGCAGTTGCCCGCCCTGACCCTTGAGGAGCGAATAGGGATTGATATCGGCATTCAGCGCGCGCCCATTGATGGCGAGCACGTAGTCGCCAGCCTTGGCGTCTATGCCGGGTTCAGTCAAAGGTGAACGATACTTGTCTTCCTCATTCTGGCCGGCGTAGGTTGTGCCGATGCGGTACAAGCCGGTCGAACTATCCAGTTTGAAGGTTGCTCCCAGCAGTGCATCGCTCGAGCGTTCCGTGGTCGCGATGTCGCCCCCCGCGATGTAGGTGTGCCCGACGCTCAGTTCAGCGATCATCTCGCCGATCAGATAGTTGAGATCTGCACGATGTGCTACGTGCTTGAGAAGAGGCCGATAGCGATCGCGCAGCGCAGCCCAGTCATAGCCGTGCATGTTCCTGACGTAGAAGTGATCGCGGTAGCGGCGCCAGACCTCATCGAATATTTGTGCGTACTCCACAGAGCGCACACGTTGCGCCGTCAGGCTGTCGAGATCAGCTTTCTCGGCCTCCGCCTCATCCTTAATTTCGAAGCGGCTGAGCGCGCCCTCCTGCGCCACGACAACGTGGTTTGCGGACTGGGCGAGTACATACGCGTCGACATCGCTCGCAATAGTGAACACCTCCCTGTCCGCCATGGAATAGGCACGCAGCTCCGAGCCGGGCTCGATGTTGCGGCCGTAGAAGAACGCCGGGTAGGCGACGAAAAGCAGGTGTTCACCGGACGCCGACAGGCCGTCGAAATTATCGAAGTCGATGGGAGCGCGGGCGACCCTGGAAGCCAGGCCATCGAATTCAATACTTACGTTCACCGGATCCGATTTGTCTTCCTTGCTTTCATCTTCGTCTTCGTCCTCCGGCATCCCTTCCAGGTTCCTCGGAGCGAACGGATTCTCGGCCTTTGAAGTCAGCATCAACGCAAAGATGCCGGTGCTCCGGTTATTTGCATAGTTCCATTCCAGCAGGTCGATCTGAGGAGCGAACATCCGCTCCGACAAGAAGTAGAGTTGACCACCACCTGGCGCGAACACCGGGTTGTAAGCGCTGAACAACTCGTCGGTTACGCGTTGTGAGTTGCCGGATTCGCTATCCCAGATATTCACAGACCGGTAGCCGTTCGGATTCCCCACGGAATACGCAAGCCAGCGCGAATCGGGTGACCAGGAAAAATCGTGCTGGGGAAACCCGGGATCATCTGCGACCTGCTGCCTGTTGCGGCCATCGCTGTCGACCACGAAGATCCTGGCTTCCGAATCGCCGTAAGCGATCTTGCTTCCATCTGGAGAAAACAACGGCCGGTAGAGTCGCGTTTCCGAGTCGGAAGTCACTTGCGTTGCCGCCGTTTGTCGCCGGTGATCGCCAACGTATATTTCTTCCTCGCCACTTGCGTCGGATATCCAGGCCACGCGATCACCCTTGGCGGACCAGGCGACTTCCCGTTCGTGAGAAGCGGGGCTGTTCGTCAGGTTGCGCGATACGCCGTGCTCGACGGGCACCGAAAATACTTCGCCCCTCGCGGCCACGAGAATACGCTCGCCGTTCGGGCTTACGTCGAAGTTTTCGAGATGTTGGGCCACCTTGACCTGCTCGCCGAGCTCAAAGCCCGTATCTGCTGGCACACTGATCGCGAGCTGTTGGTCGTTGCCGCTACGGACATCGAGAATACGCAAAGCGCCATCCAGTTCGTAAACGATCCGATGGGACCCGTCGTCGCTCGCCCAGCGCGCGTCGACGCCCTGGTGTTGGGTAAGCTGGCGCGTTTGCTCGCTGTCGAGATCGTAGGCGTAGATATTCAGGTAGTCGTCGCGATCGGACAGGAAAAAGATGCCGTCTTCCATCCACATCGGATCGCGGTCCGTCCGTATGTGGTTGGTAATGTTTTGTGACCCCGATCCGTCGAGCTCGAAGATATAAAGGTCCTGTGCCCAGCCGCCCTGGTAGCGCTTCCAGGTCCGGAAGTCACGGAATAACGGTGAAAACAGAATCCGATCGCCCTCGGGGGACAGCGCACCGGCCCCTGAAACAACCATCGGCAACGCTTCCGGCAACCCGCCCGATACCTTCGCCGCGTAGAGGCGTGAGTCCGTCAGGCCGAATCCGTCGCGGACGGATCGGAACAGCACGGCCTCGCCGTCTGGCGTCCAGCCGTAAACCTGGTGGTCATAACCCCAGCGTGCAGGCAGCGGCCCCTCGGACGGGTACCAGGTCAGGCGCGTTGGTTCGCCCCCGGTGACAGGGACCACGTAAACCTGCTCCCCACCGTCGTATTGACCCGTAAACGCAATATGCTGGCCATCCGGGGAGAAGCGGGCAAAAAGCTCCTGACCCGGGTGCGAGGTCAGCCTTCGGACGTTCCTACCGTCCGTATTGGCCAGCCACAGATCACCGGCGTACGTGAAGACCACCGTGTCTTCGTACAGATCCGGGAATCTGAGCAGACGTGTTTCTGCGGCGGCAGTTGATGCCAGTAGACCAAGCACGGTAGCAATTACGATGGCGCGCATGTGTTACTCCAGTTGAAGGCGTGTCAAATTCGGCGAGGGCGAGCCGGAGATTATATCCTGATGTCGAAGCCTTACATAGCGCGCCAACGCGAACGACGCGTGGCCGAGGGCGAGGAAGACATTGAGCTGGTATTTCCGGAATACTCAATGTTGTCCTGGGAATCGGAATAGGTTCTCGCCGCCGGAACTACTGCACGCCAACCTGCCGCATCAGTTCGCGGACTCGCGAGTCCGCTCGCACGCTTTCAAATTCGGGCATACGGAAGAAGGGCAAATTAGGATCGCGGTGCGCATAAGCCTGTTGCAACCACTTGATCGTCTCCTCGGTGTTCCCGGCATGGGCGTAGCGGAACGCGGCCCACCAACCAAGCGCCCCAGCCGAGTTTGAATACTCTGCGGACCTGTCGGCAAGCCAGGTCATCGCCGCGTCATAACCGCTCTCGTGGTAGACCTGTAACAACATCTGCTCACCCTCCGTATCGCCCAGCGCCATCATTAACGCTGCTTCGGCCTCAATCGCCTTTTCGAACTGGCCCGACATGTGATGACTTCCAGCCAGCACCAGCCAGGCAAACGGCAAAGCGGGTGATATTCGGAGCGCCTCCTGCAAAGCTCGCATTGCTTCGTCGTAACGCCCGGCCATATGCAGTTCGATGCCGTAGACACCTCTAAACCAGGCATTGTAGGGATCGACTTTCAGTGCTTCTTCGATCTGTACCTGGGCTTCGTCAAATCGGCCATGTAGTGCAAGAAGGTGTGAATAAGGAGTACGTGCGTCCCCGGAGCTCGGATTCAGCTCGATAGCTCGGCTAAAGAGCGCCTCCGCCTCATCCCATTCCCAATCGACCCACGCGCGAATGACCCCGAGCCAGACATGCGCCTCGGCCAGGTCACTGTCCAGCTCCAGCGCTCTGAGTGCAGCGGCCTCGGCATTGGGGCTGGCGGTGCCGGACGGCACGAAACCCATCTGTTGCAGTCCGACCCATGTCGCAGCCACACCGCTGTGAGCCAGCGCCGAGTCGGGGTTTTGCTCAAGAGCGAGATCAAAGTATTTGAGCGATGTTTGCAGGTCTTGTGCCGTGAGGCGATAGAAGTGCTGCATGCCTTTGAGGTACTCGTCGTAGCCATCGACAAGCTGCACGGAAACGCGAACGAGATCCCCATCGCGAACAACCGAACCCACAACGATCACGTCGGCGCCAAGTTCCGCCGCAATCGCTGGTAGTGATCGATCGCTGTCCCTGAAGCGCATGACCGAAGTTCGCGAAATCACCCTGAGGGCACCGACACTCGCCAGCCTGGTGATGAATGCTTCGGTCATCCCGTCGGCAAAGTACTGTTGTTGTGGGTCGCCGGAAAGGTTGTCGAGCGGCAGGACCGCCAACGTGGAGTATTCAGGCAATGGTGCCGATTCGGTGAGGTACCGGTCAGTGATAAGGGCTACCAGCGCCAGGGCCAAAATCGCGATGATGACGAAATCGAGCTTGCGGCCCCTTTTGAGACCCGGCTGGCTGGTGTGGTGCGTCTTCTGTACGCAAGACACCTTCGGGCGTAATTTCGAATGCCCAGGACATGCCAATTGCGACAGGCAGCCCGAGTGCGAAGACAATGATTAATGCGCGCAATACCCAGGCGGGCGCGTCAAATGCTGGCAATACCGTTTTCCGGTCGCCGAAGAGTGACCAGTATAGCGATAATCAGATTGCGGGCTTAGTTGGAGCGTTGTGCTAGGCGGCAATAACCCGGTTTCGACCTTCGCTCTTGGCGCGGTACAGGCGCGTATCGGCTTCGTCCAACACATTCTTGTACAGCGAAGAACCCGCAATCTCGGCCAGCCCGAAACTGAGGGTTACGGCAAGGCCGTCCGCCAGATCCGACCATTCGGCATTCTGCACGGCCAGTCGTAACTGTCTGCACACGTCCGATGCCCGCTCGGTGTCGGTGCACGGGAAGTACAGCAGGAACTCCTCGCCCCCATAGCGCGAAACGAAGTCGGTCTTGCGGCTGCCGTCTCTGAGGATGTGTGCCACGCGCTCGAGCACTCGGTCGCCAACCGCGTGTGAGTGGCTGTCGTTAATGCGCTTGAAGTGATCGACGTCGGCCAACGCAATGACACCAACTTGATCATCGCGTTGCACAAGGTCGTGTTGCTGCTGCAGGAAGCTATCGGCATGGCGCCGATTCGGCAGCTTGGTCAGCTTGTCGTGCGTTGCCTGCCGCTCAAATTCCTCGGCTTGCACCTTGAGGTCCTCGGTCCGTTCCTCGACCAGTTTCTCCAGGCGCGAACGCATCAGCGCGTACTGCATGATGATGAGCATACCCGCAGCAAACACGGCCAGGATCAGCGCGAACTCCGGCATCGTGTAGTTGGCAAATGCGATCGCGAGGACAATGCCCGCCGCTCCGGAAACATACTCGATGACGGACGTGAAAAGATTGAATACGCTAAGCGGGTTTCCTTGTCGCAGGTAGACAATGATCATCATGCCGACGTCATTGATGATCTGCATACCGACGACGAGTATGAGCAGTAACAACCCGGCTCCGAGGTCAAGGACATGAACCGGAATCCCGCCGCCGAGATACTGGTACAGCAACCCTGCTCCGAGGATGACAAAGATCATCAGCCCGGCGTTGTGTAGGGCAGCTGTAAGAACCATCGGCAAGGACACGCCCAGGCGCAGGCGTTGCCAGGGAAAAATGAATGACGCAAGGCCGTTGACCCAGGCCGCGTCGACCGGTCCCAGGATGAGAATACTCATGACCTGCGCAACGCGATCCATGGATACGTAGCCGAAGACCGGGTGCGGAAAGCCGGTCGCAATCGTAAACAGGCCGAACACGAGGAAGAAACCGGCTGTGCCCAGCCCGTAGCCATTCGCGAGCAGACCGTTCTGGGCACCAAGCACAGTCACGCAGGCAACGGCGCCTGCGAAAAGCAGTGCGGCGTAGGCGAGGTCCGGCCGCCAGAAGCGCGTCTCGTCGGGGCTATTATTCGGGGCAGATTTGCTCATAAGTTCTCGCAAATTATGCCCGATTTGGTCAGATCAAACTGTGATGCACTTGGAGCGAAAGACCAACGCCGAGCCGACGTATGTGCAATGGTGTAGCTCCCAGCGTCGTTGACGGTGCCTCGGTCCTATGGATTTCTTTGAAGCGCAAGACGACGCCCGGCGAACCAGCAACTGGTTAATCGTCGTGTTCATCCCCGTCGTTATAGTCCTGGTTGCATTGGTGACATTCATCATCGTGCCGGCCTATTTCATGGTTCTTGTCGGTATTGCGCAGGTGGCTGGCGCAGAGACCGGTTCGCTCGGGGCGGGATATCTTGGTATTCCGAAAGTGCTGTTCCTCGCCACCGCGCTTCTGACGACATCGCTTATTGTCATCGCGAGTCTGTACAAGCGAGCATCTTTGTCGTCGGGCGGCGGCGTTGTAGCCGTGGCGCAAGGCGGCGCACCGCTGGCGGTCTCTGATACCGACCCACTTGCCCGCCGTTTGCGCAATGTCGTGGAAGAAATGGCGATTGCCTCCGGCGTGCCGGTCCCTGACATCTATGTGCTCGAACGGGAGGCCAGCATCAACGCGTTTGCCGCCGGATTCACGACGGGTGACGCGGCTATAGCGGTCACGCGAGGTGCGCTTGTATCGCTCGATCGCAACGAGCTCCAGGCAGTGATAGCGCACGAGTTCAGCCACATTCTGAACGGCGATATGAGCCTCTTTATGCGCATGCTGGGATTGTTGTACGGAATCGGGTTTATTGCGCTCATTGGGCGCACGATAATGCGCGCCCAGATTGGATTTGGCATCGGCACGGCAAAACTGGCGCCGCGAATCCTGGCGCGTGCCGGAATGGCGGGCGCGTCAGAAGGCCCAAAGGGCTGCATCACAGCGTTAGTAGTGACACCGATCATTCTAATCTTCTCAATAGTGGCAGTAATGGTGTTGGCCGTTGTCAGCGCCGGAATGGCGTTACTTGGCTTAATGGGTAACCTCATTTCACGAGCAATCAAGGGCGCCGTGTCGCGACAACGGGAGTATCTTGCGGATGCCTCGTCCGTTCAATTCACCAGGCAGACCGATGGCATCGTCGGTGCGCTGAAGAAGATCGGCGGGTACAACATAGGGCGGCATAGCATGGCGGTCGACCACGAGGAAGTCAGTCACATGTTGTTCAGCAGCGGTTCCAAAGCGTTCGCAGGAATTCGGTCGCATCCCCCGCTAACCGATCGGATCAAGGCTCTCGACCCGACATTCGATGAAGCTGATTACCAGAGTATCGCCGCGATCAGCAAGTCGCCGGCAATTGGCGAGGAGGAGCTAGTGGCCCCACTGACGGCGGGTGCTGCTCTGATGCGCTTAACCACGGCTCTCCCGCCGGAGTCGATAGTCGAATCGGTCGGCCAGCCTGATGCGGCTCACGTTGAATACGCAGAGAAGTTAAGAGCGTCGATTCCGGAGGACCTGTATGCCGCGGCGCACTCTGTTGGCCAGTCTTACTTACTGACGCTGGCACTGATTCTGGATCGCTCCGGAGACCACTTTGAAGACCAGATGAATCTCCTCGAAGAACACATGGGAGCGGAGCTGGCTGGTTTGTTACGTGGCTATCAAGAGCAATCGATGCAGGTCGGCGCCGAGTACCGGCTACCTTTGCTCGAGCTGGCGTTCCCGGCACTGAAACGCCGCCCTGACGTGCAGCTCGCTGAACTTACTGAGCTCGCGCATCGTCTTGTGCAGAGCGACGGTGAAACTGACCTCTACGAGTATTGCTTCTATCGGGTTCTTCTACTCAACATTGGGCATGCAACTCATCCGTCGGGCGGCAGCACCAGAAGGCGCGGCACCCCGCGCGAAGTGGCGCAGGCAGCACTGAACGTGGTCACGATCGTCGCCCGGAACGGGCACGAAGACCCGGCCGAGGCGCAAGGCGCGCTAGACGCCGGAGCGGCGCTACTCGGAAAATGGGCGGCCAACGCCAGCATAGATTCAACACAGGAATTTTCGGCTGATGTTCTGGACGAAAGCCTGGACTTCCTACTGCCCTTAAATGGCAAAAGCCGTCGCAAAATGGTGCTCGCGATCTGCGAAGCGGCTGCCCATGATGGGCACGTGAATGTCGCCGAGGGCGAGCTCATACGCGTCGTTTGCGCAGCGCTCGACTGCCCATTGCCGCCGATTCTTGCTACAAACGCGTGAACTGCTGCCGCGTTCGCGACCAGGCGTAACCCAGCAGCACCGCCACGAAGAACACCTCCGCGCCGATGTCGATGAAGAAGTCGATAACCTGCTTCAGTTGTTCAGGAATGGTGAACGGCAGTATTCCCGCGAGCACTCCCCACAGCGCGTCGGTTATCAGGTCCGTCACATACAGAGATATCTTGATCGCCAGGATCGAGATCGCTGCCGTGATGCCCGCCTCGAAGGCAGAGCTGAGCAGCGTCTTTACGTCACGCGAGTTTGCGATGGGCAACAACATCCAGACGCAGATAATGAACGAGGTTGTTACACCACTGGTGCGGCCGAGAAACGGCATATCGGTCTCTGGAACGGATTGCGTCCAGGTCAATAACGTAACAGCGGCGAAGCATAGCGCCCAGAGGGCGAGCAGGTGGGGAGCCACTTTGTGCCAGTTGTCGGCTGCCTCTGCGGCCGTAAAATCTCGAGCCTGCTCTTCGCCCTTACGTACCAGTACACGCAAGTAGATGCCTACGAACACCGCCGGAATGACAAATGGGTATAACACTACCCTGGCCGTGGTTCCCAGCAACTCAACCGTGATGGAATAGAGCAGGCCTACGGCGATACAAACACCAAGCACGACGTACACGAGTTGCCAGAATTTTCGCATAGTCGTTTGCGACTCTTGCACGGCCGTTGGCAGCGCCTCGATATTGCGAACGGTGTCGTAAACATCGAACAGGCCACCGAATGCGCGGTTGCGTACGGTCTTCCAGTCATACGTTCCGTCGTCTTCAAAAATCTTTACGGCGTGCTGCTCGACGGGTACACCGGAGGCGCCCCAGAAGAACAGTTTCACGCCCATCTTCTCGGCTATCTCGCGAGCGCTGCGTCGCCGGACATTGAAGGCGAGAATGCCGGGAATCGGGTGCTCCTTATCGCTGACTCGGAGTTCGCCGTCATACCAGTCGTCCGCCGGCAGTTCCGCCTTGATGCGGGCCTTGGCCGCCGCTTTATCGACGGATTGCCGTTTCTTCTCCGGTCTTGCCAACGGAATGAACACGAAAGAGTCGGCGTTCCGTTTCTCGAGCAGATGATCGAGATCGGTGCTGCGGACGTTTGGAGCGGCGACAATATCGAGTCCATCGATCCTGATTCGAAATTCGAAGGTTCGCTCTTTCTTCTTGGCCATACGTTGCGTTGCCGCGAAACTGGAACGCACAGTATAGCGGGTAACCGTTTCCAGGCCGTTGAGTGTGAGCGCCGTCACAGTTCATACAGGAGCGTTGGGAGCAGGTTCGTGCTGCAGGCCCCGCCACTGCTCGGTCGTGAATTATTTTCATCCGACGGATTAGTTCTTTTACGTTGTCAATACGTGAGAACGGCTTATCGTTGCTCCTGACGAACACCGAAAAGGTTCGTCGATGACATTGGATCTACAATCGCTTGGAGGCCCGAAATGCCATACATGACAATGCACAGCATGCAAACAATGCACTACGTACCGCAACTTGATCAGAGAATATTACGATACGGCGTATCCTGGATAGTGGCGATCGCTACGTCCATGATTGGCGTCGTTGCATTCGCATGAGTTGGTCATTGAGGTCGTTGCTTCAACAACGGCGTAAACTCACTGAGTACGACTAAGGCCCGCATAATCTGCGGGCCTTTTTTTTGGTGAGATTATTTCGATTCAACGTGCTCGCGTTGGGCTAAACTATGTCGGTGACTACCCGGAGACTACGCCTGAACCCTATCCGAGCAACTGTGTTGTCATTGCTGTTGTTCTCGGTTGCGTCGGTCTGTGTTGCGGCCGAGGAGTCGTCACACAGTGAGCACGGCGAAGCAGAGCATGCAAAGAATCGGGTCGCCGGCTTTATCGGCATCACCGACGAAGACCGGCGCGAGCGCGCCCTGACGCTGGGTGTCGACTACAGTCGGTCGCTCAGCCCATCGTTCAGTATTGGTGTCGGTATCGAACGTGCGCTGGCTGACCTCGACTTCACCGTGCTTACGGTTCCCATTGCCTACCACCTCGGCGAGTGGGCATTTTTTGCAGGGCCAGGGTGGGAGAATGTCGACGACGAAGAAGGTACCGAGAATCTCATTCGTGTCGGCATCGAGTACGGGTTCGAAATGGATGGGTACGAGCTCGCGCCAGTGTTCATGATGGATTTCATCGACGATGAGGTCGTGTTGATTCTCGGCGTCGCGATCGGCCTGCGGTTCTAGCTGGAGGCTAGTCAGCCGCAGGACCTCTCCGATTGAATGCCCACCAGGAGACAATCGCCAGCACAACGAAGAGCGCAGCGATCGCCGCGTTGCCGGCGACACCGCCCTGGATCGTGACGTGCGATGGCGCATCAATAGCGCGATAACTGCGTAGCAGGGAATTCGCTGCCAATAACAACAAAACTGCAGCCGAAATTCCCGCGGCCAGCCGATGCTGACGGCGTGCCACCAAACTACCGACGACGCCACCAGCAAACCACAGCAGGCTTACAGTCGGTGCCGTACCGAAAAACACCGGCGCGGCGAACAGGACAGGAACCAGGTAGGGATTCGCGTTCTTCAAGGTGACCGCACGAAAGCAAAGCACGAAATTGATGGCGGCCCCGGCAAAGAACAATGCGTACCCAAGCACCTGCATGGCGTAATAGTACGTGTCGTCGGCATACAGCACGACGACCATAACCATGCCGTGAAGCAGACCAAACAGCAGGAACTTGAAGAGGTATCCGTCAAGGAAGAACTCCTGCGGCGACGGCGGCCAGCGATTCTGCTGTGTACGCAGTGCAGGAATTCCGAATACAAGGGCCAACGCGATCAGCCAGAAGATCCCGATCGAAATGAGTGTGAACGGCGGTTGTACAACCAACGCGAATAACGTGGGCGCGACACCAATGCCGTGCCCCACCAGCACACCCGGAGAGCACAGAAATGCGATCAGGCTTGCACGAGCAATGCATCGAACGCTCGTGGACTTGATCGGCCCGCAGGCGTACCAGCCAATGAAGGCGCCGACTACGCTGGCCACATAGAGCAGGAGCAGGTTCATACTCGATTCCCGGTCGCCGCAGAG
>Ga0209456_10000703_pt1 | contig 17409 bp, 13 predicted proteins | sample COG_11_FD_184755 | JGI IMG/M metagenome (GOLD analysis project Ga0209456, IMG submission 184755) | Pelagic marine sediment microbial communities from the LTER site Helgoland, North Sea, for post-phytoplankton bloom and carbon turnover... | ecosystem: Environmental > Aquatic > Marine > Neritic...
TCCTGTCCCGTGCTGACGATTTCGCAGTCATCATCGATCAGCTCATCGTCAATATGGAAGAGGGGATGCGCGAAGGTGTGGTACAGCCCCGGATTCTCATGGAAAAGCTGCAGCCACAGATTGACGCGCACATCGTCGAGAATGTTGAGGACAGCATGTTCTACACGCCTGTCAGGAATATGCCCGAGGACTTTAGTGCCGAGGATCGCGAGCGCCTGACTGCGGCGTACGAAGACAAGATCATGAACACGATCGTCCCGTCGTACCAGCGGATCAGCAATTTCGTTGGTGACGACTATCTCGGTGCTGCACGCGAGACGGTCGGTCTCTACGCGCAGCCAAACGGCGTGTCCTGGTACGAATTCATGGTCCGCTTGCGTACGACAACAGACATGACACCCGAAGAGATTCACCAGGTTGGTCTCGACGAAGTTGCTCGTATCCACGGCGAAATGCGCGGTGTCATGGAAGAGGTCGGTTTCGAAGGGGACCTGAAGGACTTCTTTGAGTACATGAACTCGGATCCGCAGTTCTTCTTCGACGAGCGGGAACAACTCATCCAGGGTTACCGGGACATGTCGGATCACATTTCCGAGCTGTCCACGGGCCTGTTCGAGATTTTCCCGAAGACCGGGTTTGAGGTTCGTGCAGTTGAGCCGTTCCGCGAAAAATCGGCATCCGGCGGGTCTTACCAGGCGGGTACGCCCGATGGCACCCGCGCCGGCATCTTCTACGCGAATGCCTATGACCTGAGCGCGCGGCCGAACTGGGCGATGGAGTCGCTGTTCCTGCACGAAGCCATCCCCGGGCATCACTTCCAGATCATGATTCAGCGCGAAAACGAGGACCTGCCTGAATTTCGCCGCTTCGGCGGATTTACGGCCTTCTCTGAAGGATGGGGCCTGTACGCAGAGTCGCTGGGCAAGGAGATCGGCGTCTACACCGATCCTTACCAGTACTTCGGCGGGCTCAATGCCGAGCTGTGGCGCTCGATCCGGCTGGTAGTGGATACCGGTATTCATGCCAAGGGCTGGTCGCGCCAGCAGGTGCTCGACTATATGTACGAGAACTCTGCCGTTGCCGAGGCTCGCGCTGTCTCCGAGGCGGAGCGATTCATGGCCATTCCGGGCCAGGCGCTCGCGTACAAGGTTGGGCAGCTGAAGATCCGCGAGATTCGCGACAATGCAGAAGCGCGGCTCGGTGATGAATTCGACGTCAAGGCCTTCCATACCGAGGTGCTTCGCGACGGTGCCATGCCACTCTCGATGCTGGAAGCAAAGATCGATCGCTGGATAGACGCACAGATCTAGGCGCGCCGCGGCACGTGGCAATCGTGTAACCTGTCGGCATGAAACTCGATCGGTTCATTCGCGTCGCGATCGCGGTCGTCGTTCTGCTCGTCTTCATCGTCGCGACGGGCGCGCTGCTGTTCATTTCCGAAGCGGCGCTCAATGTCTGGGACCGGCTGAAAGCCGGTCCTCCAGCACTGCTCTACGCCTACGTGGGCGTCATGCTGCTCCTGGCGGTCACAGCCATCTGGCTGATCTGGCGCCTCGTCATTCGCCGCAAGATCGCGCCTGCGAGAACGATCTCCTCGGCACCACTGTCCAGGGACGATATCGAGTCCCGTCTGCGCGAGGCAGAGGGAACAGGTATCGATGTCAGCAAGGCACAGGCCGAACTCAAGGAACTGGCCGCGCGCAAGGAGGCGGTGCACCTGTGTTTCTTCGGTGAGATCAGCTCCGGGAAAAGCTCGTTGATCAAGGCGCTGGTGCCTGAGGCGAATGTCGTGGTCGACGTGGTTGGCGGATCCACTGGCGATATTCGCCACTATCGCTGGCACGACGACAGCGGGGCAGAAATCCTGCTAACCGACGTTCCGGGAATTGGCGGCAGCGATGACGGACACACCGACGCCGCCGTCGAGGAAGCCAAGCGCGCAAGCGTTGTGCTATTCGTCTGCGATAGCGATCTGACAAGATCGGAAGCCGATTCGATCAAAGCCTTGCTTGCTTTCGACAAACCGCTGGTTGTTGTGCTGAACAAGGCGGATCGGTTTACTGCCGACGAACAAGCAGCATTAATGCAAAAACTGCTCGAGCGCATCGAGGACATCGGCGGCCAGTTGGATCGCGACCACGTCGTTGCCGTCAGTGCAGGTGGCGAGATCGATGTGATTGAACGGAGCGACGACGGTAGTGAAGAGAGCGTCCGGCGCACGCGCCCGGCGGACATTGGTGTGTTGGTCGTCGCAATCAATCGCATGCTGGCGGAGGAAGGCGAATCGCTGGACGTACGTCGCGAGCGAGCGGTGTTCCGCATGGCCGCGGCTCGCCTTGCAGAGGCAGAGGGCGAGTATCGACTGCAACGCTCCGAACAGATTATTCGCAGCTCTACACGCAAGGCGATTGTCGGTGCGCTGGCGGCCATCAGTCCCGGCACGGATATTCTCATACAAGGCTACATTGGGACGGCGATGACGCAGGACCTGTGCAGGCTCTATGGTGCGACGCCGCGAGATCTCGACATCGAGGAATTTCTAAACTTGAGCCAAAGTCGCGTTGGCAGGGCTCTGCCATTGTCACTGGCTGTGGCTGGCAATGGCCTCAAGGCGTTTCCGGGCCTGGGAACCGTAGCCGGCGGCCTTGTGCACGCGGTTGCTTATGGACTAATTTTCGACGCATTGGGCCGCAGCCTTGTACTGACGTTGTCACGTCATGGCGAGCTGCTACCGGACGTGGCTGCGAAGGAATTCGAGGAAGGAATCAGTGAGCATTTGGAAGCGGGCGTACGCCGCATTGCCAAGATGGCCCTGGACGAAAAGTAAGACTAGGGACGGCGGTGCCGACCAGGCGGATCACCTCGGTCTCGCGCGCGAAAGCCTGCGCGAGCTTGTCCATGACACACGCCTTCCTGCCGGTGTTCGCGACTCGCTGATACATGATTACGAGGCAGTGCAGGGCATGCTCGACAAGATCGAGCATGGGCACCTGCACCTGTCGGTATTCGGACGCGTCAGTACTGGCAAGTCATCCTTGCTCAACGCGTTGATCGGCGAAGAGCGCTTCTCGGTCAGCCCAATTCACGGTGAGACCCGGTATTCGTCGATGCAGGCCTGGAACGAGGTTAATACAGGCGGCGTTTTCCTGATCGACACACCGGGTCTCGACGAGGCAGGTGGTGAAGATCGCGAGGCGCTGGCAAAAGAAGTGGCGGGTCGCTCCGATCTCGTTGTTTTCGTCCTCGATGGCGACCTGACGGAGACAGAGCTCGAGGCGCTCAGGGCGGTTCTGGCACAAGGGCGGCCGGTGATCGTGGCGCTCAACAAATCCGACCTCTATACGAGCAGCGAAGTCGAGGCATTGCTGAGTTCGATTCGGGCAAAGACGCGAGGTCTGATTGAGCCCGATCACGTCATCGTCGCGGCTGCTCAACCGCGTGCGCAAGCCGTCGTGGAAGTCGACACATCGGGCAAGGAAACAACAACGGAGAGGATTCGGGAGCCGGATGTCGCCGAACTGCGTCTCAAGCTCTGGGAGATTCTCGAGGCGGAAGGCAAGACGCTGGCGGCCCTGAATGCGAGCCTGTTCGCTGCAGACTTGTCGGACCAGGTTGGAAGACGGATTCTCGCTGCACGTAAGGAGATCGGTGACAAGCTGGTGCGAACCTACTGTATCGGCAAAGGCGTCGCTGTCGCGCTGAACCCGGTGCCGGTCGCCGACCTGTTCGCTGCCGCGTTCATTGATGTCGGCATGGTCGTGCACTTGTCCAAAGTCTATGACCTGCCGCTCAATCGAAAAGAGGCGGGCTCGATCGTAAGAGTAATCATTGCCGAATCGGCCGCACTCATGACGACAGTATGGGCATTGCACCTCGTCTCCAGCGCGCTCAAGGTCGGCACGTTGGGGCTGTCAACGATACTGACGGCGGGCGCGCAGGGCGCGATTGCCTACTACAGCACATACCTGGTTGGCGAGGCAGCTGGCAAGTATCTTGCTGACGGCAAGTCCTGGGGCGAGGGCGGACCGAAGAAAGTCGTCAAGGAGATTCTTGACTCACTTGATCGTGATACGGTGCTGCGTGACGCGAAGCGCGAAATCCAGGCCCGCCTCGGGCTGAGCTGAGATGGATCGAGAGACCCGCATGCGACGTATCTGGGAGACGATCCAGGACATCCCGCCGGGCTGCGTGGCGAACTATGGGCAGATCGCCGAGATTGCGGGCATCTCGCGCGGTGCGCGACAGGTCGGGTATGCGTTGCGTCATACGCCCGACGGGCTCGAATTACCCTGGCATCGTGTAGTCCAGTCGTCAGGGAAAAGCGCGTTCGATCAGAACAGCCGCGCGTTCCGGACCCAGCGCGGTCGGCTGGCAGACGAGGGCGTGGTCATGCTGAAGGGCAAGGTCAACATGCGCAGGTACCGGTGGGAACCAGGGCTCGATGAGTTATTGTGGAAACCGACGTCGACCTGGGACGAAGATTGAAACTTAGCAATAAAATCCGATCGGTCTTCCTTAACGCGCTTCTCTCGCAACGCTCGCGTCGGTTGCGGCGCTCGTATTTTGAAATGCGGCGCAGACTCGGACGCAAAAAGCATGTCGTATCCGCGTTCCTGCAACTCGATGACCCGTATTCCTACTTGCTGGCGCAGTACCTGCCGGAGCTGGCATCGACCTACGACATAGAGCTGAAGGTCTACCTGTCACAGGCGCGTGGCGATGCGTACCAGCCGGCCCCGGATATGGCCGCAGAGTATGCGGCGATGGACGCGCGGCGAATCGCGCGCGAACTCGGCATTCCGTTTCTGGACAAGGGTAGGGCGCCGCCTGTGGAACATCGGCGTGGGTTGCTCGATGTCCTGGCGGCCAGGGCCGAACGGGACGACTTTGCTGAGGAATTCTCCGCGGCGTTGGAAATCTATTGGCGCGGTGACACGGAAGCCGCGGCCCGCCGCTCGGATACCGGCCAGTCCGGGCAGGCAGATGGTGTGATTGCCAGGTCGCAGCAATTTCAGGAGCGCCTCGGACATTACAACAGCGGAATGCTGCATTATGGCGGCGAGTGGTACTGGGGTGTGGATCGATTGCATTACCTGGCCGACAGGCTGGACGAGATGGGCCTGGCGCGCGAGGGTGCGAGTGGCGCGCGTCTCGCGTCCATACAGCACGCGATGCAGCTCTCCCTGCCCGTGACTCCACCGGCGGCCGCCAAACAATTACCACCGCTCGAGTTGTTCCATTCGTTTCGAAGTCCCTATTCCTATCTTGCACTCAAGCGCGTGTTTGCGATCGCAGATGCCTTTGGACTTCAGCTGCAATTACGACCCGTATTGCCGATGGTGATGCGCGGCATGCAGCTGCCACGCGCGAAGCTCCTTTATATCGCGAGGGATACCGCGCGCGAGGCCGAGCGACTCGAAATACCCTATGGCAAGATCGCGGACCCCGTCGGCAAGGGCGCTGAACGATGCCTCGCAGTATTCCGGTATGCAGAGTCCGAACATAAAGGTCGGGACTTTCTTGCCAATGCCGGTCTCGCGATCTGGAGCGAAGCTGTGGACGTATCGGCGGACAAGGGCATGCGCAAGGTGACGGGTCGTTCGGGCTTGTTCTGGCCAGATGTCGTGGCCGCCATGGAGTCCGATGATTGGCGGCCCGAGGTTGAGAGCAACAGGGAATCGATGATGGCATCAGGTTCCTGGGGAGTCCCGACGATGCGCCTTGGCGACGAGGTGTTCTGGGGGCAGGATCGTGACTGGTTGCTCGCGCGGCATGTCGAAGAACTGTGTGACACAGGAGACGGAATACTCGTATGACGACCGTAATATTCTCACATGGCCAGGAAAGCGGGCCGTGGGGCACGAAAATTCGCGCGATGGCAGAACGGGTCAAGGGCCTGGGCTGCAAGGCAGACAGTATCGACTACCAGGGAATCGAGGATCCATCGGATCGTGTCGAGAAATGCCTGAGTGAATGCGCGAACATCGAGGATGACCTGATCCTCGTGGGTTCGAGCATGGGAGGTCACGTCGCCACGGCGGCCGCCGAACAGCTGGGTGCAGCAGGTCTGTTTGTGCTTGCCCCGGCCTACTTCATGGAAGGCTATGAAGACCTGACCCCGAAGCCACCATCGATGCCGATATGTATCGTGCATGGCTGGCACGATGATGTCGTGCCAGTTGAGAACAGCATTCGTTTTGCGCGTAGCTGCCGCGCAACACTGCACATCGTCGATGGGGATCATCGATTGACCGCGAATATCGACGAGATCAACGATTACCTGGATCAGTTCATAAGAAGAATCAGGGCCTAGTTTCTACTACCGGGAGGGGCACGATGAAATACTGGATTTTGGTCATTAGTCTTTTGGCAATGGGATGCAGCGGCGGCGAGTCGGGCAACTCTGACGAACAGGAGAGCGCCGGCGCGGAGATAGCCGATGTGCTGAATGACGCACAGGATGAGGCCGCCAACGTCGAGAACGTGCTGCAAGATGCGCGGGATGAAGTAGACGCAGCGATCGAAGCGGCTGAAGATACAGACGAAGATCAATAAGGTGCCAGTCACCTTAAAACCGTTTTAAGGTGACTGGCACCCTATTAGATCAGAGCTCCAGTCGCATGCCTTCCGTCGCGTAACGGAAGCCGCGCCGCTTTACCTCGGCCTGTTCGGGACTGCCATCGATCAGCAACGGGTTCGTGTGGTTCATGTGAATGAAGACCACGCGCGACTTTTCGTCATCCGTGAGTGAGTCGAAGAGATCCATGCTTTCGGAGACGAAAGGGTGTTTGATCTTGCTCATGTCTCGACCGCCCAGCTCCCCGTCCTTGAAGAATGTTGCGTCGAGTAGCGCATAGTCGACGGATCTCACGACATCACGAATATCGGTTGACCACATTTCCCATTTGTCGATGTCGGGAATAAACACCGCTGATTTGCTCGGTCCCTCGATAAGGAAACCGACCGTTTCCGAGTACTCATCGCGATGCGGCACGAGCATAGGTGTGACGGTGATACTCGGGCCGACTTTGACCGGCTGCCCATCTGCCAGCTCGAACAGTTCGATGTTCTGCAGCTGAACAAGCTGACTCCATGGTCCGTTCGCAGCCAGGTACTCATGCATGCGCGGCATTGCGTATACGGGGACGTTGCTCGTCCCGGCCGACTCGCGGCCAAAATGCATCAGGCCAGTGTAGTGCCCCATGTGGGCATGAGTCAGGAATACGCCGTCGAGCGAGAATTCACCATCGGGTGCAACGCGATGAAGTTCGTACAGCTGCTCGCGCATGTCAGGTGTCGCATCGAACAGGTACTTCGCCTTATTCGCGGAATCGATCACGGCGATCGAGCTTGCGGTGAGCGTCAACTCGCGGTCTTCCCAAGCGCGCATGCAGTGCGGCTGATAACAACTAGCCTGCGGGTAACCCGCGTCCTGTGCGATGCCCAGTACCTGAATGTGTGCTTCCTCTGCGACCGAAAAAAGCGGACAAAGCGCAAGCAGGAGTGCGGGTATCAGTCTCAGATTCATCACCCGATTATAGTGAATCTCGAACGTAAACGACCTGTTGGCGCGTACTTTTGGGTAGACTTGTTTGCCATGAACATCGCAGGTCTCATTCTTCGGCCACTCTACTGGCTGTCAGGGAAGGTGTTCTCTATCTGGGCACGACCTGTCGTTCGCCCGGAGGTGCCGGTCGAGTACATAACCGACACCAACGCGGCTGTGTGCTATGTCCTCGAGACTGGGGGGCTCGCCGACGTTCTCGCACTGGAAAACGCGTGCGCGCAGCATGGCATGCCATCGCCCACCGAGCCGTTCGAATTTTGTGGCCACCGCGAGTACCGGCGCTTTGTCGTCTTGCGCAGACTCAAGGGATTCCTCTATCGGCGTCCGCGCAGGGAAGGTTCGCAACGGCTGAAGCGCCTCATTGAGGCAGCTGAGAACGGCGACCAGGAGCTGTTACTGATTCCAGTTGCGATCTACTGGGGCCGTGCCCCGGAAAAAGAGCGCTCCGTGCTGCAGCTGATGTTTTCCGAAGATTGGGACGTCATGGGCCGGACGCGCAAGTTCTTCACAACCATCTTCCAGGGACGCAACACACTGCTCCGCTTCAGTCATGCGCTCCCGCTGCGTTCGATTGGTCAGACAGACGGAAGTCTCGAGATCGCTTACCGCAAGGTCTCCCGTATCCTGCGCGTGCATTTTCGCAAACGACGCGTGGCAACAGTTGGGCCGGATCTATCGCATCGCCGCACACTGATCAAGGAGGTCCTCAGGGCGCCCGCCGTGCAGCGCGCAATTGCGGCAGAAGCCGGCGATGATTTTCGCAAGCAGGAAGTTGCAAGACGCAAGGCGGAAAAATACGCGCTGGAGATCGCGGCCGATATTTCCTTTCCCACGATTCGTATCCTGGATCGAGTGCTCCGATGGCTATGGAACCGCATATACGACGGCATCGAACTCAATCACATGGAACTGGTGCATGAGGTCGCCAAGGACAAGGAGATCATTTACGTTCCCTGTCACCGCAGTCATTTCGACTATCTGCTGCTTGCCTATGTGACTTACCACGCGGGCCTGCAACTGCCGCACGTTGCTGCCGGCATCAACCTCGATATTCCGATTGTCGGGGGAATTCTGCGGCGCGGCGGCGCTTTTTTCCTGCGGCGCACGTTCAAAGGCAATCGCCTGTACGCAGCCGTTTTCGATTCCTACATTCACCAGATCATTGTCAAGGGTCACTCAATGGAGTACTTCGTCGAGGGCGGCCGAAGTCGTACCGGACGGTTGCTGACGCCAAAAGGCGGCATGCTGGTGATGACGGTGAAATCCTACATCAAGAGTCCACAGCGCCCCATTGTTTTTGTACCAGTCTATTTTGGCTATGAAAAACTGATCGAAGGGGACTCATTTATTGGTGAGCTGGGTGGTGCCAAGAAGACCAAGGAGTCTCTCGGCGGATTGATTCGTTCGATCAATTCGCTACGCGACAATTTTGGCAAGGTGTACGTCAATATCGCGAATCCCATCGAGCTGGATCCGATTCTGGATAGCACACAACCTGATTGGCGGGGCTATAAGTCGGAGAACGGAGACCGGCCCGATTGGCTGGCAGGCGTCGTCGACAAGCTTGGCGGCCAGATCATGGAGAACATCAACTCCGCTGCCGCAGTGACGCCGATCAGTCTTCTGGCCTATGTACTACTCGCCACGCCCAAACAGAAGATCGGTATCGACGAACTTCGGCGGCAGCTGCAGATGACCATCGACCTGTTGCATGGATTCAGGTACTCCGACCTGGTCACTATGCCCGACTCGAGTCCCGACGAGATCATCGCGCACGGCGAGCAGCTCGATGTCATCAGTCGGAGCTCGCACCCGATGGGCGAGGTCATCCACATGGAAGAGCGCACGGCCGTTCTCATGACCTATTTCCGAAACAACATTCTGCACCTCCTCGCCGTCCCGGCATCCGTGGCTTGCTGCTTCATCCAGGGAACGGAACTTCTGCATTCGGAACTGCAGCGGCTGATGCGCCTGATCTATCCGTTCATGAAGAAAGAGCTGTGCCTCGAGTGGGACTTTGAAGAGATCGACGATGTTACGACCGAGGCAGTCGAGTCACTCATCGACCTGGAGATCCTGACCTGGGGCAGGCGCAGGAAGACCCTGGTCAGACCGAGGGCGGGTTCGGAGAAGGCGTTTCAGCTCCTGATGCTTGGCCAGTCGATGGTCCCGATGCTGCAGCGTTTTTACCTCGTCATTGCGATTCTCGTCGGCAACGGCTCGGGTGCGTTGTCTCGCGGCGCGCTCGAATCGATGTGTCAGCAGAGCGCCGAACGACTGTCGATGATCTACGGCCTGCACTCGCCGGACTTTTTCAACAAGACGCTATTCCACGATTTCATCAAGACATTGCAGGAGCAGGGCATACTGCGACGCAATGCGGAAGGTGCGATCGAATTCGATGACGACATCGAGTCGATCGGCGCAGACGCCCGTCTCGTTCTTGGGGAGGAGATTCGCCACAGTATCCTGTCGTTGACCATTCGTGAGGACGACTAGGTAACTAGAAGGCGAACGACGCCCCCATCACCGCGGTGATGATCGACTTATCCTCACCTGCGGCCTCGAGGGTTGCCGCTGTATCTCCAAGAGCTTGTTCCCACGACACTCCCACGTAGGGCATGAAGCGCGGGTGGAGCTCGTAGCGCAGACGCAGATCTGCCAGCGCAACACTCAAGCCGGCGCGGGTGGCGCTGGCATCGTCATCCTGGAAGGCTGCGATGACCTCCAGCCTTGGCCACAACTTCAGGCGATCGCCAAGAGTCCAGATGCGCTCGACCTTGCCGACCAGGTAGCCATCACCGTTCCCATCGATAAGCGTTACCAGCTCGGTACCGACGTGGTGCGGCGCCTGCGCCTGGAACCCCAGGACGAAATGACTGTTGTCGTCCGAAAACTCCATGCCGGCCTGCAGATCAAACGTCTCGGACAACGCTCGTCTGTAGAGCAAGGCGGCCGCTGCCTCGGTCTCCCCATCGGCAGAGAGTGTTACCAGCTTGACCACCGCCCTGTCGGTCTGTGTCCCATATTCCGCCTCGGCGTCCAGTAGCGCGATGTCGTTGGCGAACCGATACTCGAGAATCTCGACGAATACCGAACCCGCAGCCGTGTCGTCCGCCAGCGAGGGCAAAGCGGCAAAGCTCAACGCGAAACACGTTATGAGAATGCGAATCATTATCATAAGGATGTAATATCCTGGCGCGCAGCACACTGACCTATGTCAATTTCACAAGAAAATTCACAAGAAATTCGCTCAAATCCAGCTTATTTCCTTGCACAGAAGCCCGTAGAAGTCTAAAAAGGGCGAATGATTCAAGGGCTTGCAAAGAAGTTCGCCATCTCGTCACCGCGACGGGCTTGGGCGGTATTGCTCGTCGCCCTGCTGAATCTGGCCCTCGTGCCCTGCACGATGGCGCTCGAGGTTATCGAGGAAGGGCACGATTGTTGCCCGCCGGAGCTTAAGCTGGAGCTGCCGGAGTGCTGCGAGATCGACGATGTCAGCGTCGACAAGCGCGATGGGCTGCTCGAGCTTTGGGATGCTCCTGATGCTGATGAGCTCGCCACCGGCCCGCTGCAGGATCTGACCGCACGGACATCTGAGCACAGATACACTGCCACCGATCCACCGGATCCACCCGACCGGCCCGAAGCCCGCCACAAGCTGTTCTGCGTCTACCTGATCTAGGCAACCCTGCGCTGTAAACCCTTCCGGTTTTTTCGCAGGAGTTTGACCTATGTTTGTTTTTCGCGGGCGCGTGCCCGTTTACATCACACTATTTACGTTCATGGCCTTGTTGCCATGGAGTTCCGTCACGGTGGCGCAGCAACGCGTGCCATTGACGCTCGCCGAGGCGGAGGATATAGCCCTTGCTGGTGAGCCAGGCTACGAGGCTTTGGTGGCCAGGGCAGAGGCATTTGAGGAGCAGGCGGTAGCGGCGGGGCAGTTGCCCGACCCGGTGCTGCGCGTTGGCCTCGAGAACTACCCGATCGATGGGAGTGGGTTCTCGGCCGAGGGTATGACCCAGGCGAAACTCGGGATACGGCAGGCGTTTCCCCGGGGACGCATTCGCGAGCTCGGCAGCGAACAGATGCGTGCGCGGGCCGACGTGTTCGACCAGGGTGCCGATGCGCGACTCCGTGAGGTTCTGGCATCGGTGCGCAACGCCTGGCTCGAGGCGTACTACTCACATCAGTCCTGGTCACTCGTGAATGAATCGCGGCCATTCTTCGCCGATCTCGTGACCATTACCCGCTCGATGTACGCCGTCGGGCGAAAATCGCAACATGACGTACTACGCGCCGAACTCGAACTGAGTCGGCTCGACGACCGCCTGATCGAAGCCAATCGAGCGAGATCAGAAGCGCAGGCAAGCCTGTCACGATGGCTGGGACAGAATGCTAATCGTCCGATTGCAATGAAATTGCCCGGCTGGAAGGCGCTGCCACAACTACCGGCTTTGCGAGAGGGTCTCGCCGCCCACCCGGCACTCGCAGCCGCCAATGCGGATGTGTCGGCACAGCAAGCAGCCGTCGACATGGCGGAGGAAAACCAGAAACCGGGCTGGGCACTCGATCTTGGTTACGGTTATCGCGAGGGCTACCAGCCCGACGGCCAACCGCGCTCGGACTTCGTCAGCCTGGCGGTCACGGTTGATCTGCCGTTCTTCAGCAAGAACCGCCAGGACCGAAAAGTCGCTGCTGCGCTCAGCGAGCGCAGTGCTGCGAAATACTCGCGAAGCGCATTAGAGGCGCAACTAAACAGTGAACTCGACGCCGAGTATGCGCGCTGGCAGGACCTGACCCGGCGGCTCGAACTCTACGAGTCGCGCATTCTCCAGCAATCGCAGGGCCAGGCACAGGCTGCATTGCTGGCCTACCAGAGCGATACGGCAGATTTTTCTGACGTTATGCGCGGCTATATCGACGATTTGAACACACGACTTGAACACATTCGCCTGCAGGTCGAGCGCGCGCAGAGTTATGCCGTACTCGCCAACCTCGGAGGTCTGGACAAATGAAAACGAACACACTGGTCGCGGTCGCGATCCTCCTCGCACTTGTAATTGGCGTCCTCGTTGGCCGGCAAATGACTGGCGAAATGCCAACGCCCGCATCGGACGAGAACGAAATCCTCTATTGGGTTGCACCGATGGACCCGGATTACAGGCGCGATGAGCCCGGCAAGTCACCGATGGGTATGGATCTTGTCCCCGTCTACGCGAATGCTGCGGATTCCCGGCCCGGGGTCGTGTCGATCGATCCGACGCTGGTCAACAATCTCGGCGTTCGCTCGGCGCTGGCGGAGCGGGGATCGCTGCCGCGTCGCATCGAAACCGTCGGTTACATCGGCTATGACGAGGACACGCTGCAGCACGTGCACACGCGCGTCGATGGCTGGATAGAAACGCTCGCGAAGACCGCCACGGGCGACCCGGTCAAGAAAGGTGAGCTTTTGTTCGAGCTCTACTCGCCGACGCTCGTCAACGCGCAGCAGGAGTTTCTGACGGCGCTGGCAAGCAACAACCAGGGACTGAAGGATGCCTCGCGTGATCGCCTGACCGCACTGGGTGTCACCCGCAGCGAGATCGCACGCCTTGAGCGTGACCGCACGGTGAGCCAGCGCATTCGCGTCTATGCAGAGTCGGACGGTGTAGTCGCACACCTCGGCGTACGCGATGGCATTTTTGTCACGCCCGCCACCGAGATCATGTCGGTCGCTCGGCTCGATCGAGTCTGGGTGCTCGCAGAAGTCTTCGAGCGGCAGTCCGCCTGGGTACAACCGGGCCAGGAGGCCAGCGTTGAGCTGGATTATCTGCCGGGAAGGACCCTGCGTGGCTCGGTCGACTACGTCTACCCGGAACTCGACCCGACAACGCGCACCCTGAAGGTCCGCCTGCGCTTCGACAACCAGGGAGAAACGCTAAGGCCGAATATGTTTGCTCGCGTCGTGATTGACGGTAGCCCGGTCGACAATATCGTCCATGTACCGCGCGAAGCGGTTATCCGCGGCGGTTCATCGAGCCGGGTGGTCGTCGATCTGGGAGACGGCCAGTTCGAGTCACGCGAAGTGCTGATCGGAATCGAGTCCGGTGAGCGCGTGGCGATTCGGCAGGGACTCGCGGAGGGCGAGCGGGTCGTAACGTCGGCCCAGTTCCTGATCGACTCCGAGTCGAACATCAACAGCGCCCTCGGTCGCATGGAGTCTTCGCAGTGATTGCAGCACTGATTCGCTGGTCGGTCGCGAACCGCGTCCTCGTTGTGATCGCCGCGATCATCGTGGCGGCGTCGGGCATTTACGCGGTGAAGGAAACTCCGGTCGACGCGCTTCCGGATCTTTCCGATGTGCAGGTGATCGTCAAGACATCGTTCCCCGGGCAGGCTCCGCAAGTTGTTGAAGACCAGGTTACGTATCCGCTGACGACCGCAATGCTGTCGGTGCCCAAGGCGGTGACGGTCCGTGGCTATTCGTTCTTCGGTGACTCCTACGTGTATGTCATCTTCGAGGACGGAACCGATCTCTACTGGGCAAGGTCCAGGGTCCTCGAATACCTCAACCAGGTGTCGTCCAGCCTGCCACCGGAAGCCACGTCGTCGCTGGGGCCTGACGCGACAGGTGTGGGCTGGGTATTCCAGTTTGCGCTCGTAGACCGAACGGGACGGCATGACCTCGCCGAGCTGCGCAGCCTGCAGGACTGGTTCATCAAGTATGAGTTGCAGACGGTCGAGGGCGTTGCCGAGGTCGCGACGATCGGCGGCATGGTGCGGCAGTACCAGGTGGTCGTCGATCCGGACAAGCTGCGAGCGTTCGGAATTACGCTGGCCAGGCTCAAGCAAGCCATTCGCGACGGCAATCACGAGACCGGCGGGTCCGTTATCGAAATGGGCGAAGCCGAATACATGGTCCGGGCGACCGGGTATTTGCAGGGGATCGATGACCTGGCTGCTATTCCGCTCGGTGTGAATCCACAGGGAACGCCGCTGTTGCTTTCGGATGTTGCGGAGATCCGAGTTGGGCCACAGATGCGGCGTGGTATTGCCGATCTCGATGGCGAGGGTGAAGTCGTTGGCGCTGTCGTTGTGATGCGCTGGGGCGAGAACGCGTCGGCGACCATCGACGCGGTCAAGACACGCCTCGCTGAGCTGGAGAAGAGCCTCCCGGAAGGCGTAGAGATCGTCACGACCTACGACCGCTCGGAGCTGATCGATCGTTCGGTCCAAACGCTCAAGAGTACCCTGATAAAAGAGTTTGTTGTCGTCGCGCTGGTATGCGCGCTGTTCCTGTTTCATTTGCGCTCATCGGCAGTGATCGTTCTGAGTCTGCCTCTCGGCGTCCTCGTCGCGTTCATCATCATGCGCGCGCAGGGGATCAACGCGAACATCATGTCACTGGGCGGTATCGCGATCGCGATCGGCGCCATGGTCGATTCGGCGATTGTCATGATCGAGAACGTCCATAAGCACATAGAGAAAGAGGCACTGACGCACGAGAACCGGTGGCGCATCATGAGCGAGGCGGCGACTGAGGTCGGTCCGCCGCTGTTCGTGTCGTTGCTGATAATTACGCTGAGCTTCCTGCCCGTATTCACACTCGAGGCACAGGAGGGGCGCCTGTTCGCACCGCTTGCGTTCACCAAGACGTACGCAATGGCTGCGGCGGCCATCTTGTCGATCACCCTGGTACCCGTGCTCATGGGCTACTTCATCCGGGGTGAGGTCATTCACGAGGGTAAGAACCCGGTGAATCGCGCGTTGATTGCGGCCTATCGTCCTGTCATCAGCGCCGTCATTCGCTCGCCGAAAGGCACCCTGGCCGCGGCGGTATTGATCCTGCTGGTAGGACTGTGGCCGGCTACGCGCCTGGGCTCGGAGTTTATGCCCCCGCTCGATGAAGGCGATCTCATGTACATGCCGACAACCTACCCGGGCGTGTCCATCGACAAGGCGCGCGAGATTCTGCAGCACACCGACAAAATGATCAGCGAGGTGCCTGAAGTTAAGCAGGTCTTCGGCAAGATAGGACGAGCAGAAACTGCGACGGACCCGGCACCGTTGACCATGATCGAAACGGTAATCCAGCTAAAGCCCCGCTCGGAGTGGCGGGACGGCATGACACCTGAGAAGCTGCGAGCGGAGCTCGACAAAGCCGTGCAGTACACAGGCCTGACCAACGCATGGGTGATGCCGATCAAGACGCGCATCGACATGCTGGCGACGGGCATCAAGACGCCGGTCGGCATCAAAGTCGCGGGGCCCGATCTCCGGGTGATAGAGGGTATTGGCCAACAACTGGAACAGATTCTCGAGGGCGTCCCCGGGACTGCCTCGGTCTACTCGGAGCGGGTCGCGGGCGGACGTTACGTGGATGTCGATATCGACCGACAACGAGCATCCCGTTTCGGGTTGAATATCGACGATGTACAGGACGTTATTCGCACGGCCGTGGGCGGCATGAACGTGACACAAACCGTCGAGGGGCTCGAACGCTACCCGGTGAACGTCCGCTACCCGCAACGCGTGCGCGATTCGGTGCAACAGTTGCGCCTGTTGCCAATCGTGACGCCATCGGGAGCCAGGATTGCACTGGCTGATGTTGCCGACGTCAATGTTGTGGACGGCCCCCCGGTGATCAAGAGTGAAAATGCCCGCCCGAATGGCTGGACTTACGTCGACATTGCGGATCGTGACCTTGGTTCCTATGTTGCAGAGGCACGGCAGGTTGTCGCACGGTCTATCGAGTTACCCGCGGGATACTCGCTCGCCTGGTCCGGGCAGTACGAGTACATGGTGCGAGCACGCGACCGGCTGGCCGTGGTTGGACCGATCACGCTCGCAGTCATCGTCCTGCTCCTGTTTATCAACTTCGGCCGCTTTGGCGAAGTGGCAATCATCATGGGGACATTGCCGTTTGCGCTGATCGGGGGACTGTGGCTGTTGTACCTGCTCGGCTACGAGTTATCGGTCGCGGTCGGCGTCGGATTCATCGCCCTGGCGGGCGTCGCCGTCGAGATTGGCGTGATCATGCTCGTGTATCTGAACCAGGCACTCGAACGTCGCAAAATCATTGGCGAACAAGACATCGAACAAGCTGTCATGGAGGGCGCTCTGCTGCGCATTCGGCCTGTCATCATGACGGTGGCGGCAACGATCGGCGGCTTGTTGCCGATCATGTTGTCCACTGGGACGGGCTCTGAGGTAATGCGGCGCATTGCAGCACCTATGGTCGGCGGTATGGTCAGCGCGACCGTGCTGGCGCTCGCCGTGATCCCGGCGCTATTTCTGCTGTGGCGTCGACGACAAATGTAGGAGCCTGCTTTGCGGGCGACCCTCACTTATTATCGACAGTTGAAGTCGTTTCTAGAAATGTTCCCGCGGTAACCCGGTCGAACGTCTGGTGTGCGCCCAGAACCGGCCGTTCGGGTATCATCAGCTGAGCGACCGCTGCTGACCCAAAGCGGACGTTCGCCCAACGACAAGAAACGGCCAATACTTGTCGTTTGAGCTTCCTCGCAGTTCCCCGAGACTTGCCATTTGTGAGTGCTCTGTCGGGAAATGATCCAGCTCTGTTGGTGACCGCATATTGAGCCAATTCGTACAGCAGCATTATGTAAAAGTACGCACATCCCCGAATTGACTATTCCCGGCGATGTCGGAGAGGTTTGATTGAACAAGAAAAAGCCCGACTCTCGTTTCCGAAGGCGATGCGAAAAATGAACGTCCAGGAGCACAGGATGGCGGGATTTTAGAACAAGACCCAAGGGGAAGGTCATGAGAAACTCCCAAGCGATCCATCGTCTACAGGCACACCATTTGCCGCATTGTGCAATTGGTACGTTAGCAAAATT
>Ga0209456_10000704_pt1 | contig 17400 bp, 14 predicted proteins | sample COG_11_FD_184755 | JGI IMG/M metagenome (GOLD analysis project Ga0209456, IMG submission 184755) | Pelagic marine sediment microbial communities from the LTER site Helgoland, North Sea, for post-phytoplankton bloom and carbon turnover... | ecosystem: Environmental > Aquatic > Marine > Neritic...
CTGTTTTGCAGCCTTCTTGGTTGTCAGGCTGCTCTCGATGATCGCCGCATACTGGACGGCGGTTTCGGTAAGCGGATCGCGCCCTGGAATGGCATCCAGATTCACGCCACCTTCTCTCAAAACGGCCTGTTCTTCGGCAGTGAGTTCCTCGGTGGGATCGCCGTAGAGCAGCGTAGGCATAGCGTCCAAGACCACGCGTAACGCGGCATTCAGGTTTTCCGGGGCTGTCGAACGCAGGCCTCGAGCCGTGAAGTAGTCGCTTTCGGGTGACTGACTGGCTTTCAATTCGGTCTCCTGAATTATAGTGGAGCTACTGTTAGCAGTATATACAACCGCTCCATATAATGCCACCCTGCATGTGCCATGAGTGGGTTTGCCCGAGGACGCTATGCTGACAACCTCCGCGTCGGGACTGACTTGTTACGCCGGCGGGCTCTGCGTGGATAGCGCAGGGAACTTCATATCTTCATGATATATATTATAATACTAGCCCATATAAAATTTTAATCGGCGCCCAAATACTTGACTATTTTTGTCAGGTACTATATATTAGCTTCCACTAATAGTCTAATTGACCGGAGAGGTGAGAGCATGAACGGCTTGATTCAAAATTTTCCCTACAACGGTGTTGTCACGGTCAACCGGGTGATTCTCAAGGACGGTTATTCGGTCGATGATCTTCAGGAGCGCGTGGCGATCCTGTGTGAGAACGTGAAGACCTACCATTCGGAAACCGGCTTCGTCGGTGGCTTTGTCGCCCTCAACAAGGGTGAGATTTCCAACGAAGGTTCGACGGTCGGCCAGGCCGTGCAGAGCCCGCTGAAAGGCAAGGAAGCGCTGGTGGTGACCTTCTGGAACAGCTTCGAAGATCACGAGCGGTCACACCGCAGCGAGACCTTCCAGCCGCTGTTCAGACAGGTGCTGGAACTGTGTGAGAATGGTAACGAGGAGGTTGCCTACGAGATGCTGTGGTCCGGCAAGGCCTATGATCCTGAGCAGGCAAAGGCGGCTCGCGACGCCAAGGAACAGTTCGAGGCTGCCTGATGAACGGCAGTTCGCCGGCATTATCTTTCAGGACACGCGGTACCCCAGGGCACCCCCTCTTGCTACGCAATTCACCTTGTGAATACATCCCTGTACGCTCGACGGCCGCGTCCATGCGGCCGACGGTCCTGCAAGCTTATGCCGGCGAACTGCCGTACTTAATTTGGAACACCGGGCTTCGGCCCGGTTTTTTTATGGCTGTGCTGCGGGAGCTGGGCTGTCCATGTCTGTGGGAACGTCCGTTTCCGGTGCCACCTCGACCGGCTCCGGCTCGTAGGGCGTGATCAGCGCAATAACACCAAACCGCGGATGATCAAAATAGTGCAGTTCCTTACTGCGCATGCGTCGTTGCTGCCTGAGCCGGATCTCCGGTACCCCGTATACCTCGTTGTCCGCTGACGCGGCCTGTACGGCACTGTCCGGCAGGTGCAGACGCAGGTCCAGGTCCAGGTGCAGGTAGCGTTCGACGGCAACCCGGACCAGGCCATCGACGGAGGCCCTGTCCGGATTGTTACTGGTGCCCGGCAATTCAACCGCTTTGGCGCTGCGCCGGCTCGGCACAACCTGTCGCCAGGCGATGTGGACGAGCGGGCGGTAGGGCGCCGATCTGGCCAGCGCATTTCGTTCAGCCGTTAAGCGAAATTGTGATTTCGGTAACCAGGTCACTGCTGTGAGGATGTCAGGCTGTGCGTTGTCGACGGGTTCTTCAAACCAGTCGGAGAAATCGACCGGCCAGACTTCGCCGCCGTCGTTTACCACCAGGTTACGAAATATCAGCAATTCGATATCAAATTGTCTGGGGTTATGGTCCGCCTCGGCAATGACCGCCGGTGCCATAACGACACTGACGATCAGGACGAGCAGGGACAGGCGTCTTGTGCGGAAATTCATCATGGTTTCATTGCTGTTCCGTTAGCCCCTTCTCCCACCGATCGCTCCTCCTGATCCCCTCTCCCGGCGGGAGAGGGGACTTTTACAACACCCTCCACCGGAAGAGGGGATAAAATGTGTCATCCTGCCCTAGTCGGGTTTCGCGCTCAAGCTTTCCAGTAAGGCACCGACGCTGGCAACCCGCTGTTCAGGCAATGCCATATCGAGCTGAAAGCGGATTTTATCTGAACCATCCAGGCTGTAGTGTGCGGGCTGTGCCTGGATCAGTTTAATAATGGCGCCGGGATCGACATTCGGTTGCGGGCCGAAGATCAGGCGCCCGCTGCTTTCACCGACGTCGATCTTGCTGATGCCGAGCGGCACCGCCTTGAGTTTGAGTTCGGTGATACTGAACAGCTGTTTCACCGCATCGGGTAACAGGCCGAAGCGGTCTATCATTTCCACCTGCAGTTCCCGCAGCTCCTCCGTGTCGGCGGCGCTGGCAATGCGCTTGTAGAGGATCAGGCGGCTGTGGACATCCGGCAGATAATCGTCCGGTATCAGGGCCGGGAGATGCAGATCGACTTCCGGCCCGTGGTTCAGGGGGCGGTCCAGCCCCGGTTCCCGTCCCGCTTTCAGGGCTGCCACGGCGCGCTCCAGCAGTTCGCTGTACAGCGTGAAGCCGATCTCCTGTATCTGCCCACTCTGTTCGTCACCGAGCAGTTCGCCGGCGCCGCGGATTTCCAGGTCGTGGGCTGCCAGGGTAAAGCCGGCGCCGAGGTCCTCGAGTGATTCAACCGCCTCGATGCGCTTGATGGCATCAGCGGTCATGGCTTTGCGGTGCGGCACGATCAGGTAGGCATAGGCGCGGTGGTGCGATCGGCCGACGCGGCCGCGCAACTGGTGCAGTTGGGCCAGACCCAGCCGGTCGGCGCGATTGATGAGGATGGTATTGGCGGTCGGCACGTCGATACCGCTTTCGATAATGGTGGTGCACAACAGGATATTGAAGCGACGGTGATAAAAGTCGAGCATCACCTGTTCGAGGTCGCGTTCGCGCATTTGCCCGTGGGCGATTTCAATGCTGGCTTCGGGAACCAGCTCGCGCAGTTCACGGGCCATTTTATCGATGCTTTCGACTTTATTGTGCAGGAAATACACCTGGCCGCCGCGGGTGATTTCACGCAGGCAGGCTTCGCGTATGGTGGCGGTGTTCCACTCGCTGATGAAGGTCTTGACAGCGAGTCGTTGCACCGGCGGCGTGGCGATAATGGACAGGTCACGCAGACCCGACAGGGACATGTTGAGGGTGCGCGGAATCGGTGTCGCCGTCAGGGTCAGCAGATCCACTTCGGCACGCAACGCCTTGAGCTTTTCTTTCTGGCGCACGCCGAAACGGTGTTCTTCATCGATAATGGCCAGGCCGAGGTTTTTCGGCTTGACGTCATCCTGCAGGAGCTTGTGGGTGCCGATGAGGATATCGATGCTGCCACTGGCGAAGCGGCCGATGATTTCGTTCTGCTGTTTTTTGCTGCGGAAGCGGGACAACACCTCGATGTTGATCGGCCAGTCGGCAAACCGGTCGCAGAAGTTCTGGTAATGCTGCTGGGCGAGCAGGGTGGTCGGCACCAGCACGATAACCTGGCGGCCGGATTGCGCGGCGACAAAGGCCGCCCGCATGGCCACTTCGGTTTTGCCGAAACCAACATCGCCACAGGTCACCCGATCCATGGGCCGCGCCGAGACCAGATCATCGACGACGGCTTCGATCGCCTGCGCCTGGTCCGGGGTTTCCTCGAACGGGAAGGTGCTGGCAAAGGCGCTGTATTCCTCGGCATCGATGAGCGCGGCATGGCCCTGACGCGCCGCGCGCCGCGCGTAGATATCCAGCAGTTCCGCCGCCACGTCGTGAATGCGTTGTGCCGCCTTTTTGCGCGCTTTCTGCCAGTGATCGCTGCCCAGTTTGTGCAGCGGTGCGGCTTCCGGTGACGAGCCGGTATACCGGCTGATCAGGTGCAGAGAGGCGACCGGGACATACAACTTGTCGTTGCCGGCATACTCCAGCGTCAGAAATTCCGCTGCAAAGCCGCCCACCGACAGTTTCTGCAGGCCGAGGTAGCGACCCACGCCGTGGTCTTCGTGTACCACCGGCGCACCGACACTCAGATCGGTGAGGTTACGGATAATGACATCCGCATCACGTTTGGGCCGCCGGCGGCGTTGCTGCAGGGCGCGTTCACCGAACAGCTGGGGCTCGCTGATGATGGCCAGGGCCGGGTCCACAGCCAGCCAGGCGCCCAGTTCCAGCGGCGCCACAGTAATCGCCAGGGCGTCATCCGACGCCTGGAAAGTCTGCCAGCTTTCGACCACCCGCGGACGCAGTCCAAACTCCCGCAATTGGCCGATGAGCGTTTCACGCCGTCCGGCGGATTCGGCACAGATCAGCGTGCGCCCGGCGAAAGCGGCGAGAAAATCCTGCAGGGCACCGGCCGGGCGTTCGGCACGGGCCTTGACCAGCAGGGTGGGCAATGCCCGGGTGGCGAAACTGATGGCCTGGGTGTCGGTATCAAGGGCTTCGGCCCGCTGTATGTCAATGCGGGCATAGGCGGACGTTGCCGCTGTGGTTTCGGTCTCCGACAGATAGAGCTGTTCGGGGGGTAACAGGGGACGTTCGATATTGTGCCGCAGTGACTCGTAACGCTCGGCGACTTCGTCACGGAAATGTTCGGTGGCGGCGCGTGCCTGTTCGCTTTCGATCAGGCAGGCGGCGGGGTGCAGGTAATCGAACAGGCTGGCGGTCTGTTCCAGAAACAGCGGCAGGTAGTATTCGATGCCATTGGGTATCAGGCCGTTACTGACGTCACGATAAATCAGGGAACGCTGTGGATCGCCTTCGAAGTGGCTGCGGTAGGCTTGCCGGAAACGGGTAATGGCGGCCTCGTCTACCGGAAATTCGTGTGCCGGCAGCAGCCGCACCTGGTCGACCTTTTCCAGCGAACGCTGGCTGTCCGGGTCGAACGTGCGTATCGATTCGATTTCATCATCGAACAGGTCGATACGAAACGGCACCCGGGCGCCCATCGGGAACAGATCCAGTATCGAACCGCGAACCGCGAATTCACCGTGCTCCATGACCTGTGATACACAACGGTAACCGGCCTTCTCCAGCCGGCCGCGCATGGCGTCGAGATCCAGTGTGCTGCCGGTATCCAGCATCAGGCTGTACTGATCGAGAAACCCGGGCGGCGGCAGGCGCTGCAACAGCGTGGCCACCGGCACCAGCAAAATGCCTTTTTTCAGGTTCGGCAGGCGCTGCAGGGTTTGCAGGCGTTCGGAGATAATGTCCTGGTGCGGGGAAAAACTGTCGTAGGGCAGCGTTTCCCAATCCGGGAAACACAGAATATCCAGGGTCTGATCGGCGCAGAAAAAGCGCAGTTGCTGCTGCAAGCGTTCAGCCTGCTGGCTGTCCGCCGTCATGATCACCAGTACGCCGTCGTGCGCCTGCGCAGCACCGGCGAGCACCAGCGGCAGGCTGTCGCCGTATAATCTCGACCAGCGCAGGCGGGCGCCGGGGGCAGGCAGACGCGGTTGCAGCGGACTGCTGGTGTCGGCTTGCTGATGTGTTTGTGTGGCGGCTTGAGACATGACTGGCCGGAGCATACTGCAAAGCGGCGTATTCTCGCACAAACCCGGGCAAAAAGAACCGGCGTCCGACGCCGGCATAGCAGGGATCAGGTCTTGAATCTTGTGAACATCATCTGCATGTAAGCTGAATCCTTCGCCTAAAGAGGGTGTCGTAAAAGTCCCCTCTCCCCCCGGGACAAGGGGCTACAGGCTTTTGCGACACCCTCTAAAATCGAGGGATAGACTGATCCCCTATAGGTGACTGACCCCCACTATGCTACATAAACAGGCAGACATCCGCTTTCTGGGCGATGGGCAGAAACGAGGTGGCGCCCACGTAATCCGTCACTTCCGGTATGAATTCGCTCTGGTCAAAACCGAAAACGTCGACGGTCATCTGGCAGGCGACCAGTTCGACGTCGGCTTCCACACACAGGTCACGCAGTTCTTCGACTGTCGCGACGCCCTTATTCTTGAAGGTCTTTTTCATCAGGCCGGTGGCGACTTTTTCGAATCCGGGCACACCGGCCATCAACAGGTTGGGCATCGGCCAGCTGACATCCTGGAACCACTTGGGCCCGAAGGGCATTTTCATCGGCATCGCCGGATTGCCCAACGGACTGACGTCGCAGTCGAGCTCTTTTTTCAGCAGCAGCAGTCCGTAGAAGGTGAAGAATATTGAGCTGTCCCAGCCCAGCGCCGAGGCGGTTGAGGCCAGAATAAAGGGAGGGTAGGCCCAGTCCAACGTCCCCTTGGTGGCAATAATCGCCATGGACGGGGTTCGGGCGTCTTCGATTGCCTGCAACTTGGTCGGTAATAACTCGTCGAGTTTGCTGCTAAGCCACAGATCCATATCGATATTTTCGAGTTGGGCGTTCATACGCACCTCCTGTCGGGGTTAAGGGCCTGATACAAAACAGATAGTTATAATATTCCCACTTACAAACATACTAGATGGTATGCAGCGTAGCGACAAACCAGTTGGTATGTCAATAGCGTTCTGCCGCCGGTTGCCGAATAATAGGGGGCAATCGGGTCAAGGCAGGGCTTGTATGGAAAACATTGAAGCTGTCGCGCGCAGCGGGCGAAATCCCGACCAGACGCGTCAACGCATTCTCCAGGCGGCGTTTATGGAGATGTATCGCAGCGGTTTCCAGGGCATGCGGCTGGACGACGTGATTGCGGCCACCCAACTCACCAAGGGTGCGCTGTATCACCATTTCCCCAATAAACGCGCACTGGGTTATGCGGTGGTGGACGAGATGATCATACCGACCGTCGACGCCGTGTGGCTGCAGCCGCTGAAGAATGCTGCGGACCCTTTACAGGGACTGATCGACGTCATCGAACAGATGCCGGATAACGAACACAAGCCGCCGGAGATGAAACGCTACGGCTGCCCACTGAATAATCTGGCCCAGGAAATGTCGCCGCTGGATGAAGGTTTCAGACAACGACTGGATTATGCCTTCCGTGTCTGGCAGGACGTTATCCAGGAAACCCTTGAACGCGCACAGCAGAAGGGGCATATTCGTGCTGATGTCAATTGTGGCGAAGCCGCAATGTTTATCATGGCCGCTCTGGAAGGCTGTATCGGCCTGGCGAAAAATGCGCAGAGCATGGAACGCTTGCACGTGTGTAACCGGGGGCTGATTCAGTTTATCCGATCCCTGCAACCCCGAAAATAATCTAAGGACTTAGGATGGGGCGATCCCTGGCCGAGTGGCTGGTCCGCTGGCGTTGGTTGCTGGTGGTTCTGGCGATAGCGTTTGTCGCATTTGCAGCGTCCGGTCTGAGGTATTATGGATTTTCCAACGACTACCGCATATTTTTCTCGCAAGAAAATCCACAGCTGCTGGCCTTTGAAAATCTGCAAAATACCTATACCAAGTCGGACAATGTCCTTTTTGTCATCGCGCCGGCCGACGGCAAGGTATTTACGCCGCAGACACTCGAAGCCGTTGAGTGGCTCACCGAACAGGCCTGGCAGATTCCCTATTCGATTCGCGTCGATTCGATAAGCAATTTCCAGCATACCTATGCCGAGGGGGATGACCTGATTGTTGAGGATCTGGTCATGGACGCCACGCGGCTAACTCCGACAGAGCTGGAAAAAATCCGTGCCGTGGCGATCAGCGAACCCCTGCTGGTCAACCGTATTGTTTCACCGGCAGGGCACGTCACTGCTGTGAATGTCATTATTCAATTGCCGGGTATAGAACCTGCAGCAGAAGTGCCGGAGGTTGTCGATTTTTCCAGGGATCTTGCCCACCAACTCACGCAACGGTATCCGCAGCTGGAAATACACCTCACCGGCATAGTCTTACTCAATAACGCATTTACCGAGCAATCCATTAAAGACCTGCTCACGCTGGTGCCGATCATGTTTGGCGTCATCACGCTTATTCTGGCTTTACTGTTGAGATCGCTGTGGGGAACACTCGCCACCTTGCTGGTTATCACCATGTCGATCATTACGGCCATTGGCATGGCATTCTGGCTGGGCATTACACTCACACCACCGACGATTGCCTCACCGACCATGATCATGACACTGGCGGTGGCTAACTGTGTTCACCTGCTGGTGACTTTCCTGCAGGGTATGCGGCACGCCGCATCAAAACCCGCCGCCATGAACGAAAGTCTGCGCATTAACCTGCAGCCGATCTTCATCACCAGCCTCACCACCGCCATCGGCTTCATGTCGATGAACTTCAGTGATGCACCGCCATTCCGTGACCTGGGTAATATCGTCGCCATCGGCGTTTTATCCTCGTTCTTTTACTGTATCGCCCTGTTACCGGCATTGATGCTGGTTTTACCGGTCAGGGTAAAGGCGAGCAGCAATCATTCAGTGACGGCTTTCGACATGCTGGCGAATTTTATCATTACCCGGCGAAGGCTGGTGCTGTGGGGCATGTCACTGCTGGTGGCCGGACTGGTGGTATTTGTTCCGAAAAACGAGCTCAACGATGAGTTCGTCAAGTACTTTGACGAACGCGTCGATTTCCGGGTGGATACGGATTTCACCACTGCGAACCTGACCGGTATTTACAATATTGCCTACTCGCTGGAAGCCGGAGAGTCCGGCGCCATCAGCGAGCCGGCGTTTCTGCACAAACTGGACGCATTTGCCGACTGGTACCGGCAGCAGCCCGAAGTGCTGCACGTCAACAGCCTGTCCGACACCATGAAACGTCTCAACAAGAACCTGCACGGCGATGACGGCGAGTGGCATCGATTGCCGGACCGGCGGGAACTCGCCGCCCAGTATCTGTTGCTTTACGAGATGTCCCTGCCATACGGGCTCGACCTGAACAACCAGATCAATGTCGACAAGTCCGCCACCAAACTGGACGTTACCCTGAATAATCTTTCCAGCAACAATACCATCGCGCTGGAAGCACGGGCCCAACAGTGGTTGCAGGATAATGCGCCGGAGCCGATGCAGGTCCACGGCGCCAGCCCGGTCATCATGTTTTCGCATATCGGTGCGCGCAACATCCGCAGCATGTTGACCGGCACCACGCTGGCGCTGGTACTGATCTCCTTTATCCTGATTTTTGCCTTGCGCTCCTGGCGCATCGGGCTGATCAGCATCATCCCCAACCTGGTGCCGGCCGGCATGGCTTTCGGCCTGTGGGGTCTGCTGGTCGGTGAGATCGGCCTGGCGCTGTCCGTGGTCACCGGCATGACACTGGGTATCGTGGTCGACGACACCGTCCACTTTCTGAGCAAATACCTGCGTGCGCGCCGCGAGGAGGGCCTGTCCGCCGCCGAGGCGGTGCGTTACGCCTTCCATACGGTGGGCAAGGCACTTTGGACGACTTCGGCGGTCTTAATCGCAGGATTTCTGGTTCTGACCCGATCACCGTTTGAACTGAATTCCGCTATGGGACTGGTGAGTGCGATCACCATCGGTATGGCGCTGTTTGCCGATTTTCTGTTATTGCCCGCCTTGTTAATGACACTGGACAAAAGGGAGCGTTATGAAAAATCCGTGGCTGCTGATCCTGTTTAGCCTTCCGTTTAGCGTCCTGGCGCAGACAGCGGAACAACGTGGGCTGGAGATCGCCGTCGAGGCCGATCGCCGCGATAGCGGTTTTCACGACTCCCGGGCATCGCTGCAGATGGTGCTGCGTAACAAACAGGGCAGGGAAAGCACCCGCCAGATTCGCGTGCGCACACTGGAGCAGCAGGATGACGGTGACAAGAGCCTGACGATCTTTGATGAGCCCGCCGATGTCAAGGGCACCAATTTCCTGAGCTTTACCCACAAGTCGGGTCCGGACGATCAGTGGCTCTACCTGCCGGCACTGAAACGCGTCAAACGCATTTCATCACGTAACAAGTCCGGTCCCTTCATGGGCAGCGAGTTTGCCTATGAGGATCTGTCATCACAGGAAGTGGAAAAATTCACCTACCAGTACCTGCGTGATGAAAGCTATGAAGGCATGGATTGTTTTGTGATTGAGCGCGATCCTGTTGACAAGCATTCCGGCTATACCCGCGAGCTTGTCTGGATTGACAAGCAGGAATACCGGCCGCAGCGGGTTGAATACTATGACCGCAAGAATGCGCCGCTGAAAACACTCACCTACCAGGATTATCACCAGTATCTGGACAAATACTGGCGTGCCAACAACATGTTCATGGAAAACCATCAGACTGGAAAGAGCACGCGTCTTATCTGGAGCGATTACCAGTTCCAGAGCGGGCAGACGGAACGGGATTTTGACCGCAACAGCCTGAAACGGGTGAAATGAAAAAGGTCACTGCTTTACCCCCCTCTCCCCAACCCTCTCCCTGGGGGAGAGGGAGTTAACTGGGCGGCAATGATAAAGAGTAAACACTCTAGTGTAGGTCGTCAGAATTAATAAAACATATGATTTACCCTGTTTTACAGGCATTCCACAACGGAACAGCTACGATCCCTGTGTTTAAAAAGTTACATACTGTTTGGCGAGGTACACTAGCGGATTTCTTCGATGGAGAACTTTTTCTCCATGACAACGGGCGTGACCAGCGCATAACCCTGCAACTGCCAGTGGGCAATTTCGCTAATGGCTGACGGTGTGACTTTGATGAAATCATAAAAGTCATCCCGGCTATAGCCGTAATCCTCGGCAGCCAGTCCACAAACCCGGAACTCGACACCCAGATCGGAGTAATAACGCATCCTCTCCACGGCATCCTTGTACTTGTCATAGTTCTTGCTGGCAACGGTGACGATTTCAGTGCCGTGGATGATGACTTTCAGATCCAGGAATTCGGGCGCCATGTCGTAGGGCGTATCCATCAGGGGATTCATCAGTGAGCGGATCCAGTACAGCGCCGAATTGATTTTAGCCGGGTCATCGAAATAAAAATCAAACAGGACTTTCTGCTCGGTGTACGGCGTCTGTACAAACTTGGCACCTGGGTCCGCGTTTGTAAATGTTGGGAACAACAAGAGCAGGAGCAAAAGCTTTTTCATATCGCAACCTGTTGCAATGCCTGGATACAGTGAGTATAGACGATCGCGGTCAGGGGACCCCTACGATCGGTACTGCGTGGCAAGCTGCTGACGTTTTTCGTAGGCCTCACGCGCAATACGGACATCTTCCAGAAAGTAGGGTAATTCCTCGAGAGTCAGCGCCTGCGGGCCGTCCACCAGGGCCTTGGCGGGTTCAGGGTGGAAATCAACCAGGATCATATTCGCGCCGGCTATCACCCCCTGGGCCGTGACGTGCATGACATCCAGTAAGCCGTCCGGCGCCAGGTCCCGGGTACCCACAGAATGCGACGGGTCAATACAGACCGGCATGCGTGTTAAACGTTTTACAACCGGCACATGGGCAAAATCGACAAAGTTGCGGTGCGGATCAGCCATGTTGGTTTTCATGCCACGCAGGCCAAACACCACCTTACGGTTGCCTTCGCTGGCCAGATACTCCGCCGCGTTGAGTGACTCTTCCAACGTGATACCGAAGCCGCGTTTCAATAGAACCGGGTACTCGCGTTGGCGGCCGACATATTTCAACAACTCGAAATTCTGTGTATTGCGGGTACCGATCTGAAGCATCACCCCGGTTGGCTGACCGGATTGCTGCAGGGCTTCACGGATTTCTGTAACGTGCGCCTCGTGGGTAACCTCCATGGCCACCACCTTGATGCCATATTTGCCGGCCAGTTCGAACACATAGGGAAGACAGGATTTGCCATGACCCTGGAACGAATAAGGGCTGGTACGTGGCTTATACGCCCCCATACGCGTACACACCTGACCCTGTTCCTGTAGTGCCCGCATCATGAGTTCAACGTGTTCGGGTGTATTCACTGCGCATAAACCGGCAAACACGTTCAGGTTATCCTGCCCGAAACGCACGCCGTTGTAGTCGAACCAGGTGGGACGATTATCATCCTTATGGCGCCCCAGCACGCGGTATTCTTCGGATATACGAACGACACGTTCGACCGCCAGCAGATTGGAAATCTCGTCCACTGACACCGAGGCGGTATCGCCAATCAAATAGACTTCGGTAAGCAGCTGCTGTTCGCCGATTTCCTGATGAATGCGATGCCGCACGTTGGGGATGCGGTCAAGATAGACTTCCAGCTGACGGAATTCTTCACTATCGGTCTGGGTATCAGGGGAAAGAATCAGTATCATGGTTTGTTCCTGTCATGGGTCCCGGAAGCGCAGCGACAGGTCATCATAGGCGTCAATCCTGCGGTCACGCAAATACGGCCAGCTGCGCCGCACTTTTTCACTGCGTTGCCTGTCGATATTCGTAATCATCAACTCTGCTTCATCCTGTGCCGCAGTGGCAAGCACTTCGCCCTGGCAGCCGGCAATGAAACTATTGCCCCAGAACTGAATACCGCCGGTCTGTCCGCTGCTGTCGGCTTCAAAGCCGGTCCGGTTGCAGGCCAGCACGGGAATACCGTTGGCCACCGCGTGTGCCCGCTGCACCGTTTGCCAGGCGTCCAGCTGGCGTTGCTGCTCGGCCTCATCGTCGTTGGGATCCCAGCCGATTGCCGTCGGGTACAGCAACAGATCGGCACCGGCCAGTGCCATTAAACGCGCCGCTTCGGGATACCATTGATCCCAGCAGACCATTACGCCGAGTTTGCCGACACTGGTCTGTATCGGCTGAAAGCCCAGATCACCCGGCGTGAAATAAAACTTTTCGTAATAACCGGGGTCATCGGGGATGTGCATCTTGCGGTACCTGCCCGCCAGCGTGCCATCACGCTCCAGCACCACCGCCGTATTGTGATACAGCCCCGCTGCCCGCCGTTCAAACAGCGAGCCGACGATAACCAGGTCCAGCTGTTTCGCCAGTGCAGCCAGATCGTCGCTGGCCGGGCCGGGGATGGGTTCGGCAAGATCGAAATGCCCGCTGTCCTCGCTCTGGCAGAAATACAGACTGTCGTGCAACTCCTGCAGCAGCACCAGCCGGGCACCCCGGGAAGCCGCTGCCCGCAGCTGCTCACGAATATGCCGCCGGTTGACGGCGCGGTCCGGGCTGCAGGCCATCTGCACCAGGGCAACGGTCAGTCTGTCGTTTTCCATGCGGCTTGATTATCAGGTGATTGACGCCCTGAACTCAACACCTTTGGGAAACTGCATGGTCAGACAGTGCAGACTGCCGTACTGCTGGATTAACGCCGAACAGGGAATCTGGACGATCTCCCGGTGCGGGAAAGCACATTGCAGCAGACGGGCCGCTTCGCTATCGGCAGGGTCATCGTAGCCCGGTAGCAGAACAGCGTCATTTATCACCAGGAAATTGGCGTAACTGGCCGGCAGCCGGGCTCCATCGGCAGCAAACTTTGCACCCGGCCAGGGCAGCGCCAGCAGGCGATAGGGTTCACCCTGAACGGTCCGCAACTGCCGCAATTCGTCTTCCATTGCCTTGAGCTCCTGGTACCACTCATAGCCCGATTCACTGCAGCTCTGGTAAACAATCGTCGCGGCATCGCAGAAACGGGCCAGCATATCGATATGTCCGTCGGTATCGTCGCCTGCCAGCCCGCCGTGTTCCAGCCACAGCAGCCGTTCACCTCCCAGCAGGGCGCCCAATTTACGCGCCAGCATCTCCCGGGTATATCCCGGGTTTCGCTGTGGATGCAGCAGACAGCGGCTGGTGGTCAACAGGGTGCCGTCGCCATCGCTTTCAATGCTGCCGCCTTCCAGCACCAGGTCGATTTGCTCAAGCACTGTGGTCCCGAACCGGCCACTGCCGGCCAGCTGTGTGGTGATAGTGTTGTCGGCCTGTGCCGGATACTTGTTTCCCCAGCCGTTGAAGTGGAAATTCAGCAGTCGGGGCCTGCCGTGTTCAAACACGGTCAACGGGCCGTAATCACGGGCCCAGGTATCGTTGGATGGAACGACCGCCATGAAAAGATGGTCTTGCGGGGCACCGGACTGGATGAGTGAGGCCCTTAGCTGATCCCGCTGCGATGCTGTTGCACAGTTGATGAATAAGGATTCACGGTGCGCGATGTGCAGAGCGATAGAGAAAAACACCGGCTCGACGTCAGGCAACACAGCGGCCCAGTCACCCGCAGCGTGCGGCCAGGTCATCATCACCCCGCTTTGGGGGGCCCATTCGGCGGGCATACGTCGTTGTGACGCTGATTGAGACATAGCGGGCGCATTGTAGTCGGGGAGGCTCATCGGGGACAGATCTAAATTCTGTCTCCGAAAACGCCGGGATTCTAGTGCGGGCTTCTCACCACAAAGGATACGAGTGACTGATGAGTACTGAAGTTAGCCGGCATAAGCTTGCGGGACCGTCGGCCGCATGGACGCGGCCGACGAGCGTACAGGGATGTATTCACAAGGTGAATTGCGTAGCAAGAGAGGGTGCCCTGGGGTACAGCGTGTCCCGCAAGTTTATGCCGGCTAACATTGGCACGCCTTAGTAACCGGCTGTTCTTTTGTGAGCTTTTTGAGCGAGACCGCGGAAAATGCGCCCTAGTGCGGAACCACCGAATGAATCACATGCTGGTGTTCGAAGTAGACGATGAAATCGCCGTATACCCAGTGACTGATCGGCGGTTCACCAACCGGACCAAGGCGCTGCTGTGGCTCGCCGTACTGCTGTATAACCTGTTCCATGACCATGCCGTGCGCGGGTCGCACCACGGCGGAACCGGATTGTGCCGATTCCACCAGCAAGGTATCCCCACTGGCAGCACCAAAGCCGGCCACACCAAGTGCAAGCAAAAGGAAAAAGCTGATTCGCCGCATGTTGTCCATCCTTTTTGTCAACTTATATAAATACAATACTTGTTTTCGGCAGGCTGCGCTTGTGATTTAATGCGCGGCTATGTTTCGACCTCTGGCATTGTATATCGGTCTGCGCTACACGGGCGCAAAACGCCGTAACCACTTCATTTCCTTCATTTCCCTGATCTCGATTGTGGGTATCGGTCTGGGCGTTGCGGCACTGATCACGGTGCTGTCTGTCATGAACGGATTCGAACAGGAGCTGCGAACCCGCATTCTCGGGATGGCCTCGCACGCCAGTATCAGCGGCTACCAGAAGCCGCTGACCGAGTGGCGACAGCTGGCCGGCCGGGCCACCGAGCACCCCGAGGTGCTCGGGGTGGCGCCCTATGTGCAGGGTGAAATCATGCTGACCAAAGGCAAGAAGGTGAGCGGAGCACTGGTGCGCGGCATTCTGCCGGACCAGGAGCCGGAGGTTTCCAGCGTCGGTCAACACATGCGCCGCGGACAGCTGGACGACCTCGAGGCGGGTGAATACCGAATCATCCTGGGCAACGAGCTCGCCCACAGTCTGGGGGCGCAGGTTGGCGACCAGATTACCATGGTGACACCGCAGGCCAATTTCAGCCCGGCCGGGATTCTGCCCAGACTGCGCCGTTTCCGGATCACGGGTATTTTTGACGTCGGGATGTATGAATATGACCGCGGTGTCGCACTGGTGCACATGGAGGATGCGGCACGGCTGTTCAAGCTCGACAACGCCATCACCGGCATTCGGCTCAAACTGATAGACCTGTTCAAGGCGCCACAGGTTTCCCGGCAACTGGCCGGGCAGCTCGGTGATGATTTACGGGTAGAGGACTGGACCCGCCAGCACGCCAATTTTTTCCGCGCCGTGCAGACGGAGAAAAGGGTCATGTTCGTGATTCTCACCCTGATCGTGGCGGTGGCGGCCTTTAACATCGTCTCGACCCTGGTCATGGTGGTCACCGACAAACGCGCCGATATCGCCATCCTGAGGACGCTGGGTGCCACACCGGGCGTTATTCTGCGCATCTTTATGATCCAGGGGGCCTTGATCGGTCTGCTGGGAACGGCATTGGGTATTGTCGGCGGCGTGGCACTGGCTTTGAATGTCGAGACTATCGTGCCCGCCATCGAAGAGGCCTTCAGTGTTCAGTTCATGCCGGCCGATGTGTATTACATCAGCGACCTGCCTTCAAAACTGAACTGGCCGGACGTCTGGCAGATCGGCACGGTGGCGTTCCTGCTGAGTTTCCTGGCGACGCTGTATCCTTCCTGGCGCGCCTCCAGGACCCAGCCCGCCGAGGCGCTGCGCTATGAGTAGGCCGCCGGCGATCCTGGCCTGTTCGCAACTCAGCCGTTCCTTCACGGAAGGTGGATTAGACGTCAGCGTGTTGAATAATGTAAACCTGACGGTTGCCAGCGGCCAGCGGGTGGCCATCGTCGGCCAATCCGGCAGCGGCAAAAGTACCCTGTTGCATTTACTGGGAGGACTGGACAAACCCACGGCAGGACAGGTGCAACTGGCGCAACATGACTTCAGCGCCATGAACGAAAGCCAGCGCAGCCGCTTACGCAACCGGCACCTGGGTTTCGTCTACCAGTTCCACCACCTGCTGCAGGAATTCAGCGCCCTGGAAAACGTCGCCATGCCACTGGTGATACGCGGTGTAGCAATCAGCGAGGCCCGACATCAGGCACTGGACATTCTGGAGAAGGTCGGACTGCAAGCGCGCGTCGCGCACAAACCGTCAGAATTATCGGGCGGCGAACGCCAGCGCGCCGCCGTTGCCCGCGCACTGGTCACCAAACCGGATTGCATACTGGCTGATGAACCGACCGGGAACCTCGATCGGCGTAATGCCGAACAGGTCTATCAACTCATGCTGGAATTGAACCGGGATCTCAATACCAGCTTTGTCATCGTCACCCACGATACCGACATGGCCGATCGTATGGATGTGGTCTGGCATTTACAGGACGGCACACTGACAACCTGAAATCCGTGCCATTTGTCGGAGATTAGAAAGGCCACCAGCCTTTGTCCAGGGAGTCTTCGCACTTCGACAACTGGGTGTGGTAACTCTTGGCGCGGTTATCCACTTTCCGCGCCACTTTCATCAGCCAGGCCTTTTTCTTGTAGGTCTTGCGCTTAAAGCCGCCATGGCCCTCGTGGTAGGCGAGATACTGGTTATAGGCATCCCATTTGGAGATCCCGAGTTTGCGGTGGGAGACGCTGCCGTACCATCCGATAAAGTCCACCACGTCCTCGAATTCGTCCCGGTCGGCCCAGCGGTTGCCGGTTGATTTGAGATACCAGTCCCAGGTGGAGTCCTTGATCTGCCCATAACCATAGGCCGATGACATGCGCGTCCAGGGAATCACCCATAACAGTTTTTTACGCGGTGGCTTGGCGTTGTGTACGAAGCGGGATTCCTGGTAAATAATGGCCAGTTGAACATGGACAGGCACCCCCCATTTTTCGTAACTGTCATGGGCATCCGAATACCAGCCGTCTTTCTCGTTAAAAATGTCACAACTGTTGCGGATGTTTTCGGGTGGACTATTGGCACAGGAAAGAACGGCCGCGCCTGCCAGCAGCAGACATCCGGTAACAA
>Ga0209456_10000705_pt1 | contig 17399 bp, 18 predicted proteins | sample COG_11_FD_184755 | JGI IMG/M metagenome (GOLD analysis project Ga0209456, IMG submission 184755) | Pelagic marine sediment microbial communities from the LTER site Helgoland, North Sea, for post-phytoplankton bloom and carbon turnover... | ecosystem: Environmental > Aquatic > Marine > Neritic...
CAGCTGAGAAGGCGCAGTGTTCGTGCGCTTCCCCGGGCCGGTCACTCGAGGTGTTCTGAAGAGTCGGTGAGTCCGACTCGGCATGCCCATCGGTTTCGTGATCATGGCCCTCGCCGTTGTGGACGAGCTCACCGTGCTCGGCGCATCGCGCATGCTCCACGAGGAGCATGTGACCGCCGTTCGAACTCTGTAGGAACACGGCCAGGATGCCCGCAAGCAGACAAGCACGCCGAATCATTAGGGAACCGCGAATCGGTGAACGGAGGTGAAACATCGCTGACCGCCGATTATGACCCAGACGAGTGAGACATCAACCGTGCCCTCATGTGTGCTGGAGTAGCTCACCCAACGGGGCTACACCCTTCGTCTGTCCCGCACGCTACGATCTAATGGGCTCGAGGGCCTGCCTGCTGATGTCGCGACACGATCCCACCGAGGTAACACGGCGCCATGTCTTTGCGGACAAGGGCCTCTCCAAGAAGCAGGAGGAGGCGCGCATCGTCGTGCTCGCGGGGAAGCTCGCCGGTGACAAGTACGCGATCAACGACGAGCTGACGCTCGGCCGTGGCGAGCAAGCCGACGTGAAGATCGACGACACGCTGGTGTCGCGAATGCAAGCCCATATCTTCAAGCACGAGAACGGATCATACGTCATCGAGGACCTGGAGAGCCGCAACGGCACTCAGGTCAATGGGATGGCGATTACCAAACAGATCTTGACCTACGGCGATCGCATCCAAATCGGAAGTTCACTATTGCTGTTCGCGCATCACGATCCGATGGAAGAGCAGGTGGCGCAGCGCCGCAAGCTCGAGGCGATCGGGCGGCTCGGAACCGGCGTTGCGCACGACTTCAACAATCTCCTCGGCGCGGTGAAGTCCAGCATCGACTTCTTGAACGGACTTCCGAGCGAGACCAAGGTCGGCGAGCCCGATGTGCGTGAGGCATTCAACGACATTCGCGCCGCGGCAGCCGCCGCCACCGAAATGACCAGCCGGTTGCTCGGGTTCGCCCGCGAAGTGCAGCGCAGCCACTCCGAAGTGGATTTGTCCGAGCTTTGCCACCACGTCGTTCAACTCGCGCGGCACACCTTTCACCGGAGCATCAGTATCGAAGCTCGCATCCACCGAGGGCTAAAGGTGAGCGGGGACCGCGGGCAGCTTCACCAGCTGCTGATGAACCTGATGATCAATGCCCGGGACGCCATGCCCAATGGCGGAAAACTCGAGATCACCGCGAAGAAGGCCGACCCGCTCGATTTCGAGAAGGCGCCGCTCAACCCGTTGGTCGCGCATGCCCTCATCACTGTGAAAGACAGCGGCATTGGGATGGACGACGCTACGCAGGAGCGCGCTTTCGACCCTTTCTTCACCACCAAGGGAGACCAGGTGGGTGCCGGCTTGGGCCTTGCCGCGGTGTATGAGATCGCCAAATCACATAACGGCCATATCGTCGTGCACAGCGTACCCAATCGCGGCAGCGAATTTCAAGTGGTCTTCCCGCTGACCACCGAGCGTCCGATGGTGCCGACCGAGCCAAGCTTGCCGGCGATCAGGCTCCCGAATACGCAGCTCCTGATTCTACTGGTGGACGACGAAGACGTGGTCCGCCGAAGCGCTGGCCGGGTGGTGCGGCAGAGCGGTCATCGCGTGATTTTCGCCCGAAGCGGAAAAGAAGCGCTTCGGATCTATGCCGAGACGCAACCACGGCCGGATCTGGTCTTGATGGACCTCAACATGCCCGGAATGACCGGGGACCAAGCCTTCGAGGAGCTCAGAGAGCAGGACCCGGAGGCGCCGGTGGTGTTCGTGTCGGGGTATTGGGACCGGGAGCTCGAGCGGAAGCTTCGCAGCATGGGGGCACTCGGCTTTGTTCAAAAGCCCTACGAAGCTGCTACGCTCCGGGACGCCATTGTTCAGGCGATGACGGCCCAGACTTCATGATCAAGTACATAGGCTCGAAACGCGTGTTGGTGCCGCACATCGTGCGGGGGGTGTCGGCGTTTCCCGAGTCGGGGCGGGTGCTGGACTTGTTCTCCGGCACGTCGCGGGTGGCGCGTGGGCTCAAAGAGACGGGCCGCTACGTGATCGCCAATGATCACTTGGCCTACGCAGCGGTTCTCGCTCGTTGCTACATACAGGCCGACGCGGATCGCTGGCTCGATGAGGCGACGCGGGTCATCGGGGAGCTGTCACGAGTCGCCCCCAAGCCAGGGTATTTCACCAAAGCGTTCTGCGAGGATGCGCGATACTTCCAGCCGCACAACGGCGCGCGCGCGGATGCGATCCGCGAGGAGATCGCTCGACGACAGTTGCCGCCGGAGCTCGAGGCTATTGCGCTGGTGTCGCTGATGGAAGCGGCCGACCGGGTCGACTCGACGACTGGCGTGCAGATGGCTTACTTGAAGCAATGGGCGGCCCGTGCGTTCAACGACCTCGTGCTCCGCGTGCCGGCAATTCTTCCCGGGCCCGGAGAAGCGCTGCACTTGGATGCGGTCGAGGCGGCGTCGAGGGTCGAGGCGGACATCGCGTACATCGATCCGCCGTACAACCAGCACAGCTACATGGGCAACTACCACGTCTGGGAAAGCCTGGTTCGCTGGGACAAGCCCGAGACGTACGGGATCGCCAACAAACGCGTGCAGTGCAAGGAATACAAGAGCGACTTCAACTCGAAGCGCCGCATTCGGCAAGGGTTAGAGGCCGTCTTCGGGGCGGTACGCTGCAAGCACCTGTTGGTCTCTTTCAACAACGAAGGGCACGTCGACCGCGAGGAGATGGTCGCGCTCCTGTCACAGAAGGGGCATGTGGGTGTGGTTGCCGTCGACTTCAAGCGCTACGTTGGGGCGCAGATAGGCATCCACAACCCGAGCGGTGAAAAGGTCGGGCGAGTGAGTCATTTGCGCAACAAAGAGTATCTGTTCGTCGTCAGCGAGCGGCGCGACACGGTCGATTCAGTCGTCCGGGGCATCAAGTCGAGCATCGAGAGTGCTGCGCTTGCGTCGAGCCCGGCGAGAGGCAAAAGGAAGGGTCATGAATCTGAACGACGTGTTGAGTGATGAGGCCAAGCAGGCTTCGATCACCGAAGATGTTTGCCGCTTGGTCGACGACGAGGTGGGCAAGCAACGGGGCCTCAGCGGTGTCGCCGTCAAAGCGGGGTACAAGCTGGTCCAAGGTGTGAAGCCTGGCTTCGTGCGCAATGTCGTGCAGGCCTTGCTTCCCGAGTTCGCGGCGGCGCTCGAGCCGATTCGCGAGCAGGCGGTCGCCCAGGGTCAGACGGTTAGTGGTTACTTCAGCGCCCACACCGCAGAGGTCGCCGAAGCCCTCCTCGCCGTCACCGACGGGCGTGCGCAAAGCTCCGAACATGGCTCCGTCCGAGGCGCCTACGGCAAGCTCCGAGGTTCCGCCCGCAAAAACGTCCAAAGCGCAGTCCCCGGCCTAGGCAAGATCATAGAGAGATACACGTAGTTGGATGCAGTATTTCGAGGATATCGAGGTTGGGGACGTCAAGGCGTCTACGGTGGACTACGAGCTGACAGCTGAGGAGATCGTCGAATTTTGCTCGAAGTGGGACCCGCTCCCCTTCCATGTCGATGAGCAGGCGGCCGCGGCTACGCCGGTTGGGAAGCTGTTTACTTCTGCGGTTCATTCGATCGCGATCGCGATTCGTCTTTTGCACGACATGTCGACAGAGCCTACCGCCACCGTCATGGGGCTTGGCTGGGACGAGGTGCGGTTCCGCACACCCGCTTGCGTCGGCGACCGCCTTCGGGTTCGAGGAGAGGTCATCGAGACTCGTTTGTCCGAGAGCCAACCCGGGACCGGGATCGTGCGGAGCCAGCTAAAGCTCGCCAATCAACGCGGCGAAACGGTGATCAAGTTCAAAGCAGCCGCGCTGATACGCCAGCGGCCTCAGGAGAGCTGACCTCGGCGACCATCTCGATCACCGCGGCGCGGGTGCGGTCGCGCAGGTCCGCGACCGCCTCTGGCTCTTCGAGCTCGGTGCTCGGGTAGAGCGGCTTCCCGATTTGCACCGTCACGAGACGGTCCTCGCGGCTCTTGCTCCCACCGGTATCGACTTCCTCGCGCGACATCAGTGTGAACGTGCCTCGCAGCGCGACCGGTACCACGGGCTTGCCCGCCAACACCGCGGCTTGGAAAGCGCCATTCTTGAACGCTCTGAGCTTGCCGTCTTCGGTCCGGGTTCCTTCGGGGAAGACCAAGAGCGGCTGGTCGTCGCGGAGCACGCTCTCGAACGCCTCGGTCACCGCCACCGCGGTATCCTTGCCTTGGTTGCGGTCGACCGGGACGTGCCCCGCCAACCGAAGGTGCCAGCCCAGGAACGGGATATTCATCACCGAACGTTTGGTCGCCCACTTGAAATCCCCAGGCAGTGCCGCGCCGAGGACCAAGATGTCGATCAGGCTTTCGTGGTTGCTTGCATAGACGAAGCCGCCTTTCGGCACGTTGTCCTCGCCGGTCGCTTCGATGTAGATGCGGAGACCTTTGGCCGAGGACTGGCTCCACTTCTTGGCTGCCCAAGTCGACGCCGCCCCTTTGGTGAGCGGTCCAGCCGTGATCGAAAGTGCTCCCCAGCCGATCGTACGAGTTCCGAATGGAACCCACTGCTTGAGCCAACGCCCACGTTGACCCCAACCCATCTCGCCACCCTTGCGGAAAATGCCCCACTCGGTGCGCGCCCACTCAACCGTCTCTTTGAGCCCCATCTCCCGCTCAATTACCACTCTCGCCGACACATGAAAAGTGCCGGCTCCCGTTCATGCCATCGGACGAACGGGGTCGGGCGGAACGTTTGAAAGATCGAGAGTTTCGGGGAGCGGTCTATACGGAAACTCGAAGTTCACTGATTTTGCGTAGGCATGGAGCCCCGCGCCATACGACGTGAAAGGCGTTGGCGAGACATGCAGGTCCGCGACCGCGCGGGCATTGTCATAGACGATGTCCGCCGCCATGTAGGGGAGGTAGACACTCAGCAGTGCGGCGACGCGTTGGAGGTTCCCCGCTTTGGGAAAGTTGGCTAGCGTGTCCATCGCGCGCTCGAACGGTGCGGCGAGCTGACCGGCAAAACGCGGCGCTCGTTTTCCGAGGACCGACGAAAATGCTTCGGCGATCTCCCCGATGGTTCGCGATTCGGCGCCCGCGCTGAGGTGGTAGGTGTCGTGCGCCAGATCTTCACGAAGGTGAAGCTCGGCGATGCCCGCGCCCACCCAGTCTGCGTTGACGATGTCGAGCCGAACGTCGCGCCGAAGCGGCAACACCGGTAGATCGGTCAGCGCGCAAACCGCCCGAACCATGTCGAACTGCGTGGTTGCCGTGAATCGCGAATCGCCAATGACGCTGCTCGGACGCAAAACCAGGCAAGGCACGTCCGGCAGAAGCTCTCGGACCATGTGCTCGCCGAACTTCTTCGTGCGCGTGTACGGGTTGAAATCCGGTTGGCTCCAGTCGAGCGGCTCGCTTTCCATCACGACCGCTCCCGGGCGGTTGCCTGCTACTGATACGGTTGATACCTGCGTGAACCGTCGCAGCGGGTGATCTTCCTGGATGGCGCGGGCCAGTTTGATCACCGAGAGCGTGCCGCGGAGATTGTGATTCGTACACGCGCGTTCCGACCGGAAGTTGAGCGCTGCGGCGTTGTGAAGCACTGACTCGGCGTTCGAGATCAGCCAATCGCAATCTGCTTGTGAGATGCCCAGACCAGGCTCGGTCAGATCCCCACCGATGAAGCAGATCCGGTCCAAATACCGATGGAATTCGTCGGCCTCCATGTGCAGCTGAAGCGACTGCCATAGGCGTTCGACGCCTGCGTCGTAGTCTCTCGCACGAACCAGCAGCGCCAGCTCGTGGTCAGTGTTGCGGAGGAACCATTCGGTGGCGTACGACCCGATGTACCCCGTTGCCCCAGTCATGAAGATCGCCATCGAAGCTCATCGTTGTGGGCTTGGCCGCGAAGTCAAGAGCGCGACCAGCGCGTCGGCGGTATCGATGTGCACCCAATGGCCAGCCTGCTCGACAACATGCGCAGAAATGCGTGGGTTCTGCGCTGCGATGTGCTCGATACGTTCCCGATCTGAGGGGGAAAACACCCCGGAACGCCCCCCGATGACCACGTCTAGCGTGCACTGCTCTGGCAGCGCCTCCACCACATCCCAGCGGTCCGTTCGCGCATAGTCTTCGATGAGATCACGAATGACCCCGAGGTCCGGTCCAAACGTGCGTTGCCCGTCGTCCATTCTACGCAGGTTCATCGCGAGCCACTGCGCGACCGGCGGCAGTTGTCCGGCTTCGACGACTGCGGTGATGAATGCTTCGCGGGACGCCCATTGTCGAGGGAGCGCTTCGAGCGTCCGGATCACCTCGGCCGTCGCCGTCGCGTCGCCATTCACCAGGCTGCGAGACGGGGACGAATCGACGAGCCACGCCTCGGTGGGCTGGCCCTGACGCGAGCGCAGCCACTCCAAGACCACCTTGCCGCCAAAACTATGCCCGAGGGCGCCGCCCACGGGGATGGTCAGTGATCGTTCGAGCTCGTCCAGGTCTTCTGCAGCGGCATGGAGGTTGTGCGGCCCCTCGAGCCCGAGGGAATCGCCGTGCTCGCGAAGGTCGACCAGGACGGCGCCCCATTCGGGCCTTGCCTCGACGAACCGCCGGGCGATGCCCCGCCAGTTGGCACGGGTGCCCAAGATGCCGTGCGTGAAGAGCATGGCCCGGGCGGGATCCGCCGATTTGGCGGTGACGATGCTGTGGGCAAGCACGAGCCTGCCTTACCACAGATGGTCCGGTCCCCCGATCAACGCGCGGCACTCGGCGTAGGCACCACTGGCACGAGCTGCATCAGCGCCTTTTCAAGCCGGAAGATGGCGCTATCGGTCATGGGCCGCCGCTTCGCACGCGCCGCGCTCATGTCCACGCGGTCCAGATATCCCTGCATCTTCCGTCGCGCCTCGTGGATCCGCCACGCGATCGTCCCCTCGGTGGTCTCGAGAACCACGGCAGCTTCTTTGTAGCTGAGGCCCTGCAGCGTGGTCAGAACCACCGTGGTCTGCAGAAGCGGAGTGAGCTGGTCGAAGGCCTCGAGCAGAGTCCGATATCGCTGCCGAAGCTGAACCGCGCGCTCCGGATCGCCATGGGAATCGACTTCGACCGCCGCGACGAGGCGAGGGTCGTCGAGCGGCACAGTCTGCCTACGCTTGCGGTCGCGTTTCGAGTTGAGGGCCCGGTGCAGTGTGATCCGATAGATCCAAGTGAAGAACTCGCTTCGTCCCTCGAACTCCGGGAGCTTGTGATAGGCCTTGAGAAAAGCGTCCTGCGTGATGTCGTCCGCATCGCTCGCCTGTCCGGTCAGATGCAGCGCCAACGAGTACACGCGCGGCCGGTACTTGCGAACGAGCTCATCGAACGCCTTCGCGTCTCCAGCCTTGGCTCGGGCGACCAGCTCGGCGGCTTCGGCCCCGCGTCGCTGTGCTTCGGATCCACATGGTTTTCGGCTCAATATGCCCCCGTCCGTTCAGGACCCCTAAAGGCTACCCACTTTCCTGACCCAACCCCAAATCCGTGGGTTGAAACGCCTAAACCAAGCTGTTACATCCAACCCGCCTGGACTCGGAAGCCCTTGGAAATGGTGGGGAATTCTCTTCTGCAGTCCATCTGATACCCATGATCACCGACTGGTTCTACGGCCTATTCTCGAACGACCTCGCCATCGACCTAGGCACGGCGACGACCCTCATTTACGTGAAGGGCCGCGGCATCGTGTCTTGCGAGCCATCCGTAGTTGCCGTCCAAGCTGACCCACGCGGCGGTAAGCGTGTCTTGGCCGTCGGCAAAGAAGCCAAGGAGATGCTCGGCCGCACGCCCGGTTCAATCCGCGCGGTGCGTCCACTGCGCGACGGCGTGATTGCGGACTTCGACATCACCGAGGCAATGCTTCGTTACTTCATTGCGCGGGCGCATCACGATCGGCGGACGCTGGTGAAGCCGCGCATCATCATCTGCGTGCCCTTCGGCATCACCGAAGTCGAAAAGCGCGCCGTGAAGGAGAGCGCCGAGGGCGCGGGCGCGCGCGAGGTGTTTCTCATCGAAGAGCCAATGGCAGCCGCGATCGGTGCTGGCCTTCCGATCACCGAACCAAGTGGCAACATGGTGGTCGACATAGGGGGTGGTACGACGGAGGTGGCGGTCATCTCCTTGGCCGGGATCGTCTACTCACAGTCGGTTCGCGTCGGCGGCGACAAGATGGACGAAGCGATCATCTCCTATCTGAAGCGCAAGTACAATCTCCTGATTGGCGAGCAGTCGGCCGAGCGTGTCAAGTGCAGCATCGGCAACGCGCACACCGACGGTGAAGCAGCCACGATGGAAGTGAAGGGCCGCGACATGGTTGCGGGTGTTCCGAAGACCGTCATCGTCAACGCCGACGAGATTCGCGACGCGCTGACCGAACCGATCAACTCGATCACTGAGGCTGTCATGATGGCGCTCGAACGTACTCCGCCAGAGTTGTCGGCCGACATCGTCGACAAAGGTATCGTGCTCACCGGCGGCGGCGCTCTCTTGAAGAACTTGGACGTGCTTCTACGCGAGGAAACAGGGCTTCCGGTGATGGTTTCGGATGATCCAGTGTCCGCGGTCGTCCTCGGCTCCGGCAAGGCGCTGGATCACTTGGATCTGCTCCGTGAGGTGACGATCGCGTAGCGCGAGGAGCAAGAACGCGGCGATGAACTACTTCCAGACTATTCGAGATGCCGCCATCTTGCTTGCCCTCGTGGTCATCCCCGCCGTCTTCTTGCGCGCCAATCTTAGGGATCCTTCCGAGCTTTCCTGGCTCGACCGCGCCTTGCTTCAAGTGAGCGGCCCGGTCCAATACGTTGCAGAATGGGCCGCCGACGGCGTAACGAGTGTAGTGGAAGACTACGTGTACTTGGTGGACGTCAAGAGCGACAACGACCATCTGCGCGCGGAGAACGATCGCGTGAGGCGTGAGATGCGCGGCCTGCGCGCCAACGCCCAGCAGATTCGCGAGTTGGAGTCGTTGTTGGGTTTGCGCGAACGCTTGGCGACTGAAACGATGACGGCTCGCGTGATCGCCAAAGACATCTCGCCGTCGTTTCGCGTCGTTCGGCTTGCAGTCGACCAAGGCGAGCACTCGGGTTTGCACGCCGGAATGCCCGTGGTCGCCAACGAAGGGCTCGTGGGTCAGATTCGGCGCGTGTCGGGCCGATTCGCCGATGTCCTGTTGACGATCGATCCCGAAAGCCGCGTGGACGTCGTGGTGGGTGAGGGCCGCGCTCGCGGCCGAATCGAGGGGCTCGGTGAGCGTGGCCGCTATCGCTGCCGCATCCAGTTCGACCGCGCCGACGACCGTGTGGCCGTTGGCGACGAGGTTTTCACGTCGGGCCTTGGGAAGAAATTCCCCGCATCGATTCTCATCGGCTACGTCAGCCAGATCGGCGATCAGGAGTTTGGCCTTCATCAGGAAGGCGAAGTGGCTCCATCGGTCGATTTCACCAGGCTCGACGAGGTGCTGATCCTCACCTCTGGGCCGAAGGACTCGGACTCACTGTAGGCGGGCATGCACGGCGCGCGGGGCAGCATCATCATCGTCTTGGTCGCATTCGCGATGCTTCTGGCACAGTCGGTATTCACCCGCGTGCTCGCACCCTATCCGTTCTCACCCTATCTGGGCCTTCCGTTCGTGTTCGCGCTCGGTACGGCTCCAGGAGCACGGGTCCTCCGCGGCGCCATCACGGCGTTTGCGATCGGTTACCTGTACGACCTCTTTACCGGGAACCCGCTCGGCCTTCACACCTTCGTGTTCGTTGTCGGATATTTCACCGCCCGGCTGGCGGGCTACCTTCTGTCGTTTCGTGGCATCGCGTTCGAGATGGTCCTCACCTTCGTGCTGACAGTCCTCGCCGGTGGCTTGCTCGAAGTGATTCGGGGGTTCACGCCCGGTGGAATGGCTTGGAGTGGCGTCAGTCTGGCAATCTCGCTCTTCGCCTCGGCATTTGCTACGGCGCTCGTCGCCCCGATCTTGTTTGCGGCGGTTCGGTGGATCGACCCTGAATCCGAGCGGGCACCGACATGATTACACTTTCGCAGCGAAGGGAAGTGGGGGAGTTCCGCAAGCGGTATCGCTGGATGGCGCTTTTCGTCGTCCTCGTGTTTGGCGGGATCATCATCCGTATCGCGCAAGTGCAACTTTTCCAGCGCGATCGGTGGTCAGGCATCGCGCAGCAGAACATCACCAAGACTCTGGAGCTTCCGGCTACCCGAGGGGTCATTCGCGACATCGCTGACCGCGTCATCGCTTCGAACCGGCCGTCTTACGACGTCTATACGACCCCGCGACTGCTCCGGCCCCAAGACTTGGACCGCATCGCATCGCTGATGGGGCTGAGCAAACAGGAGCAGGCCACCCTCGAAACGAGAATGGACGAGTTGCCCGCGGCCCGGCGCACCCACCAGCTAGAGCTCTACAGCGACATCGACCGTGAGCAGCTCGCGGCCTTGGAAACCCATTTGGCGGAGCTCCCGGCGCTCGACATCGTCACGGTTCCGCTCCGCGACTACCCCTACGCCGCGCTTGGCGCTCACCTGATCGGCTACCTCAATGAGGTCAACGAGAAGGACCTCGAGCGCACGCCCGACCCGGCGACGTACCGCCCCGGCGACCGAATCGGGCGCAACGGGCTCGAGAAGCGGTATGAGTCGCTGCTCAAGGGGTCGCGTGGTTTCCGCAGGGTCGTCGTCGACGCCCGGGGCAACGCTCTCCAAGGGACGCGACCCGACTCACTCGAAGTCGAGATGCTCAAGACGCCGGTTCCCGGCCATGACATTCAGCTGACTATCGACATGCGACTCATGGAGGCGCTCGACCGCGCGTTTCGACCCCATCCTTCGGGGGCGGCGGTCGTCGTCGATATTCATACCGGCGCCGTTCGCGCACTCTATTCGAAGCCGGCCTACGACTCCAACGAGATGAGCAGCGGGCTGAGCACCAAGCGTTACGCGGAGCTCACCGGCGACCCGTTTAGGCCATTGATCGACAAGACGATGTACGAAACCTACTTTCCTGGCTCGACTTTCAAGGTCGTCACCGCTCTGGCCGCCCTCGAGGACGCGGTGGTCGACCCGATGCAGCGCGTCGAGTGCATGGGGTCGCTCAAGATCGGCAGGCAGAAGTTCCGCTGCAGCAAGCGGCATGAGTGGGTTGATCTCTACGACTCGGTCGTCCAATCCTGCAACGTCTATTTCTGGGAGCTCGCCGAAGTGGTCGGCCTCGAACGGATCAACCGCTACGCCCATGCCCTCGGCTTTGCGCAGCAGACCGACATCGGCGTCAACAGTGAGGCCAAAGGCTTCCTAGCGACCCGCGAGTGGTACAAGGAGCACTATGGCGCGTTTCGCATCGGGTACACCCTCAACACGGCGATTGGGCAGGGCAACACGCGGGTGACGGTGCTTCAGCTTGCAATGGCATACGCCGCGATTGCCAACGGCGGCACGTTGTATGTGCCGCAGGTGGTGCAGAACGTGAAGGCGCCTGATGGCTCGTTGTCGGAGACGTTCCAGCCTCGTATCAAGCGGGAGGTTGGGATTTCGTCACGACACCTCGACTTGATGCGCCGGGCGCTCATCGATGTGGTCCAAGAGGAGTCCGGCACTGCGTACCGCTCCCGCAACGAGGATGGGGTGCGTGTCGCGGGCAAAACCGGTACCGCTCAGGTCGTTGGGCGTAAAGGCCGCTCCGAAGAATCATCGAGCGCTTGGTATCTCGACCGCTCGCATGGTTGGTTTGCGGGCTTCGCGCCCGCTGAGGATCCGCAGGTAGCCTTCGCGGTCCTCGTCGAGCACGGTGGTTCGGGCGGCACCAGCGCCGCCCCGATCGCCACCTCGGTCATGCAGCGGTACCTGAGCGAGCCCGAGCCTACGGAGGCGGAGTAACCCATGGCGATCGGAAGAACGATCCGTGACGATTTCGATTGGCCGCTCTTCATCGCGGTGTCGACGATCGCGTTGTTCGGCGTGCTCAACCTCTACAGCGCTACCGACGGCGGCACGACCTCGGATGCGTACGTGCAGCAGCTCTATTGGTTGATTCTCGGTTTCGGAGTCGCCGCACTGACGGTTGCCATCGATTATAGACACTTCGAGCGGTACGGCTGGGTGATCTACGGCGCGTGCATTCTCGCGCTCGTTCTGGTGTTCGTGCTCGGCAGGAGCGTTCGAGGCTCGACGCGATGGATCGCCCTCGGCGGGTTCTCGCTTCAGCCGAGCGAGCTGATGAAGATCGGCTTGATCATCGCGCTTGCAAAATACCTCCATCACGACACCAAGACGGGCGGACGGACCTTGGTCGACTTGATCATTCCTGGCCTCATCTTGGCACTACCGATGGGGCTGGTTTTGCTGCAGCCGGATCTCGGTACCGCGATGGTCCTCGCGTTCATCTTTGCAAGCCTGATGATGTTGACTCAACTCAAGGTCCGCTCGGTCGTCACACTGCTCGCCACCTTCGTCGTCGCCGCGCCCGTCACCTGGTTCTACCTGTTGAAGGACTACCAAAAGGAGCGAATCACCGCGTTCTGGCACCGGCTCGGAGGGACACAGACCGACCTTCTGGACTCCGGCTGGCACACCCATCAGTCGCTCGTGGCGATCGGAAGCGGCGGACTGACAGGCAAGGGGTTCACCCAAGGCACCCAGACGCGGTTTCGCTTCCTTCCCGACCAACACACCGACTTCCCCTTTCCCGTATGGGCCGAAGAGCATGGATTTTTTGGGGCCGTGCTCCTGATCGGCCTGTACCTGTTCCTGGTCTTGTGGTCGCTTCGGATCGCATCTCAAGCAAAGGACCGTTTTGGCGCGGTTGTCGCGGTTGGTGTCGGCGCCATGATCTTCTGGCAAACCGTGGTCAATCTTGGGATGGTCTCGGGGCTGCTGCCCGTCGTCGGAATGACGCTTCCGCTGTTCTCGTACGGCGGGTCGAGCTTGCTCTCGACCATGTTGGGCCTGGGCTTGCTGATGAACGTGTCGATGCGGAGGTTTTCACATTGAGTCAGTCGAAGCGAGTGATTGCCGGGGTGCTGCAGATGACGTCGACCGCGGATGTCGACGCCAACATGAAGACTGTGCACAGGCTCGTGCGTGACGCAGCCCTTCGAGGCGCCGAGATGGTGCTCGTGCCGGAATGCTTTGCGTACCTCGGCCCCGAGAAAGGAAAGGTCGATCTCGCCGAATCTCTCGATGAAGGCGGACCGATTCTCGAGCGTTGCCGCGAGGCGGCCGTAGATGCGGGAGTCGACGTGGTCTATGGCGGGTTCTGGGAGAAGAGCGACGTGCCGGGCAAGGTGCGCAACGCCTGCATCTACATGCGCGCCGACGGCTCGATCGACTCCGTGTACCGAAAGATCCATCTGTTTGACGTCGACCTCCCTGACGGCACGAAGTTGCTCGAGTCGCAGACCGTCGACCCGGGCTCCGAACCCGTTGTCGCCGAAGCCCCATTTGGAACGCTCGGGCTGAGCGTCTGCTACGACTTGCGGTTCCCCGAGCTCTATCGGCGGCTGGTCGACGCCGGTGCGATTGCGCTCGCGATCCCAGCTGCGTTTACGCTCACGACGGGCAAGGACCACTGGCATGTCCTGCTTCGTGCTCGGGCTATCGAGCAGCAATGCTACGTGCTGGCGGCTGCGCAGACCGGCCATCACTACGGGGAGCGGCGCTCCTACGGTCACGCGCTGATCGCGGACCCGTGGGGCACCGTCGTTGCGCAGTGCGGCCAGGGGGAGGGCGTTGCGGTCGCCCCGATCGACCCCGTGTTCGTGGACAAAGTTCGCCGCGCGGTACCGAGCCTCGCGCACCGGCGGCTCGGCTGAGCGCGACGATTAAAAACGCGAGCCCCGACGGCGTGTGCCGACGGGGCTCAGCGGTTGTCATGTGCGGTCGTGGCTACTAGTTGCCGCCGCCGTTGCCGCCGTTGCCGCCGTTGCCGCCGTTGCCGCCTGTACCGGCGGTGAACTGCACCGAGGGCTTGATGCCATCCACGAAGGTGCACGTCGGCAGGTCGCCCTCCGTCGTGAGGGTGACCGGAATCCCAAGCGCGACCACTTCAAATGTGAGCGACTCCATGGTCAGCTCGAGCGTGTCACCTTCGTCCAGCGTCCAGCTGCCCTCGTCCACCGTGGTGACGACCCCTGCGGCCATGTTTTCTTCGAAAGCGAGCGAGCACGGAACGCCCTCGTCCACGATCTCGCTCGGTGTCGGGCTACTGGCACCCATCGTTGCGTTGACCATGCCGGTCGTTGCGCTGACATTTGCTACGACCCCTGGAGCCAGCATGAGCACTTCGTTGACAGTGCTTTCGTCGATGGCCACCTCGAACTGTAGGTCGAAGTCGTTCGCACCCTCCTGCACGCCGTTCACTGGCGTCGCGTTGAAATTCAGCGTGAGGTCGAACTCGAGCGTCGCAGTGCATTTCAACGCCGCGGTGCCGGTCTCGCCGGTGGTCGCGAGCGGACCCGTGCTGCATGCGGGTAGGGTCCCGCCGGTTCCGCCGGTTCCGCCGGTTCCGCCGGTGCCACCCGTGCCGGTGGTCTCGTCGCTACAACCCACCACGCCGAGCGTGCCGCCAAGCACGCCAACCAATAATAGTTTCGCAAATCTCGTCATCCCTTGTTCTCCTTAATAGGTCCCGGCAGCGCGAAGCTTGGCACAAAAGGCCGTTACCACCTAACGCACGTCCGCCCCGTGTATCCCGAGTTCACTTGGAAAGCAAACGGGCCGCTTCGTAATGCCCGCGTTTACGGCCTGAACAATCGTTGCGCTCTTGTGAGAAGCGTCACGCTCTTTGGGGAAACCAAGGCATCAGGCGACTGGTCGTTTGCTGATAGCTCGCGTACCCGGGGTACTTCCGCAGCGAGATTTTCTCGGTGAGGCCGGTCGAGCCTTGAAACAACAGGGTGAGAAGAACGGCTCCTATGATCGTCCAGTTGAGCCTTCCGGCGCCCGCTGCGATCGAAAACACATAGTAGGTCCACCACATCGCCTGCTCGCAGAAGAAGTTCGGGTGCCGCGAGTACCGGAAGAGCCCCGTCGTGATGAAGTCAGCGCGCGGCGTCTCACCGCGTGCAATGGCCGCGTACTTTGCCGTTTGGAACTTCCACTGCTGTTCGTCGGCGACGGCTTCTCCGATGAAGAATCCGACGAACGCAATGGCCGCGGCGTAGTCGAGCACGTTTAGTGGAGTGCCAGCAAGACGATAGGCCGCGTACGAAGGCACGACGATAAGCAAGAGAAGATAGTTCTGAAAGGGCGCCAGGAACGTTGCGTTCAGGACCTGGAACCACATAGGCCCGATCTTCCCCTGGATCTCTTCCCAGCGATAGTCTTCCCCGCCCGCCGTGTAGCCGCCTTTGCGCGCGAAGTTATACGTCAGACGCGCGCCCCACAGCACGGTGAGCGCGGCCATCAGGTTCAGACGCGGATCGTCAAATCCGGCGTGCCCCGCGAAGTGTATCGCGAACAGCGGCGGAGTGATCGACCACAGTCGGTCGACCCACGAGTACTCCTTGGTGATGAGCGACAGCACCCAACAAAGGAGAGCCAAGCCACCCGCCACCCACAGCGCGGTCGTCAATGGGTCGGTTGCCTCGTAGAGCTCGACGAGCTTCATGCGCGCTCAGCCGAGCCCCAGCTCTTTGACCTGCGCCAGGAGTGCGTCCCAGTCCCAGTACACCTTCACGGAGACGAGCTTTCCATCCTCGTTGACCTCGTAGATTCCGATCTGGTCCATCGTGGTCGTCGCCCCGCCGCCAAAGTCGCTGGTCGTTCGAAGGACACACGCGCAGGTGTTGTCGCTCACGAGCTGTTGCGTCGCGACGATGGTGAGTTTCGTCCTTCCGAGCACGGTGTCCCAGTATCGCTTGAGGCCCGCCTTTCCCTTGTAGCCCTCGCCCTTCGGGTCGAATGGGGACTTGCCGACCGGGTTGGCCAAGAACGCGTCCTCGGCAAACAAACCGAGCCAGGACTCCCTGTCCCCGGCCATTGTGAATTTATTAGAGTTCTCCCTCGCGAGCACGGCAGGATGAGTATCCGACATCACCTCTCCTCCTCAGTCCGCTGATGTTAGAGGGGACAGTGCCCTTTTTGAAAGGGTTAATCTGGAGTCTTTCTTCCAGGTCGCCTTCGGCGTTGGTTTGTCCCGCCCCACCGCCCCCACACTATCGCCTACCTTCGGCGTTGGTCTGTCCCGCCCCACCGCCCCCACACTATCGCCTAAGTTCACACTTCGTAGAGGACGTCTAGGTAGCGTTCTAGGAGGTCGGTGACGACGCCTTGGACGGGGACGGTGTTGGCCATGCCGTAGACCGGGGCCATGCCGCCTTCTTCGTCAGGATGGGCTTTGGTGTGCTCGACCGCGGCGCTCAAATCGCTGAGGAAGCGCTCGGCAACCCCTTCTTGCGTATGCCGGAGCGTGACCGCGAGATGAACGGCGGGCGGCCTGTGCAAGCCGTTCAGGTTCCAGCTGCGTTTCGTCATGAAATCCATGATGCGGTAGATGTCGAGCTCGTCCGACCCAAAGGCGATGACCCAAAGGGGATCGCCGAGCACTCTCAGCTCCGGAATGGCCCGGATGCCCTCGCGGATCTTTGCACCGGTCTCCAAGATTCGGCGGCTCGCCTCGAGATATCCACGCTCCCCCATCGACATCATCGCGGCCCAGCACGCCGCGCTGAGCGCGCCCGGCCGACTCCCTGCAAACGTAGGCGAGAAGTAGAGCCCGCCCGGCCAGTCGGCGACCTTGTAGTACTGATAGTGCCGAAGATCGTAGTTGCGGTAGAGCACGACGCTCGTGCCTTTTGCCGCGTATCCATACTTGTGGGTGTCTGCCGACATCGAGGTCACGCCCGGCAACCGAAAATCGAAGGCCGGAATGTCGTACCCGAGCTTTTCGGCCCACGGCAGGATGAAGCCGCCGAGACAAGCGTCGGTGTGGAAGCCGACTCCGCGCTTGCGGGCGAGCTCCGATAGCTCTTCGATCGGATCGACCACCCCGTGCGGAAACGAAATCGCTGATCCGACGACACAGATGGTGTGGCGGTTGATCGCCTTTTTCGTCGCGTCTACATCGGCACGGCAGTCCGAGCCAACGGGCACCTTCACCAGCTTGATGCCGAAATACTGGGCCGACTTGTCAAAAGCCGCGTGGGCGGTAGTTGGCACGACGAGCTCGGGCGAGGTGATCCCTTTGGTGTCGCGTGCCCAATCACGGTAGGCGCGCATCGCGAGCATGATGCTCTCGGTCCCGCCGCTCGAGACCGCTCCACATACCCGAGCGTCTCCCGCTCGCTGAGCCCCGAGCATGTTTGCCGTCAT
>Ga0209456_10000706_pt1 | contig 17396 bp, 18 predicted proteins | sample COG_11_FD_184755 | JGI IMG/M metagenome (GOLD analysis project Ga0209456, IMG submission 184755) | Pelagic marine sediment microbial communities from the LTER site Helgoland, North Sea, for post-phytoplankton bloom and carbon turnover... | ecosystem: Environmental > Aquatic > Marine > Neritic...
TCAAATAGACGCGTCCGGCGGCGATTTTCGGTTGTACGGCCCCTATATCAGAGCGACCTCAGGCGCCAGAGTTCCGCCCTTGGGTACGAAAATCAGTACAACTCCACTGTAGTGGGCTGTGGCATGAGAATCAATGCGCTCGGGCGTTTCAGCCAATATTGCGCAACTCTTCATTCCCCAGGGCGGCGGCACCTGCCATCGCGCTAGCCATGACGCCACTCAATAGGCGCCTCCTGCATCAGTGCGACCTGTTCGCGTAGAGCGAGCACGTGTTCTTCCCAGTAACGGTGCGAGTCGAACCATGGAAACGCAATCTTGAATGCCGGGTCATCCCAGCGCCTGGCGATCCATGCGGCGTAATGCATGATGCGCAGACTGCGCAGTGCTTCGATCAGGTTCAGTTCACGGGTGTCGAAGCGTCGAAACTCACTGTAGCCCGATAACAGCGCATCAAGCTGCGGGCTCTGCTCGTCCTGGTCACCGGACAGGAACATCCACAGGTCCTGAACTGCCGGACCGTGCCGGGTGTCGTCAAGATCGACAATGTGCAGTCGTTCGCCCTGGACGAGAACGTTGCCCGGGTGAAAGTCGGCATGAATGCGAAAATCACCAACGTCACCTGCGCGCGCGTAACACTCTTGTACGCCGTTGAGCACCAGCTTACTGACACTTTCATAGGCGGGATGAAGTTCCGACGGTATGAAATCGTGGTCGAGCAGGAAGTCGCGCGAATCGAATCCATAGCTCTGAATTTCTACCGACGGCCGGTGCGAGAAAACCTGCGTCTCACCGATCAAGTGGATACGGGCAACCAGGCGCCCGAGCTGCTCGAGGAGGTCGTAGTTGTCGAGATCGGGTGCGCGCCCGCCATGACAAGGGTAGACAGAAAATCGGTGCGGTCCGGAGTGGTGCAGGGTGCGATCGTTCAGGACGAGTGGCGCAACAACCGGGAGTTCAGCCGCGCTCAGTTCCTTATTGAACTCATGCTCCTCAATGATTGCCGCGTCGCTCCAACGCCCGGGACGGTAAAACTTGGCCACGATAGGGCGTTGCTCTTCGATACCAACCTGGTAAACACGGTTCTCATAGCTGTTGAGCGCGAGAAAGCGGCCATCACAACGAAATGCCAGATCCCCGAGCACGTCGAGGATTTGCTCAGGCTGCAAGTTCGCGTATGCGGTGGCTGCGTTGTCGGGGGTTTTCGTCATAAGAAAATGGTTTAGTATCGCGGACCATGAAGACTACAGTAGAAAAGTTGGCACTTCTGGGCGTCGTGCTTTTGACCAGCGCATGCAGTTCCGGAGAAGCACAAGTGGAGCCTGATGCTTATAAGCAGGAAATCCTGCAGTGGCGGACGGAACGAGTGGCCAACCTCAAATCGCCATTCGGTTACCTAAATCTCGTCGGTTTGTACTGGCTGGAAAATGGCACCACGTCGATCGGAGCGGCTGCGGATAACGACATCATCTTTCCGGATAATGCGGCGCCTTATGTCGGCGAGCTTGAAGTCAGTACGGATGGTGTCGTCCTTGCGGTACACCCTGACACATACGTGCGCTACGAAGGCGTTCCTGTTAATTCGATTGTCATTTCAGACGACACGACAACTAACCCGGTCGCGCTGACGCACGGCTCCCTGGGTTGGACCATCATCAAACGGGACGGGCGGTTTGCGCTGCGATTGCGTGATTTTGAACACCCGGCTCTCGAACATTTCGCGCCATTGACGTACTACCCGATTGATTCTGCACTCCGCGTTACCGCGACACTGCAGCCATTCGATGAACCGAAAGTTCTCAACGTCGGTACGACAATCGAGGGACTGGGTTATCGTCCCGAATCACCAGGAACCGTCACATTCGAGATCGATGGCGAGGCGCACGAGTTGGAAGCGTATGCGTCCGGTGACCGCCTGTTTTTCGTCTTTGGCGATCAGACCAGTGGGCGAGAGACCTATCCGGCAGGGCGTTTTGTCTACGCGGGCTGGCCTGGTGAAGACGGCAAAACCACTCTGGATTTCAACAAATCCTACAATCCACCGTGCGCGTTCAATGCCTTCGCAACGTGCCCGGTCGCCTCACCACGGAATCGTCTGAAGACGAGAATCGAGGCGGGCGAACTATACGACCCGGAAACACATTCGGTCCCGGACGGTTACCACTAGCTATCGACCTGAGAGATCCCTCGCGAGCATTGACACTTCTTTGTTGCCGTCGTCTGATACGAGCGAGCCGACCTGCTCGAAGCCAAGACGTTGATGAAATGTCATTGATGATTCATTCGGTGGCCGTACGTTGACTTCACAGGTCATGATGCCGACTGTCCGTGGCAACGCCGCCGCAAAATCGTCATACAGGCGGGACGCAATTCCTGAGCGCCTGGCAAATTTGGCAACCGCAATCCGGTCGACGTAGGCGAAATCGTCATAGTTGTCGCAAAACCAAAGATAGTTTGGACTGGTATAGCCGGTCCCCGGCCGAAATCCGACCAGGTAGGCGGCAAGCTCGTCTTCACTCATCGCCACCCGGAAGTAACTGGCATTCGTCGCGAACCAACGCATTTTCTCCAGGTCGACGCTGCCTACGTGGGGTACCTCTGACTGGTTCAGACTAAGCACTGCGTCAAGGTCTGCATCACTGACATCGCGGATAATCATGGCCATAGGTGCAGTGTAAATTTGTACTGCTGGCGGGGTAAAGCGTATACTGCACTCATGACGGCAATCGACCCGCTCGATTAACAACAATCAGACCGTCGCAATTCGCTACTTTACTCGCCTGTATTTGGAATCCGCAGCTCCGCGTCGGTGTTGTGTGTCATGGCTTAATGTAAGGAATCTGTTTCATGTTCAAATCGATTAGCACAAGAGTTTTCGCCGTACTTGTTTTTAGCGCTCTCGTAGCAGCGGGCTGCAGCAAGGACGAAAAAACCCCGGATACTGCGTTACTAAAGTATGTACCGGCTGACACGCCGTACGTCTTCGTAAGCCTCGAGCCGCTGCCAGATGACATCATGGATGAACTCGAACCGATGATTGACCGTGTTCTGGTCTCCTACAGGTCAGTTCTGGAAGAAGTCATCGTCGCCAAAGAGGCGGAGTTGACCGAAGAGCAGCGGACCAGCGAAGACACGCAGAAGGTAAAGGCGGTAGTTGAGGGACTGTCCACACTGCTGTCAGTAGAAGGCATGCGTGAAGCCGGAATTGCTCGCGATTCACTGATGGCCTTCTATGGCAACGGCCTGTTACCCGTGATGCGTATTGAGCTATCCGACGGCGCCTTGTTCGAAACGGCAATTGCGCGACTGGAACAACAGGGCGGCGATCAGATGCTGGTCGCGGACTTTGAGGGACAATCCTATCGATATTTTGACGCTGAAGAGCTCAGGATGCTGATTGCTGTCGTCGAGGACCAGGCTGTATTCGCGATGGTACCTGCCGCGTTTGACGATGCCCAGACCGGACGAGCGCTGGGTTTGACGCTGCCAGATAGCAGTATCGCCGATTCAAGCGTTCTGCAGGACATCATCTCGAAGTACGACTACACCAACCATGTTGTCGGGTTTGTCGATGTTGCCGCAATCGCAGAACGCTTTGTCGGCGAACCAAGTGGACTGGATGTTGACCTGATGGCACTGCTCGAGGTCGACGACACCGAGCTGTCAAATGTGTGCAAAGAAGAAATTCGCGACGTTGCAGGCGTTGTGCCCAGAATGGTCGCCGGTTACACGGGCATTAGCGCCAAACGTTTTGATTCGAGCGTCGTCTTCGAGCTTCGTGACGACATAGCCACCGGCCTGCAGGCGCTGCCAGCCGTGGTGCCTGGACTGGGCGGCGATCACGGAGGGCTGATGTCATTCGGCATGAGCCTCGACGTCAAGGAGGCACGGTCCTTCATGGAAGCGCGCCTCGATGCGATGGAAGCAGACCCGTTCGAATGTGAGCACTTCGCCGATTTACAGGGCGGCGTGGCACAGGCTCGTGAGTCGCTGAATCAGCCTCTGCCGCCGATGGTCTATGACTTCAAAGGCTTCGTTGCCATTATCGATGAGATTGAAGGTCTTGACGTTGCAAGCCAGACTCCGCCGACGTCTGTCGACGGCAGCTTCCTTCTGGCCATGGATAATGCCCAGGGATTGGTCGCAATGGGAGCCATGTTCAGCCCTGAACTCGCGGCACTAAATCTGCAGCCGGGCGGCGATCCGGTCGCCCTCGATCTGCCACAACTGCAGGCGATGGGAATCTCGGCATTCGCCGCACTGACGGATAGTGCGGTGGCGGTCTCGGTAGGCGAGGAATCGGAGTCTGAGGTGCAGGGTATGCTCAATGCTGAGGGATCCACGCCGGCGCCATTCGTGAGTTTCAGCATCGATGCAGCGCGCTATTACAGTTTCATGGGCGAGGCAATCGGTGCCGGCGAGGCTGTTGAGGATTCGCCGACGCCTGAGATGAAGGCCGCTCTGCAGAATATGATGATGTCTGTTGCAGACTTGTATGACCGTATGTCCGGTGACGTCCTGTTCACCGAGAACGGCATTGAAATGCACGTGACCGAGACGTTAAAAGACTGATGAGATATCTGTCGCTACTGGCCATCCTCCTGCTCGCCTTCACGGCCAATGCGGACGAAGGCGAGCAAAGTGTTCTTGTCAATCTTGACGACGTCATTGCCGCAGGGAAAGTCGAGTCGGTCGATGGAATCACGTCGTCGGGACAGCCCGATAAAGAGGCGCTCAGCGTATTTGCGGACTCAGGCTATAGCGTTGTCATAGACATGCGCGGACCCGAAGAGGATCGTGGCATGGATGACTTCGAGGGAGCGGTCGAAGCTACCGGCATGCACTACCTCGCATTTCCGGTTGTCGGCGCGCAGCAGATAAGTTTCGAAACGGCTGCGAGACTGGACGAGGTTCTGGCAGGTATCGATGGCCCCGTGCTAATTCACTGTGGTAGCGGTAATCGGGTTGGCGCTGTACTGGCGCTGAGCCAGAGCCTCAACGGCGCCAGTGACGAAAAGTCGATTGAGTATGGCAAGGACGCTGGAATGACCCGGCTCGAGCCCAGGGTACGAGAAGTACTCGAATCGAAATAGAAAAAGGCCGCCAATTGGCGGCCTTTTTTGTTGGTGGAGGTGGCGAGAATCGAACTCGCGTCCGCAAATCCTCCGCCCCAAGGTCTACATGCTTATTCCGTCTTTAATCTCGCTATGGGCTACCCGACGGGCAGGGAAAACTCACAGCCAGTTCAGTAAGGATTTAACGGTTCGGATCCTGAACATACCCTTGCCGCGGTCCCGTGTCGGTGACCCCTGGACCCCAAACGCACAGGCACATTTGGTCAGAGGGCACTAAACTGGTTTTTAAGCAGCTAGTGCGTAGTTGTCGTCGTTGGCAACTATAGGTTTTACAGCTGGATTTACGAGGTTATCTGTTCCTCGGCATGCACTCAGAGTTTCGCGACCCACGTCGAAGCCATATCACCCCCGGTGTCCGTCCAGTCTATGGGCTTTTGGTCGAAATACAATCCCATGGAGATAAATTACTTTAAGTATACTAGCTAAGTTATTGAATTAAAACTATCCTTTTAGGATACGTGCTTTCTGGCGCTCCCAGTCACGGTCTTTACTGGCGGCACGCTTGTCGTGCTGTTTCTTGCCTTTGGCAAGACCGACCTTGAGCTTGGCACGTCCTTTGTGCCAATGCAGGTCCAGCGGCACCAGGGCATATCCCTTGCGCTCGACAGCACCGACGAGCCGGTCGAGCTCCTGCCGATGCAGTAGCAGCTTGCGACTACGAGTGGGCTCGGTCTTTACGTGCGTCGAGGCTGTCTTCAGCGGCGAGAAATGGGCCCCGATCAACCACGCTTCACGGCCCCGGATGTAGACATAACTCTCGGCAATCTGGGCACTGCCGGCGCGCAGGCTCTTAACTTCCCATCCTTCCAGCACCAGTCCAGCCTCGAGTGTATCTTCGATAAAGTAGTCGTGCCGGGCCTTGCGATTAACCGCAATCACATTACCGGCGGGCTTCTTGGGCTTTTTTCCACTCATTGCTGTAATTCGGTGCGGGTCCTGCGGGGACGGGATTATACGGCGCGTGATGTTGTCAGTCCCCGGTATTTGTACGAGAATCCCGGTCTAATTGCCGACCACGAGAATAATAATGCTAAGCAATCAGGCAGCCGACCCGGCGAAACGAAAATCCCTGCACGGTCACTGGTCATCGCGGATGGCGTTTATCCTGGCTGTGACCGGCTCTGCGGTAGGTCTTGGGAACATCTGGAAATTCCCTTATGTTGCGGGCCAGAATGGTGGCGGGGCGTTCGTTCTCATATACCTGGCATGCGTCGCAATCATTGGTATGCCGGTAATGATGTCGGAGATCCTCATGGGCCGGCGCGGTCGGCGCAATCCGATTGCGACGATGGAGCTACTCGGCCGCGAAGAAGGCAAATCAGGCAACTGGAAATGGGTTGGCGGCATGGGTGTGTTTGCGGGCATCCTTATCCTGTCTTTCTACAGTGTGATCGGCGGCTGGACATTGTCGTACGTGATCAAGAGCGCGAGTGGTTCTTTCAGTAACGCATCGGCAGCTGATATCACCTCGATGCGCGACAGCTTCGTCGGTAGTTGGCAGACAATGAGCCTGTTTCATACCTTGTTTATGGGCCTGGCGATTTTTGTTGTTGCGCGCGGCGTAGAGCGTGGCCTTGAACAGGCGGTGCGTTTCATGGTGCCGGCGCTACTGGTATTGATGGTGATTCTGCTCGGATATTCGGTTAACTCCGGTTACTTCGGCGCCGGTCTGGCCTTCATGTTTGAACCGGACTTCAGCAAAGTGACCTGGGATACCGTGCTGGCTGCGATGGGTCAGGCATTTTTCACGCTGAGTATCGGAATGGGCGCGGTGATGGCTTATGGCGCGTACTTGCCGGAAGAAACCTCGATTACGAGCGCATCCGTAACCGTTGCCTTCGCAGACACGATGATCGCGATGCTGGCCGGATTGGTAATTTTTCCGCTCGTATTCGCGAACGGCCTTGACCCTGCCGATGGACCCGGATTGGTATTCATCACATTGCCATTGGCTTTCGGGCAGATGGCCGGTGGGACTTTCTTTTCGACCTTGTTCTTCGTATTGCTGTCATTTGCCGCCTGGACGTCAGCAATCAGCCTCATGGAACCGGCTGTTGCCTGGGTTGTTGAGAAATTTAACCGTACCCGTGCGCAGGCAGCCGTCCTGATGGGTCTCCTGATCTGGGTCGGTGGCTTCGGTACTGTGCTGTCATTTAACGCGTTATCCGAGTTCAAGTTCTGGCGCGGCACAATATTCGACAATCTTGATCACCTGACAATCAACATCATGCTGCCTCTCGGCGGTCTGCTGATCGTGGTGTTTGCCGGCTGGGTCATGTGCCGTAACGCCACGGCTGACGAACTGGGTGGATCCGGTTCGATGTACAAACTGTGGCGGATCCTGGCGCGCTATGTCGCGCCGATAGGCATTCTGTTCGTATTCCTTAAGTCGGTCGGATTGCTGCCGGAGCTGTCCTGATTCGAAGCGTAAGTCGCAGTGCGCTCGTTCCGTATTCGGCTGAGAACATGTACGCCCTGGTCGAGGACGTGGATTCCTACCCCATATTTCTGCCGTGGTGCAGTGACGTCGAAGTTCATTTCCGTGAGGGCAATGTTGTTGAAGTGACACTGGAACTACATCGCGGTCGGTTGAGCAGGCGTTTTCGCACCCGCAATACGATGCATCCAAAGACATCCATGGATCTGGAATTGGTTGGTGGCCCGTTTCGCCACCTTTCCGGTGGCTGGATCTTCACGTCGCTTGGCGATTCCGGCAGCAAGGTCGCCCTGGATATGGAATTTGAATTTGACAGTCGGGCACTCGACCTGATGATCGGCGCTTTTTTTGAGGATATTTGCAACTCACTGGTCGATGCGTTTACCCAACGAGCCACGGTTGTTTACGGTGCCTGACGCTACCTCAGCCGGGTCAATAAGTATCGAAGCGGTATTCGCGTTGTCCGATCGCCAGGAGCTTGTGCCCCTGGTGCTGGATGCCGGGGCAACGGTTGCTGACGCGCTGCATGCATCCGGATTTAAGCAAGCGTTTCCCGATGCGGATTTCGAGAATCTGCAATGCGGTATCTGGGGGCGGATCGTGTCGCAGAACCAATTGCTACAGGATGGCGATCGAGTGGAGATTTACCGTGCGCTTGAACGCGATCCGCGCGAGGCACGGCGCGAACTGGCGAAGGCTCAGAGGCTTGGATCGAGTTCCTGATCTTCGTTGAGCTCAACGACGATATCGTCCTCAAAAACAATCGTCACCCAACGCTTGAACGTTGCCGGATCGCGCCCTATGCGAATGAAGTACACGTAGTCCCAGCGGGCCTGGTGAAACGGGTCGTCTATCAGGGGTGTACCAAGAAGGAAACGAACCTGGTTGCGGGTCATGCCGACCTCAACCTGGTCCAGGTCTTCCTGCTTTATCAGGTTACCCTGCGAAATATTCGCGCGATAAACACAGCCGCTGGCAAATGCCAGTGTGGAAAAGACCAGTGTGAGTAGGATTAATCTGCGCATAGCGTGAAGGGGTTGGACACCTGGGTCGGTCAGAGGTTTCGTCGTACAGATGCCGTACTGCGGTAGAGCCAGGCCGCTATCTGCGTCATAATAGGCGCGCATCATACCTTCTTGCTTTACGGCACGACACCCGTTTTCAGCACATACGGAGAGCCCCTGCTCATGGAGCAACGCCAGGAACTACGAAATGCCGGTCTCAAGGTGACTTTGCCTCGCCTGAAGATCCTTGAAATTTTCGAGAAATCGAAGTTGCGGCACCTGAGTGCGGAGGACATGTACAAAGAATTGTTGGACTCGGGCGAGGACATCGGACTGGCCACCGTCTATCGTGTGCTCACGCAGTTCGAGGCAGCCGGCCTCGTGACGCGGCACAATTTCGAAGGCGGGCATTCTGTCTTCGAGCTTGATGACGGGGAGCATCACGACCACATGGTCTGCGTGGAGACGGGCGATGTTATCGAGTTTTCGAATACGGAAATCGAGCGTTTGCAGCATGAAATGGCCGAGGCACACGGCTACGATCTGATCGATCACAACCTCGTTCTGTATGTAAAGCCCAAGTCGGGCTCGAACGAAGAGAGCTAGTTCAGGCGCGCTTGCGGTCGGCACCTGCCAGCATTTCGGCAGCATGATCGATCGTCTTCTGCGTAATGTCCACGCCACCGAGCATGCGCGCCAACTCTTCGACGCGCTCTTCTTTTGACAGCACGACGACACCCGTGCGCGTGGCCTTGCCGTCAGTAACTTTGCTGATTCGAAAGTGCTGAGCTGCGAGACTTGCGACCTGCGGCAAATGGGTCACGCATAGAACCTGTCGCTTCGCACCGAGCTCCTGTAATCGTCGCCCGACCATTTCCGCTACGCGACCACCGACACCGCTGTCCACCTCATCGAAGACCATAGTCGGGATCGTACTGCCGTCACTTGCAATAACCTGGACGGCCAGGCTCATTCGCGATAGCTCTCCGCCCGATGCGACCCGTGACAGGGGCATGGGAGGCTGGCCGGGGTTGGCGCTGATCAGGAACTCGATGTCATCGATGCCCCACGAACGGGTATCGCCATCTGGCAGGGCAGAGACACACACCTCAAACACACCACCTGGCATGCCCAGGCCGCCCATTGCCTCCGTTACTGCCGACGAAAAGGATCGCGCTGCTTTCTTGCGCCCATTCGACAAAGCGCTGGCGAACTCGTGAAAGGCGTTGTGTGCCGAAGTGACCTGTTCCTCAAGCTCTCTGCCGCGCTCCTCGGCGTGACCGAGGTCGTCAAATTCCTGCCGCAACCTGGTGCAAAGGGAAGGGAGTTCTTCTACCGACGTACGGTGCTTTCGAGCGACACCTTGTAACGCATCGAGCCGTTCCTCGACCCAGTCGCGCCGTGCCGGGTCCATGTCGATGCTATCGGCATAGCGCTGCAACGAGTTGATCGCTTCGCTGACCTGGATGCCGGCACTGTCAATCAAACCACGCACGGGCTCGAGCTCTTCGTCATATTCAAGCAATGCCTCCACGGCACGCGTAGCTTCGACTATCAAAGAGCTGGCATTCGTCGAATCATCCTGACCAAGACTGTTGATGGCCACGGATACGCCATCGGCGAGTCTGCTGCTGTTCCTCAGCTTTTGTCGTTCGGCCTGCAGGTCCTGCAATTCACCTTCCTGCGTGTCGAGTATATCGAGTTCACCGATTTGGAATTCCAGCAGGTCGAGCCGAGACGCGCGATCTGAATCCGCGGCGAGCAGCTCGTCGAGCTGATGTTGCAGTGACTGCCATTTTTCGAAAGCGGCTTCTGTAACTCTGCGTTGATCGAGCAATTCGCCGAAATGATCGAGCAGATCTCGTTGCACGGGCTTGCGGCCGAGGGACTGGTGAAAATGCTGTCCATGGATGTCGAGCAACAGTTCACCCAGTGACTTGAGCTGTTGCATCGTCACCGCATTACCGTTGATGAACGCGCGCGAGCGGCCGTCGGCCGAAATTACGCGACGCAACAGGCATGATTCGTCCTGGTCCAGTGCCTGATCCTCCAGCCAGTCGTGAACATCGCTTTGTATGGCAATGTCGAACTCGGCACTGAATTCGGCGCGCTTGGCACCGCTACGCACCAGCTGGCTGCCGCCGCGCTCGCCGAGGACAAGGCCGACAGCGTCGACCAGGATGGATTTGCCTGCGCCGGTTTCGCCAGTCAGGACTGTCATGCCAGGCTCGAACTCGACCGAGATCCGGTCAACGATCGCGAAATCCCTGACTTCAAGGCTGATCAGCATGAACTACTCCGAGACTGTCGAGCGTCGACGATTATCGCGACCCCACAATAATTTCGAGCGCAGGATGCCATAAAAGTCATAGCCGGGCGGATGAATCAGCCGGATGCGATGCCCGGCCGCCGAGATCGTTAGTACGTCCTCAGGGGAGATCGGTCCAATCGAATGACCGTCAACCGCGACCGCCGCGGCTGTTTGCTCGCGGTCCAGCAGGCGAATCATGATGGGCTGGCTCGAGGCAATGACGAGAGGCCTGTCCGTCAACGTGTGAGGGCAAATGGGCACTACAACCATAGCGTCGAGGTGCGGTTCGACGATCGGGCCACCGCAGCTCAGTGCATAGGCAGTTGAGCCCGTCGGCGTTGCGACGATCAGGCCGTCGCCCGAGTGCGTGTTGACGAACTGGCCTGCAACGCTGGTCTCGAAATCGACCATGCGCCCGGTCTCACTCCGTTGCAGGACGACGTCGTTGAATGCGATAGCAGTGACAACCTTGCCATTGGCGAGCCGCAACTCTGCACTGAGCAACAAACGCGACTCGATTGTGTAGTCACCTGCCAGGATATGGTCGACGCTGGACAGCATGTCATCGGTGGTCACATCGGCCAGGAAGCCGAGACGGCCACGATTAATGCCAAGCAACGGAATATCATTTTCTCTTGTCAGGCTGCCCGCATACAGCATCGAACCGTCGCCGCCGACAGCGATCACCAGATCTGCTCGCGCGACCTGCTCTTCAGGCAGCACCCTAACGCCGGCTTTTGTTAAATGCGCGATAAGCACGGACATGGGCTTCGCCACGCGCGGGTCGTCGCGGCGGCCGAGTACCGCGACATTCTGAAATTCACTGCCCATTGCGTATCTTTTTTTTCCCTGCTAGCGTGTCAAAAGATACCCTAACACAGCGAGCGGATTGCCAAATCGTCGTATTTTTTGCGAATGTCTGCAGAAGCAATCAGTAACCCTCCAAACGATCGTGCGCAACACCTGTTGCGCGCACTGATCCAGCGTTATATCCGTGATGGGCAGCCTGTCGGTTCGCGAACACTGTCCAAAGATTCCGGTCTCGATCTTAGTCCCGCAACAATTCGAAATGTCATGTCCGACCTCGAGGATATGGGCATGGTATCGGCGCCGCATACGTCGGCGGGCAGGGTGCCCACGCCGAAAGGCTATCGCTTGTTTGTCGACACGCTGGTTCGCTACCGTCAACCCAAAGACGGTGATATCGACGAATTGCGTTCACAGATCCAGCGCAAGGTCGACGACGAGGGCGCGTTAGTTTCTTCTGTTTCTAACCTGTTGTCCGAATTCACAAACCTTGCGGGTGTCGTCACTGTGCCTCACGCGCAACATGCTGCACTCCGCCAGATCGAATTTCTGCCACTGTCGGAGAACCGTATTCTCGCTATCCTGGTTATCAACGACCGGGAGGTGCAGAACCGCATCCTGCACACGGATAAGGACTACACCGCGTCGGAGCTGCAGGAGGCTGCAAATTTCATCAATGAGCACTATGCGGGCAAGGAACTGTCACAGGTTCGCGAAAGAATTGTGGAGGACCTTGATCAAACCCGGGATTCGATGAACCAGGCAATGCACGACATCATCGCCGTGTCGCAGTCGGCCATGAAGGAAGTACCGCAATCCAGGGGCGAGTTTGTCCTGGCAGGTGAAACCAACCTGATGGGCTTCGCGGAGTTGTCGGATGTCGATACATTGCGCCGCCTTTTCGACGCATTTTCTCGCAAGCGCCACATCCTCGATCTGCTCGATCGCAGTATTCACGCGAATGGTGTGCAGGTTTTCATCGGTGCGGAGTCCGGCTATGAAATGCTCGACGACTGCAGTGTCGTTACAGCGCCGTATCACCTTGACGACGACACGGCTGGTGTTCTTGGCGTCATAGGCCCGACCCGAATGGCCTACGACCGGGTAGTGCCGATCGTGGACATCACGGCCCGCTTACTCAGGGCCGCACTGAAACACTGATTTCAGGCCGAATTTTTGGCATCAGCCCTTGATATTTGTGGCTGGGTCCCCAAACTTCACACTTCATTTGATTCGGCCCGCGCTATGGGGAACACCAGCCAATGAATGGACAGCCCGATCGTCCGGACATCGAGTCCGACGACGAGAATATTGATGCCGAACAAGAGGCGGCCGAAACGCCTGTGGACGCCACTCCGACGCTTGAATCGTTGCAAGCCAAGGCAGACGAGAACTGGGACCGTTACGTGCGGGCCATGGCGGAGGCGGACAACATCCGTAAACGCGCCACCCGTGATATCGCGCATGCCCACAAATTCGCGCTGGAGAATTTCAGCAAGGATCTGCTGGCCGTCAAGGACAGTCTCGAGATGGGTCTCGCCGCCGCTGATACAGCCGATGCCAAGAGCCTGCTGGTGGGCAGCGAGGCGACACTCAAGCTGCTTGCGGGGTCGCTGGAACGATTCGGCATTAGCGAAATCGACCCCGAAGGCGAGCCATTTGATCCCGAGCGGCACGAGGCGATGACGATGCAGCCGTCGGCCGAGGTCGAGCCTGGCTCGGTCCTTACGGTCATTCAAAAGGGCTATGCGCTGAACGGGCGCCTCTTGCGGCCTGCCAGGGTCATTGTCGCTTCTGCGCCTGCAGACGGTTGAAACCTGGTCTAAAGACCCCACCTAAGCACCAGATTTGGAATACATAACGGAATTCGGAGTAAGAACATGGGAAAAGTAATTGGTATCGACCTGGGTACCACAAACTCCTGCGTAGCAGTAATGGAGGGCGATGCGCCCAAGGTCATAGAAAACAGCGAGGGTGATCGCACGACGCCTTCGATTGTCGCATTCAGTAAAGACGACCAGGTGCTCGTCGGACAGTCGGCCAAACGGCAGGCGGTTACAAATCCGACCAATACCCTGTTCGCCATCAAGCGACTTATCGGACGGCGCTATGAAGATGATGTCGTACAGCGCGACATCAAGATGGTGCCGTACACCATTGCCAAGGCCGACAATGGCGACGCCTGGGTTGAGGCACATGGCAAGAAGATGGCGCCACCGGAGATCGCAGCTCGGGTCCTGATGAAGATGAAGAAGACGGCCGAGGACTACCTCGGCGAAACCGTCACCGAAGCGGTTGTTACGGTGCCGGCGTACTTCAACGATTCACAGCGTCAGGCGACCAAAGATGCTGGAAAAATCGCGGGCCTCGATGTCAAACGCATCATCAACGAACCTACCGCTGCGGCCCTTGCCTACGGCATGGACAAAAAGCGCGGTGACAAGAAGATCGCAGTATTCGATCTTGGTGGCGGCACGTTTGACGTATCGGTGATTGAAATCGCTGAGGTCGATGGCGAGCACCAGTTTGAGGTACTTGCCACAAACGGCGATACGTTCCTCGGCGGCGAAGACTTCGATATGCGAGTCATTGAGTACCTGACGGCCGAGTTTGAGCGCGAGAGTGGTGTTGATATCACTGCGGATCCTCTGGCAATGCAGCGTCTCAAAGAAGCTGCGGAGAAGGCCAAAATCGAGCTTTCCACGCAGCAGCAGACCGAGGTTAACCTGCCGTACATCACGGCCGATGCGAGTGGTCCGAAACACCTCGCCATCAAGCTGACGAGGGCCAAGCTCGAGTCACTCGTTGAGAAACTCGTGGCGCAGACGATTGCTCCGTGCAAGATCGCGCTGAATGATGCGGGCCTCAAAGTCAACGAAATTGACGATGTGATCCTCGTTGGTGGTCAGACACGTATGCCGAAGGTCCAGGAAGAGGTGCAGAACTTCTTCGGCAAGGAGCCGCGCAGGGATGTTAATCCCGATGAGGCCGTTGCGCTGGGTGCCGCAATTCAGGGCGGAGTGCTTGCAGGCGAGGTTAAAGACGTCCTTCTGCTCGATGTCACGCCTCTGTCTCTCGGCATCGAGACACTCGGCAGCGTCATGACCAAACTGATCGACAAGAACACGACCATTCCGGCAAACGCCGAGCAGGTATTCTCGACGGCAGACGACAATCAAACAGCGGTGACGATTCATGTGCTGCAAGGTGAGCGCGAACGCTCAGGCGACAACAAGTCGCTGGGTCGTTTTGACCTGGCCGATATCCCGCCAGCGCCGCGCGGCCTGCCGCAGATTGAGGTGACATTCGATATTGATGCCAACGGCATTTTGAACGTCTCAGCCAAGGACAAGGCGACGGGCAAGAGCCAGACAATTGTCATCAAGGCCTCGAGTGGCTTGTCAGATGACGAGATCGAGACAATGGTGACAGACGCCGAGAGCCATGCCGAGGAAGATCGAAAGTTCCGCGAGCTTGTGGACGCTCGCAACCAGGCCGACAGCCTGATTCACGCGTCCGAAAAGACACTCAGCGAGCTGGGCGACAAGGCGAGCAGTGAGGAGCGCCTGAATATCGAGAATGCGGTGTCGGACCTGAAGGCCGCACTCGAGAAAGACGACCAGGATGCGATCCAGGCAAAGACTGCGGTGTTGGCAGAGGCTTCCGGCACGCTGGCGCAGAAACTGTATGCCGAGCAGGCTGCCCAGGAAGCTGGTGAGGGTGAGGCCTCGACGGCCGAAGGTGACGACATAGTTGACGCCGAGTTCGAAGAAGTCGACGAAGACAAGCCGAAGTCTGACTAAGCGGCAGACGCTTCATGGCAAAACGCGATTACTACGAGGTGCTCGGGGTCTCGAGGACGGCATCATCCGACGAGATCAAGAAGGCCTATCGGCGTCTTGCCATGAAGCATCATCCGGATCGCAACAAGGACGATACGGAAGCGGAAGGCAAGTTCAAGGAAGCCAAAGAAGCGTATGAAGTCCTGAGCGATACCGAAACGCGAGCAACCTACGATCGCTTCGGTCACGACGGACTGAGTTCAACACGCGGTGGTGGTGCGGGCGGATATGGCGCCGAGGGCTTCGGTGATATCTTCGGCGATGTATTCGGGGATATCTTCGGCGGTGGACGGCAACGTGGCAGCCAGGTGTTTCGTGGCGCCGATCTTGGCTACGAGTTGCGACTCGATCTTGAGAACGCCGTCAGCGGTGACTCCGTCACGATTGATGTGCCAACCCAGGTTTCCTGCGAGACCTGCGATGGCAGCGGCGCCAAGAAAGGCACCGAGCCCATTAAGTGCTCGACCTGTGGTGGCGTCGGCCAGGTCCGCATGCAGCAGGGCTTCTTTTCCATTCAGCAAACCTGTCCTGCGTGCAAAGGTGCTGGCACGACGGTCGGCGATCCGTGCAGTGACTGTCACGGTCGCGGGCGGGTTCGCAAAACCAAAACCCTGTCGGTCAAGGTGCCCGCCGGTGTCGATGACGGCGATCGGATCCGCCTTTCAGGCGAGGGCGAGGCTGGGCGCAATGGTGGCCCGCCGGGCGATCTGTATGTCGAGATCCGCGTAAATCCGCATAAGTTGTTTACACGCGATGCTGCGGACCTGGCGTGCGAAGTCCCGATCAGTATCGCAACGGCGACACTGGGTGGCGAGGTGGAATTGCCAACGCTCGATGGAAACGTAGCGCTGAAAGTCCCTGCCGGGACGCAGTCCGGTAAGGTTTTTCGACTCCGCGGCAAAGGTGTTAGCACCGTTCGCGATGCGCGACAGGGTGACCTGTTCGCCAAGGTCGCTGTCGAGACCCCGATCAACCTGAGTTCCGAACAGAAAGACCTGTTACAGCAGTTCGAGCAGTCAATTCAGGCGGGTGGCGAGAAACACAGCCCACGAGCAGGTGGATGGCTCGATACGGTGAAGCGATTCTTCGATAGAATCAGCTAACTATTCTTGGCTGACGGAAACACCGTATGAGGCCGTTGCGCATATGCATTGCCGGGGCGGGGCGAATGGGTCAGGCGATTGCGAGCCTGGTCGAAGAGGCGGACGACCTCGCTCTCGCCGGTGTATGGAAACGTGATGACGACATTGATGCGCTCGCCGGGTCGTGCGATGTCATGATCGACTTCAGCCTGCCCGAGGCGAGCGGGCAAATTATCTCGGCAGCTACTCGACACAAGATCCCCCTGGTATGTGGCGTAAGCGGCCTGAGCGATCAACAAGTGGCCTCGCTCGATGCGGCCGCGCAGTCGATCGCCGTGGTCTACGACCGCAACATGAGCATTGGCGTCGCCGTCCTCGAAAACCTCGCTCGACAGGCAGCTCGGGCTTTGGGGGCCGACTTCACCATTGAGGTTCACGAGACGCACCATGTGCACAAGGTGGATACGCCGTCGGGAACGGCATTGAAGCTCGGCGAGGCAATAGCCGCCGAACGTGGCACGGATCCAGGCGACATCCACTACGAGTCTGAGCGTCGCGGGGAGGTTCCCGGTGATCACACAGTTATCCTGGCGTCAGCCACGGAGCGATTGTCGCTGGGACACAGCGTCACGACACGGCAGGTTTTTGCAGCGGGCGCCGTGAAAGCTGCGCGTTGGATTGCAAATCAGCCCCCTGGCAGGTTTACGATGCACGATGTCTTAGAGTAAGATACGCCGGATCGCTAAGCGGTCAGCGAAAACTCGAGCGGGAGGCCAGGTCC
>Ga0209456_10000707_pt1 | contig 17395 bp, 15 predicted proteins | sample COG_11_FD_184755 | JGI IMG/M metagenome (GOLD analysis project Ga0209456, IMG submission 184755) | Pelagic marine sediment microbial communities from the LTER site Helgoland, North Sea, for post-phytoplankton bloom and carbon turnover... | ecosystem: Environmental > Aquatic > Marine > Neritic...
TCAGCGAGCCAGGCAGCGGTTAGCCGCAAGGCTTGCCTCGCAGGGAATGGCCGCTCCCTTTCCAAGAGGCATAACGCAGTGGATGACCGCTGCCTGACTCGCCCACAGGGAGCGTCCCCACGAGGCCATTGCTGCGTTCCAATCCTTGGAAAGGGCATGCCATTCCCTGCGGATCGCGCCTCGCCTAAGGCGCCTACTGTTGGTGCATGACCTCGTGGGGACGCTCTGAATGGGTCAATATCAGTGACGGAGTACACTAGTTACCCGCCTGGCCGTGCCTCATGACTCCGCCCATTGACGGCGCACCCGAACCACGCGCAAAAGTATGCGCCAGATATTCCGGTGGCTCCACTCCGAGCAGGTGGTAGAGATTGGATAAGTGCGTTCGGAACAGGCTCTCAAAGTCACTGACGGAATGGGCTGGATTGTAATCGCCAAACCACCAGAACCAGTCGGAACCCTCACAGACAGCCAGTTGCAACTGTGCAGCACGCAGCTGCTTGCTGTCCACATCACCTGCCGCACAGGCTTTGTCAAAGGCCCGTTTTGCATCACCCAGCATATCCCAGCCACGATTCTTGTCGCGGTCACCGATCCAGGTCGAGAAGTTTCCGTATACCCAGGAACCACTCACCATGGTGGACAGGGAGCCAATCTCGGTACCCTCCTCCAGGCACTGTGAAAAAGTGGACAGTTTCAGTGTCGGGTGATCGGCAAGTTTTTCGTACAGGGTTTGCAGAAAATAATAGCCGTTTTCCGGATAATGTTCCCAGGCATTCTCACCATCAAGAATAATCGGTAGCGCCAGATTTCGCCCCTTATGCGCTTTGGCGGTCTGCTCCAGATGATGAATAAAATTAGCCACCGCATCGTCGGCGTGCCAGGTGGAATAGTTAAAGCCGATTTCATCAGACAGCTTGTCGTCACGAAAAAAGCATACGGTATTCCCGTTTCCGACACGATAAGCCTTTAACACTGCGTCCGGCGCCGCCGCTGCCTCCTTGCCCACCGCGCCAAACAAACTGTTGCGCAGCACGCTTTCACCACTCGCCGTCCAGCTGAAGCCGTATTCGTCCAGAAGATCGAGTGTCGCCCCGCTGACGCCGCCTTCCGACGGCCAGCAACCGGCGGGTTTGCGGCGGAAATAGCGCTCAAACACCTTGATGCCTTCCTGCAGATGCCAGCGCACACGCGTTTCACCACCCTGGTAGAACTCCAGTTCGGGCAACTGGGTATCCGTCTGGGCTTCCCTGGCGCTCTGAATCTCCAGCATCAAAGGCATAATGGGGTGGGCGTATGGCGTAACCGACAGCTCGACCTGGCCACGGTCTGCCAGTACCGCGTAACGTTCAATAACACCGGACAACAGTTCACCGATCAGACTCAGCAATTCGCGACGGTCGTGCAGGGAGAAATTATTACCCTGCTCCTGCCAGCGCTGCACACGCAAATCGCTGCGGCGCACCGTTTCCCCCATCCATCCGAGGTGATACCAGAACAGCAGATCCGACAGCAGCTGATCACTGACATACAGAAGATCTGCGCTATTGCTCAGGAAGGGTTCCGCCAGATCAGTCAAGCGCTGGTAGGCCGGAAAACGCGCAACCACACGTTCGCGATTGATACGCATACAGTTATTGATCAGATCCAGGCGCTGTTCCGGATGCGCCGGTAACACCGGCTCCACCAGCGCCGCCAGCAGCGGGTCACCTATCGCTTTGTGATCGCGCAGAAAACCACTGACCTGATCTGAATAATCGTTCAACTGCTCCAGCAGCACCGGCGTAAAATTAACCACGGCTTTGGCCGCCGGCACCGCTTCCAGATGTGCCGCCATGTCCACGTAATCCTTGATGGCGTGCAGGTAGCTCCAGGGTAGTTTGTACTCGCCACTAATCTGGTCACAGTACTGCGGCTGGTGCATATGCCAGCACAGCACCACTCGCAGGCCGACATCAGCGGACATAGTGCAATTCCTGGCCCAGCATCTCCGGGGTTACCAGCACCACACCGCCCGGAGTGACATGGAATCGCTCGGCGTCCTTGTCCGGATCCTCACCGATAATGGTTTTAGCCGGAATCCGGCAGCCTTTATCGATCACGGCATTATGTATACGGCAATGGCGTGCGATTTCCACGTCGGGCAGAACCACCGCATGCTGCAATACCGAGTAGGAATTCAGTTTCACATTGGAAAAAAGCAGCGAATGGCGGACCTTTGAGCCGGAAATCAGGCAACCGCCGGACACCATGGAATCCACCGCCATACCACGCCGCTCCTTGTCATCGAAAATGAACTTGGCGGGTGGCATCTGCTCCTGGTAGGTCCATATCGGCCATTCATCGTCATACAGGTTCAGCTCCGGCGTCACACCGATCAGCTCCAGATTGGCCGCCCAGAAAGCGTCCACCGTGCCGACGTCACGCCAGTAAGCCTGCTGGTTACTGCTCTCATCACGAAACGGATAGGCAAATACCCGGTAGCGGGAAATGATGGCGGGGATGATGTCGTGTCCGAAATCATGGCTGGACTGGGCGTTGTCCGCATCCTTGATCAACTGCTCGAACAGAAATCGCGTATTGAATACGTAAATACCCATCGATGCCAGCGCCGTATCGTCACTTCCAGGCCTGGGTGGGGGGGACTCCGGTTTTTCGTGAAAGTCCAGAACACGCCCGTCTTCGTCCGTGGTCATAACGCCGAAAGCCCGCGCCGCCTGCAGATCGACCTCCAGACAGCCGACCGTCATATCGGCCCCGTTTTCCACATGCTGGGCGATCATGGGACCATAATCCATTTTATAGATATGATCGCCGGCCAGAATCAGCACGTACTCAGGGTTGTGAATACGGATAATGTCCAGGTTCTGGTAGATCGCATCGGCCGTGCCGGCGTACCAGGATGATTGAATCCGCTGCTGGGCCGGCAGCAGCTCGACAAATTCGCCGAATTCACCGCGCAGAAACCCCCAGCCGCGCTGTATGTGCTGGAGCAGGGAATGAGCCTTGTACTGCGTCAGAACTCCGACACGACGGATACCGGAGTTCATGCAATTGGACAGCGGGAAATCAATGATACGGAACTTGCCACCAAACGGCACAGCCGGCTTGGCGCGCCACGCTGTCAACTGTTTGAGGCGTGAGCCGCGCCCACCGGCCAGTATCAACGCCAGAGTATCTCTGGTCAGACGACTCACGAATCGCGGCGTGGACACGGAATTCATGCAATTTCCCCTGTGTAATTGGTCAGCATTTTTCTAACGCGCTGACCCGGCTGTAATGATCTGATTGTTCAGCCGCCTATGGTACCATCTGTACCGCTGCAGGAAAGTTAACTTTTTCAAGAACAGAGACAGAACTTGCATGGATTCACCGAATTCGAGCTCAATGGCGACAACCGCTTCGTTGCCCGAAGCACTGGTTCGCATTGTCGAAGCCCGTCATCACGACCCCTTTGAAGTCCTGGGCAAACACCGCGACGGCCAGGAGGATATCGTCCGCGCATTCCTGCCGCATTGCAGTGACGCACGCATTGTCGAAACCGGTGCTCCGTTGACACGCATTGCAAACACCGACCTGTTCGAATGGCGTGGTGCCGGCGGCAGCGTGCCGGCTCGCTACCAGCTGGCGTGGACTGACCGTGATGGGATCGAATGGCTGGCCTACGACCCGTATTGTTTCCCGCCACAGCTGGGTGACCTTGATCTGCATCTGTTCGGCGAAGGCCGCCACCTGCACGCCTACCGTTTTCTGGGTGCACAGCTGTGCGAAGTGGATGGCGTCAAGGGCACGCGTTTTTCTGTATGGGCGCCCGGCGCCGAACGTATCAGCGTGGTCGGCGACTGGAATCACTGGGACGGCCGCTTTCACCCGATGCGCGCACGTGGCGACAGCGGCGTGTGGGAATTGTTCATTCCCGGTGTCAGCGCGCACGCCAACTACAAATATGAAATCCGCAATCGCGAATACGGCAGTATCCAGCTGAAAACCGACCCCTATGGCCAGGCATTCGAGCTGCGGCCGGGTACCGCTTCCGTTACCCATCACGACGCGTACACCTGGAATGACCAGCCGTGGATGCAGGCACGCGCGCACAGGAGCTGGTTACACGCCCCCATGTCAGTCTACGAAGTTCATCTTGGCTCCTGGCAGCGTGATGGGCAGGGGCAGTTCCTGAACTATCGCACGCTGGCCGAATGGCTGGTGAACTATGTCAAGGAAACCGGTTTCACGCATATTGAACTGTTGCCGGTCACCGAACACCCTTTTGACGGTTCCTGGGGGTACCAGACGACCGGTTATTTTGCGCCTACCAGCCGATTCGGGAATCCGGATGACTTCCGCTTTTTTGTTGATCACTGCCATCAGAACGGCGTCGGCGTCATTCTCGACTGGGCACCTGGACACTTCCCCAAAGATGATTGGGCCCTGGCCCGCTTCGACGGCACCATGCTTTATGAACACGAAGACCCGCGACGTGGCGAACACCGTGACTGGGGTACCCTGATCTTCAACTACGGGCGTAATGAAGTCCGTAATTTTCTGTTGTCGAGCGCAATCTACTGGCTTGAAGAAATGCATATCGACGGTCTGCGCGTGGACGCGGTGGCGTCGATGCTTTACCTGGACTACTCACGCGATCCCGGTGACTGGGTCCCCAACGAGTATGGCGGGCGTGAAAACCTGGACGCCATACACTTCCTGCGCCACCTGAATGAAGCCACCCACGCCGAACAGCCGGGCAGTATGATTATTGCCGAGGAATCCACCGCCTGGCCGCAGGTTACCCGTCCGGTCGATACCGGCGGGCTGGGCTTCAGCATGAAATGGAACATGGGCTGGATGCACGACACCCTGCAATACATGGACAAGGAGCCGGTACACCGCAAGTTTCACCACAACCAGCTTACCTTTGGCGTACTGTACGCTTTTAACGAAAACTTTGTCCTGCCCTTCTCGCACGACGAAGTCGTACACGGCAAAGGTTCCATGCTCGATAAAATGAGCGGGGACAGCTGGCAGCGCTTCGCCAACCTGCGCCTGCTCTACACGTTCATGTTCAGCTACCCGGGCAAGAAACTGTTATTCATGGGTAGTGAGTTCGGTCAATACGCGGAGTGGAATTTCGATAGTGAACTGGACTGGCACCTCATGCAGCATCCGCGTCATTCCGGAATGAAACAACTGGTACATGACCTGAATCAGCTGTATCGCCATGAAGCCGCCTTGCACCAGCACGACTTTGAGAGCGACGGTTTCCAGTGGATCGATTGCCACGATGCCGAACACTCCATGCTGAGTTACTGCCGCTACAGTTCCGGCCAGACGGCCGTTGTGGTATTGAACTTTACACCCGTCCCACGACATGGCTACCGGCTGGGCGTGCCCGCACACGGCGAGTACCGGTTGCACCTGAATTCCGATGCCGGCTTCTACAGCGGCAGTGACATGCCGGTTCAGGGCAGTTACTCGAGTCAGGCCGTTGCCTGTATGCATCATCCAAACTCCATCGTGCTGGATGTACCGCCGCTGGCAGGGCTCATACTTTTTAAATCCTGATCAGGACAGCTGCGCCCTTACCCGCACTTGCATTCTGCAGCCGCTAGCCTATCTATAGTATTAAGAGGTACAAAATAACAGCATTGCCAGGGAGGTAGCCGTCATGCCACAGATTCGTGACCCTGCTGTGGCCGGGTTGTTCTACCCGGATGATCCCATCGTGCTCCAGCAACAGCTCGAGGGTTTCCTGTCCCGGAAACGACGCGTTGAGACCAGGCCGAAAGCTCTGATCGTTCCGCATGCCGGTTACATCTATTCCGGCCCTGTGGCCGCCAGCGCCTATACACAGCTTTTACCGATTCGTGAGCAGATACAGCGGGTTGTACTACTTGGCCCGGCACATCGGGTGGGTTTTCGGGGGCTCGCGGCGAGCAGCGCAGAGTACTTTTCCACGCCTCTGGGCCTGGTTCGGCTTGACCAGCAGGCAATGCGTGACATTTTATTATTACCGCAGGTGCGTGTATTTGATGACGCGCACCTTGAAGAACACAGCCTCGAGGTACAGTTGCCGTTTTTACAAACGATGCTGAGTACAGACTTTGCTCTTATCCCGCTGGTGGTCGGCGAGGCAGGCGCAGACGAGGTTGCTGAGGTCATAGAGAAACTGTGGGGCGGGCCCGAAACACTGTTGGTGATCAGCTCCGATCTCAGTCACTATCAGGACTACGACACCGCACGCCGCCTCGACAGCGCCACCTCAGCAGCCATCGAACAGCTCAATTCGCAAGGACTGGATTACCAGCAGGCCTGTGGCCGCAATCCGGTCAGCGGTCTGCTGGTGGCCGCCCGCCATCATCACCTGCAGGCTAAAACCCTCGATCTGCGTAACTCCGGGGATACCGCCGGAAACCGGGACCGGGTGGTAGGTTATGGTGCTTATGTCTTTTTCTGAATCACTGCGCACTGTTCTTCTGGATACGGCCCGGCAATCGATCCGGCATGGCCTGGCGGAAGGTAAGCCTCTGAAGGTAGAGCCGGATCAGCTTGAGAGTCCACTGAGCGAACCAGGCGCGAGTTTTGTGACATTGCGTATCGACGAGGAACTGCGCGGCTGCATCGGAAGTCTGCAGTCCCATAGATCCCTGATTTGCGATGTCGCCGAAAACGCATTTGCCGCGGCCTTCCGAGATCCACGCTTTCCGCCACTGAAAGACGCCGAACTGAAAAGTATCAGCCTCGATATCTCTGTTCTAGGCCAGGCCGAGCGCATAGTGTTCGATTCACAGCAGGACCTGTTAACACAGATTCGACCCAAGGTGGACGGCCTGATTCTCAAGGACGGCAACTATCGCGGCACCTTTCTTCCCAGTGTCTGGAAGTCCCTGCCGGACGCCAAACAATTTCTACAGCACTTGAAGTTGAAAGCCGGCCTGCCGGCCGATCACTGGTCCGACGAACTCGAAGTCTGGCGTTACACCACGGAGAGCTTTGGGGACAAGGGCAGTTAATCCAATCATTGCGAACAGCTTAACGCTTACACACACCGACTGACCCTGGAATACAAGGCCTTTGATCGATCCAGATGGCGTTATCAAGAATCGCACCGGTAAAATCAGCACCCTCGATGTTTGCATTACTGAGATTGGCATAAGACAAGTCAGCCATGACCAGTTTGCTATCACGCAAGTCCGATCCGCGCAGGGTCACCCCGACCAGCCTGGCGTGACTCAAATCCGCGTGCTGAAGATTGCTCAGATTCAGACTGGTATATTCCAGATTGACACCATTCAGGTTTGCACCGGACAACTGTGCATTATCCATTCGCGCATTACCGATATCTGCGCCAAACAGATTTACCCTATTGGCCACCAGCCCGACCAGGTTGCAGTTATTCCATTTTACACCGGGCCGCGGCGTGGCAGCACAATCAACAGAAACCGACTCCGCCTCAAACTGCTCCAGGAGGTAACTTGCCAGAAATCCCAGCATCACCAGTACACTCGCCACCAGCGGGTAACGGTACAGCTTGCTGTTAGCCTGCGCCCGGAGTGAAACCCGATACCTCAGCTCACGATGACGAAGCACCTCCGCGGACTCCGGCTTCCGGCGTTCCCGCCCGCTGCGCTGTTCGCGGATCTCCTGCGGCGGATTGGGCGCACGCTCGCGGCGATCACCGGCTTGGCGCTCGTCTTCGCGTAATCGCGCCATCCGCAACTTCTGCTTATCCTCTGCTCCGGTTGGCAGCTGCATCACTTCCGGTATCAATTCAGGACAGGCGGCAAGTTCCTGCCAATCTCCACCATCCGGCCTGACTTCGTCAGTCGTGCAGATACGGCCCAGCAACACGTAACGGCTGACCTGTTTTCGAGGGTACGGCCCGCGCACTACGCCTTTCCGGCGCGTATACCAGAGAGTTCTTTGGGATTTTCCCGCACTCATGGCTGCCATTATCGCGTAATTTTGCCGTTTCCTTCCGCACCTAAATACTGCACACTAGATACCGGATTTCGATTGTTGCTCGGTGTTGCATGGAAACATCCGGACCCACTTCCGGGATATCGCGGTCTCTTGCCGCCGCCACTCGAACTTTGCCAGGCCAGTGGCAGGTCGGACAGTTGCTTCAGGCAACGGTTACCGAGAGTCGCACCGGAAAAGTGCTGCTTGCTGTTGGTAATCGGCAGATCAGTGCCGAGACTTCACTCGCGTTGCAAAAAGGCCAGCAACTGACGCTGCAGGTACGTAGCCTGGGGGAGCAACCGGTTCTGAAAATAACCGCCTCGCAAGGCGAATCACCGATAAACTCGGCGATTCGCCTGCTGTTGCCCAAACAGGGGCCGATACCCCCCCTGCTGGCTACGATGGGCCAGCTGGCACAAAGCTCTAACCCATCCGTGCCATCAATTATCAACGAGTTAATACGATCTGTCGTCAAACAGATGCCCGATATTCAAACCGCGGCAACGCCGCAGGGATTGAAAAAAGCCGTCAGCGAATCGGGGGTTTTTCTGGAACGTCAGCTTTTGCGGCAGCACGAGCAACCCTTCCGCCCGATGTTCATCGACTCGGATTTCAAGGCCAATCTGTTACGGCTGGTGCAACTGGTTCGTCAATGGCCAGGCAGCAGTGGCCAGACCACGACAAATGCGCCGCACTCTGCGCCCGCTGCATCTGCAACCGGCGCACACCCACCACCAGCACCTGCCGGATCGGCAGAGCGGGGGGCAGCTGCACAGACTACAGTGCCAGCATCAGCAGACCAGATCCAGCGCACCGTCCAGGCCAGCGTCAGCGGTAAAGCGGCCACTGCCACCGCGCCACCGCCCGTCTCAACCGCCACCCTACAGGCAACAGCAGGGGCTGCGGCGGGCACTGGCGGCACAGCACCATCAAGTTTGCCGACGGGAGCACTCGCACCACCCTTGCGCGGCTCGATGCCGGTTCCCCAGCCCGCCGTCCAGGGCAGCCTGGCGCTGTTAGCCCGTGTGGCTGATTTTCGTACCGACCTTCTACAACAAGTCGAAGCCGCACTGGCCCGCATACAACTGCATCAGCTGGCAGCGTTGCCCAGGGAAGGTGAACGCGGTCTGCTGGAATGGCTGCTCGAAGTACCCATACGACGTGGTGATGATATTGATCTATGGTCAATGCGCATATTTGCCGAGCACCGGCAACAGCAACATGAAGTCCGCCGGCAGCTCCCCAGCTGGTCGGTACAGCTGGCCTTCGACCTGCCGGGACTGGGCCCCATACAGGCACAGGTTCAGTTAGCGGGCGAACAGGTTTCGACACGTTTCTGGGCTGAACAACAGGATACCCTGCCGCTGTTGCGCGAGCACATGCACGAGTTGCGTCAGGCGCTCAGCGACGCCGGGCTGGATGTCGATCAGCTGGAATGCCAGCCGGGGCCGAGGCCCGCTGTCAAATCAACCGGCAACCAGGCTTTGATCAGAGAAAAAGCATGAGTGATAAGAAACAGACGACACCGCTGGCGGTTGCCCTTCAATACGACGGTGAACGGGCGCCGCGGGTGACTGCAAAGGGGCGTGATAGTGTCGCAGAGCAGATCATCAGGCTTGCACAGCAACACGGTGTTCCCATGCAGGAAAACGAAGCACTCGCTTCGGTGTTGGCCGGCGTGGAACTCGGCGACGAAATACCTGAGGCTCTGTATCTTGCTGTCGCGCAGGTTATTGCCTTCGCCTATCACCTGTCCGGAAAAGTACCGCAGCAGCCAGAAAACAGGAATTAACTCAGGCCGTACCGGCCGTACCCCGCTTCATCATCACCAGCAGCTCCGCCTCACCCCGGGTAAGGCCGCAGGTGTCCACCAGCTCTTTGATATCGGCACCCCGGTGGACCAGTTGACTGGCCTGGCTATAGGAACGATCGCTGCTGGTCCGCAGTTCGAGAAGATTCTGACGCTCAATGATGCGTTTAACCTTTTGCTCGAGTTTCACCACATGCTCACCCGCGCCCACTGCAGCACTGCATAGTGCACCCAGCTCCTGTTCCATTTGATTAACCCGCTGCTGTGCATTCTGGAGAATTTCTGCCACTTCCTTGTGGCTGCGTTTTACTCGCAATAGTGCAATGCTCTGGATCGAAACGCCAAGCAAGGCCACAGTCGTTAACAGCATCAGGATTTCAGTGATCATAAAACTACCTCAAGCGTACTCGTCAATGCGGGATGCATCATCATCCCTTTTTCTTTGACGTTGCTGTTCATGTTGCCGGTCATCATCACCGGGCTTGCGTCGCGGGGCCTCCTTGCCCTGCCCGCTGCCCGTCGCGGGACGGCTTGGCGGTACCCGGTGGGCAGCGGGCAACGGTTCAATTTCCACCATGACTGCATGCCCCGTAAGCGGTTACATTAGCCATACCCGAACCTCGCCTGGAATGGTCTTAAGAACAGCTCCGACGTCAAATATCGGACACCTGTTCAGATGACTTTAAAATTGCATTAATCATGCCAGACATGCTGACCATTCGCCCTACGCCGGCGGGTTCCGGCTCGATCAGGTCACTGGTGCAAATCCACCCCGCCACTGATATTCACGATGCCGGGTCTGCTGTGGCGGGACTGCTGTCAGGCGCAGGGCCCAGCGGCTCGGGCGGCCCCTCACGCAGTGTCTGCAAATGATCCAGTCGTTGACTGACCCGGGCATCGGAGCCTGACATAATAACCAGCACCACGCGGCGATTCCTGGCCCTGCCATCCGCCGTATCATTACTCGCAACCGGCCGGAATTCGCCGTAACCAATCGCGGCCAGTCGTTTTGGCTGTACACCCAGGCCGGTGAACAAATGTACAACGCTGGCGGCGCGTGCAGCTGATAGTTCCCAGTTGGACAAATAATCGAAGTTATTGATCGGCACGTTGTCGGTAAAGCCTTCAACGTGGATCACGTTATCCAGCCCTTTGAATTTATCAGCCAGCTTCTTCAATACGGGAGCCGATGGCGCGGACAGTCCCGCACTCCCGGAATCAAACAGAATACTGGATTTGATCTCGACTTCGATCCAGCGTTTGTCCCTGCGCACCTGGATCAGACCGTCATCAACCAGGTCTGCCATGCTGGCTTCAATTGAATCGGCCAGATCCTGCACAGATTCATCAATGCCTTCAGGTTCCTGCTGTTCAGCAGGCTGCGGCATTTTAAAAACTTCAATATTCGGTTTGTTGCGGTCAGGCGTTTCTTCCGGCTGCACGGGCGCACGCATGAGATCACCGACCTGAACAGGCTCCAGACTGCGCGCCGGATCACGAAACGCCGCAACCATGGAATCGGACAGGACCCGGTACTTGCCTTCATTGACCGAAGAAATGGAATACATAACAACAAAAAATGCGAACAGCAACGTAATGAAATCCGCATAGGACACCAGCCAGCGCTCGTGGTTCTCGTGCTCTTCAATACGCTTCTTTCTGGCCATGCGTTGTTGCTCGTGGTAATTGTAGCGGGATCGAGGCTGTATCCCGTTGCGCTACTGATAATAGCCCTGCAGTCTGATCTCAATATTGCGCGGATTCTCACCTTCAGCAATCGAGATCACTCCTTCCACAACCATTTCCCGAAACCGGGTCTGGTTGTGAACCTGGCTCTTCAGTTTGTTCGCCATCGGCAGAAACAGGAGATTTGCAAAGCCGACCCCGTAAATAGTCGCGACAAACGCGGTTGCAATTCCACTACCGAGTTTGGAAGGATCTGCGAGATTGTTCATGACATGAATCAACCCCATGACGGCACCGATTATGCCAATCGTCGGACTGTATCCCCCCATACCATCGAAGACTTTGGCAGCCTGAATATCATGGTATTCCTTGTGATCGATCTCGACTTCAAGGATGGCGCGGATCACTTCGGGTTCACCGCCATCCACGAGCAGTTGTAATCCTTTACGTGCGAATGGATCCTCTTCTTCCTCGGCAATGGCCTCCAGACCAAGCAAACCTTCGCGCCGGGCAATATTGCTCCAGTTGACAATTTTTTCCGCGATTTCTTCCGGCTGCAATTTGACCGGCACAAAAACCCAACTCGCCATTCCCATGGCGCGCACAAAGGTCTGTATGGGAGTCTGAACCATAACAGCCCCCAGGGTTCCGCCGGCGACAATGACGAAAGCCGTTAACTGCACCAGCGAACTGGTATGCCCGCCTTCGAGGATATTGCCACCAATAATGGCGACCAGTGCCAGCATAATTCCAACCATGCTGAGCATATCCATGATCAGGCTCCGGCCGCCGGGACCAGCGGCATTGCAATCGCTTGTTTCCCCAGCTTGACCACTAGCGTTCTCCGGCGCCGTCGAAAAGTGCTCTACTGCCTGCTTTGCTTGCCGGCTGCATAGCTTACCCCGTGGTCGCTTCTACACGCTCAAAAATCTTGTCAATCTTTTCCTTCAGGGTTACGGCGGTAAACGGTTTGACGATGTAACCGTTCACACCAGCCTGGGCGGCCTGGATAATCTGCTCGCGGTTTGATTCAGCAGTCACCATCAACACAGGCAGAGCGGCAAGTTTTTCGTCGGCTCGCACAGCCTTGAGCAGATCTATGCCCTTCATACCCGGCATATTCCAGTCCGTGACCAGGAAATCGACATTGCCATTCTGCAACATCGGCAGCGCTGTACTACCGTCATCTGTTTCCTGGATATTGTTGAACCCAAGATCACGTAAAAGATTCCTGATGATACGTCTCATTGTGGAGAAACCGTCCACAATCAGTATTTTCATATCGTAATCCACGTTGATCTCCCGCTATACCGTGCCTGCCCAGGTATTTTCGGCAACTGTCTTGTGTTGTTTAATCGCCGGTCCACTCGGTCATGCGTGCGCGCAAACGAATCAGCGCCTGCCCGTGAATCTGGCAAACCCGCGATTCACTCACGCCCAGGACTTCACCGATTTCGCGCAGATTCAGCTCTTCATCGTAGTACATTGCCATCACCAGGCTTTCGCGTTCCGGCAGACCTGCAATAGCTTGCGCCAGAGCTGACTTGAAATCCGATTTGTGCAGACTGTCCAACGGTTCGTTGCGAGGCATCGCGGTCGCCGCTTGCTGTGGCTCATCACCATTGACACCGGCGTCATCAATACTGAACACCCGGCAGCCGGTCGCATCCTGCAGTATCCGATGATACTCGTGCAGCTCGATACCGAGCTTCTCGGCGACTTCAACATCGCGCGCATCACGCCCTTCCTTGTTCTCGATTTCGCGTACCGCTTCGGCAACCTGCCGGGCCTTGCGGTGTACCGATCGCGGTGTCCAGTCGGTGCGGCGGATTTCATCCAGCATGGCGCCGCGAATGCGGATACCCGCGTAGGTCTCAAAACTGGCTCCCTGCGTAGCATCGTAGTTTCTCGAGGCCTCCAGCAGGCCAATCATGCCCGCCTGTATCAGGTCATCAGCCTGAACACTTGGCGGCAGGCGGCTCATCAGGTGGTAAGCAATACGTTTGACCAGTGCCGCATGTTTGGACACCAGATCATCGCGTTCGAGTTCGGGATTGGTAACGTACATAGCTGCTCCATTCATGCCAACACCTCCGTGTATCCGTTGCGCGACTGGATAAGACGCTCTATAAAAAACTCCAGGTGCCCTCCAGCAGTACACGGCACCGGCCATTTGTCGGTTTTCTGTGCCAGATTCTTGAACGCCATCGCGGAGCGGCTGCGCGGATACGCCTGAACCACGGCGCGTTGCTTGCGTACAGCCTTGCGAAGGTAGTCGTCGTGCGGAACAACACCTATAAATTCCAGCGTGACGTCCAGATAACGATCGGTTACTCGTGAAATCTTGTTAAACAAATCCCTTCCCTCCTGAGCGCTGTTTACCTGGTTTGCAAGTACACGAAAATGCTGGATGTCGTAGTCAAGACTCAACACTTTAATGAGTGCATAGGCATCGGTTATTGAAGCAGGTTCATCACAGACCACCACCACAACCCCCTGGGCGGCACGACTGAAGCTGGTAACACTTTCATTGATTCCGGCTGCGGTATCGATAATCAGGGTGTCGACGTCATGATTCAGTTCACTGAAAGCCCGGATCAGACCGGCGTTCTCCATGGTAGACAACTCGGCCAGACGTTTAACGCCGGATGCGGCAGGGACGACCATAATGCCGGAGGGGCCGGCCAGAATGATTTCTTCCAGTGTACGTTCACCATTGATAACGTGTGAGAGATTACATTCCGGGTGCAGGCCGAGCAGGACATCGACGTTAGCGAGACCCAGGTCCGCGTCCAGCAACATAACCCGCTTGCCGGCATCGGACATGGCAACGGCGAGATTGACGGAAACATTGGTTTTACCAACGCCACCTTTGCCGCTCGTTACCGCTATTACTTTTACCGGGTTGGGTTGTGCCATACGTCGTAATCCAGCAGCCTGATCCACTCGCAACTCAGACATGAACATGCGTCCGGAATCCTCCAAATTGCTCGGCCATGAGGGATTCCGCCGGCAAGTCGCCGGCGAGCGTCAGCCCAACAGCTTTCTGTACCAGGTTCTGAGCACGTGCCAGATGCATATCTTCCGGTACACGCTGCCCATCGGTGACAAACATCAGCGACAACTGCTGATTGATAAGCGTTGACAATACGCCACCCAGCCCGGCCGCCTCGTCCAGCTTGGTAAGAATGGCACCCTCCAGGGCTACGCAGGAAAACGCATCCACCGTTTCATCCAACACCGAAGGATGCGCAGTGGCAGGCAACACCAGCAGCGTCCGGATCGGAATACCACTGTCTGCCAGGGTGGCGAACTGCTCGCTAAGGCGCACATCGCGCTGACTCATACCGGCGGTATCAATCAATACCAGGCGTTTGTCCGCCAGGCTGTTGAGCGTGGAACGCAGCTCCCTGTGGTCGGAGGCGACCTGTACCGGAATACCCAGCAAGCGACCATATGTCATCAGCTGCTCATGGGCACCGATACGGTAACTGTCGGTGCTAACCAGTGCGACATGACGCTGGCCATGACGCAAAACATAACGTGCCGCCAGTTTGGCAACACTGGTGGTTTTGCCAACGCCGGTAGATCCCACCAGCGCGACGATACCGCCCTGCTCCACAACATCATGCTCTGCAACAGGAATGCTCGCCGCAAGTTCCGACAGGGCCAGTTGCCAGGCGTGTTCTTCATCACGCGCATGTGCCGTTGGAGCGGATACCCTTTCGATCAGGGCAGTGTCCAGCTCCATACTGCTCAAACGGCGCATGACGCCGGCATGCAGGGGCTCACGGTGATTCAGATCACCCCAGGCCAGGTGCGCCAGCTGGTTTTCCAGCAAGCCGCGTAATTGTTTGATTTCATCGCGCATGGCGACAATCGCCGGATCCTGTGACCATTTCACCTGTTCAGTGGCTGACACGGGCTGCTGGACGGCTTTGCCGGGAGGCGTGTCGCCGCCGGGGTGACCTGCGGACTGATTAACATTGTTTTCAAGGACGGGTTGGGAAGTGCTTCCGGCAGCATCGTCATTGAGCAGTGATTCGTCATAATCCATGGCGGCGATAATCTCGATGCCGCCATCCACTTTGCGATTGGACAGAATGACGGCATCCGGCCCCTGAGCCTCGCGGACCAGGCGAATGGCCTGGCGCATATCCGGCGCAAAAAAGCGTTTTACTTTCATCCCAATACTCCGCTGTTCGGTATCGCTGCCGAAGCTGATCCCACACCAGGAGGCGCTGGCCGGCTCATGCCACCGTGCTCCCGTTCTGCTGTACACCAAGACTCGGTGTGTCTGTTCCTATATTGGCAACCACTTTGATCTGCTTGTTATCCGGTATTTCGTTATAAGCCAGTACATGCAGTCCCGGAATGCTGTGCCGTACCAGTTTTGCCAGCCACGGCCGGATCGGCGGCGAGACCAGCAGGATGGCCGCCTGGCCGGCGGCTTCCTGCCGCTGGACACTTTCGGCCAGCGAGCGATGCATCCGTTCTGCCAGCCCGGGTTCTATCCCGGCACCACCTTCCGAAACTGCTTGAATGGACGTTTGCAATATCTGTTCCAGTGAAGGATCGAGCGTGACCACCTGCACTTCCAACCCTATCCCATTGATATGCTGGATAATTGATCGGCCCAGCGCGGCGCGGGTCGCAGCCGTCAAAGCGCCGGAATCTTGACTTCTTGAGCCGGCTTCGGCGAGTGTTTCGGCGATGGTGCGCATGTCCCGAACCGGGATGCGTTCTTCGAGCAGGTTCTGCAGCACCTTCAGCACCACGCCTATCGACAGGGTGTTGGGCACCAGATCTTCAACCAGCTTGGGTGCCGCCTTGGCCAGCGCATCCAGCAGTTGCTGAACTTCTTCGTGACCGATGAGTTCGTGGGCATGACCCTGCAGCAGCTCGCTGAGGTGGGTGGCAACCACGGTGCTGGCGTCAACAACCGTGTAACCCAGGGTTTGTGCGTTATCGCGTTCCGAGGGCTGTATCCAGACCGCTTGCAGACCAAACGCCGGATCCCGGGTTTCGACACCCTGCACGGTACCGAATACGCGGCCGGGATTGATCGCCAGGTCACGATCGGGGTAGATTTCCGCTTCACCGAGCGGGACCCCCATCAACAATATGCGATAGGCATTCGGCGCCAGTTCCAGATTGTCTCTGATATGGACCGGTTGAATCAGAAAACCCAGTTGCTGCGAGAGTTTTTTGCGAACCCCCTTGATCCGGTCCATCATCTGACCGCCCTGGGTGCGATCCACCAGCGGTATCAGGCGGTAACCGACCTCCAGCCCGATAACGTCCACCGGACCGACGTCATCCCAGCTGAGATCTCTGGCCTCCGGCGCTGTTTCCTCCGTTTGCCGCTCCTCTTCGACCGGCAGCAGTTGCTGTTGTTGCCGCTTCCATGAGAAGTAAGTCCCCGTACCCGCCGCCGCCGCCAGGCTCAGAAATGCCAGGTTGGGCATGCCCGGAATCAGCCCCATGAAGCCTATGATACCGGCGGATACGCCCAGCACCATCGGATTACTGAACAGTTGCTCCATCACCTGTTCGGTCATCTGCTGCTTACTGGAAACACGGGTGACGATAATGGCCGTCGCTGAGGAAAGCACCAGCGAGGGTATCTGTGCGACGAGGCCGTCACCGATGGTCAACAGGGTGTAGTTACGCAGTGCGTCTGTCAAAGGAAGGTCAAACTGCAGGGTACCGATGGCGAGGCCGCCGATAATATTGATGAACAGAATCAGGATGCCGGCAATGGCATCACCGCGGACAAACTTGCTGGCACCGTCCATGGCGCCGTAGAAATCAGCCTCCTGGCCGACCTCTTCGCGCCGGCTGCGGGCTTCATCCTGGGTAATCAGCCCCGCGTTCAGATCCGCATCAATAGCCATCTGTTTGCCCGGCATGGCATCCAGGGTGAAACGTGCGCTGACTTCC
>Ga0209456_10000708_pt1 | contig 17392 bp, 13 predicted proteins | sample COG_11_FD_184755 | JGI IMG/M metagenome (GOLD analysis project Ga0209456, IMG submission 184755) | Pelagic marine sediment microbial communities from the LTER site Helgoland, North Sea, for post-phytoplankton bloom and carbon turnover... | ecosystem: Environmental > Aquatic > Marine > Neritic...
TGGCATAAAAACCCTCCGATGTTAGGAAAGAGTATAAAAAATAAATATAAAATTATAAAGAGGAAATACCGTGGCACTTGAAAAAAAACTGATAGCTTTAAACCAGGTGTATAAAATTTATGACGCGTATAGCGCAACCCTGAATCTGGCCTGCAAGGCCAAATGCGCCCATTGCTGCACCACCAATGTTACCATGACCACCCTTGAAGGATATAAAATTATTTATGACCTTGCTGCAACCGGCAAGTATGAGATCATCGACAGCCTGAAGGGAATTAAGGAGAGAGAGCGGTTCCAGCCCCAGCTCACCACCAACCGCATGGCCGAGCTGTGTGCCGCGGTCGCGCTCTGCGGTGAGATCGCCCTGATCGGCGCCCTCATTAGTATCATCTATGTCGAGATTATCATCATTTTGTGCTGATTGCTCGTCCAGATCACCTATATCTTGCTGATTCTCAGGTGATTCAGTCTCTTCCTCGCCCTGCTCCCCGTCCCGGGATTCCTGCTCCAGGGCACCTTCCGAGGCTTGCTGATCATCCTGCTCATCACCTCCAGCCTCCTGGCTGTCCGGCTGTTCTTCGCCGGCCGATTCCTCGGAACTGCTATCCTCCTGATCACCCTCGGATTCCTGGCTGTCCTCCTGCTCATCGCCAGCGGCTTCCTGGCTTTCGTCCTGCTCTTCACCGGCCGACTCCTCGGCATCCTGCTGCTGGCTGCCTGCCTGATCCGCATCCTGCTCCTGCTCGCCCGAGGATTCTTCCGACTCCTGCTCCTGCTCGCCCGAGGATTCCTCCGATTCCTGCTCCTGCTCGCCCGAGGACTCTTCCGATTCCTCCTCCTGCTCGCCCGAGGACTCTTCCGACTCCTGCTCCTGCTCGCCCGAGGACTCTTCCGACTCCTGTTCCTGCTCACCCGAGGATTCTTCCGACTCCTGCTCCTGCTCGCCCGAGGATTCTTCCGACTCCTGCTCCTCCTCCGAAGATTCTTCCGATTCCTGTTCCTCCTCCGAAGATTCTTCCGATTCCTGTTCCTCCTCCGAAGATTCTTCCGATTCCTGCTGTTCTTCTTCCTGCTGCTCTTCTTCCTCCGGCTGCTCTTCTTCCTCCGGCTGTTCTTCTTCCTCCGGCTGTTCTTCCTGCTGCAGGTCTTCTTCCGTCAGGGACTGCTCCAGTATTCTCTTTACCAGTCCGAGATTGTGTTGCGTGTCCTCGTCATCCGGACGCAGTGCCAGCGCAGCCTGGTAGGCATCAACTGCACCCTCGTAGTCACTGCGCTTGTAACGGCTGTTACCCAGGTTATACAGCGCATCCGGCTTTACATCCTCACGCTCGACACTTTCAAAGGCCTCGCCGGCCTCGGTGTAACGCCCCGCACGGTAGAGTGCGACCCCGCGCCGGTAAGTATCGGTGAAACCATCAGCAGCCTCGTTGTACTCTCCTGCCTTGTATTGATTTGCTGCATCCTGCTCCGCATTCCCGAACAAGGACGCGTCGACCATCGCAACCGGGGCTGACAGGATGACGAATAGTCCGATCCGCGTCGCTATACAGCGCGTCATGATTTGCGCACCAGGTGGGCCGGCATGGTGCGACGGAACAGTGGCAGCAATAGCAGCGAGGCGATCCCTGCAAGCCAGTAGAAGCGTTCATTCCAGACCCGGGTGCGTTCATCGGCATCGTCATCGGGTAGCGCCTGCGCCTTGACCTCCGCGAGTATCCGCTCGGTATCCCGCTGGCGGAAATCGGCGCGCTGGTAAATGCCGCCACCGGCAGCTGCCATCGACTTGAGTAGCGGCTCATTCAGGGCTGATCTTACCGGCTTGCCGTCCCTGCCAAGAATCCACGGTTCGTTCTTGCCTGGCACGGTTTTTCCCTCGGGGGTACCGATACCGAGCACATGCGTGCGTACGCCGGCTGCAGAATAAGTTTGCAGTTTCTGCGTCAGGTCCGGTTCATCGAAATCACCATCTGTGATGATCAACAGCGAATTGACACTGTTCACGGGCTGGCCGGCAAGCAGTTCGCCGGCGCGGTCAAGTGCAAACGTCAGCCGACTGCCCTGTAATTGCACCAGATCGCTGCTGAGTACCGGCAATACACGGCGTATGCTGTTCATGTCTTCGGTGACCGGGGCAACGACATGGGCAATCGAGGCAAAACCGATGACACCGATACGGATACCCCGGTTTTGCTCCAGCAGGTCTGCCAGTTCCTGCTGTGCACGCGCCAGTCGTGTGGGCGGAACGTCGGTCACGTCCATGGAACGCGAGATGTCGAACAGCACCACCAGGTTGGTGCCGGGACGGAACAGCTGCACATCGGTGAAATCCCATCGCGGTCCCGCCATGGCCAGCACCAGGAGTAACCAGACAAGACCCCATTGCCCGTAACGCCGCCATTGTTTCGTGACAGAAGCTTCGGACTGGCCCAGCAGGTGCGGCAACAGGTGACTGTCTGCGTATTGCTGCAGGCGCTCATTACGCCTGGAAAGATTTCGCGTCAACAGCAGCCATATGGCCACCGGAATGCACAGCAGCAAGGCCCACAACCATGCCGGCTGGCTGAAATGAAAGGCGTTCAGCCACTCAGCCATCAGCATGTCTCGTCAGCCATGCGCGAGGAATACCGTCCGGGAACATGCCCAGCAGGAAGACCAGCAGCAGGGCCAGGCCAAGTGGCCAGCGATACAGTGGCCGTGGAATCATGACCGTGCGGGATTCGGCCTGCGTTTTCTCCAGCGTATCGATCTGCCGGTATATCTTCTCGAGCGCCCCGGTGTCCGTTGCTCGAAAGTAGGCCCCGCCGGTGACCTCAGCCACATTGGTCAGCAGGTCCTCATCGATCTCCATCTCGACCTGCTTCAGCCGGCCATCCTCGTAAAACGGCACCAGCCCCTTGCTGCCCACGCCAATCGTATAGATACGGATCTCCTCGTGTGCGGCGAGTTTTGCAGCCAGCATCGGCGGCAGGCTGCCCTCGGTATTTTCACCATCGGTGACCAGTATCAGCACACGCGAGCCCTCCGGGCGCTCGCGCAGTTTTTTCACGCCGAGGCCGATGGCATCGCCAATGGCCGTGCCATCACCTGCCATGCGCGAGACCACACCGTCCAGCAGACTTTGCAAGGCCTGCATATCGAGCGTCATGGGCGAAAGCACGAAGGCCTGACTGCCGAATACGACAATACCGATACGATCACCGTCCCGCGCCTTGATAAAGCGTGCCAGTACACCCTTGATGACCGCCATGCGCGTAACCTGCCGGCCCTGGACGGTAAAATCCAGCGCCTCCATGGAACGCGAGGTATCGACGGCGAGCATCAGGTCATAGCCTTCGGTACGGATTTCCGTATAGGGCTCCAGCCATTGCGGCTGCATCAGGGCAATAACCAGTAACACCCATAACAACGCCAGCACGCCGAGCTGCAGGCGACTGCCCGCATGTGTGAGCGAACGTGCCGCAACAAACGTCGAGGCCAACCGACCCAGTGCCGGATGCAGCAAGGTGGAATTGTCGCCGTGCGCGTAGGCATCGGTGGCGCCATGCGGGCGCGGCCAGAGCCAGCGAATCAGTAATGGCAGTGGCAGCAGAACGGCAGCCCATGGCCAGTCGAAACTAAACATGGGTCGCCCCGCCTGCCCTGCTTATGCCTGGTATACGAATCTTTTTCAGCCACCGGGGTATCCGGATCTTGTTCAACCACTGCGGCACATGGATCTTTTTCAGCCACTGTGGCACACGGATCTTGTTCAGCCACTGCAGACCCGGCGCAGCGTCCCCCGCCGGCGTGGTATCGACCCAGCGCATGGCGGCGCTTATCAGGCGCGTGACCTCATTGCGTTTCACTGCAATATCCGGTGGCATATACGGGGCTTGCAGCAGCACCACGGCGCCTTTCGACCATTTGAAGCCGTTCCTGTCGTCCTGTTCGAGCCAGGCAAGCCAGGCATCACCCGCAAGTCCGGCGGCCTGGTCACGGCCACTGCGCGCGATCGCTATACGGCGCAGCAGGATCGAAAGCCGACCGGCCACATCGCGCGGATCGCCCTTGCGTAATGCCTTTTTCAGATCCCGCAGCTGACGGCGCGCATCCCCGCGCCAGCCGGGCATGAGACCGCTGTAGCGAATCAAATAACGCATCCCGGCAAGCACCAGCACCAGCACGATAATACCGATGACCCACCACCAGCCCGGTGCCAGCGGCAACCAGGGGACGGCGTCGAGGTCATGGATATCACGTAATATATTGCCGGCGTCCTGCATCGTCTCTAGCGCCTCTCCGCGTAATGCCGCAGACCTTCGATCATTGTCCGGTGTATTTCATCCGTCGTGCTGACCGGGATCATGCCGAGCCCCAGGCGGTAGGCCAGCTGCTGCAATTCCTCGCGACGTTGCTCCCAGTCATCGCGAAATGCCTGCCGACCGGCCTCATTGTCGGTATCCACCTCCAGCAGTTCGCCGGCGGCATTGGAAAAAATGACCGGGCCCATGGCAGGCAGCTCATGGTCGGCGGGGTCATCCACCGGCAGCAGCACGACATCGTGGCGTTGTCTGAGACTGCCGAGAATGCGCTCCAGACCGGTGGTCACCTGGTTGAGCGGCGCGATAACGAATATCAACGAACCGGTCGCCGCCCCGCTGTCCAGGTGCTGCAGTGCCGACATTAACTGGGATTCATCCGTATCACCCTGTTCGATCGGTTCGGTCAAGGCGCGCAGCAGGCGCCACAACCCGCGACGGCCGGGTGTGGCACGATAGTAGCGAAGACCGGTTGCCGGGTTGCCGAACAACACGCCCCCGACCCGGTCGTGCTGCTTGCTGGCGGCCCAGCCGATCAGGGCTGCACAACGCGCGGCCTGGATGGATTTGAACGTGCCGCGGGTACCGAAGCTCATGTGCGGCCCGGTATCGACACACAGGATCACGCTACGCTGGCGTTCTTCTCGAAAAACCTTCAGGTGCGGGACGTTGGTACGGGCCGTCACCAGCCAGTCCATATTGCGGATATCGTCGCCTTCGCGGTATTCGCGCACCTCATCGAAATCCAGCCCGGTGCCGCGAAACACGGAAGCATATAAACCGGTGAAGGTGGAATTGACCAGGTGATGGGCTGCCACGCCCAGGGTGTGTGCCTGATGGCGCAGTTCAAGCAGATCATCAAGCTGCGGGTGGAGACTCATCGACTGCTGTAATTGACTGCGGGTTGTATCCCGTTCATCACGGAACTGCCACAACCTCCAGCAGGCGACTGATGTAGTCATCCGTGGTCACGCCCTCGGCCTCGCCCTCGAAGGTCAGCAGGATGCGATGCCGCATGACATCCGGCGCCACCGCCTGGATATGCTGCGGGGCAACAAAATCATCACCATCCAGCCAGGCCCGGGCCCGGGCGCAACGCGCCAGCGCCAGGGTGGCACGGGGTGAGGCGCCGAAACGGCACCAGCGCTTGAGGCTCTCGTCATAGGCCTCGGGTTTGCGGCTGGCCTGCACGACATCCACGATATATTCATTCAACCGCGGGTCCAGATACAGATTGGATGCATCCTCACGGATCCTGAACAGTTCCTTCTGGGACAACAGATCGGCCGGCGGTTGCGGCGCGGTGTGCTGCTGGTCGTTATCGAGCGCCAGGATGGCAAGTTCTTCCTCACGGTTCGGATACCCGACCCAGACATGCATCAGGAAGCGATCGAGCTGGGCCTCTGGCAGGTTATAGGTACCTTCCTGTTCAATCGGATTCTGCGTGGCCAGCACCATAAACAGTTTTGGCAGGGTATAGGTTTTCAGGCCGACCGTGACCTGGTGCTCACCCATGGCCTCGAGCAGCGCCGACTGCACCTTGGCCGGTGCCCGGTTGACCTCGTCGGCCAGCAGGATGTTGTGAAACAGGGGGCCGGCACGAAACTCGAAGTTGCCCTTCTCGTGGCGGTAGATATCCGTGCCGATCAGGTCGGACGGCAACAGGTCGGGCGTGAACTGGATGCGGTGGTAATCGCCCTCGATCGACTCGGCCAGGGCCTTGACTGCCGTGGTCTTGGCCAGACCGGGCATGCCTTCCACCAGCAGGTGCCCCTCGCTCACCAGGCAGATCAGCATATTGTCGACCAGCGCATGCTGTCCTACCACCCGGGTAGCGAGGTGGGTACGGACAATGTCCAGTGACGAGGGATCGATCTTGCGGTAGTTGTTACTGCTGCCAGTCTCTAACAATGTGACTTCTCCTGAACGCTGCGGGGATTACTGGCATCTGCATCCGGAATACCCAGGCGCGTAATGCATCGTCCTGCTGGCGCACAAAACAGGAACGCCTGATCGAGGTGGCGGGATCAGGTAGCGATCATCCGTAATTGTTATAATATAGTATTAACCTGAACAGTGCCTGATTTCAATACTTTATACGTTGATCTGTGTCAATTTGGCAGACCGCAAGTCCGCCGGTTCTCATCCCGGTCACGCAGTGTTCAAACCTTTGAACGGCGGCCTTAAAACTGCCACGGCTATATCTATATGATCAGTATTCCATAAATACCCCGGTAAAGCCGCAAGCTTCGTACTGGCGGGTGAAAACCAGCCGGCGCCATTGTTATGCAACAGACAAAACGCTACATGATCCGGGCCCTGCAGGGCCTGCTGGTAATCGCCGCCATCACCGGATGCCTTCAGCCGGGGGACCCCGACCTGCCGGACATCCCCGAGCTGACGGTGGTGGAATTTGCCGAACCGGTCCGGCAGCAGATCCTGGCGGCCCGGGCACAGCTGCTGGAAGCCCCCCGGGATGCCCGGCGCAACCTCCGCCTGGGCATGATATTGCATGCCTACAAGCTGCAATCCCCGGCCATCGGCTGCTACCAGCGGGCCCGGGTGCTGCAGCCCGGGGACTATGAAACGGCCTACCTGCTGGGTATTGCCCAGGCCCAGACGGGCGACGATGCCGGGGCGACCGCTAATCTGCATGCAGTCATCAGACTGCAACCGGATTATGCGCCGGCACGGCTGCGGCTCGGTGAAGTCCTGTTCAAGACCGGCGAGCTGGCACAGGCACAGACACTGTTCGAGGACCTGCTGGCACAGGAACCGGACTCGGCCTGGGCGCATCACAGGCTGGCACAGGTACTGGCCGCCCTGGGTGATGCGGAGGGTGCCATCGGCAACAATCGCCGTGCAGTCGAACTGTACAGGGATTTCGGGCCGGCGCACTACGCACTGGCGCTGGCCTTTCGGAACCGGGGCGACTCTGAACTGGCGCAGGCCCACATGGAACGCTATCGACGACAGCCGAAGCAGACACCACCGCATGTCGATCCGCTGCTGGAGTCGCTGGATGCGCTTGATATCAGTGCAACGGCGCACGTGCGCCGGGCGAAGCGCCTGCAGGCCAGGGGACAGCCGCGAGAGGCCCTGCTGGCACTGGAGCAGGCCATTAAGGTCGAACCGCAGTCAATCGAGGCCCACAGCCAGTTGATCAGACTGTACCATCGCCTCAACGATGCCGACGGTGTGGAACGGCATTACCGGGCGGTCACGGCCATCGAGCCCAATGCCGTCATGGCCAATCTCGAGTATGGCACCCTGCTGGCCGAACAGGGCCGCTTTGCGGATGCCGCCGCGGCGTTCGAGAAGGTGCTGGCTGCCCATCCGGACCACAGCGCCGCGCACACCCTGCTCGGGCAGGCAGCGGAGGAATTACAGCAACAGGCCGAGGCCGAACGGCACTACCGCCTGGCACTCGAAAACGATCCGAACAATCGGCGGGCCGGCCTGCTGCTTGGACGCCTGCTCATGCTCACAGACCGGCGCACCGAGGCAACAACCCATCTGGACAGGGTGACGCAGCGCAGCGACAGTGACCAGACGCTGTACCTGCAGCGCATTGCACAGGTATACCGGGAGGCCGGCGAGCACGAGCGGGCCATGACCCTGCTGGAGCAGGCACGCACGCAGGCCGCGGCACAGGGACAGGAACGAATGCTGCGCGAAATCACGCAGACCATGACACATTGGCGGGAAACTCAATGAAAGCAGTTTTGATCCGGCGCGGTTGGGCACTATCGGCTGTCGTAATGGTTTTTCTGGCCGGTTGTGAAGGAGACCAAGCGACGCAGTCGGTGCAGGCGCCGCAACCCGGCGAGCCGTTTGTCGAGGTGGCTGCCGCCAGCGGACTGGTGTTCACGCATTTCAACGGTGCCAGCGGCGCCTACTACCAGCCCGAGGTGTTCGGTCCGGGCGTCGCCCTGCTGGATTATGATCGCGACGGTGACCTCGATGTGTACCTGCCACAGGCTGGCATGCCCGATCCCGGCCAGTCGCCCGCACAGGCCCTGTTCCCGCTGCCGGCCGGCCAGCCGACCGGCGACCGCCTGTTCCGCAACGAGTTGCAAGCGGATGGAATGCTGCGCTTTATCGATGTGACGGACCTGGCCGGGCTGGGTCACGCGGGCTATGCCCAGGGTGTGGCAACCGGCGACTATGACAACGACGGCTACACCGATCTCTATGTCACCACCTTCGGCTCCAATGTGCTGTATCACAACCAGGGCGATGGCCGCTTCATCGACGTTACTTCCGCGGCCGGCGTCGATGACCCGCGCTGGAGCACCAGTGCCGCCTTCCTCGACTACGACCGCGACGGCAACCTCGACCTGTTCGTCGCCAACTACGTGCACTTTACCGTCGCGGGCAACAAGCAGTGCGCCGGCGGGGATGGCACGCTTGATTATTGCGGCCCGCAGTCCTACCGGCCGGTGCGCGACCGGCTGTTTCGCAACGACGGCGACGGGCGTTTCACCGATGTCAGCGATGCGGCGGGGCTGGGTGTGGCCTTCGGCTCCGGACTGGGCGTGACCTGCGCGGATTACAACGGCGATGGCTGGCAGGATATCTATGTCGCCAACGACGGCGACGACAACCAGCTGTGGATCAACCAGGGTGACGGCCGCTTCGAGAACACCGCCCTGATGGCCGGGGTTGCCATCAATGCCTACGGCAAGGCGGAGGCCAGCATGGGTGTAACGGCCGGCGATTTCGATGGTGATGGTGACGAGGACCTGTTCATGACCCACCTCGACCGCGAGACCAATACCCTGTATGTCAACGACGGTACCGGCAACTTCCTTGATGCAACCGATGCGCACAAGCTGGGACGAATCAGTCTGCCGTACACCGGTTTCGGCGCGGAGTGGCTCGACTTCGACAACGACAGCGACCTCGACCTGTTTGTCGCCAACGGCGCAGTCAGGATCGAGGAATCGTTGCGCGGTCAGCCGTTTCCCTACCAGGAGCGTAACCAGCTTGTCCGTAATGACGGCCGCGACGGCTTCAGTGACATGACCGGACAGTCGGGGCCGGCACTGGCGCTGGTCGAGGTCAGTCGCGGTGCCGCCTTTGGCGATCTCGACAATGACGGCGATATCGATATCGTGGTGGCGAACAACAACGGACCGGCCCGCCTGTTGCGTAACACGATCGACGGAGACAACCACTGGTTGACGGTACGGTTGCAGGGCACGCGCTCCAATCGTGCCGGCCTGGGCGCACGGGTGGCGCTGTTGCGTGCAGGCAAACCGCCGCTATGGCGCCGGGCGCATACCGACGGCAGCTATCTGAGTGCCAGCGATGACCGGGTGCATTTCGGGCTGGGTGCCGGCGCCGGCGTGCAGGCGATTGGCGTGGTGTGGCCGCAAGGGACCCGCGAGATCTGGCACGACATCGGCGTCGACTCCTTCATCACGCTGCAGGAAGGCAGCGGCAAGGCCTGGGACGGAAACCCCTGAGGCCTGTTCGCACGGGATAGCGGCTCTTGACCAACCTGTTAATCAATACGCCGTTGGCCCGGCCCGGCACTCAGTCTGGTGTCACCACATGGCAGTTGCTGACAATCAGCACCCTGGGTCTGCTGATTTCGGCCTGCAGTATGCAACCCGCGGAACCAGGGGCAGCCACCGACGGAGGTACAGGTCTGTCACAGCGTACCGGGCCTGTCATCGAGGCACCGGCGGAATTCATTGCGGAGTCGGCCTACCTGGAGGATAACCGGTTTTATATCCGCTATCGCTCAGGCAGCGAAGTGGCATACACCGCGGGTACCTGGCACAAGCCTGCCCTGCCCGCCATGGAAGGTGCCGGGTTACCGGCATCGAAAAGGACAGCAGGCGTAGCGACGGAAGTCACCCTGCAAGCCGTGCAGAAAGCGGCCTGGCAAACATCCCCGGCCGCCGGCCGGCAGGCGCTGCATATATTGCCCGCCACGCACTGGGCAACCGTATTTCACCTGTTGCGCAAAACGCTGACGCCCGCGCAGCAACACACCGGTGCCGTCATCGATATTCTGCAGCTGGAGGAGTGGTTCACCTGGTACGATGACACCGGCACCCTGCAGTGGGCCCTGATCGAGAACAAGCCGGCCGATGTGCACGTCAAGTACAGCTACTCGTTCGAGCAGGTACTGGAGGTATTACTATCGGTCCTGTCGGACTACGTTGCCGCGGAGGCTGTCACCGGCCGGCAGCTACTGCTGAATACCGGCGTCGCAGGGCCCGATGCAACGCCGTTTGTCTATGCCGACCTGGATGCGGGGCGGGTGTTGTTCCTGACCAGTCGCCCCGTTGACAGCCGGGCACCGGGCACCAGCAGCGATATTGCGCCTGTGCGCATTACCACCCACGTGGTAATCGGCCAGGTGCGTTCGCTGGTGGAACGGCCTGTGACCTCCATCGGCAGGCTGTTTGCCCGCACCAGCCAGGACATGGTGGACACGCTGCACCGCACCGTGCTGCTGCCACAACGCACGGAACACGTTCCGCCGCTCAGCAAGGCTCCCGGTATGGACCTGCCGGCCTGGGAAAGACGGCTCGACGAAATCACCGGCACACAGGCCTCGACCGGGCGCATGAGTTATCTGGTGGATGGCGTGGAGTTCTTCCCGCGCCTGATTGATGTGATGCAATCCGCCAGGGAGTCGATCGACATCAGGATGTATATCTTCGATGACGATGACTACGCTATCAAGTTGGCCGACATCCTCAGGGCACGCTCCCGGGAAGTGGGTATCAGGGTACTGCTGGATGGACTCGGCACTATCGGTTCATCAATGGAAGAAGCCGAATCATTGCCTGCGCGCCACAGGGCGCCGGCCTCGATCTTCGACTACCTGAGGAAGGATTCCAGGATCAAGGTCAAGAGCATCTCGAACTTCTGGCTGACAGGCGACCACAGCAAGTCGGTTGTGGTGGATAAACACATCGGTTTCATCGGCGGCATGAACTTCGGCCGCGAGTACCGCTATGACTGGCATGACATGATGATCGAACTGGAAGGGCCCGTGGTGGATATCCTGCGCGAGGATTTTTTCAGGGCCTGGGTGCATGAGCGGTTTCTCGGCGACCTGCAGTTGATGCTGCGCAAGTACAAGCCCGCCGGCCGTGACACGCAGGCGGGTGATTATCCTGTGCGGGTACTGTTCACCCGACCCATGGACTCGCAGATCTACCGCGCACAGCTGGCGGCAATCCGTAATGCGAAAAGCTATATCTATATCGAGAATGCCTATTTTACCGACGACGCGATACTCGACGCCCTGATCAGGGCACGGGCGCGCGGGGTGGATGTACGCATGATCATGCCCCTGCGCAGTGATTTCGGAGTGATGAGTCGCAACAATGTCCTGGTTGCAAACACCCTGCTGGAAAACGGTATCCGGGTCTATATCTATCCCGGCATGTCGCATCTGAAGGCAGCCGTCTACGACGGCTGGATCTGCCTGGGCTCGGCCAACTTCGACAAGCTGAGTCTGCGCATTAACAAGGAAATCAATATTGCCACCTCGCATCCGCAGCCGGTCGATGATCTGCTGGAGCGTGTATTCATGCCTGATATGGCGGCCTCGGTGGAACTCACCGAGCCGTTTCCCGAGAACTGGCTGGATTTCCTGGTGGAGATGATGGCGGACCATCTCTGATCGCTGCCAGGAGCACGTCAGCCCCGCCAGTCGCTACGTCCACCGCAATGCCCTGTTACACGTTGATGAACGCTGCCAGGTATTTCACAATGCCTGGCTTGCCGAGGAGTCATCCGGGCAAAAACATCCATAGAGTTCGGAGTCAAGGGGTCAAATTCCACCCCTGAGTGTGATTGAATATAGCTGCCCCGGACCATGCAGGACGACAGATTACAGTGGAAATTTTAAGCATCAGCACCCGACCCTTTTCCGACCAGCGCCCCGGCACGTCGGGGTTGCGTAAAAAAGTCAGGATTTTCCGGACACCCCACTACCTGGAAAACTTTGTGCAGTCGATCTTCGACACCCGGACGGACCTCAGGGGTGGCACACTGGTACTGGGCGGTGATGGCCGTTATTACAACCGCCAGGCCATCCAGACCATTATCTGCATGGCGGCAGCCAATGGGGTGGCCAGGGTCATTGTCGGTCAGGGCGGCTTGCTGTCTACGCCGGCCGCCTCCTGCGTTATCCGCAAGTACCAGACCAACGGCGGCATCATTCTTTCCGCCAGCCATAATCCGGGAGGCCCGGACGGGGACTTCGGCATCAAGTTCAATACAGCCAGTGGCGGCCCGGCCCCGGAGAGCGTCACCGAGGCAATCTACGCACGCACCCGGGAGATCAGTGAATACCGGACCCTCGCCACGGACGAGATCGACCTCGACACCCTCGGCACCCGGTCACTGGGGGAAACCCGGGTGGAGGTCATCGATGCAGTGGCGGATTACGCCGCACTGATGGAAGCGCTGTTCGATTTCGAACGCATTCGCCAGCTGTTCAGCTCCGGTCAATTCAGTATGCGTTTCGATGCCATGCACGCAATCACCGGCCCCTATGCCCGACTCATCCTGGAAACAATGCTGGGCGCGGAACCCGGCACCGTGATCAACGGCGACCCCAGTGAAGACTTCGGCGGCGGTCATCCCGACCCCAACCTGGTTCATGCCCACGAGCTGGTTGCCCTGGCATCGGGGCCGGACGCCGTCGACTTCGCCGCCGCCTCCGATGGCGATGGCGACCGCAACATGATTCTGGGGCGCAATTTCTTCGTCACACCCAGCGACAGTCTTGCGGTGATGGCTGCCAATGCCCGGCACATCAAGGGCTATGCCGGCGGTATCAGCGGGGTGGCACGCTCCATGCCGACCAGCCAGGCAGTTGACCGGGTGGCGGAGGCACTGGGGCTCGACTGCTACGAGACCCCGACCGGCTGGAAGTTTTTCGGCAACCTGCTGGATGCAGAACGCATTACGCTCTGCGGCGAGGAGAGTTTTGGCACCGGCTCCGATCATGTCAGGGAGAAAGACGGTCTTTGGGCGGTACTCTTCTGGCTCAACCTGCTGGCGGTGAGAAACAGGTCCGTGCAGGAGATCGTGCAGGAACACTGGCGGAAATTCGGCCGCAACTTCTACACCCGCTATGACTATGAAGGTATAGACGCAGAGGCCGCCAATGGCCTGATGGCACACCTGCAGACACTGCTGGCAGACCTGCCGGGCACCACGCTGGACGGCCACACCGTCGGCTATGCCGACAACTTCGCCTATACCGACCCGGTGGACGGCAGCGTCTCGGAAAATCAGGGTATCCGCATCGGCTTCACCGATGGATCGCGCATCGTCTACCGGCTCTCGGGCACCGGAACAGAGGGCGCAACCCTGAGAGTCTATCTCGAGGCCTGCGAGACCGATCCCGAGAAGCAGGTCCGCGAAACCGCCGGCGTGATGCAACCCCTGGTCGGGATCGCGACCCGCATGGCGGAGATCGAGTCCCGCACCGGGCGCCGGGAGCCCACGGTGATCACCTGATCATCACCCCGGGAAGCGTGCCGCAAGATGTCGGCTACTTTACTGTCCGTCTTGTTCCAGTACATGGCTGCCTGCCTCACGCCCGGACAAAGGCAGCCTGACAATGCTGGCAGACTGCGGAATTTCCTCGATACCGGATCGCGCAACCGGCGTTTGCACGTAATAAGATTTGCCTCCCTGTTTAACCCGGAGAAATATAATAGCCCTTCCTCGGTCAGGCATGACCTGTATTATTGTTTCCGGCGATACGGACAGGTTATGCTTCATGGACAGCGGCCAAACCCTGCTGCCGCAGGGTGAACAAGTTGTATCGAATAATCCACTGCTGCCTGAAGGAGACACCATGAGCCATCATCGCGGCTTTTTTAGCCTGTTGCTGATTAGCGTACTTGCAGTGACGGGCTGTGCCAGCACCCCTTCATCCAAGCTGCATTACACCATCAAACAGGATCCGGGTTCCCGCCCCCTGGAGCAGATCGTTCTATTGCCCGTCGATATTGATGTCTATGAAATGTCCGCCGGCGGCGTCAAGGAGGAAGTGCCGGAATGGAGCAGTACGGCGGAAAATAATGTCCGCAATGCCCTGCTGGTTACCAAGGATGCCGGCAATACCTGTTGTATTACCCGTCATGTCGACAGTTCTTCCCTGACTCCCGACGAGCAGGAAATACTCGAAGAGCACCTGGCCTTCTTCAATACGGTTGCTGCCAATGCGCTGTGGACAACCCTGCCGGTCAATACGGCCTGGCATTTCAAGGCCGAACATTTCGATTACACCCTGGGCGATGGCCTGAGTTTCCTGAAGACGAAGTATGACCTGGATGCCGGCCTGATTCTCCTGGGTGAAGATGTAGTGTCAACCACAGGGCGCAAGACAACCGCGTTTGTGGGCGCGATGCTCGGTGTAGCAGTCCCACTGGGCCATTCCATCCTGATGGTGGGTCTGGTGGATTTTAGTACCGGCGACCTGCTCTGGATGAATCACGAGGTCTCTACCGGCAGCACCGACCTGCGTGACCCGGATTCATGCACGGAAATGGCACATCGACTCATGCAAGGCTACCCCGGAACACTACTGGTAAAAGGCAGCAACCCGCAGGCCGGCAACTGATCATGCGCAACACCCTGCTGGTACTTGCCATGATGCTGCTGACGGCCTGCGAATCCACGCCGATCAGGCCTATGCAGGGCCTTGATGATACCAGGAGTCTGTCACCGGAAGAGCGTCGCTTGTGGCATTCAGCCGGCGAAATGGATGAGAAGCTGGAGAATGCCGATTACCTCTATGAGGATGTGGCACTGCAGGCCTACCTCGAGACCGTAATGCAAAGAATCTACCCTGAATACGCCGACTCCATCAGTGTACGTATCGTGGACTCGCCCAGCCTGAACGCATTTGCACTGCCCAATGGCAGTATCTATATCAACACGGGGATGTTGTCACGACTCGAGAATGAGGCCCAGGTGGCAACGGTACTTGCCCATGAAGGTGTTCACTTCACACACAAGCACAGCCTGCAGCAACGGCGCAGCCAGAAAAACTCGACGGCATTTTCGACTGGTTTTGGCATGGTCGTTGGCATCCCGGCTCTCGGCGACCTGATTGCACTTTCATCGATCTACGGATTTTCCAAGGAACTGGAGCGGGAAGCTGATGCCGAGGGTTTCAAGCGTTTGCAGTCTGCCGGATATGATGTCAGCCAGGCACCGGTCACATTCGAGTTCCTGCTGGCCGAGGTTGAGGCACTGGAAATCGACGAGCCCTACTTTTTCTCAACACATCCCGGCCTGGAAGAGCGCATACAGAGCTTCAGGGAACTGGTTGAGCAGCACGACAAAACGAATGGCTATCAGGGCACCGAGGCCTATCGCACACAAGTCGACAAGCTGCAGCTCGAACTGCTGGCGGACTACCTGGAACTCAGCCAGCATCAGAGCGTATTGCTGATCCTGGACCGCCCTGATGCTTTTAATCGCTATCCTCCGTCCGCGTGGTACCACCTTGGCGAAGCGTACCGCTTGCGGAACGAGGAAGGCGACACCGATCGCTCAGTCAGCGCTTACCGTAAAGCGGTACAACAGGCTCCCGAATTTGCACCGACATACCGCGCCCTGGGCATGTATTACATGAAAAATAATGAACCGGTACTGGCCGATAATTATTTCAACCAGTACCTTGAATTACATCCCGATGCAACAGACCGGGACTACATTGAATACTATCGAAGCGGTTTGAAAGCAGGGAAATGAAGATCATGAAACTATTATCCGGAGCCATTGTACTCATACTGGTACTTGCCGGTTGCGCCACGACCTGGATCAAGGTCGATGACGCCGGTAGAAGCTACAAGAACGAGCATTACAGCTCAACATTACCAACCGGCTGGATGCGCCTCGAAAGCGATGACGGCCTGGTCCTGTCAAAGGATGGCATCCTGCTGCAGTACATCAGCATACTGTTCCGGCCGCATAAGAAGGCTTTTGAGGAGATTGAAAAGGACTCGTCTCCGGCCATGCTGCCTTCTGAACTCGCGGAACTGACGATTGCCGAGATTAAAGCGGGACAGGATGAAGGACTGCCCAGCCTCAGGATTCTCCGCAATGAACCGGCCGAGATTGCCGGCCATACCGGCTTTGGTATACACCTGCAGTACAAAACGGCTGACGGACTGCGCATGGAAATGCTGCTGCGCGGAGTTGTCAATGACAACGGGTTTTACCTGATCAAGTACAGTGCGCCCACCCTGCATTATTTCAATCGCGACCGGCAGGTTTACGAGACACTGGTTGAATCCATACAACTGTAATCAGGCCGGTGTGATCTGGCTGGATTGCTGCACCGGATTGCCGCTTTCGTCCAATAACGACAATTCATTTCACGCTGGCGACTGCCGCTTTTCGAGGGTACTTCCCTGACAGCCTGGGCTATGATCCGGGTATGACTACGCCTGCAATCCATATCACCGGCATGCCCTATGTACCAGGCACCGCGCGCGGGCGGTTGCTATGGGGCCTGCAGGACAATCCGGCCGGCAGGATCGTCATGCTGGAGCAGCCGCCGCCGGGCCCGCTCGAGCCGCCGCCTGCCGGGTTCGTGATGATTGACGGCGCGCCATTTTCACACAGCCAGATCCCGCTGCTGGGCAGCGGTGTACCGACCATCATGATTACCCGCAGCCAGGCCAACAGGCTGCAGACAGGCATGGAACTGGCCCTCGACGGCTCGACCGGCCTGTTGACCTCTGACCTGTCCGCCTGCGTTGCCGCGCGTGAACCACCGGTTGCCGATGCCGGTTCAACCACACCGGACGGCGTTACAGTCAGCCTGCGTGTCAGCGCACGCAGCCAGCAGGCCGTGCAGTCTGCAGTCGGGTCTGGCGCCGCGGCCATCGGTCTGCTGCGCTCCGAGTTCATCACACCGGAAGACGGGCAGTTGCCGGATGCGGCATTTTACCGCGACGCATTCCGGCAGCTATGCGTTACCGCGGCGGGGCTGCCGCTCACCATTCGCCTGTTTGATGTCGCGGTGAGCAAGCGCCCGTCGTGGCTGAGGCTGCCACCTGAGGATGCGGGTGTGCTTGGCCGCCAGG
>Ga0209456_10000709_pt1 | contig 17387 bp, 13 predicted proteins | sample COG_11_FD_184755 | JGI IMG/M metagenome (GOLD analysis project Ga0209456, IMG submission 184755) | Pelagic marine sediment microbial communities from the LTER site Helgoland, North Sea, for post-phytoplankton bloom and carbon turnover... | ecosystem: Environmental > Aquatic > Marine > Neritic...
CCGCCGACACCGGCGTAGCGCAGGGAGTCGTAATTCTGGTAGAGCGTGCGTAGCTCGCAGCGATTGCCGTCCGTCAGCTCGAAGCCGGGCGGGCAGTAGTCGCGCAGTTCCGTCGTGGTATCAGCCAGCGCAGCTGCGCAAATGGCAATCGCGAGCAGGCCGAGCGAGCACGTCCTACTGATGCGGCTGCTCATTCAGGAACGCGGCGATGTCCTTCAGTTCTTCCTTCGATACGGTCTTGGCCATCATAGCCATCTGTTTGCCGTACTTTGCGTCCTCATGAACGCCGCGCATGCTTTCCTGGAAGTTCAGCACCTGTCGGACGAGGTACCAGTCGCCGATGACGGTCAGACGTGGTGTGTACAGCGCTTCATTACCCCAGCCCTGCCCACCGTGGCAGGCGCCACACTTGCTCGTGTACTGCTTCTGGCCGTTAAAGACATCCCCTTCGATCGTCGCGGCGTGTTGAACCGCCGGCACGGACGAGATATAGGCTGCGACGTCTGCGATGGCATCGCCGTCAACAAGCGTCTCTGCCATCGGCACCATCTGCGCTCCGCCTTCGTCCCCGGGTTCTTTGCCGCGTACGCCTTTCCTGAAGTCCCAGAGCTGGCGAATCAGGTACGACTCCGACTGTCCCGCCAAACCTGGCGCTAGAAGTTCAGCGTTGCCTGCGCCATTGGCGCCGTGGCAAGCGATGCAGGCCTCAAACAACGCCTCGCCGGACTCGGCGTTGCCAGCCAGGACCAGGCCCGGCAGGAGGAGGGACAAATATGCGAGTTTCTGTAGTCGTGAGATCATTGTGTGAGATTACCGAAAATGCCACCATCAAGGAACTAACAAGCTAGGGCATTTGTACGACCGAATTCAAGTGTGGAAACACCGTATGGCTGGCCATCAAAGCGACATAGTCATCGTAGGAGCGGGAATTGCGGGCCTGGTCGCCGCCCACGAATGCCTGCAGCAGGGAAAATCGGTCACTTTGGTCGAGCGCCACCCTGCCGAATACGTTGGTGGACTTGCCCGAACGGCCTTTGGCGGCATGGCGTTGGTGGGTACGCCGATACAAAGGCGCATGGGCGTCAGGGACACACCCGAGCTGGCATTGTCTGACTGGCTGTCTTTCGCGGAATTCCTGGATGAGGATATCTGGCCGCGACGTTGGGCCGAGGCTTATGTCGAGCAAAGTGCCGAGCGGGTCTTCTTCTGGCTGCGCGAGAAAGGCATGCGCTTCATGCCGGCCGTCAACTGGGTTGAGCGCGGCAACTACGTAGCCGGTAACAGCGTACCGCGTTACCACATCATGTGGGGTACCGGGCAGGGGCTGGTGCAGCGTTTCGTCGACCTGATTGCGGCGCACGCGAATGCTGACAAGCTGGAGTTCGTGTTTGGCTGTCGGGTTAGCGACCTGGTCGAGGATGGCGGGCGTATCGCCGGGTGCCGGGGCACCATCGAGTCCACGGGGGAGGAACGTGAGTTCCTGGGAGACCAGACGATCGTCGCCACTGGCGGGATCAATGGGAACCTGCAAAAGGTCCGCGACAACTGGTACTGGGGGAATCCCCCGGCGGATATTCTCAATGGCTCGCATCCCTACTGTGACGGGCATATGCACGATGTTGTCGCGGCCAGAGGCGGCACGGTCACGCATCTCAACAACATGTGGAACTACGCGGCCGGTATACCGCACCCTGAACCGCAGTTTGAAGGCCACGGCCTGAGCCTGATCCCCTGCAAGTCGGCGCTCTGGCTGGACCATACCGGCGCGCGCATTGGACCTCTGCCGTTGATCACCGGGTTCGACACCCATGACATGTGCGGCCGCTTATCGGACATGGAAATGTCCTGGTCATGGCAGGTCCTGAACTGGCGCATCGCCGCGAAGGAATTCGCGATTTCAGGCGCCGATCACAATCCACATATACGCGACAGCCGTTTGCTCCCGTTCCTGAAAGAGACTCTGTTCGGAAATCATCGGCTGGTGCGCCAGATGCAGGAGGAGAGCGACCACTTCATTGTCGCGGATACGCTTGTGGAACTCGTCGAGCAGATGAACGCCCTGGATGGCAACGAACTCGTCGAATTCGACAATGTTGCGAGCGCCGTCAGCGAGTTTGATGCGAATGTCCGGCGCGGCCCGGGGCAGTGGAATGACGACCAGCTGCGGCGCATCGTGCACGCACGAGCGTGGCGTTCGGATCGGATTCGCACCTGTAAACCGAAGACCTTGCTTGACCACGGTCCACTCATTGCGATCAAGCTCAGGCTCATCACGCGTAAGAGCCTCGGCGGTATTCAGACCGATCTCGAGAGCAGGGCCCTGGATTCAAACGGGCAAGCGATTCCTGGTCTGTATGCGATCGGTGAGGCGGCCGGCTTTGGTGGTGGTGGTGCAAGCGGGCGTCGCTCGCTCGAAGGGACATTCCTGTCCGGCTGCATCCTGACGGCGCGTGCCGCGACCGATTCGCTCGACTGATCAGGTCTCTAACTGTTCATTGACGGCCCGATGCGCGGCATCGATGGCGCCGTTGACGTACGCGAACGCCTCGGCGTCAGAATTGGCGATGGAGATTCGCCCGACCTGTGCTGCGCCGATCCTGTGCGGCCCGTTCTTCTGGGTCCACTCCGGCGGATCGTAGAGCTCGTTGTATTCGTATGCGTAGCCATGCGGCCAGCGATTCACGGTGATCGCAGCGATGTCTCGTTCGGCGTCGAATCCGCCGCCACCCAGTGCCCCGCTCATCTGGCTGATGATCCGGGTCTCGAAGTCCTGGTAGGTCATTTCGTACATGCGCTGGCGTCCGACGACATGCTGCTGGCGCTCGGTGAGGCCCTGGTCCGGTGCCGTAGCGGCATACGAGCCGTGGACAACGATGGGATCCTCACTGGTCCGGGCGAAGCGGTAGTCGCCCATGCTGACCGGGAAGTCGAGGCCAAAGGAGTGCATTAGCTCAGTCTGCGGCACATAAAAGGCGTGATACCCGAGGTCCTCAAATGCCTTCGAGTTACGCAGCACGATATTGATGTAGGCAAGCGGGATCTTCTCGGCCACCTGGATGGCATCCGCCTGGATCTTTGGAAGGTCGGGGCAGAGATGCGGCACCATGTGGTTGTAGCACGCGAGAATGACGTGCCTGCCGCGCACACGATACGTGGATTCGCCGCGGACGTAGGTGACGTCAACGGCTTGCCTGCCGTCGACGTGGCGTGCGTCGATCGCCGTGCTGTTCAGTCGAATTCGCGTCGCGTTCGAGCGGCGGTCGAGCTGTTCATAATCTACGCGGGCTGCTACCAGGCCTTCCATGGATATCTCCCCGGGCACCGCGTTGGGAACAAGCTGCCGTACCAGCGCACGAGCGATGCTGGCATTGCCATCGGGAAAATGAAAGATGTACGGTTCGTCCAATTTTGCGCGGGCCGTCGGTGGGTCCGAGTAATCGAGGTGTTCTGTCCCCGGCATGTCGAACCGGGCGCCTTCGAGTGCGGAAAGGGCGTCGAGCCCAAACCCCCATAATCCTCTGAGCCTGTCCCGGCAAAACGCGATGACTTCCTCGTGGGCACCGACGTATTCACGCATGTAATCCGAGTAGCTGATCTGCCGCATTAGCGCGATCTTCTCGTCGTTCTCCATTCCCGGGAGATAGTCGCGCGGGTCGGTCAGGAGCTCGATGAAATTCTGTCTTGCGGCGTCGGAGATGGGATAGTCTCTAATGACTTTCGCCGGGTCATCCGCTCGTGATCCGTCGTAAGAGCGGAGCGCATCGGGGTTGACCGTGTCCCGGCCGTACTGCTCTTCGCTGAAATAGACTCCCCTGGTAAGACCGCGACTCGAGAAATACTCTCGATCGAAATACTCGTAGAAAGGCTCGGTGTCTATGCCGATATCCCGGAGCAGTGCCGCCGATGCTTTGGAGTAACTCGACGGCGTGTCGATCGACTGACTTCCGCCGTAGCCAATGATGGTTTTGCCGTCGACCGAATACTCATTGCGCTTGGCGTGGCCGCCAAAATCGTCGTGATTGTCGAGTACGAGGATTCGGGCCCTCGGGCCGGCTTGCTGCCGAAACATGAAAGCGGCAGCCAGCCCGGAGAGGCCGCCACCGACTACGACAAGGTCGTACACGTCATCGCTTAGTGTTCTTGGCCGTGGCCAGGATCTACCTTCCCGCGCGAGCGCATGTGCGACTTCGAATGAACCGAGATGGTTGCCGCGCATACCGGCGAGTTCCGGCGGGTAGGCGGCCGGATTGGTCGACGCCAGCAGCTCGAGTGGCGACAGGCTGCCGCCCGCTGTTACGCTTAAGGCAATGCCGTTAATGAAGTCCCTGCGTGTAATGTCCAAACTGTTGCTGGCCCCCGCCTTACGCGCGTTTGTTGTGCGCTAGTCGTCGAAATGGATATTAACACGCCGGTTCCGGCGGCCTTTCTTCTCGACTTTGCCGATGCGCACCGCGCCAACTTCTGCAGTTGAACGCAAATGCGTTCCGCCGCAGGGTTGCAGGTCGACGCCCTCGATTTCCAGGAGACGAATAGCGCCTTGGCCACGGGGTGGCTGGACCGACATCGTTCTTACCAGTTCGGGATTGGCGTCGAGCTCCTCTTCGCTGATCCATCGGCAACTGACAGGATGGTCGGCTGCAACAAGTTGTTTGAGGGCAGCGCCGACAGCCTCCTTGTCGACGGTGTCTTCCATGTCGAAGTCGAGGCGGCTCTTCTGGGCACTGATGTTTCCGCCAGTAACGCCGTATTGAAGGACCGAGCCGAGCAGGTGCATGGCCGTGTGCATGCGCATATGCTGATACCGGCGGTCCCAGTCGATCGACAGCTCGACTTCCTCTCCTGGCCGCGGTAGTGCCGCGCCTTCCTCGAGTACGTGCGCGATATCTCCATCCACGTAGCGCGTGTCTACAACGGTCGCGCGGCCTCCATCCCACGCCATCTTGCCGGTATCGCCCGGCTGCCCGCCGCCCAGTGGATAGAAAACGGTCTGATCGGTGCGCACGAGCTTGTCCGAGCTCTCGGTCACGATGGCCGTACAGCTCTCCTGGTAGGAATCTTCCCGGAACAGTTCTTTGGTCAAAGGCGTGCCTCCAGCCAGGTACTCATGTCGGCCAGGACAGCATCCTGTTCCGGCTCGTTGAAGATTTCATGGTACAGCCCGGGATAGAGTTTCAGAGTTTTGTCCTCGGAGCTGACGTGGGCAAACATCTCCTGCGATCCTGACGGAGACGTGAGCAGGTCTTCCTCCCCATGCATAAAGATCACGGGAACACGAATCTCGGCGGCGCGTGACAGCGTGTCGTCCATGGTGGCCGACAGTTCCGCGATCAGGCGTGCCGTCAGCTTGCCGTGAAACACAAGTGGATCGTTGACGTAGGCGTCCACAACGGCTGGATCACGGCTGACGCCCGCCGCATCGAGCTGGATCATCGGCAGCGTTGGCACGAGGGCCGATAGTAGCTTGTTCAGCGCCAACAAGATTGCCGATGGCGCCTGATCTGTCTTTAGGGCGGGCCCGGATAATACGCATGCCCTGACCGAGTCCTGATTCGCGAGCAGCCAGGATGCGGCGATCAGTCCGCCCATACTGTGGCCCAGAAGGAACACCGGCAGCGATGGATGGTCGGCCCTGGCTTTCCTGAACAGCTCGTCCACGCCATCGAGGTAGACGCTGAAACGCTCGACGAAGCCAGCATGGCCGTCCGACTTGCCGTGCCCGTAATGATCGAGGGCATAGACGGCAAACCCGCGCTGCGTCAGGTGATCGGCGACGTGCACATAGCGTTCGCTATGCTCACCGAGCCCGTGCACGAGTAGCACGACGGCCCGCGCTGCCTTGTCAGGTTCCCAGGTTTGCTGGTACAGGCGGCTCGTTCCGCGTGCCTTGCTGTGGACTACTTCGAGGTAGCCATCGCTATGCTTCAACTCGCCTTTCTCCTGGTCGCCGCCGACCCGCCGGACTTCCTGGCTTTACGCGGTTTGCCAAACTCCTCGATATGAAGCTCTTCGTAGCGGTGAAGGATGGGGTCCAGTGTTCTGCTGATACGCGTTTGCACACGGATGCGTTCGATCCGCGGCCACGTGGCGCGTTCGCCTTCATCCATGAGATCCCGAATCTCCTCGCGCGTCCGCCAGGATAATGCACGCAGCGGGTTGTGCAGCTTCTTGAGCGGCGAAATCGTGATGTCGCCGACATAGCTCTGGTTGATGATCGAAAGCGCCGAACTCGTGACCTGCTGAATTCCGGGGATCACGCCGATCGGCTTTTCGAATATGGCTGCGCCCGCGTTGATCCAGGTTCGGGCCGTATCGATCAGTGCGTACTTGAGCTCGGACACGGTGTCTGTCTTGCGCTTGGTCGTGTCGATGAACGGTATGACGTAGGGATTCGTCTGGCTGACAATGTAGTGATTGACACCGTACAGCCGCGCGAGCCGTTTCGCCGGCAGGTCGTCGCTGAGCGAACCGTCAACCCACTTGCGCGAGGAATGGTAAGCCTGTCGTTCGCCCTGGTCGTTCTTTGCCATGAGGACAACGGGTGGGAAGAAGCCCGGTATTGCGGTCGATGCCAGGACGGCCTCGCGCATGAGAACATTTGGTGACGTGTCGGCGTTCAACAGTCGTGATTTCTGGTGGTTCTCAGCCGGAGCGACCGAGACATTCATGTGGCGCCCGGTACGCCGCAGCGATTCCTCGAACGTGCAATCGGGCAAGAACTCTTCCAGGACGTCCCAGATATCTTCCTCTGTGATTCGCTCGGTTTTGAATTTCGAGAAGAACCGATGGATGAGACCGGCTGGGTCGTCCAGCGCCGGGAGGACGTCGGGGTCGAGTAGTTCGTCGAGTTCAGCATCGCTGCTCGCGCAGATAATGCTGCCAATGAGCGCGCCGCCGCTCGAGCCGGAAATTATGTCGGGCAACAGCTGTTCCTGCCACAGGGCCTTGGCGACCCCGAGGTGGAAGTAGAGCAGGGTCCCTGAGCCGCTCATCATGAGTGCCGAGCGCCCGAAGCAATGGCTGGCTCTGTGGAAGAAGTCGAGCTTCTCCGCGAAGCTGATGCTGTCGACCTCCGGGCTCGCCAAGTACTCGAGTGCGAGCGCGATTTCCTCGACGTAGTCCTCGATGAGCTGCTTCGTGCCGAATTTCGCTTTGCCGTAGAGCGGCGAGGCGCCCATGCCACCCAAGTTGCCGTGGATGCCTTCGTTCAGCGCGAACAACAGGCCATTGTCATCGTCCCGGGCGCGCAGCATGCGCAGGTGGTCGAGGCGAGCGCGGATCGACGCGAAGTCATAGCGACTCGACTGGTCAAGCAGCTTCCAGCGCGCCGCGCCGGACTCCTCGTCATGTTCGATGGCCGCTAGCTTCCACTCCTCATAGCAGGTCGCTTCGTCCATTGCCGCTTCGAGTTTCTTCAGGCGTGTAGCGAACACCAAATTCTTCTTCCTTGCCTAGGCGGCTCTGAGCTCCTCCGCCATCATAGCGCGCATTTCGACTTTACGGATCTTTCCGGTCACCGTCATCGGGAATTCGTCGACGAATCGGATGTAGCGCGGGATCTTGAAATGCGAGATCTGGCCCTTGCAAAAGTCGCGAATCTGCTCTTCGGTCGCTTTCTGCCCTTCCTTGAGCTGGATCCAGGCGCAGACTTCCTCGCCCATTTTCGGGTCCTCCACGCCGAACACCTGGACTTCGCTGATATTCGGGTGCGTGAAGAGGAACTCTTCGATCTCGCGCGGGTAGATGTTCTCGCCGCCGCGAATAATCATGTCTTTGATACGGCCCGTAATGCGCACGTAGCCGTCCTCGTTCATCGTGCCCAGATCGCCCGAGTGCAGCCAGCCGTTGACGATCGTTTCGGCTGTTTTGTCCTCGTCGCTCCAGTAGCCCAGCATGACGGAATAGCCGCGCGTGCAGATCTCGCCCTGTTCGCCAATTGGCACCACGCGATTGTTTACGTCGACGATCTTGACTTCGACATACGGTATCGGCCGGCCGACCGTTTGCGTCCGGTTTTCCAGCGAGTCTTCGGGCAGCGTCAGGTGATTGACCGGGCTCAGTTCTGTTTGTCCGTAGCCGATCAGCACATTTTCCATGTGCATGTCACCGATGATGCGCTTCATCAATTCCTCGGGGCAGGGAGCGCCCGCGATAATGCCCGTGCGCAACGACGACACATCGAACGTGCCAAAGTCCGGGTGATCGAGTTCGGTGACGAACATCGTCGGGACGCCGTGCAGTGCCGTGCATTTTTCCGCTTCTACTGCAGCGAGCGTAGAGACCGGGTCATACACCGGGCTGGGCAGCACCAGCGTTGCGCCCGTCGAGACGGCGGCCAGCACGCCAAGCACCATGCCGAAACAGTGATACAGCGGAACTGGCATGCACAGCTTGTCGTCCGGCGTAAAGCCCATGACCTGCCCTGCGTGGTAACCGTTATTGAGAATATTGCAGTGGGTCAGCGTGGCGCCCTTGGGATTGCCAGTCGTCCCGCTCGTAAACTGGATATTGATCGCATCGTCGGGCCCGAGCGTCGGTGCAATCTCCGCGAGACGTTCGTAGGTATCCTCGTCGCCCAGCGAGCAGACCTGCTCGAAATTGAACATGCCAGGTGACGGCTCATCGCCCATGCGAATAACCGTCGTCATGTGCGGCAGCTTTTCGGAACGCAGGTACCCGGGCTCACAGGTCGCGATCTCAGGCGCCAGCGTATTCAGCATGGCAAGGTACTTGCTGGATTTGAATTCCTCGGCAGAAATAATGGCCTTGCATTCAACCTTGTTGAGTACAAACTCCAGTTCGAACAGGCGATAGGCCGGGTTGATACACACCATGATCGCGCCGATTTTGGCAGTAGCAAACTGGGTAAGAACCCACTCGTAACTGTTGGGTCCCCACATCCCGACACGGTCGCCGGGCTCGATGCCAAGGGCAAGAAGGCCGGTCGCCAGGCGGTCGACCTGCTGCCGGAATTTACGATAGGACCAGCGGATCTGCTGGTGACGAACGACCAGGGCGATATTGTCCGGATTCTCCTCGGAGACACGGTCGAAGCACTCGCCGATTGTCTCGTAGAGGAGCTGTCCGGAACCCTCGCCGGTCATATAGCTCTGAGTCAGTTTTTTCATGGCGATATTGTCCAATAATCGCCCTTAATCCGTACTGTGGCTAACCCCAATTGACCCAGTATTTACCGCAGCGGATAGTGTGCCCCATGAACGACATATCAAAATTGATACCCCATTCCTCGCTCGGCGCGGACCTCTCCGATATGGAGGCTGGCATATTGGGTGCGCTCATGGAGGAGCGGAAACTCGAAGACGGAGAATTCCTGTTCGAGGATGGCACCAACGATGATTCCCTGCATGTAATCCTGACGGGCAAGCTCGAGGTAGTGAAACGCACTGGCGGCGATGAGTATTCGAGCCTTGCGGTCCTGCGCGACGGCGAACTGGCAGGTGAATTGAGTTTTATCGATGGTGCGCCGCACACGGTTGGCCTGAGGGCGTTGTGCGAGACGCACGTCGTGTCTCTGTCAAGGGTCGCATTCGAGGGCATTGTCGACTCGAATCCACAGCTCGTCTACAAGGTCATGCGGGCTGTAGCGCGGTCCGCGCACCGCATCGTGCATCGCATGAATACGGAGTTCGTCGAACTCTCGAACTACATCTTCAAGCAGCACGGCCGCTACTGAGCCATACACGAAAAGGGCGCCTCTCGGCGCCCTTTCTCTTCTAGCCTTCGCTGGCCGCTTTGAGTTCCTTCAGCTGCAATGCAGGGACTTCTGCATAGTGGCTGAATTCCATCGCGAAGCTGCCCTCGCCACCCGTCAGGGATTTCAGACGCGAGTGATAGTCCTGCAGTTCCTGGAGCGGTACCTGGCCGGAAACGACGCCGCGTCCATCGGGTAGCGCATCGGTGCCGGTAATCATGCCGCGCATTCCGGAAAGGTCGCCGGTTACGCCGCCAACGCAGTCCGTGGGCACGTGGAACTCGGCGTTGACGATCGGCTCCATGACGATCGGGCGTGCCTTGGCCACGGCATCGAGGAAGGCCTTCTTGCCGGCCTGGACGAATGCAATCTCCTTGGAGTCCACGGAGTGATGCTTGCCGTCGTAGACGGTGACCTTGAGGTCCTGCATCGGGTAGCCATTAACCGATCCTTCACCCATAGCCTGCCTGACGCCGGTCTGGACGGCCGGAATGAACCCGCTCGGGATGGAGCCGCCGACGACAGCGCTGCCGAACTCGAAACCTCCGCCCTGCGGCAGGGGTTCGACACGCAGGTACACCTCACCAAACTGGCCGGCGCCGCCGGTCTGCTTCTTGTGGCGGTGGTGGCCTTCGGCCTTGGCCGTAATCGTTTCTCGATAGGCGATCGAAGGAAGTTGCGTGATGACTTCGAGATCGTTTCGGTCCTTGATTTGCTGCAGGATGGTCGCGAGATGTAGTTCGCCGAGTCCGCGCAGAACAACTTCGTTAAGCGCCACGATGTGTTCGACCTGGATTGACGGATCTTCCGCCTCTGCTATGTGCAAAGCGTCCGAAACTTTCTGCGCTTCCTTGTCTTCCTTCGCCCGAATCGCGAGTCCGAACATCGGGCGTGGCAACTCGATCGGCTTCAGGTGGAAGTGATCTTCATCGTGGGAATCATGCAGGACCGCGTCGTAATGCGCTTCCTCTACACGGGGCACCGCACAGATGTCACCGGGTACCGCCGTTTCTTTCTTGTCATGATTGTCGCCATTCACTTTCAAGAGCTGCGATGCCTTGAACGGCTTGCGCGCGTCGCCGACGAACAACTGGTTGCCAGCTTTGATCGTGCCCTGGTGAATACGGAACAGCGCCAGGCGTCCCTTGAACGGGTCGACGTTGACCATAAACACGTGCGCGATCGCGTGTGCGGCCGGGTCAGGCGATATGATGACCTCTGCGGCATCGGCGCCTTCGCCTTTGAGAAAGATCGGCGGATTTGCTTCCGTCGGGTTGGGCATCAGGCGTTCGAAAATCTGCAGTAACTGTCGGATGCCGACGCCGGTCTCGGCTGAGACGAAGCACACCGGGATCAGGTGTTCTTCACGCAGCGCCTTCTCGAACGGGTCGTGCAATTGTCCCGGTTCGAGTTCCTCGCCCTGCTCGAGGTAGATCTCCATCAGGGCCTCATCGACTTCGACGACCTGGTCGACGATCTGGGTGTGCGTTTCGGGAACCGAGCTGAACGCGGTCTCGTCGCCCTCGAGCTGGAAGAAGCAGTCGACGACTTTCGAGCCGTCAGCGGACGGCAGGTTCATCGGCAGGCATTCTTTGCCGAAGGCGCTCTGGATGTCGTTGAATACGCGTTCGAGATTGACGCCCTCGGCATCGATCTTGTTGACGACGATCATGCGGCACATGCGCTGGTCGTGTGCGGCATTCATCATGCGCCGTGCCATCTCTTCGACACCCTCGGTCGCATTAATGACAATCGCCGCAGTTTCTGCTGCCGGCATTACGGAGAGCGCACGTCCGAAGAAGTCGCGGTATCCCGGTGTGTCGATTAGATTGACGTGGATGCCTTCGTGGTCGAGATGACAGACTGAATTGAACTGTGAGTGGCCGATATCTTTTTCGCGCGCGGTGTAATCGGAGATCGTTGTTCCTTTATCGATCGATCCTTTTTCCTTAATCTTGCCGCCGGCAAGAAGCAGTGCTTCTGTGAGCAAAGTCTTGCCGGCGCGACTAGGCCCAACAAGGCAAACATTGCGGATATCAGCAGTAGAATAGGGCATGAACTCGTCCTCTCGGTCTTGTTTAAGGCAAGCTTAGCGCACTGAATTGTCACCGAGTATTTCGGTTTATCACCTATGTGGCGAAGGCGGAACCTGCTAGTCCGCGGGCGCTAAGGCTTCGCTTTTATTATTTCGCCTGCTTTCATTATAAGCGCCAGATTTGCCTCTGGATCGCCCAAACCGGATAAATCTTCAAGTAATTCGCCTTCGTGGATCAGCAGGTCGGCGACCCAGCCCTCCCGGATCTCCCCGAAGTTCCCATGCCGGTTGAGTTTGCCCGCCATGCGAATGATTTCAGCGCTTTCGGAGGTGGCCTGGCGCAATACTTCCGCGTTGGACCAGAACAGGGCGCGTTCAGTGAATTCCAACGGCAACGCCTGGTACTTGCCGAAGATGAAGTCGGTCGAAAACCCCGTCGTTATGTCATATTTCTGTATGAGTTCGATCAGGTTTTCCTGGCCGGACCGGACGAGCATCGCCTTTTCGCGCTGGTTCTCCGACAAGCCCTCCATCGCGGCCAGCGAGCGGAATATCACGAGCTGTGTACTGATTGCGACGTCGTTATCGGCCACGAGCTTCGCAGTTCTGTCGTCAATGAGCAGACCATGCTCGATGCACCTGACTCCGTTCTCGACGAGTCGCGTAACGGCCTCGCTGGTATAGGCATGCGCGAGCACATAGGTGCCCCAGTCGCCGGCCGCCTGGACGGCTGCCCGAATTTCCGCGGGGGAGGGCTGCAGCGTGTGGATCGGGTCGTAGTCCGACATGACGCCACCGCCACCCATGATCTTGATCTGTGTCGCACCGTTCTTCAGGTTCTCACGCACGGCGACCAGTGTCGCATCCACACCGTCGGCGAGTACGGCATTGTCTGCCGATAAATAGGGGTTGCCACCTGTGTGCGCCGGATTCGCTTCATGCGGAGCACGCCAGTCGCCGTGACCGGCAGTCTGGGACACAATCGCTCCTGAGGGAAACACCCTCGGGCCGTACAAGTCCCCGGAGTTGAATGCCCGCGCAAGGTCCGGGTGTGTGCCGCCCGCGTCGCGGATCGTCGTGAAACCGTGATCCAGGAAGAACTTCGCGGCTGCTACCGAGCGTGCACCAACCGCTGTTGCGTGCTCCCTGGGGGCCGAAGTGGGTGAGTGCATTCCGAGATGCACATGCAGGTCGATAAACCCCGGTGTCAGAATTCGGTTGTTGCCGGCTATTACGGTGGCGCCTTCAGGCGCTGCGATCGGATCGCTCGAGATCTCGGTGATCAGGTCGTCAACGACCAGGATATTGCCAGATGTGAGTTTCGTATCGACACCATTGAATATTCGAACGTCTTCGATCAGTACGGTTTCCGCCTGCGCGGCGAATGCGATCAGGGCAATGCAAAGGGACGCGAGCAAGCGATTCATGCGGTTCTCCACCTTGTCGTTATTGTGAATGCGGTAATACTATCGTGCTACGGTAAACGAAATACAAATAGAGGGGGATGGCATGTTCCGAATCACGGCTACAGCCGTCGGCTTGCTCATTGCCGGGTCAGTCCCGGCCCAGGACAGTAGCGAGTCCTATTCCAAAGATTACCAGCGCGAAGCCCTGGAGATGTTCCGGCACGTTATTTCGCTGCGCACGGCGGAAGGTCACGGCAAGGTGCCCGAGATGGCCGAGTACCTGGCGGCGCTGTTTATCGATGGGGGATTTGATGCCGAGGACGTTACGACCGTGCCCTACACCGAGGCCACGGGCGAAGAGGTGGCCTCGCTCGTCGTACGCTACCGCGGCAATGGCCTGTCAGGAGAAAAGCCCATCCTGCTATTGGCGCATATGGATGTTGTCGACGCCATCCGCTCCGACTGGGTACGGGATCCATACACGCTCATTGAAGAGGACGGCTATTTCTTCGGCCGGGGTACGTCGGACAACAAGGAAGGTGTCGTCGCGCTCACGTCGACGTTCCTGCGGCTGCAGCGCGAAGGTTTCACGCCTACGAGGGACCTGATTATCGCGTTCACCGGCGATGAAGAGACGACGATGGAGACCATCCGGCAGCTCGTGAACGACTATCGCCATCTGGTGGACGCCGAGTTCGTACTTAACTCGGATGCGGGTGGCGGCTACCAGGACCACGAGCATGAGTCGGTTGCCTACCTGATGCAGGCCGCTGAGAAGACCTACGTGACCTACGAACTGACGGTGCGCAACCCGGGTGGTCACAGCTCTCTGCCACGTGCCGACAACGCAATCTACGAACTGGCAGCGGTTCTCAAGAACATCGAAGCCTACCGCTTCCCGTCGCGGGTGAACGAAGTCACGGGCGAATATTTCCGTGAAATGTCCACGCTCGTAGGCGGCGAGCTCGGTGAGGCAATGGGCGAGTACGCGGAAAACCCGGGAGCCCCGGACGCCCAGGCAGTGCTTGAGACGCACCCGGCCGAGGTTGGCAATACACGCACCACCTGTGTTGCGACGATGCTGCAGGCCGGGCACGCCGAGAACGCCTTGCCGCAGTCGGCGACGGCGACGGTCAATTGCCGCGTCTTTCCCGGTGTACCCGAGCCCGAGGTCCGGGAACAGCTCATGCGCGTCGCCGGCAGTCCCGAGCTCGAGATCGCCCTGGTTTACGAACCGAACGAAGGGCCGGTTTCGCTGCTGCGAGAAGACGTCAACTCGACTGTTGCTGAAGCTGCAGCCACACAATACGGGCCCGTACCGCTCGTGCCACACATGTCAGCCGGGGCGACGGATAGCCAGTACACGCGAATTGCCGGGATGCCTTCCTATGGCGTCAGCGGGATCTTCATGCGCCCTGAGGACATGTTTGCCCACGGCCTCAATGAGCGTATTCCGGTGAAGTCCTTTTATAACGCGCTGGATTACTGGTACCAGGTGCTCACGGAGCTTGGCTCTGAATAAAATAAAAGAGGCGCCCATGATGGGCGCCTCTGACTGCCTTGGTTTTTGTTATTGCGGCAGGGGGAATGTCAGGGGACTATCCGTTCACCACCTTCCGCCGGATCGTCGTCCCAGCCGAGTGCCAGCCAGTCGATCTGGTCGCCAAGATGGCAATCACCGCAATCGCCGCCCATGCCCCAGGCCTGGTCAGCTGGTGCAACTTCATGGTTAACCGACAGGTACATAACGGTGTCCTTGAAGTAGAAACTACCGCTGTAGCCCTGGTTGGTAACTAGGTCCGCGTCTGCTAACGCAGCATCCCAGTCGTAGTTAACCCAATACGGATTCTGCCCGCCGGCCATGCCAAACAGGTGCGGAACCAGGATCTGGTCGTCCGCAGAGTCAGCAGGCTGGTTGCCGGTCATTTCCTTGAACGGATAGATCTTGGAATCTGCATCGGTCCAGTCGCCTACCGGCATCGCCAGTACCGCGGGTTCCGGGCCCGGGAATGTGTCATTGACATTGATCAGGGCCTTTTCATACATGCCGTTGAACCACAACAGTTTCGGCCGTACGTCATTTGCCCAGACGAAGGTGCCTTTCTTCTTGGCATAGGTGTCGCGTCCTGTTACAGGATCCGTCGGAATAGGATCGATATCCTGACCGGCATCTGCCCACCGCCAGTCAACCTTCGTCGACGTGTGGCGCGCGAATACCGGGATATGGCAAACCTGGCAAGCCAGCCGCTGGTGGTGGTCATTCTGGAACGCGACTTCGATCGTCGTGCCCGCGTGGATGCCGTTGACTTCACCGTGGCAGTCGTCACACTGTTTCATGACGCCTTCGTCGACGGAGTGATAAGGCATGCCACCGATACCGTGAGAGAGCAGTTTTTCGTTGGCATCGCGTTGGACAGTGTGGCAATCGACACATTCAAAGTCCTCGCCATCGGTGCCCATGTGGACATCGAATTCACGCGTCGTGTTCGCGAGAGACATCGCCAGATCGCCGTGTTTGACGTTGTCGCCGCCGCCAGCCTTGGCGTGACAATCGATGCAATTGTCGATTGTCGGCCGTCCCATTGCGACGCTACGAGCAACGAGGTCGAGGTCTACCGCTGGGTCGGGCAGGCCTGCCGTAGTCGGTGCTTTCGCGTACGTACCGGTCTGATCGTGGCATACGAGGCAGTCGACGTTATCTGTGTCCAGGAAATCAAAATTCTCGTCGGCGTAACCGTAGCCCGCGTGGCATTGCGTGCAGCGTCCTTCGTTAGTCGGGATCGCGATGCAGAAGTTATTGAGTATGTCCTTCTTGCCGTGCTGCCCGGCCGGGTCGTTGACAATATTGGTGGCCACGCCTTCCCACGTGAAATGAGCTGTGCCGATAAATTCATCAGCCAGTTTGCCGTGGCAGTTCAGGCACGACTGCGTGCCTTCGTAGGGTTTCTCGGTGAAATAGCCCGCATGCAACTGGGCGTTTGAATACCCACCGCCCGCGAGAGGATTACAGTCGTAGACATCCACGACGCCGTCGTCATTGAAGTCTTCGCCCGGCAGATCGCCTACACCGTTGTTGTTAAGGTCCCAACAAGCCTGTCCGTCGGCCCCGGCAACGCCGTCCTGGCCGTCCAGGCCGTCCAAACCATCATCGCCTTCGCAACCTGCCAGGCCCAATCCGAGGGCGAAAACGAGCAGGAGATAGGCGTGTCTAGCAATACCATGCCTTCTGGTCATAGTGGTTTCTCCAAACGTGTGTGAGTGAAAGCGGTGTCGTGCGGATTCACGAATAGAATCGGCCCGGTGAAAACCAGGGCGCGGGCAGGGGGCGTCAGTACGCCGTAACATGCGGTACGTATCATTGTTCTTGTCTTTCGAATCTGCCCGGTATTAGCAAATTAGAATTTACTAATATCCTGATGCGTATCATCCGGGCTTGGGCGCAAATCTCAATACGTTGGATCAGGAATTTTCGTAAGGACTTTTACCTATCCTTTTTGTAGTAGAGGTTCATTGAATCGGAACGCTTTTTGCCCCATCGTACGGACATGAGAGGCGATACCCGCAACCGAATCCTCGTGACCAGCCTGCTGCTGTTTAACGAACACGGAGAGCCACACACTTCGACGAACGATATTGCCGACGAGGTGGATATCAGTCCCGGAAACCTTCACTACCACTTTCGCAAGAAAAGTCAGATTGTCGACGCATTACTCGAGGAGTTCCGGGCTGATGCCAGGCGCGTCCTCGCGCCACCCCAGGTTGATGCGGTAACGATTGACGACTTCTGGATGTTCCTGCACCTGCTGCTAGAGTGCACGGCATCCTACCGCTTCCTTTTCCGGGACCTGGAGACGCTTGCTGAAAGTTACCCGGGAGTCGCGCGCGCGCTTGGCCACTTCGCCAAAGGACTGGCAGCGATGTTCGAACTTTACCTGCGCGGCTTATCGGCTAATGGGCTACTCGCGATGGGCGACGATGACGCGCCGATCATCGCGCGAAACCTGGCCGTGATCGCGTTGTTCTCGGACCGCTTCGATACCCTGACCGGCAAAACGGGTAGCGCGGACGACTCCGCCCTGCGCATCGCCGGGTCTATTTTGAATGCGCTGAAGCCATTTGCGGCGGACTCCGAGTCGGCGTACATCGACGATCTTGCGGCACACTACGGCCGATAAAAAAAGGGCCACCCAAGCTTATGCAAGGGTAGCCCTTTCAATAAAGAAAGCCGCTAGAGGGG
>Ga0209456_10000711_pt1 | contig 17377 bp, 17 predicted proteins | sample COG_11_FD_184755 | JGI IMG/M metagenome (GOLD analysis project Ga0209456, IMG submission 184755) | Pelagic marine sediment microbial communities from the LTER site Helgoland, North Sea, for post-phytoplankton bloom and carbon turnover... | ecosystem: Environmental > Aquatic > Marine > Neritic...
ATGGAACAACACTAGCAATCCAAACCAAGCCAACCAGTGACGTATAGAAATCAGGATTGGTCACTACCCAAAATACGTGCGGACTAAGTAGAAGGCTTGATGCAAGGATTAGCAGTACAAGCGCAATTGAAAACTTCCTGTAGCTTATCTTCACGCGGAACACCCGAGAGTCCGCAATGGGTCACTAGCAGCCATCATAACTCAAGAAACTCGACCGGCTGGTATGCGAAGTAAAGCAGTCGCTCATTCGTCTACCTGGCGAATGCTCGCTCTCGGCCACAAGCGGTCGTCCGCGCACGATCATTTGGCGTTCTTTTCTTTCCATTGGGCGTACCACTGAGCCGCCCGACCCTCTAGTACCAAGATCTTCTCGCACAAACCAATTTCCACCTGGCCCACCTCGAGAAACCAGAGATATCGTGTGCCTACGCTGAAGTGATTCGGATCGACCCAGGGAGTTTTTTCCAGAGTTTGTTCGATTCTCTTCGACGACGGCCCCTTCAACGAAGTGAGAACGTCAAAACTCAGTTCAAATCTGGTTTTTGAGTCTGCTACGGACTGTACCGATTTCAATTCAACGATCACTACACGAGAAGCCGCTTCGAAAGCATCGTCCGGGACGATTTCATAGCACTGCAAGGCATGCGCTGACGTCGCAAACAGCAGATATGCCAAGAGCAAAAAGGCCACGGTAATTTGTCTCATTCCGGGTTTCCAGGTGACTGTAGAGATTACCTATAACAACGTGCCGAGACCCGAGACGGGGTTACGCTAATTCAAAATCCTGGTCGGCAAAAGTATCCGGCAATCCGTGTCGCCCCGAAATCCATGAACAGACTGTCTCCCAGCTTAGCGTGCTCGATATATTCTTGTTTTTTTGCGGTCGGCACGGCAATAACAAATCCGTCGATGTAGCTCACTGCTTTCTCCTGCGGCTCTTAGTGGCCAATTGAACTAGAGCGGGCAGCAAATAGCCCCATCAATATGACAGGGCTATTTGCTGACTCTTGTTACCGTACGCAAAGAATTAGGGCAAGAATACAACCGCCTGGTCATCCGTACATTTGTTGATGTCACAGGCGCCGAAGTACGTCCCGACCTGAACATCAGCCATTCCTTCAATGATCGAGCCATGTGATCGGATAACCAGGTGAATCTCTGCCAAAAGACCATTGCCAGTCTCAAGGCCGCCAGGAATCAGTACATCGATTCCGTCGGCGAGATCACCGGCATCCACATGCACACTTACGTTGGCCGTACCGTCGGTTCCTGTTACGAACCCACCGGCATAAAAGACTGAATTACCGGCAACTCCCAAATCGTCCTCGCCACATCCACCCATACACACACTAGGATCGTTCCACACTACCCACCAAATGCTGTAAGCGGCTTTTTTGCGCAGGCCGGTGGTGTGTATCGCCGCTGTCGCCGATTCCATTGCCCTGGTAAGTGTCCCTGCACCGGCAACCGGAACTCCGGAAGCAAAATCGACAATGTTGGCAGTTTGATAGGTGTGACCAGCATTTGCCGTCAAAGGCAATCCGCTTGCCAGAACCAAGATTGCGGCAGCGAGCCCAACGGACGCGTTTTGGATCTTCATGATGATTCTCCTAGAGTACACGCAGGCGCTAACTACGCACTGATCAGCGCTGCTGATTCACGACATTGCCGAATAAGAGTTTCGATAGCGCGGCCGCCTTAGATTTCTTCGGGAGGTCTTCCGTGGCTTCTCGGAGGAGACAAGGACCCGTGGCTTTCCGTCCCCGCCTTTCGGCAGGTTTGGCTTTTCGTATTATTCGAGCAGCATTTTGGTGCGTATGTTCACCTAGTATAGTAGGTATTATTGCGTATGCTCGGAAGAGGCTTGATTCTCGTCCATTAATGGACTTTTTCACCAGGCAAGAGGCTGCATTCGGCCACGAGCGGACACTCAATCCTGACTGAGAGTCTTAAGTAAGTCCTGCAATGGCAGTGAGTATTCCAATAGCTGTCCGTCTACCCAATCATGGCCTTTGGCGATACCGCTATCGATTTCAAGCCATGCCTCACCGCATCCGCCAAATGGCTGAACCGCTTCATCTCCCTGTAAAGCGATTAGAAACTCCTTTCCAATTTCAAAGAGCCTTGAATCAACGTAGTCCCGACAAAGATGTCCAGGGTCACCCAGCAGCACAATTGATTCGAAGTTAAGACTCCCTTTCACTACTGAGACAACGTCGACAGACATACTCTCAAACAGCGTTTCGCCGTGAGATAGCCTTTCCCCATAGCTTACGATCCTCGCTCTGATCACGCCTTTGCTTTGGCTGGCGTAGTCAACGAAGCTTCCTTTCGACAGGCAGCTGCAGGCGAATGCATCGCCGAAACAGAAGACGAAGAAGATCAGGAGAATGGCGAGGGTGCGACTGATCATCGTTGAGGCTTTGAAGGGTCAATATATTAAACGGAGCGACCGGCCGCTTTGGGTCAGTAGCAGTCATCGAGTATATCCCGAAAGCAGCCATTCGAGCGGCTGGTATTGGGTGCTTAGCGGTCGCTCACGTCTACCCCGAGGGCACCTGGACCGCGGAAACATGATGTTCTTCGCTAGACATCCCTTGATAAGTCCAGGAAAGAGTGATGCTCACCACTCATGTCCGCAGGAATCGCAGTGTTGACGAGTCGTTCCCCATGGAAGGGGGACACTGAACAAATGGACGGCGAGAAAAGCAACCTTTCTGCTATTTGTCATCGCGGACAGGTTCGTCGAGCCGCATTCGGGGCAACGAATCTCGTCGCTTTCCTCTGGCTGTGACGTTTCGGCGAGCAGTCGCCGTGCAGCATCAACATGGTCCGCCGGTACCTGGAGGCGGATCCCACCGAGCGCGTTCGACATCAGCCAGTTTGCGGATGCGTGGTTGATGCCGAGCAAGAAGACCGGAATACCCTCCGACTCGAGCTTGCCCGCAGCGATGTGAGCTTCGGTAGGGTGAAAAAAACGATCAACTGTCGTCCACCTGGGTGAATGAGAATCGGGTTCTTTCAAGTTTCACACCCTTCTAGGTTCTGATTGTGAATGCCTGCAAAGAGTCAGCGGCTATCATCTTAGCTCAGACTATCCGGGTGACTCGTGACCGGGGCGGAAGATATGGTTCACAATTGATAGGCTTGCGAAGAGTCAGCCGTTGGTACGGAGGGTTGTCGATGTGAATGGCAAAGCTTTCTACATAGTCGCCGCTCTTGCGGCCTGTGTGCTGCTGTCCGCCTGTAGGCCGACCTGGTTCGACATTCAGCTTACCCCTGATGGGGCGGTCATGGAGCGGGAAATCTCGCAAAAGTTTGGCCCGGAGGAGCTGGAACGCATCGCCCTGCTCTACGGGCAGGAGATTAGCGAAGACACGCTCGCCAAGTTCGAAGAAGAATCCGTGGTGAGTACGTCGCTTACCGGTCGCTTTCAAGGCCGCATGCCGGACGACAGCCACAACAGCGGATTACTGCTGCACTGCGAGTCGCCGCTGGGCTCAGCCTCGATGTACACCGAGCGCTTCGGCGGCCGCAACGATCTTGCTGTAATGTTCCGCGATCAGGAGAAGGCCTTGAACCTCTTCTGGGACATCGGCTTGCTCCTGCTGGATGATCTCGTCGGTGATGCGCCCGACTACGAGGAGCTGCGGTCCTTTCTCGATACTACGATGCGCGCGGACGCGTGGGACCTGGCGCTGGAAATGACCGTGTCCGATTTCGGTGCGGACAGCATGGCCAACCTGAGTTGGATGGAAGACACGCCCGATGATGCTCTTCCCATGATCATGCGAGCGCTCCACTTCGTCGAAAGTCGTGGCTATGTCCGTCTGGACGGTCTTTTCCGAGAACTCCACGAGCTGGAAAATAACGGCGACACCTGGTCCGTCGCGCTGCAGCTTGTTGGCACGGCAATCGGCCGCCGGATGGGACTGGACGATGAAGCCGCGATGCCGAACGCTTTGGTCGCACTCGGGCAATACCCGGAGGAGGAACTCGAAGACAGGATCGAGCAATTTATTGACGGCGACGAGAATGTCGCCAGGCTGATCGCCGAGTATCGCGAGAAATATGACGGCACGACCACGCCAGACACTTCCGAGTCTATGGAAATACTCGCCAAGCAACTGTTCCTGTTCGACTTCGATCTCCTGGACATTGGCGGTGACGCACGCAGAGTCACGCTGTTTGTGGCTGTAGAGCCTTACCAGACAAACGGCGCGTGGTTCGAGGCCACAGAGCCCGTCGAAAGCGTTACCGCGCCTGATGAAGTCGTCGTATTTGGAGACTCGCAGCCGTATGTCGAGTGGAGTTATCCGCTTGCAGACAACGACCCGCGCGGTGGCGACCTGGCGCAGATCGTGTACGCATTCTGGGCTGAGCCGGCCGAGCAGTTCCAGCTTGAGCGTTTCGGGCGCATCGTGTTGGATAAAGAACCTCTCGAGACGCATTGCCGTTGGCGCGAAAATCTCGACGCGCCTCTGCGAGCTGAATGGGATACATTTATTGCAGGCCTGCAACCGGGTCCGGAGTTAGAGGCAACACTTCGCAGCTTTCAGTTCAGCACAGAGGCCGAAGCTGAACAATCGGACGACCCCGACAAGGTCAGTTCACGTATCGCCTACGATGTTATCGGGCGACTCGCCAGGGGGGTTAAATCCGATCGTTAGCGGCGCGTGCCTGTTCCCGCCGGGCATCGGCGATGATGGCGAGCCCGCCCCTGAAGACAACGAGAGCAATGATGGCACCGATCACAAGGTCGGGCCAGCGAACACCGGTCGCGTACACGAGCACCCCGCCGAGAATGACTCCGGCGTTGGCAATCACATCATTCCTGGAGAAGATGTAACTCGCCCGCATGTGCACACCGCCGTCACGGTGTTTCGCGATCAGTCGCAGACAGATGACGTTGGCGATCAGCGCGGCGAACCCCACAAGCACCATGTAGCCGGGCTCCGGATCGCTGCCAAAGATGGCTCGACGTGTGACGTCGAACACAACGATCAGTGCCAATGCTATCTGGAAGTAGCCGCTGATCGTTGCCGCACGAATCTTTACACTCGCAGCACCGCCGACAGCATAGAGCGCTATTCCATAGACCGTGGCATCGGCCAGCATATCCAGGGAGTCCGCGATAAGACCGGTCGATTCCGCAAGCACTCCGGTTACGACTTCGGCCACGAACATCGCGGCGTTAATCGCGAGCAATACGATGAGAACGCGACGTTGCTCGCGTGATTCGACTTCTACACTGCAATCACAATCCGACATGGGCCTCGAGGCGGCTCCCTCCTACCGCATTGTCACCAATTCTTCCGCGCTCGTCGGATGAATCGCTACCGTGTCATCAAAGTCCTTCTTCGTGGCCCCCATTCGCATGGCGACAGCAAAGCCCTGCATCATCTCGTCAGCGCCTTCACCGATGACATGGCAGCCCACGACACGCTCGTCTGCGCCTACAGTTATCAGCTTCATGACCGATCGCTCCTTTTTGGTACCGAGCGCGTAGTACATGCCGGTGAAGCCCGAGGAGTAGACCTTGATGTCATCGCCGTACCTGGCGCGCGCTTCGTCCTCGGTCAGGCCGATCGTGCCAATTGTCGGGTGGCTGAAGATCACGGTCGGGATCAGCTCGTACTCGAGGTGCCGCCCCTCCATCGCGCCATAGAGACGATCGGCGAGGCGCCTGCCTGCGGCGATAGCGACGGGCGTCAATGCCTCACGGCCCGTCACGTCGCCCAGGGCGAAGATCTTCTCGACGTTGGTCTGCTGGAACTTGTCCGTTGGAATGAAGCCATACTTGTCCTGTTCGACCCCCCCGTTGGCTGCCGCCAGCGTCTCTGTGTTGGGTGAGCGTCCGATTGCCCAAACCACGCAATCGACGGGCCCGAAAGTCCTGCCGTCCTCGGCCTGCATTATGAGGCCGTCTTCTGTCTGCTCGACCGAGGCTGGTATGACGCCGGTATCGAGTTCGATGCCGCTCTTGTCCATCGCCTCCATGAGCTGCGTACTAAGCATCGAGTCGAAGCTGCGCAAGACGCTGTCCTTCCGCACGACGATATGTGTCTCGGAACCCAGCCCGCTGAAGACGCCAGCGAGCTCTACGGCAACGTAACCGCTGCCCGCGATCAGCACACGCTGCGGGCGCTCTTCGAGCTCGAAGAAGCCGTCGGACGTAATGCCCAGCTCCGCGCCTGGGATTTCCGGCACCATTGGCCTGCCGCCGGTCGCGATGACGATCCGGTCCGCCTGGTACTCGCTTCCGTCAACGCTAACCGTGTGTGCATCAACAAAACTCGCCGCGCCGCGAATATAAGTGACACCGCGCTTGTCGAGATTGTTCTCGTAGATGCCATTCAGACGCTCGATATAGGCGTCGCGCCGCGCTTTGAGCGCTTTCCAGTCGTGACCTTTGACCTCTATATCAAAGCCGTAATCCGGTGCATGATGAAACTGGTGGGCATGATGCGCCGTGTACCACATGACCTTCTTGGGCACGCAACCAACATTCACGCACGTGCCGCCCAGTGGGCCGTATTCGACTACTGCCGCGTTAGCACCGTACTCGGCCGCGCGTTGCGCGTGCGCAAGTCCACCGCTCCCGCCACCAATGACCAGAAGGTCGTACCGATTTATCACTCTTCGTCTCCCAAATGTTTCTTGTCCAGGCGTCAGTCCTGAAACAGGCTTGTGCTAATATGCGGCGCCAGAAAAGGATATCAACCGGCCCATGATCAACCCACTTCTAGATACGTCGTCGTTACCGCGCTTTGACGAGATTCAACCCGAACACGTATTGCCCGCCATACAGAAAGTTATTGCGGACAATCGCGCGCAGCTCGACGAGCTTCTCGGCTCAGGTATGCAACCCGATATTGACGCGCTCGTCGCGCCCATCGAACGCATGGACCACGAGCTGAGCCGTGTATGGTCGCCGGTTTCGCATCTGCAAAGTGTACTCGGATCGACGGACTGGCGGGACGCCTACAAGCAGGCCCTGCCCATACTGACCGAGTACGGCACGGAATTATCACAAAACGTCGAATTGCAGCGCGCCTATGCCGAAGTCGGGAGAAACCTGTCCGAGGACGCGTCCGCCGAGAGCCGCAGTGCGGTCGAACACGCATTGCGCGACTTTCACCTCGCCGGTGTGGACCTCGAAAGGGCTGTGAAGGACCGCTTCAAGGCCATCATGCAGGAACTGGCCGAGGTTCAGGCGACGTTCGAACACAATATTGTGGATGGGTCCGACGCCTGGTCGTTGCACATCACCGATCCTGACAACCTGCTCGGTCTGCCGGAAACGACACTGGCGCGCGCCGCGGACGACGCCAGGGAGAAGTCGCTCGATGGCTGGCTGCTGTCCCTCGATTTTCCAACCTACGACGCTGTGCTAAAGCATGCCGACTCGCGTGACCTGCGGGAGTCCATGTATCGAGGCTGGGTAACGCGCGGTTCAGAACTCGGCAAGGATCCGAAATGGGACAACAGTGAAATCATTGACCGGATCCTCGCGCTCAGGCACGAGGCCGCAAACCTCGTCGGCTTTAAGAGCTACGCCGAGTACTCACTGGCAACGAAGATGGCCGATACGCCAGAGCAGGTGATCGGATTCCTGCGCGACCTGTCGGCGCATTCCTACACGGCAGCAGAACAGGAACTTGCGGAGCTGACCGAGTTCGCCGGCACACATATCGACGCCTGGGACATCGCCTACTGGCTGGAAAAATTCAAACAGGAAAAGTTCGCGGTATCGAACGAGGAGCTGCGCGCCTACTTCCCCGCCGCGACAGTGAAAGAAGGACTTTTCGCGCTCGCTTCACAACTCTATGGAGTCGATCTCGCGCCGGACGATACCGTCGCCGCCTGGCACGAGGACGTGCGCTATTACAACGTGAGCCAGGATGGACACGTAATAGGTGGTTTCTACACCGACCTGTTCGCCCGCAACGGAAAACGCGCGGGAGCATGGATTGACGAATGCATAACGCGGCAACAGCTCAACGGTTTCTCGGCCAGGCCGGTCGGCTACCTGGTCTGCAACTTTCAGCCGCCGGACGATAAGGGCGTGTCGTTGCTGACTCACGACGAGGTGGTCACGCTGTTTCATGAATTCGGCCACATGCTGCACCACCTTTTGACCCGCATCGGTTTTCCGAGCGTGTCCGGCATCAATGGCGTCCCGTGGGATGCCGTCGAGCTCCCAAGCCAGTTCATGGAGAATTTTGCCTGGCACTACGACGTCCTGACACGCTGTTCCTCGCATTACCAGTACAACAAACCGCTGCCGCGCGACTTGTTCGACAAATTGGACAACAGCCGCCACGCGGGCGCCGCGCTGGCCATGCAGCGCCAGCTCGAGCTCGGATTGTTCGATTTTCGGGTTCATTCGGAGTACGACCCTGAGGCACCTGCGCCTGTTCTTGACACGCTTGACGAGGTTCGCGACGAAGTCGCGCTAATCAAGCATCCGGAGATCAACCGCTTGCCGCATTCGTTCGCACACATTTTTGCGGGCGGCTACGCCGCCGGCTACTACAGCTACAAATGGGCGGAGGTCCTCGCGGCCGATGCCTTCAGCGCCTTTGAGGACGCCGGTATCTTCGATGCCGATACCGCGCGGCGCTTCCGCGAGGAGATCCTCGAAGTCGGGGGCAGTCGTGACATCATGGAAGCCTATGTTGCATTTCGCGGGCGTAAGCCGACAATCGATGCGCTGCTTCGCCAGGCCGGTATCGAACCTTCGTGAAGATCGCAACCTGGAACGTGAACTCGATGAATGTACGCGAGCCGCACGTCGTCGAGTGGCTGCAGAGCCATGAACCCGATGTGCTCGTACTGCAGGAGATCAAGCAGGTCACTGAGAAGTTCCCGGCCGACGCCCTGCTGGAACTCGGCTACCACTCGATCGCGAGCGGCCAGAAGACCTACAACGGCGTTGCCGTCATAAGTAAGACACCGCCGGTCGACCCGGTCTTCGATTTCCCGGATCTCGACGACCCGCAGCGCCGTATCCTCGCCAGCACTGTCGGAAACGTGCGCGTGGTTGATCTCTACATCCCGAACGGTTCGGAAGTGGGCGCGGAAAAATACGCGTACAAACTCGGCTGGCTGAAGTCACTACGCAATTTTCTCGAATCCGAAATGCAACAGCACGAGAACCTCGTGGTACTGGGCGACTTCAATATTGCACCGGCCGACGCCGACGTGTACGACCCGGAGAAATGGGGCGAGGCAATTCTTTGCAGCCCGCCCGAGCGCGCCGCGCTGGGCGAATTGTTCGACCTTGGCCTGACAGACGTGTTCCGGAAGTTCGAGCACCCGGAGGGAACGTTCAGCTGGTGGGACTACCGGGCCGCGGGCTTTCGGCGTAACGCCGGACTCCGTATTGACCTTATTCTGACGAGTGATGCGATGACAGAACGTTGCACCGCCAGCTATGTCGACAAGGAACCGCGCGCATGGGAGCGGCCGTCCGATCACACGCCCGTCGTTGCCGAGTTCGATTTCTAGTTTGCGCGTGATCTTACATATTCCCCGTATTGCCTCTGTGGCCCCAGGTAGGCGCTGCTAAAATGGAAAACAAAAAAGCGCAGGGGATGATGTCTCAGGATCGCCGTAATGATTACGACGTAACGAACACCGTGCAGGTCAGCAATCCTGTTGCGGTTCGCAATGCCGTGCACGAGTTGTTCTCCGACACCTTTCCCGGCATGTCCTTCGATAAGCTCTGGCTCGCCTTTTACGATTTTGAGCGCCTGTTCACGGGTCGTTTCCCCGGCTACAACGGTTGTGATACGACCTATCACGACATGCAACACACGCTCGATATGACACTGGCCCTCGCGCGCATGGTGAAAGGCTATGAGCGCAGCGTCGAGCCACCCGATCGTCTCGGTGCCGCACGTGCGCAGATGGCGATCATTACGTCACTGTTTCACGACTCGGGTTACATACGTCACGAGACCCGCGACAAGGACTTCCGCAACGGGGCAGAGTTCACCCTGTACCACGTATCGCGAAGTGCGGACTTCCTGCGACGTTATCTCCCGGACCTGGGGCTCGCGAAGGACGTCGGTGTGGCGAGCATGATCGTGCATTTCACCGGCTACGAGCTTGATCTCGACAACATCGAGCTCGATGACCCCCGCGACATTATCTGCGGCCACCTGATCGGCACCGCCGACATGATCGCCCAGATGGCGGACCGCTGTTACCTGGAGAAATGTCGGGACCGTCTTTACAACGAGTTCGTCGTCGGCGGCGTCGCCATCGAAAATGCGACGCCAGGCGAGTACATGGTGCGTTACAGATCGGGCAAGGACCTGCTCGAGAAAACACCGGCGTTCTACCAGCAGGTCATGCGCGAGCGCCTGCAGAACAAGTTCAATCGTGTGTACCGCTACATAGAGGTTCTGTACAACGGGCAGAATCCGTATATCGAGGCCATTCGCGTCAACATCGCGCACCTGGTGCGCATCATCGAAACCGGCGACTGGTCGTTGCTCCGCCGTGAACCGGCGTGCTTCCTGGGCCTCACTGCTGCCGTGCAGGACATCGAGCGGCTCGTCGCCGCGCATCTGGCATCGTTCAAGGGATCATCGCCGATCGAGGCGGACGACCCCCTATTGATGCCGATCTGATTCTTCGCGCCACTGGCGCAACGCATAGAACTCGGTTCGCGTCAGCCGGCGATTCGCCAGGAACCCGGCGAGCCCCGCCGCAACCGCGGCGAAGAAGCCGTCAGCCACGTTCCAGACCTCCTCGAAGAACACGGGCCAGGTCATGCTCGTGACGGCCTGCAATATGTGCAACGTTCCGGTGCCGTATTCGGACGCCGTCGTCGATGCGGCGAGCACAATGTTGCTGACGACAGATCCCACGATCGCCATGACGGCCGCCAGCGCCGGGAAGCGCCAGTCGAGACCTCGCCCTGCATGTCGAATCGCGAGTCCCAGCATGCCACCGAGAACAACCGTCATCCACGGAAACACTCGATTTGTTATCGAGGACAGGAAGATCCACAGCACACAGAACACGGCGAACGCAATCAGCCCGGCGACGACTGCGTTGCGAAGTGACTGCGCGCGTTCGAGGCGCGCCCCGTCCGCGGCCGTGGCGTCAACCTTGCTGCCGTCTCCATGCTTTCTGCGGAGACGTATCGGCGAGGGTTTCGGGGTTCTTTTCATGTGACTCTGTATAAGCCGGGCTGGCCGCAGTGCTAGACTTCCTGCCAGTGACTATGCCAGCAAACAAGAAGAATATCGTCTTAATCTCGGGCGGCGCATCCGGCATCGGTGCCCGTACAGCGGAGCGCTTTCTCGAGCAGGAATACGGCGTCCACATCTGTGATGTCTCTGACGATTTGGTCGGCGAGTTTCTGACCGCGAACCCCCATGCGACGGGCACGGTTGCCGATATCGGCAACAAGGACGATGCGAACCGGGTCTTTGCCGATGTGGAGCAGTCCTATGGCCACCTCGACATACTCGTGAACAACGCCGGCATTGCCGGACCGTCTGCTCCAGTCGACGCGCATGACGAGGATGGGTGGGACAAGTGTATCCGCGTCAATTTGTCCGGCACGTTCTACATGACCAGGCGCGCCATTCCGCTGCTCAGGAAGAGCTCACGAGGAGCGATCATCAATGTCCTGTCGACAGCCGCCCTGCACGGCTACCCGTTGCGCTCTGCCTACACGGCGAGCAAGTGGGGAATGATGGGGCTGATGAAGACCTGGGCTATGGAACTCGGGCCGGAAGGTATTCGTGTGAATGCAGTTTGCCCGACGAGCGTCGAAGGCCCGCGTATTGATGCCGTTATTGAGCGTGATGCGAAGCAACGCGGATTGCCGGTTGAGCAGGTTCGCGAAGTCTACCTGCGGCAGACATCGATGCGCACGTTTGTTTCCGCCGATGACGTCGCCGACGTCGTGATCTTCCTCGCATCCGATGAGGCGAAGAAGATTTCCGGCCAGTCAATTTCCGTCGACGGCCATACAGAAGGCCTTTCCAACTGGCTCGATTAGTCGAGGCCCGAACAGGAGTACACCCGAATGCGCGCAGCGTGGTTTGAATCTTTTGGGTCCGCACTGGACGTTTTGCAGCTTGGTCAACAAGAGACGCCAACCGCGGGTCCCGGTGAGGTCCTGGTTCGCGTCGCTACGAGTGGCGTCAATCCGTCGGATGTGAAGAAGCGTGCGGGCTCGTTCCCGAACCTGCTCGACGGCGGGTTTGTCATTCCGAACAGCGACGGCGCTGGAGTCATAGAAAGCGTTGGCGACGGTGTCGAACAAAGCCGTATCGGCGAGCGGGTCTGGATCTACCAGGCACAGTATGGCCGACGGTTTGGTACCGCCGCAGACTACGTGGCGATCGATTCGAGCCGTGCGCCGAAGCTTCCGGATAACGCGGGTTTCGACGTTGGCGCCTGTCTCGGCATTCCCGTTATGACCGCACACCGCTGCGTGTTTGCCGATGGTGATGTCGGCGGGCAGACCGTCCTGGTGACCGGCGGCGCGGGCCGCGTTGGCCACTATGCCGTGCAATGGGCGAGCCAGGCTGGCGCGACGGTAATCGCGACTGCGAGCAACGACGAAGACAAGGCCGTTTGCGAGGCCGCAGGTGCCGCCCACGTCGTCAATCATCGCGGCGACGATGTCGTCGGGGCGATCATGGATGCGACTGGCGGAGAAGAAGTCGATCGCGTCGTCGACGTCGAGTTCGGGGGCAATCTTCCGGTAACGGTCGAAGTCCTGCGCGTTGGCGGCACGATCGCTACGTATGCATCAACGGCCGTACCCGAACCCAGGCTGCCGTTCTTCCAGATGATGTACAAGGACGTCACGGTCCGCATGGTCATTGTCTACGCGATGCCGGAAGAGGCGAAGGCACACGCGGTTGCTGACATCGAGAGCGTGTTGTCAGCCGATGCGTTGCAGCACCGCATCGCACACGCCATGCCGCTTGACGAGATTGTCAGAAGCAATGAGCTGGTAGAACAGGGTAGTATTCGTGGAGCGGTCATCCTGACGATCGACTGATCCGATAAGCCAATAAGAAAGGGGGGCGGATGGAGCAGAGCCGCATTGACTGGCCCAGCTTTGTGCTTTGCGCGTTGATTCTGATCGGCGCGAGTATTCCCCTGTTCGCTTACCCGGATGCCTCGGAAGCTGCGCTCGAGAAGTTGTACGGCTTCATTTCCAGCGAGTTCGGGGTTCTCTACCTGCTCGCCAGCGTCGCAGCCATCGCGTTTCTGCTCTGGCTCGGCTTCAGCCGCTACGGTGCGATTCGCCTTGGAGACCCGGACGAGTCGCCCGAGTTTCGCGAGATCAGCTGGATCGGCATGTTGTTTTGCGCCGGCGTGGGCGCCGGCCTTCTCTACTGGTGTGCAACCGAATGGGCCTTCTATTACGACGCACCGCCGTTCGGTGCCGAGCCGCGCAGCGTAGAGGCACAGGAATGGGCGTCAACTTATGGTCTGTTTCACTGGGGCTTTACGGCATGGGCATTCTACTGCCTGCCCGCGATTGCGATTGCCTACCCTTACTACAACAAGAAGCTCGACATCCTGCGCTTCAGCGTCAGCTGCCACTGGTTCCTCAAAGGCAACGACCATGGTCCGCTCGCGAGGACCATCGACTTTCTCTTCATGATCGCGCTGCTCGGCGGCGCCGCGTCGAGCCTCGGTTTCTCGACGCCGATGATCGCGGCCTGTCTCGGTTGGCTGTTCGGTATCGAGGCGAATGACACGCTCGAAATCACCGTGGTGTTCCTGTGCATGGTGCTGTTCGCGCTCAGTGTGTGGCTTGGCCTCAAGAAAGGCATCAAACGTCTCAGCGATATCAATGTGCTGCTGGCGTTTGGCTTGCTGTTGTTTATTCTAGTCGTCGGCCCCACCGCCTTCCTGCTCAAGACCAGCCTGAACAGTGTCGGCTTGATGGCCGACAACTTCCTGCGCATGAACTTCTGGACCGACCCGTTTACCGATTCAGGATTCGTCGAAAGCTGGACCATTTTCTACTGGGCATGGTGGATCGCTTTCGCCCCCTACATCGGCCTGTTCGTTACGCGCATATCCCGCGGCCGGACGATACGGCAGGTGATTTTCGGCATGCTCGTCTGGGGCTCGCTGGGTAGCTGGTTGTTTTACATGATCATGGGCAACTACGCGCTGTCTCTTGAGCTCGCCGGCCAGGTCGACTTCACGGGGATCATGAGCCGTGTGGGAGGTAGCGCCGCGATTGTCGCGATGCTCGAACAATTGCCGCTGACCGGGGTGGTGATCGGCGTATTTTCCGTTATCTCGATCGTGTTCGCGGCGACGACCTACGACTCGGCGTCCTATACGCTGGCATCGAGCGCGACGTTACACCTGAAGGCCGGCGACGATCCTGCAAGGTGGCATCGCGTGTTCTGGGCGTTCGCGCTCGGGCTTATGCCCGTGGCACTGATGTTGTTGCAGGGGAATCTCCGACCAATCCAGGTCATCCTGCTGATCGTCTCATTGCCAATTCTATTCGTCGGCGTCGCGATGTCTGTCGCGCTTGTGAAGTCGCTCCGCGCGGATTACCAGGCGAATTCGAAGCCAACAATGTAGCCCTGAAGCGAGAGATCAAGGAGAAGGTCGCTGTCTTCGAATTTGATCTTCAGGTAGCGATAACCGAACGCCAGCTCAAAATTGTCCGTAAATTCATAGGTCCCCGCTAACAGGGCATTGATCATCACATCTGACGATCCGCTGCCAATATCACCTCGTGCCACCACGCCCCATCTATTTGAAAACTGTTGTTTGTGGCGTATTCCTATGATCGGATCGACGAATGACGCACTGCCGCTGCCTGAGGAGCCAGGCGTCAGCGCGACATCCATTGTCACGTCCACGCCGCGCGCACCGAAAATCAATTGGGTATTCTGCCAGCTTGCCGGCTTGTAGCCCGCGGACAACTCCAGCATGGTGCCACTGAGATCGAAACGGGTCTCCACAGAACCCACCTGGTAGGTATCGGCAAAGCTGATGAAAACCAGGTCGCTGTAGACGGCCCAACGGTTCTTCATTGCGGCGAAAGCCAGAAAAGCAACGCCGTCGAAATTCTCCAGGGAGAAGAAGTTGAGGTCCGGATTGATCGGCGGCGGGTCAGTATCATCAGCGAGCGTATCACCGTGTATCCCCGCCAGCCAGACGTAGGGCGTGAGCTTGAATTGCCACTCCTCGTTCGTGACCGGCTCTTCGGCGTAGGTCATGCCGGTCGGTAAGGCGAGCGCCGCCAGCAGTATCAGAAGGGGTTTCATGTGTGCAGTCTCGGATGCTGCAAACCGCAAATCAAGTGCTTAGAGGAACCGCTGTCAATCAGGGCTCTACGCTGTGACCGCCACATTATGTCGAACAGTTCTCATTCTCAGGATAAAGCCCGCGTAATTCAGCGGAAATGCGACCTGTTGCCCGGCGGAATTCCCCAGGTTTGCCACTATATGGTCGCGATAACCCATTAATTGTGCGAGAAAGACTATGTGGATTCCGACACCAATATACGAACGCATTCCCCAGTTCTGGGTGCTGATAGGACTGCTGTTCATGTCCTCAGGCGTCTACCTGGGCTTTGACTACCAGCTCACGTTCGTTTACCTCGGCACGGGCGCATTCTGCTTCGTGTGGGGCCTGCGCATTTTCGTGATGCGCCTGATCTACCGGAAGGCGCCGGAAGACCAGCCGCAGGAGCAGGTGCAAGAGCAGGCCGAAGAGCAACCGCAGGAACGCCAGGCCGATCCAGAGCCGGCCGGATAGTAGCAACGTAGTTTCAAGCTGCGCCAAAGCTGTCAGGTACAATTGGCCTGATGGTTCTGTCTGTGGTTTGCCTATGACAAAGATCGGAAAAGTCAGAGTATCGACGCCAGATGATAGCGCTCCGATCTCATCTCTTCTTCGAGCTTCATATCCGGCGTTGATGCGGTCCGCATACGACCCGATGTTGCTGGAAAAAGTCCTGCCTCGAATAACTGCAGCTCAACCGGGATTGCTGGAGTCAGGCAGCTATTACGTTGCCGAGTCCTCGAAAGGCAAGATCATAGGATGCGGCGGTTGGACGAGGGAGCGGCCCGGAACCAGTGAGATCAAGGCAAACGTTGGTCATATCCGTCATTTCGGTGTGCATCCTGACTGGACAAGGTGCGGTGTGGGCAGAGCACTCTATGCGCGTTGTGAACTCGATGCCAGGGATGCGGGCCTATCACAATTTGAATGCTACTCGTCGCTCAACGGAGAAGCGTTCTACTCCGCTCTCGGCTTTAGGCGTTTGGCTCCGATCGATCTCCTTTTATTCGACGGCGTGCATTTTCCAAGCGTGCACATGGTTGCGAACATCTAAGCACTTTTCGGAACGACTGCTTCTGGCCGCAAGTGGCCGCTGGCCGTTTGATACACTCAACGGCAGATAATAATCCAGAGCGGAACTACCTGTCAGCTATCGAAGAGGAATAGACTTGCAAGACTCGCGTGCCCACTCTCGACTCTGCTCAACGGCTCCAGCATTCATACTGCCGGCTCTGTCAGTCTTACTGCTGGCAACATCAGGCTATGCTGACGAGAAGATGGCTGACATTGCGGTGTTCGTAAACGCTGTGTGGTTTGCAGAAGAATTCAATGAGCAATGTCCAGGTTCTCCGATTGAGGTCCCAGTTTCTGAAACTGAGCTAAGAGAACTTCTCGTGCTCATAGACGGTGGGAACTTTGTTGACGTTGTGGCAGAGGATCCTTCTATTCCGGGAATGAATTTTCGAGACGATATGAAGGATATGGCGAAAGCATCTACGGCCGATGGCTGCGACTCGGAAACTTCCGCAATGCTCAGGGCGAGGGTTGAGGAAGAACTGGTTATCCCGTACGCGCTCGCCGAACTAATGCAGTAGTTTGGCCCCGACGGGCGCCTCTGGCCGATAGCCGACGCTCACCAGGAAGATGAACGAATGACTGCTAGCGGTGAAAGATGTCGGTCGATCGATCTACGGGCGGCCAGTCGCATCAGCTCAACCTCGCATCTCTATAGTGTGACGCAGGTGCGCGGTGCGGACGGCTCAAACCGCTAACATGGCTGGATGTCTGCCGATGCGATCATCCAGATCCTTGTTCTGATCGCGGAAGCCGTTGTGGTCTGCGGCTTGCTGCTGTTCTTTTTCAGCCTCCGAGAGCGGTTTGGCTATGCACCGCTGTACGTCACGCTGGGTGGGTTTCAGCATCTTCAGACACTAATGGCAGCGACCCTGTACATTGAGTTATATCCTGGTTTTAGCGTCAACCCGGGCTCCGCCGTGTTGTTCACCGCGACGCTATTCGCCGTACTGCTTGTCTACATCCGTGAAGACGCGGCGCAGACACGGTCATT
>Ga0209456_10000714_pt1 | contig 17358 bp, 12 predicted proteins | sample COG_11_FD_184755 | JGI IMG/M metagenome (GOLD analysis project Ga0209456, IMG submission 184755) | Pelagic marine sediment microbial communities from the LTER site Helgoland, North Sea, for post-phytoplankton bloom and carbon turnover... | ecosystem: Environmental > Aquatic > Marine > Neritic...
ATTCAAAAAGTAGTTCCTTTGACCTTCCTTAAAAGACGGGGGATTAGCTCAGCTGGCTAGAGCGCTTGCATGGCATGCAAGAGGTCACCGGTTCGACTCCGGTATTCTCCACAAAAACCCTCCTGCGACTAATGCAAGAGGGTTTTTTGTTTTATTATTTAGGGCTTTTTAATATTTAGGTGAACGCAGATAATTAACTACAGAAATTTTAATTGATATGATAGATTTAACAGGTAAAGTTGCTTATATCACAGGCGGTTCTAAAGGGATTGGACTTGGAGTGGCGAAGAAATTACTGGACTCTGGGATTAAAGTTGCTATAAGTGGCAGAATCAAATCAAGCTTGGATGCAGCTGTAAAACAATTAGGATCTGGCCCTAATGTATTTGCTCTTGTGAGTGATGTTACAACACTTGATAATGAGCATAGTGCTGTAGCACAAATCATACAAAAATGGGGAAAGCTTGATGTCGTTCTGGCCAATGCGGGTGTTGGACATTTTGCACCGGTTGATGAATTATCCGAAAACGATTGGCATCAAATGATTGATACAAACCTTAACGGAGTATTTCATACCTTAAAAGCATCCGTAGATGCTCTAAAAAACTCAAAAGGATATTATATAACTCTTGCAAGTTTAGCCGGGACCAATTTTTTCCCTACAGCGGCTGGATACAATGCTACAAAGTTTGGTGTTGTTGGTTTTACCCAGGCGGCAATGTTGGATCTCCGTAAATATGATATTAAAGTATCTACCATAATGCCGGGTTCAGTAGCCACACATTTCAACAATAACGAACCTACCCAAAAAGATGCCTGGAAAATACAACCGGAGGATATAGGTGAACTGGTGATTGACCTACTAAAAATGCATCCGAGAACGCTACCGAGTAAAATAGAAGTGAGACCCAGCAGACCAGACAAAAAATAGGGATTAGTCTTCTTTATCAATAAACGGGACTGCTGGATTTGCAATTTCCTGAATTAGCTTAACTAACTGTTCCTGAAATAGGTCAAGGGTATCTTTAGTTATGTTAAAATCCTTATTTGAGGAATTCCTGCTATTTTTTGTTGAAAAATAGAATGGTCCGGAACGTAAATTCTTGAAGGAGATAATACCGGCGTTCATTATTTCAATGGGATTAATCACTTGATACATGAACGAATAACACAGCAACTGAAATGCTTTGCTGCGATCATAATTTTCAATGATTTCATCCCATAGAACTACTTCTACATTAGATTTGAGAACATTCCCGGTCTTATAATCCAGTATCCTAAGCATACCTTCTTTTTCATCAACTCTGTCTAATGTTCCTTTTAATGTAACAGGAGTCTCTATCCCGGGGACATCAATTTTGATTGAAAGGTCTTTTTCCAATGCTATTATTTTTATATTATGATGTTTAATGTCCTGAATCTCTTTTAAAATGTAGCTCTTAATATAAGCCACAATGACATTGAAGGCAATGAGATTTTTACCTCTTGAAATATCCTCTTCTGAATAAAACTTCAAAAGTTCACTTTTAACGACAGCTCTTATTTTTTGTATTTGTTCCTTTAATTTTCCTTCAGTCAGAAAAGAACCTAGAAATGGATCGTACAGAATTTCCATTGCCTTATGCAAAATAGTCCCAAAGGTGTTTGAAGCAATGGTTTCTTCTACTTCAAGCGCTTCTTTCAATTTTAAAATCTTTTGTTTGTAAAAATTAATAGGATTTTTAATATAGTTTGTGAGCGAAGAGGGAGAAAGACCTTTTTTGAGTACGTCGCTTATTTTGTTCATGATATCACTATCCTTTTGAATAGAATCGTGAGAGTTAACTATTGAGTTTATCTGAGGAACTGCAATTTTCGTTACTATATTTTTAATGTGATTTTCATCTGTTAGCAATTGTGAAATAAACCTGCTTTTTTCACCTCCCTCAATGACATCAGGTTCAGTGTTATAGATAAGATAGATGTTTTTAGCTCGTTGTAACAATCTGTAAAAATGATAAGTATAGACAGCATCTTTCTCCTTGTAAGCAGGCAAACCAAATTCTCTCTTTATATCGAAGGGAATAAATGAGTTATTGGTCTTACCGGCCGGGAGGATACCTTCATTTACAGATGTAATTATGACAGTTTCAAAATCGAGGCTTCTACTTTCCAACATCCCCATGATTTGTATACCTTCAAGAGGTTCGCCTCTAAAGTTTACTTTTTCAGTGGATATTAGTTGCTTGAATATACTTTGTACAGCCCTTAGATCCTTTAAAAATGGATATTTTATAGAAAGCAATTTTAACTCATTAAATAAGGTGTAAAAGTTATATAAATACTCTAGCTCTAAATTGTTTTCCAATAATTGAAATTTCACTTTTAGGAGTTCAATAATTGCAATAACCCTTTCGAGAAAATATGAAGGGTCGACATTTTTCTCTGAAAACAGGAGCGTTAATCCTTCAGAAGTTTCAGGAAATATTGATTCTAATTTGGAAGGAGTTATATAAATCCAATTACGCTTATTAATTTCCGCTTTTAGTCGTGTAACTATATTTAGATCATCGTTGGAAAGTATTTTCTGAACATATGGATGAGCTAAAAAAGAAACTAGGTTCTTATAAAACCAACCGCGTGATTCTAATTGAATATAAAGGTCGAAGATCTGGGTAAACATACTCGCCATGAGGGTTTTATCTAAGGGATAACCCATGGTTATATTTACCTTATTTATTTCAACCGGAAGCGAATTTAATATGGGATTAAGTAACGTTTCATCTCCCAGCACAAGAGCTGTATTTCCAATTTGTTTTGGATCCTTTTTATTTATAATTGAAATCAAATTCGCAACGTATTTTGCCTGGGATATTTTTTTAGGCACTCCGGTAATTTGGATATTTTTTGTTGTGCAATAAGACTTACTTAACCCTTTTAATGGATGGTCCTCAAAATAGCTCCATTCCTTTTGGTATTGCCGAATAAAAAACCCTGCGTCATGAATATTATCTTCAAGAAAATAGGTGTCTATATCCCAATAGATATCAGCTTTACCTACTTTTAAAAATTCTTTAATAATAAAAACCTCAGCTTTATTCAATGCATTAAATCCAACAAAAATGTGCTTTTTACCTTTTGATATATCAAGGTAATCAGATAGTTTATGGTATGCTTCCCTATAGACGAGGCCCTGATGGCCAAGGCCATTTTTTAAAAGATTATTATTAAAAGTAGCATGCAGCTCTTCAAGATTATTCCAAAAACTGAGATAATCTTCTATTAATTTGGTTTTATTGGGTTTCAGATGCCATTGATTCATTTCCTGGATAACCGATAAGTATGAAAAAAGCTTATCAGGAGGTACCAGGTACCTGTCGATTTCGTTGAAATCCTGCAAAAGAATTTGACCCCATTTAGAAAAGGAATAAAAACCTTCCTTTTCGTCTCTGCCAACATCTAAATAAGCTTTATACAGTTCAAATAATTGCTGTGTGTTGGTGGCATATGAAAGACCAGAAATCATTTCAATAAATGATTCAATACTATAAATTTCAGGAGCAAAAATTATTTTTTCGGTTACTCTGGAGATACTGTTTTTAAGAAAGGTTCCCGCGCGTTTACCGGGAAGTATAAAAATAAGATTATCAAAAGAATCATTCTTTTCCCATAATTCTTTCACAATCTGATTTAAAAAGCTTTGCATTTTTAAAAATAAAAAAAGCCCCGCAGTTGCGGAGCTTTTTTCTAAATAATTAGGGTTTTGAAATTTATTGCTTTATCAAGTTAATTTCAACTCGACGATTCGTTTTCCTTCCGGAAGCGGTACCGTTGTCTGCTAAAGGTCTGGTTTCACCGTATCCTGTAGCTTCTAATCTGTTGGAAGCAATACCATTTTCAATTAGATAATTCATAACGGAATAGGCTCTTTCTTCAGATAGCTTTTGGTTTAAAGCATCGCTACCAACACTATCAGTATGACCATCAATAGAAAATCTAGCGTAAGAATACTCTTCAAGGATAGCAACGATATTTTGCAATACTTCAGCAGAACGCTCTTTTATAGTAGCTTTTCCAGTGTCAAATAAGATAGTTTTGGCATAGTCATTAAGTGACTTACGTACAGCTTCAGTAAGTTCTGGACAACCTTTATTTGCAACTACACCTGGTAGGTCTGGGCAAAGATCATCTTTGTCAAATACACCATCATTGTCTCTGTCTGGCCATGGGCATCCATTATTCTCAGCAGGACCTGCTTCGTTAGGACATTGGTCATCTTTGTCAGCAATACCATCACCGTCAGCATCAGGACAACCTGCTAAAGCAGCTAGACCAGCTTCATTTGGACAGGCATCATCTTTATCGGCAATACCATCACCGTCAGCATCAGGACAACCATTCATTTCTTTAGAACCAGCTTCGTTTGGACAAGCATCTTTGCTATCTTCAATACCATCACCGTCAGAATCAGGACAGCCATTAAATGCCTCTAAACCAGGTACTTCTGGGCAAGCATCATCTTTGTCATAAATTCCATCCTTATCTGTATCAGATCCACCAAACCTTATGGAAAGACCCAACATGTGTTGGAAGTGAGGGAGCAAATAATCCTCAAAAGAGTGCTTATATTGTGTTTGAAGGGTTAAACCAATATTATCGTTAAACCAAACATTTGCACCAATTCCTCCATTAAGAGTACCGGCTCCAATATCAGCAACCCAGGTATAACCACCCCCAATTTCAACGAAGGGATCAATGGTTGTATTTTTTATAAAATTATACTTTATTGTTCCATCAATACCATAATAGGACAAGTCGTCAACAGAGGTGTCACCGATCTTTTTTATACGGTTTAAGGAACCTCTAAATCCAACGGAGATACCATCACCAATAAAACGGGTAAGTCCAACATAAGAGATAGAAGGCAAAATGTTCCAGTGGTCATTTGCATTGAAGTACTCATTTCCGAATGAACTTACTTTACCGGTTGGATAAAAGTCAACCGCGTTTACTCCAAAACCAATTTGCCAAGGATTATCTTCATTTTGCGCTTGTATGCTGTTAAACCCCATTACTAGTAGGCCAACAACCAATAATCTGATAAGCTGTTTCATGTTCAAAATTTTAAGTTTAAGTGTTTATTTAGCTGCAAATGTAAGTTGTTAAAAATTATTAACAAAATCAATTTCCTATTTTTTTTAAGGCTTTTTTTAAGTTAAAACCGGTATTCAGATAATTTTTAACGCTCTTCCCACTTTTGTAAAAGCATTGATGGCTTTATCCAAATGCTCAATTTCATGAGCGGCAGACAATTGCACCCGTATTCTCGCTTTATCCTTGGGAACCACAGGATAAAAGAAACCAATTACATAAATTCCATTTTCGAGCAACATATTTGCCATATTCTGTGATAATTTGGCATCATAAAGCATTACTGGTACTATTGCTGAATCCCCATCAATAATATCAAACCCGGCTTTTTGCATACCTTTTTTAAAATATTTTGTGTTTTTTTCCAGCTTATCTCTTAAAGAGGTATCCTTTTCAAGCATTTCAAATACTTTAATGGAAGCACCAACGATTGCCGGGGCAAGTGAATTAGAAAATAAATATGGTCTAGATCGCTGTCTTAACATATCAATAATCTCTTTTTTACCTGTTGTATAACCACCCATTGCACCACCTAATGCTTTGCCCAGCGTTCCTGTAATAATATCTATCCTGCTCATTACACCTTTTTCCTCCAAAGTACCTCTGCCAGTTTTACCTATAAACCCGGTTGCATGGCATTCATCTATCATTACCATGGCATCATATTCTTCTGCCAAATCGCATATTTCATCTAAAGGAGCCAATAATCCATCCATGGAAAATACGCCGTCAGTAACGATCATTTTAAATCGGGCATTATCCTTATTAGCCTGAATTAATTTGGTCTCCAGATCAGCCATATCGCTATTGCCGTATCTATATCGCTTTGCCTTACATAATCTAACACCATCAATAATAGAGGCATGATTTAGAGCATCTGATATGATTGCATCTTCTTCTGATAATAGCGGTTCAAATACACCACCATTTGCATCAAAAGCTGCGGCATATAATATAGTGTCCTCCGTACCATAAAATTTTGCAATTTTATGCTCCAATTCTTTATGGATATCCTGGGTACCACAAATAAATCGTACTGAAGACATTCCAAATCCATGAGTATCAAGGGTCTCTTTGGCAGCTTTTATAACTTCGGGATGAGCAGATAAACCTAAATAATTGTTTGCGCAAAAATTTATTACTTCCTGTCCGCTGGAAACTTTGATTACTGCTCCCTGAGCAGAAGTAATTATACGCTCTTCTTTATAAAGTCCTGCTTCTTTTATGTCCCTTAATTCTTCCCTTAAATATTCTTTAATTTTTCCGTACATAACTAGTTAATGAATTCTGGAGTAATTTTTTTATCAATATAGACTATTATCTTATTTTCAACTAAATATCCCATGGTTTTCAGTGCGTGTGCATAGGTGCGCATTTGTTCGTAATATTTTTGAGCTTTTTTCCCGGTTTTATAATCAATTAAGGTAACCCTGTTATTATTAAAAACCATCCTATCTGGTCGTAAAATTAGGCCATTTTCCGTAATAATTTCACTTTCATTTTTAACGCTATTTTCGGGGGTGAAGAATGATTTGAGTTTAGGGTGCCAAATTATTTGTTTCACAGTTTCTTTTATTTGAATTTCTTCTTCAACTTTAAGATCTCCTTTTCTGATCATGTATGCAATTGCGGGCTCAAGATCTTTCGCGGTTTTAATATGTCCCATAGTATAGTGGATTATATTACCTTTTTTTATAGCCTCTTCTCTCTTGCTATCCCAAAGACTACCAGATTGGGTAATGATATTGAATTGGGCACTATTCTTTTGAGTACATATATATGGTATATGCGGTTGCTCTGTTGGGAGCGTTTGTTCTTTATCATTGGATTCATTGGATCCAAAGGAATATCTGGATTTGTTTTCATCCCAAATGCCTTGACTTTTTAAAAAGTGGATAAATAATCCGGAGTAGTTATCTAATTTAAATTCTTTCTTTGTATTAAGAAGCATTTCTGTTAATATAATCAGTCTATCAACCGCTCGCGTAAGTGCTACATATAGTATATTAAATGCATCCAATTCGAGTTTATGCTGTTCTTCCTCATAGATTGTTTTGGCTGCTTCCCCATAATGTACTACTTCTGATTTCTTATTTATTAGTACTTCTTTAAATTCTCCATAACCCTCAACAGGTAACCATAACTTAGGCTCTATTTCGTCATAAATTTTAGTGTTTGCAAAAGGGTAAATAACAATTGGAAATTCTAATCCCTTTGCTTTGTGTATCGTCATTATCTGTACTGCATTTAAATTTTCTGGTGCTACAATGCTAAGTCTCTCCTTTTTCTTTTCCCAATAATCTAAAAATGAAGTGATACTGGTTTCGTTCCTTTGTTCTGAATCAATAACCTCATCCATAAAGTAGGTAATGTAGGCATCTGATTGTTCAACCAGTTTAAACTGCTTTATTGCATATTCCAGACCATCTTGTAAAGAGATATATTTTATTTGCTCAATATTAAAGTTGAAATCTTCCTTTAAGGCGGAAGGCAAATTGTTTAAATATTTTTGGATAAACACATGTTTGTTTTCTCTGTTTTTGCTAAGAAAATATAATATCTCATAGCAAATTTCTGTATCCTCCGGCGCATTAATATGCCTTAATAAATTGACTAGAAAGTTAACTTTTGGGTTATTCTTCAGTAATAGAGTCTCGGAAGAAATTATTGGAATATTTTGTTCTACAAGAAAATCGGCTAAAATAATACCCTGTTTTCGCTTTCTGGTAAGAATGCAGATGTCAGCATAATTATATTTATCTACTCGTACATCCATTATTGCTCTTAATACCTCGTTACAATACTCTAAATCTTTATTCTCCTTCGGCAATTTTATAAAGTTCAACTCTACAGATCCACCGACTTTATTATGGAATTTTTGTTTATTACCATCCAGAAAAAGTGAATTATACCGTTGACTATTAAGGAAAGGGCAGGTGACAGAAAAAAAGGTGTTGTTGAATTTTATGATTTCCTCTCTGCTTCTGTAATTTGTTTCTAGTGATCTAATATGTGGCTCTACCGCAAAAGGATTTGTTTCTTTATTAATCAGATTCAAAAATTGTTCGGCTCGCCCACCACGCCACCTGTAGATAGCTTGTTTTACATCCCCTACCAACAACAAGCTTCCCATATTACCTTGCTCATCTTCACTATCGAGGGCATTGCTTATTAATGGAACTAGGTTCTTCCATTGCATTTGTGAAGTATCCTGAAATTCATCGATAAAGTAATGACGATATTTTTCGCCCAATCGTTCATAAATGTAAGGAGCAGGCTGGTTACGGATTTCATCTGAAATAATGGTATTGAATGAGGATATTGGAATCTGATCTCGTTCTGACTCAATTGTTTTTATTTCTTGTTGGATTGCATTTAAAACCGTTAATGGCACTATATTTAAATAGGAATTCCTTAAAAAAGATCTATGATATATCCTTTTTTTAATTTCTAAAAAATATTTTTGAAGGGCTAATACCAATTCTTGATTAGGAGTCTGAATTCCTGATTTAAAAATTTTACCTTCCAGTATATTATTTTCTAATTGGTTATTGTACAGTTTAGCAGGATTAAATTCTAAATCACAAATTTTAGTAAAATGGTTGGGAAGCGTTTGCCGGGGAAATACTTCCAAACCAATACCGGATTGGGATATTGTCTCTAAAGCATGCTTGGCAAGGTCTTTAACTTCATCTTCAATAAGAATGATTTTTTTATGAATTAATTTTGAGAGGGTTAAAAAATCCTGAGGACTTTTGTTTTTTAGAAGTTCAAGATGATAAGACTGATTTTCCTCAAATAACAATTTACCCATTTTTGTAAGGTCATAAGCTATATCCCAACTTTTATCTTCTTGAATTTTTTCCAAAGCAAAGTCAATCAAAACTTTTGTTAGCACCTTATCCGTTCCGGCTTTATTTATTAAGCGGTCAATTCCTTCGCCTAATAAAAGGTCCGTATCTAATACAACTTCAAAATTCTGCGGAATTTTAAGGTCTTTAGCGAAGGTTCTAATAAGTCGGTGTGTGAATTTATCGATCGTTGAAATATCAAAAAAAGCATAATTATGAAGGATTTGCTTTAATGTGATGTTAGCCCTTTTTTGCAATTGATCATGTCCTATATTTAGATCCTTAGCTAATAATCGAAATAAGGTGGAAGTCTTTTTAGGATTTTTTGGATGACAAAATTCGAATAGACTATCGAGAATTCGGCTTTTCATCTCATTAGCAGCCTTATTGGTAAAAGTGATGGCTAGGATTTGATTAAAAATATTTGAATTTTCTGTAGAAAGTGCAATTTTTAGATATTCTTGTACCAGCTTAAAGGTTTTCCCTGATCCGGCCGAAGCATTGTAGATATTAAATGAGCTGCTCTGCACTAACTTTTTGTTGCAAATTACATAATCTTAAATAGTTCTTAACAAATAATTAGGCCAATTTATATGTTAAATAGAGTAACTTTGAGTGACTCTAATTATTAACTTAAAACGTTTAGAAATGGCATTTGAATTACCAAAACTACCTTATGCATATGATGCATTAGAACCTTATATTGACGCAAGAACCATGGAGATCCACCATACAAAGCATCATAATGGCTACACTACAAAACTTAACGCAGCCATTGAGAAAACAGATCTTGCAAATAAATCTATTACTGATATATTGAAAAATTTGGACATGTCTAATGCTGCAGTCCGTAATAATGGAGGAGGCTATTACAATCATTCCTTATTTTGGGAAATAATGTCCCCGGATGGTGGAGGTGAACCAACAGGAGACCTGGCTGCTGCCATCAATGCAGTCTATGGTTCTTTTGATGGCTTTAAGGATGTTTTTAGCAAAGCTGCGGCGACAAGATTTGGGTCTGGCTGGGCTTGGCTTTGTGTACATAAAGGAGGCAAAGTAGAAGTTTGTTCAACACCAAATCAAGATAATTCGTTAATGCCTGGAACCGGATGTGGAGGCCAGCCAATTTTAGGGCTGGATGTTTGGGAACATGCTTATTATTTAAATTATCAAAACAGAAGGCCAGATTATGTTAACGCCTTTTTTAATATTATCAACTGGGATAAAGTTTCTGAGTTATACAGTTCAAATAAGTAAATGACAGTTAAACTTTAATCCAATATTTATTGGAAAAAAAACCTCCCTAATTAATTAGGGAGGTTTTTTTACATAGAAAAGGGTGGAGAAGACTCCACCCTTTTCGTCCCAAATCTTACCATAAACTTAACCTACTTATGCTATGGCATTACTAAATTACTGGTATTGTGAGAAATAACAAAGAAATTTTGGTAAATTTTAGGCTTTCAAGTATCGCTATAAGCTGAATTAGGAAGAAAAATATTGACTATAAAAGTTATAATTTACTGATAATCAGAAATAAAAAAGGCAGGTTTGCACCTGCCTTTTTCCCCAAATCTTACCATGAACTTAACCTACTTATGCTATGGTTCTTCAAATGTAAGTGAATGAGTGGCTGCGAAAAAAGGTTTTGGATAAACGCCTATTTAATGGGTTGAAATGCGTTAACCGGCATTTTATTAGAAGAGTAGGAAAAAAGAATTATATGTAAAAGGTAATATTAGGAGCGAGCATCTAAAATAAAAAGGCAGGTTTGCACCTGCCTTTTTCCCCAAATCTTACCATGAACTTAACCTACTTATGCTATGGTTCTTCAAATGTATGCTAATACATTAGAGGCCATTAAAATTTTGGTTAAACTTCTTTTTAATTGGTTGAAATACCTTAGACTAGCTATTGTACTATTATAGGTAAAGAAAAGTCGTATTAATTGTGAGGTAAATAAAACTAAGATTTGAGGTTAAATAAAAAAGGTGGAGAAGTCTCCACCTTTTTTGCCCCAAATCTTACCATGAACTTAACCTACTTATGCTATGGCAAGTCTAAAGTAATCGCCTTTAATTCGTTGTGACTAAAAAGCCGATAAATAGCACAAATTATCGATGAAATGCACAAAATTATGTAATTCATCGATAAAAATGTTAATATGCTCTTTCATTTTTACCCTCATAAAAGTTTATAAAGGCCCTATTTACAACCTTGTTTCCACCGGGGGTAGGGTAATTTCCTGTAAAATACCAGTCCCCAAGATTTTTAGGGCATGCCTGATGTAAACTTTCGATTGTTTGATAAATTATTTGCACTTCAGCTTTAATGTCTGCCGGACTTAGAAGTTCGCCAATTTTTTTAGATATCTGATCTGCACTAAAAGGTTGATAAAAATCTTTTACATAATTAATAATATCCTTATCGGCAGTTTGAATTTGTTGAATACATTTGTGATATATTTCATCTACTTGGCTCAATGAATTATGCTCCTTATGCAGCTCAAGAGTAGCCTTAAAAGCAATAAAATTTTCTAGTTTTGCCATATCAATACCATAACAATCAGGGTAGCGAATTTGCGGTGCTGAAGAAACAACAATTATTTTCTTTGGTGATAACCTGTCTAAAATTCGTAAAATACTTTTCTTTAAGGTAGTACCCCTAACAATACTATCATCAATAATAACAAGATTGTCATTTTTGTTTACGGAGCCATAAGAAATATCATATACGTGTGCAACCAGATCGTCCCTGCTGCTATCCTGGGTAATAAAGGTCCTTAGTTTGGCATCCTTTATGGCTACTTTTTCAATCCTGGGACGAACATCTAAAATTTTATTTAAATCCTCTCTGGTAATATTAGACCCTAATTTTAGTATCTGTTCTTCTTTTTTCTTATTCAGGTAATTCTGCGCTTCTTTGATCATTCCTAAATAGGAGGTCTCTGCGGTATTAGGGATATATGAAAAAACGGTATTTTTTATATCCTCGTTTATAGCAGACAATATTTGTGGAAAAATCAACTTGCCCAATTCTTTACGCTCCTGATATATCTCTTTATCACTACCCCTTGAAAAATATATTCTTTCAAAAGAACATGCTTTTCTTTCCTTTGGCTCTAATATTTCAGTGGCGTTTACGGCTCCGTTTTTCTTGATGATTAGTGCATTACCAGGGTCGAGTTCTTTGACATCCTTATATACTACATCAAAAACCGTTTGTATTGCTGCTCTTTCCGAGGCTACTACTACTACCTCATCGTTTTTATAGTAATAGGCAGGTCTAATTCCTGAGGGATCTCTTAGTACAAAGGCATCTCCATGCCCAAACATCCCTGCCATAGTATATCCGCCATCCCAATTCTTTGCAGCTTTTTTAAGAATTTTGGAAACTTTTAATCTTTCGGCAATCAAAGGAGAGGCCTCCATCTTATTGTAGCCTTCCTTCTTTATTTGTCTGTATAGTTTTGCCACAGCATCATCAAGAAAATGGCCTATTTTTTCCATTACCGTAACTGTATCTGCCATTTCTTTGGGGTGCTGCCCCAGTTGAATCAAATTATCAAAGAGCTCATCAACATTGGTCATATTAAAATTACCAGCTACAATTAGATTTCTGTGCATCCAGTTATTTTGTCTAAGGAAAGGATGTACACTTTCAATACTATTCTTTCCAAATGTGCCATATCTGACGTGCCCAAGGAGTACCTCACCTATATATGGGATATTCCTTTTTTGCAACACTGTATTGTCTATATATTCAGGATTTTCTTTTAGTGCGCTATTAATACGGTCATTAATCTGCGCAAAAATATCTTGTATTGGTTGTGATTCCACAGAACGTACTCTGCTCATGTAACGCTCCCCAGCAGCCATGTCTAATTTAATACTGGCAAAACCCGCGCCGTCCTGACCACGGTTATGCTGTTTTTCCATCATTAAATACATCTTATTTACACCATAAAAAATACTGCCGTACTTTTCCTTATAATAATCCAAGGGCTTTAGTAGCCGTATTAAGGATATTCCACATTCGTGTTTAATGGCATCACTCATTATTCAAATGAATTAAAAAAGCCCCGTTAGTCCGAGGCGTGTTTTATTATTGTAATTGAATATCAAATTGTGTCAATTCCCTGAATTGATGTAACCTTCTCTCCACCTCCTCTTTCTTTAAATTGGCCATTCGTTCCGTTCCAAAACGTTCAACACAAAAAGAAGCCAGATTAGATCCATGGATAACAGCATTCTTTAAATTGTTGAATGATACGTTTTCTGTCTCTGACAGATAACCTACAAAACCTCCTGCAAAAGTATCACCCGCGCCGGTAGGATCAAAAACTTCTTTCAAAGGAAGGGCTGGTGCAAAGAATATATTGTCATTAAAGAAAAGTAAAGCACCATTCTCACCTTTCTTTATGACTACATATTTTGGTCCCATGGCATGAATTTGAGTTGCAGCTTTTACTAAAGAATATTCATTAGTTAGTTGTCTTGCTTCTTCATCGTTTATGGTAATTATATCTGTATGTTTTATGACTTCATATAATTCTTTCGAAGTATGATTCATCCAATAATTCATAGTATCAAGAACAATTAACTTTGGTCTTTGTTCCATTTGATTAATAACGCTCATTTGAATGCTGGGATGTAAATTACCCAACATAATCACATCCGCATTTTTATAATTGTCAGGCACAACTGGATTAAAATCTGCCAGAACATTTAGTTCTGTACTAAGGGTATCCCTGGTGTTGAGATCGTTACGATATTTACCACTCCAAAAAAAGGTCTTACCCCCTTTTACAATTTCTATAGCCGAAATATCAATATTTTTATCTGCCAGAAATCGCAGATATTCATCGGGCAAATCATCGCCCACTACAGAGACAATGGCTGCGTCTACATCAAATTGCGAAGCCGCCAGGCCAATAAATGTGGCAGCTCCTCCCAGAATTTTGTCGGTTTTCCCAAATGGGGTTTCGATAGCATCAAAGGCAACCGTACCAACAATTAAAAGTTTTCCCATGGATAATTTTTAAAATACGCTGCAAATATACGCTTTTGAAAGTCCAAATAATCGTAATTAAAATCTAAAAAATTTCATATTTATTTTCGGCCAAAATCTGCCGGAATTTCTCCCCATGCCTTTGTTTCCCATTTGACTATCGGGGTGTTATATGAATTGTTTTTTAACCATTCAATCGCCCTTCGAATAAGATTGAATAAGGCTTTGTTTTTTTTGCTCTCCAAAAGCTTGGTATTACAGCTTTTTTTCCTAACCCAGCTTATAGCAGTCCTTGAATCTGTATAAATAACACGATCGCTATTTTTCTGCTTTAAAAAGGCCAGTCCGTGAACTATCGCAAGAAACTCACCTATATTATTAGTGCCTTCTTTGAAGGGTCCTTGTTTAAACAATCTTTTCCCAGTTTTAGTATCCACCCCTTGGTATTCCATTATTCCGGGATTTCCACTAGATGCTGCATCCACAGAAATAGAATGGTAATTTGGCTCGCCTATTTTAAGAAGATCCTGTGGAGAAAGCTGAGGACTGTTTTTCTTTTTACCTTTATATGCATCGTAATTGCTGTTATAGGCTATTTTAGCTATTTCAAAATCGGGAAATGACATATATTGGGCTCCTTTAGCACCGGATATTGCGGCTTTGCAATCATCCCAGCTTTCATAAATACCCGGTCTTTTGCCTTTCCAGACCACATAATATTTATTCTTTTTTGCCATTATTCTTGAAATAACAGTTCTTCAATTACCCTTGGAAAATGCTCATATTCCAGTTCATGCACTTTTTGAGCTATAATTTCTGGGGTATCCCTGGGGTCTACATGAGTTTTTACCTGCATGATAATAGCTCCTTCGTCATAATGCTCATTAACATAATGAATTGTAATTCCTGTTTCTGGTTCTAAATTCTCCTTTACAGCCTCGTGTACCTTCATTCCATACATTCCTTTTCCTCCATACTTAGGCAGTAATGCAGGATGAATATTTATAATTCTATCCGGAAAATAATCAATTAACCTTTTTGGGATTCGCCATAGGAAACCAGCGAGGACAATTAAGTCGAGATTGAGATTATTTAAAAAATCTGTAATTAAGTCAGATTCCATAAAGGCGTGCCGGTTAAAATATAAAGCACTAATCTTAAGTCGCGCGCACCTTTCAAATACTTTGGCGTCTTTCCTATTAGTCAGGACAGCAACTATTTCAACTTGTTTATTGTCTGAAAAATATTGGATTATGTTTTCAACATTTGTGCCCGAGCCCGAAGCAAAAAGAACTATTCGTTTCATTTAGACAAAATTATTCTTTTTGAAATTAAGTCCTAAGTTTATTACAGATATGATGAACGGTTGCCCGAAATAAGCGATCTATTGAACAGAAAAAATCAAACATTATATTGATTTTAGGAATTTCGCGGGCAGAAAATTAGTAGCTAAACTAATATTCTTGAGTTTAAATTTCTTAAATTACGATACATTTTTACGTCAAATAGTGTTATTACACCATAAGTTTTTTATTTTTGCCAACGATTTAAATTTTTAAAACCAAAATTATTATGTCAGACATTGCATCAAGAGTAAAAGCTATCATCGTTGATAAATTAGGAGTTGATGAGAACGAAGTTGTAGCCGAAGCTAGCTTTACCAACGACTTAGGGGCAGATTCATTGGATACTGTTGAGTTGATAATGGAATTTGAGAAAGAATTTGATATTCAAATCCCTGACGATCAAGCCGAAAATATCGCAACAGTTGGCCAAGCTATTAGTTATATAGAAGAAGCCAAATAAATTTATGATTTCTTGATAAAGATTTATAATTATCCATGCGGTAATCGTGCTGCATGGATAATTTTTTTTAATTTACGCTTGGGTTAGACATCAATTTAAAATTGGGTTAAATGCAATTAAAAAGAGTTGTGGTTACTGGACTTGGTGCCTTAACACCTATTGGCAATAATATTGAGCAATACTGGAAAGGTTTAAAGGAAGGCAAAAGTGGATCAGCACCAATAACCTATTACGATACAGAAAAATTCAAAACCAAGTTTGCCTGCGAGTTAAAGAACTTTGATTCACAGGACTACTTTGATAGAAAAGAGGCGCGAAAATTAGATAAATTTGCTCAATATGCCTTGATTTCTTCAGATGAAGCTATTATAGATTCAGGATTAGATCTGGAAAAAATAGATAAATTTAGAGTAGGGGTTATCTGGGGTGCTGGAATTGGCGGCCTGGAAACCTTTCAAAATGAGGTTTTAAATTTCGCTGCCGGTGACGGAACACCAAGATTCAATCCTTTTTTTATTCCTAAAATGATCGCAGACATTGCCCCAGGTAATATCTCAATTAAGCATGGTTTTATGGGGCCTAATTATACCACGGTATCTGCTTGTGCCTCTGCAGCCAATGCTATGATTGATGCATTAAATTATATCAGATTGGGATATTGCGATGTTATTGTTTCCGGAGGAAGTGAGGCTGCAGTGACGATTGCTGGGATGGGAGGTTTTAATGCTATGCATGCTTTGTCTACGCGTAACGATAGTCCGGAAACAGCTTCTAGACCCTTTGATGCAACTAGAGATGGTTTTGTACTTGGCGAAGGTGCCGGGGCATTAATTTTGGAGGAATTGGAACATGCAAAAGCGAGAGGAGCCAAAATATATGCTGAATTAGTTGGAGGTGGATTATCGAGTGACGCATATCACATGACCGCACCAAATCCAGAAGGTACCGGTGTTGTAAGGGTAATGGAGAATTGTTTACAGGATGCGAATCTTAGACCAGAAGATGTTGATGCTATTAATACACACGGAACAGCCACACCTTTGGGTGATGTTGCCGAATTAAAGGCAATTAGTCGGGTTTTTGGTGATCATGCTCCAAATATAAATATTAATTCTACAAAATCCATGACAGGACATTTATTAGGTGCTGCCGGGGCAATTGAAGCGATAGCTTCGATTTTAGCAATGAAGCATAGCTTGGTTCCACCAACTATAAATCATTCTGTGGTAGACGAAAATATAGATCCAAAGCTAAATTTAACCCTTAACAAAGCCCAGAAAAGGGAAGTTAATATAGCAATGAGTAACACTTTTGGTTTTGGAGGGCACAATGCGTGTGTCGTATTAAAGAAATATAGCTAAAAAGCAAGATGAATTTTCCTTCAAATATATTTAATTCCCATTCTAAAGAGGATGGGGATTTTTTTTTAGGGATTTCAAATATATTAGGGTTCAAGCCCAAAAAACTAAGTATTTATAAAAAGGCCTTTCTTCACAGGTCTGCGAATATAAAAGATAAAAATGGCCTGCCATTGAATTATGAGAGACTTGAATTTCTTGGC
>Ga0209456_10000716_pt1 | contig 17332 bp, 20 predicted proteins | sample COG_11_FD_184755 | JGI IMG/M metagenome (GOLD analysis project Ga0209456, IMG submission 184755) | Pelagic marine sediment microbial communities from the LTER site Helgoland, North Sea, for post-phytoplankton bloom and carbon turnover... | ecosystem: Environmental > Aquatic > Marine > Neritic...
CTCAACCCTGTGCAGAGCATTCGAATGGCCCTATTGTCATCAGCAGATCCCGAGCTCAGCGTGCTCGGTCCTGTTGGCTTCTATCTCGCCAATCAAATCGGCGGCACAGGGCTTTACGTGTTGGGCGTCGGTTGGCCGATGTTGCTCGGGACCCTCGCCTGGATGAGCGGGCTTTGGAAGTTGCGTCGGGGTGACGTCGTTTAAGAAGTGAAGGCCTAAGAGGAGGCGAAATGTCAAAGGCAATGGACGCATTTTATAGATTCTTGGACGAACCCATCTTTCCGTGGGCAAGGGTCGTGCTCGCGCTCCTCACGATCTTCGTCGGCCTGAGCTTCACTGCGCCGATGTGGCACATCAACATGCAGGCGCCGCAGTACCCGGAAGGGCTGGATCTCTATATCTACTCGTACAAGGTGGATGGCGGCAACGACGGCAACGACGTGCATGAGATCAACACGCTGAACCATTACATCGGGATGGCGCCGCTCGACCGAGCCGCGCTCACAGACCTCGACTGGATTCCGTTCCTCTTCGCCGCGATGATCATCTTCGCATTGCGAACGGCGGTCATCGGGAAGGTCAGCACCATGATCGACTTGCTGGTGATGACGACCTACGCAGGGATCTTTGGGTTTGGTCGCCTGTACTACAAGCTCTATACGTTCGGGCACAACCTAGATCCGAGGGCCGCCATCACAGTCGACCCATTCATGCCGGTCATGTGGGGGCAGAAGCAAATCGCGAACTTCCTAACCGAAGCCAATCCCGGGCTCGGCACGGTGTACGTCGCGATTTTCGCAACTGGGCTCACGCTGCTGGTCCTGGCCCATCTGTTCATCGGGCGGCGGCAGCACGTGGCGGCGCAGTCGGCCACATAGGGCGCAAAACCGGACCGAAATGCGGATTGCTGGAGTCCCGCATCACCGCCTGACACACTAGGGATCCAGCCCGATGGAAACCAACCTCCATACGTACGTCGTTTCGGACATGCACCTCTCGGAGGCGCATGAGCCCGATCCGAACCGACCGCTGTGGATGGCCTACAAGCGTCGGGAGTTCTTCATTGACGACGACTTTGCGGCGTTCCTCGATCACATCCAGGAAAAGGCCACGGGGCCAATCGAGCTGCTGCTGAACGGTGATATTTTCGACTTCGACAACGTCACCGCGGTGCCCGACAAGGCCCGGCACGTCGAATGGCTCGAGCGGGTTCGCGGGCTGGGCAGTGAGGAGTGGAAGAGCCAGTTCAAGATGAACGTGATCATCGAGGACCACCCGCGCTGGTTCGACGCGCTAGGTCAGTTCATCGCGAAGGGGCACCGTGTGGTGTTCGTCGTCGGCAACCACGACGTTGAGCTCTATTGGCCATCCGTGCAGCGGGCGATTTGTGATGCGCTCGGTGCCTCGTTTCCGTCGAGCATCGGCGAAGAGGAGCACGATGACCCCATCGTGTTCTGCAACTGGTTCTATCTTAGCGGCGGTGACACCTACATCAGTCACGGCCACCAGTACGATCCGAATTGTGTTGTGCGTGATCCCATCGATCCCCTGATCGAAGTTCGTGGGCAGCCTCGAGTCCGCATTCCCTTCGGCGATTTGGCCGCCCGGTACATGCTCAATGGAATGGGGTACTTCAATCCCCATCAGTCCGAGAACTACATCATGAACGCGGCCGCTTACTTGCGGTTCTTCTTTCGATACATGTTGAAGACCCAGCCGCTGCTGATTTGGACTTGGTTCTGGGGCGCGTACGCGACCTTGTGGATCTCGCTTCGTACGCACTGGGTGCCTCCGATGCGCGATCCTCTGCTCGTGGACGACAAGGTACGGTCGATCGCCACGCGGTCGCAGGCCACGCCCTCGATGGTCCGCAAGCTCAATGCGCTCCACGTGCCCTCGGCCACCAACAATCCATTTCGGATCGCGCGGGAGCTCTGGCTCGACCGCGCGTTCTTCCTATTGGCCGTGCTCTTTCTCGCATGGCAGGTCGTGCTGCACATCAACATCGCGTGGCCGATCAGCCCGCTATGGGCATTCGTGCCGGCACTGATCTTCATGCTCCCCTATCTCGCCTATGCCTCCTCGGTTCGGCCAACCGTTTTTGAAGCGCCGCTGCTGACGGAGCGGGTGGCCGATCTGATCTTCAAGATCACCGGCGCGCGTCGTGTGGTGTTCGGACATACCCACCAGCCCAAATGCGAGCAGGTGGGCCCGATCACGCTCTACAACGGCGGCTTCTGGTCCAAGGCCTTCGCCGACCCGGAGTGCACCATTCGACTCGGAGAGCAGACCTTCGTTTGGATCCGCCCAGACTCTGAAGGATCCGACCGGATCGCCGAGCTCTGTGAGTGGAAGGCCGGCGAGGAGACCCCGATGCGTTCGCTGTGCACGGAAGCGACCAGCGCCGCTCGACCGCAAACGGCACAGACCCTCCGCGAAAGGGGACGGGGCCTTTTTCCGTCTTGATTCCCTGTCGACACTTGACGGGAACCTCGGTAGACCGAGGAAGCTTCCATGGGTGAGCCCAGCATTCGAGAAGAGCGGGTCGCGTTCGAGGTCGAGTCGGTCGATGTCTTCGGCGTGTTGCGTGTGCCGCTCGGCGCGCGCGCGTCCGGAGCGTTGCTGTTCGCTGGCCCGATGACCAGCGTGAAGGAGCAGGCGACCGGCAACTACGCCGTGGCGATGGCTGCCCGAGGCTTCGTGACGCTCGCGTTCGACCATCGGCACTTCGGAGAGAGCCAGGGCGTGCCACGTCAGTTTGAGCATCCGGGGCGCAAGGTCGAAGACTTCCGCGCAGGGTTCGGTTTTCTCGCGAGCCGCCCGGAGGTCGACCCCGACCGGATCGGCGCAGTCGGGGTTTGCGCTGGCGCTGGTTATCTTGCTCTCGCAGTAGCCGGAGACGATCGCATCAAAGCTTGGGGCACGGTCGCAGGGTTCTTTCACGATGCTGGTCAGCAGCGGGCGTGGATGGGTGACGACTACGAGCCGACGCTCGATCGCGCTATCGCAGCCCGCGAGCATTTTGAAGACACCGGTGAAGCCCAGGTCATCCCTGCCGTGGGAGACGGCGAGGTCGCCATGCCGTTGGCCGAAGCGTTCGAATACTACGGGACCTCGCGCGGCGCCGTGCCCAACTACGTGAACGAGTTCGCCCTCATGTCCCGCGAACAGACTCTGCCCTGGGATGCCCAAAGCGCGGCCTACGACATCACGGTGCCGACCGTCATGGTCCATTCGGAGAAGGCGCTCGCACCGCCGCTCGCAAGGAAGTTCTTCGCCTCGCTCGGCGGGCTCAAGGAGCAGGTCTGGATGGAATCGGAAGGACAGATCGATTTCTACGATGACCCCGGGCGGATCAGCAGCGCGGCGGATGAATTGACTCGTCATTTCAGGGCTTACCTGTAACTGTGAGCTCGGGGTGGAAGCCGGGCCTAGCGGGGCTCGACGGTGACGGTCGGCATCTGGGCTGACCCGGCTTCCTGAGACGTGGCTCCTCGAGAGCAGCGGCTCAAAATGCGATCCCGTTCAGCGCGTGTCGGAGTATCACGCGATCGGGGGTGGCAAACGCCTCGTAGAACGCGACGACCGTACCGACGGCGATCTCCCAGATGCTGAGCGCGAAGGACGTGTCCGGCCACTCGATTGAGGTTGCGATTTCGTTCACGGCGGTCGCGAACTGCGGGTCTCTGATTTGCGTATTCATGATTCTCTGCCTTTCTCGGTTCACGCCGCGGCCATCAGATGCTTCGCTGCATCGATGAAGCTCACGGCAACATTCGTCACGGGTTCGGCGCGGAGGATTCGTTGATGCCCGAGGCCCTTGGTGAGGATCAGCTCCGCGTTTGGCCAGGCCTCGGCGATGCTTTGGCCGGAGTCGACGGGAACTTCCTTGTCGTCCCGATCGTGCACGACCAGAAGCGGAATTCGCATCGACCGAGCGATCACGTTGCCCCGCATGCTCTCCATCGATATTCCGACCCGTCGCTCAACGCGTTCCTTCAAGCGCGCGCGCACATCGTCGGAGATCGCGAGCGCGTCGCTGAAGATCTGGAGAAACACCCTCGGGTCGGAAGGGGGCGAAACGAACACGGCGCGCTCGAGCTGCAGCCCATTGGACAGTGCGAGGGTGGTCGCCGCGCCTCCCATGGAGTGTGCGATCACGCCGTATAGGCCGCCGAGCTCATCGGAGACCTGCCGAATGCACGACGCCAACTCGGGAAGCGACATACTGCTGCCCGGCGACTCGCCATGCCCGAAGGCATCAAACGCCACCACACGGTAGCCACGAGCAACTAGGGGCTCGACGAAGCCACCGAGTTGCGTTGCGCGGCCGTTCCAGCCGTGCACGAGAAGGACGGCGGGCCCATCACCCCAGGACCAGGCCTTCATTCCCGCAATCGAGGAGGGCGTCGCCGTTTCGAGCACATCCCGCTCGCCAGGCCGCGGTACGTTGCGGCGGGTCTTGAAAAATAGCCGTTCGGCCACCGCTGCGGTCAGATTTGGAGCCAGATACCCTGCAGCGGAAAAGGAGGCTCTCAGCCAAACCGGTGCAGAGATATGAGAACGAACGTTCGTGCTTTTTAGGGGGATGATCAAACTGTCTGCGGGCTGGGTAGTCATGGCGTCTCTCCTTAGTGCGACCGCGCGAGCAGTCCTTCGAACATCTTGCGGGCGCGCTGGTCTGCTTCTGGGTCGCCCAACAGACGACCGAAGTGATGATATGCGGCCGTGATTGACCCCAGCTCGAAGACGAACTGATCGAGGTCTAAGTCCTTCCGGAACTCGCCTTCTTCGACCGCGATCTCGGCGGCTCGCCTCAGCGTGTCCGCGTAGTCGCGCTGGGTTTCGACCAGGTAGTCCCGTGCGGGACCAGGCTGGTCGTCTAGCTCGGCAGAAACAGCGTGGAAGATGCAGCCTCCCGGCAAGTCTTCCTCCCATTGCTTCATGGTGCTCTCAAATATCGAGCGAAGGCGGGCCTCACCGCGCGGCTTCTGCATTGCGGGGGCGATGACCATCTCGATGAAGCGCTGACGTGCCTCCGCTAGAACCTGAAGCTGGAGTTGTTCCTTAGAGCGGAAGTGGGCGAAGAGACCGCTCTTCGACATGCCGGTCGTGCCCGCGAGCGCGCCGATCGTGAGCTTCTCGAGGCCAACCGTGCTGGCGAGCTCGAGCGCTTGGTCGATGATGGTTCGCCTGGTCTCTTCTCCTTTGCCCATACCTTGATAATAATACGAACGTTCGTATCGTCAAGAAAGAAACTCATAATTCGTCATTCTCAAATCAAATCAGGCACTTCAGTTGCAGGCGCCGACGGACACGGCCCGAACGGTCTGCGGCTGCCAATACCCCCCTGGGTCGGAGAACTCTAGCTCGACGCTTTCCGGGCTGTCGGCGAAATCGTTCCGAATTCGATAGTGATTCGGCCCACCGACCTCGTCGTAGGCGATCTCGAAGATGTTGGGCTCGGTCCACTCGCCCAGGAGCCCGATCCGGAAGCCGGCCGGCTCGCTTTTCGAGAATCTCGGCACCCCGTCCATGCCGACGGGGAGGTCGAAGACGCCGCTGCCGAGGGTCAGCTCGAGCCAAACCTCGGAGGGAGAGTCGAAACGGAGCGAGATGCACTGCACGTCGAACGAGTTCGGCTCGAGCCGATACACCTTGCCCGAGACCTCGCCTGCCATCGGCGGAAGGAGGGGGACTGGCTTGGCCACTGGCGGATCGGTCGCGTCGCGAATTGCCGCGCTCAGCCGAGCGTACGCTTCGGGGTTCGGATCAAGCGCGGCATCGGACTGCAGCGCCGTCACCATTGCTGGTGCAACGAGGTCTACCGCGTCGACCCCGCGCCCGGTAAACACGGCCACGACGTCTTTGTCCGGCCAAACGAAGATCGCCTGACCACCGTTGCCGAACGCTCGGTAGAGACCTTCAACCGCGCCCGCGAGTACCCACCATTGATAGCCGTATCCGGTTCCTTCCGTGTCCACGACAACCAATTTCTGGGTTGCCTCCCGGACCCAAGCCTTCGAGACCACCTGTACGCCGTTCCAATTGCCCTCGTTCAGGAAGAGCTGGCCGATCCTCGCCATGTCACGCGGATGAAGCTGCAGGCCTCCCCAGCCGTGGTTCACACCCTGCGGGTCCTCGGGCCACTTCGCGTCTTCGATGTCCAAGGGGTCGAACAGATTGTCCCGGGCGAAGCCGAGCGTGTTCCTGCCACTCGCATTCGCGAGCATGGCAGACAGCAGGTGCGACCCCGGGCTGCAGTAGGCGAACGCTGTGCCGGGCGCGACCGACATCGGAAGATCGAGTGCGTACTGCACGTAGTTGTCGCTTCCGATCATCTCGTCGAGCTCGGGTTCTCCTTCTGTCCGACCGCAGTCGAGTCCGGACGTCATCGTCAAGAGATGGCGAAGCTCAATATCGCCTTTGCCGTTTGCCGGGTCGGGGCCGAGGTCCGGAAAGGACGCCACCACGTTCTGACCAAGGGTCAGCAGTCCCTGGTCAACGGCAATGCCGACCAGGGTCGAGGTTACACTCTTGGTGACCGATTGGACGTCGTGTGTCCCGTCTCCGAGGTAGGGATAGAAGTACGCGTCCAAAATGAGAACGCCGTTTCGTGCGACCTGCACGCTGTCGACCGGGAGGTCCTGTTGGCTGATTTGCTCGACTACGTCGGCTAGCAAGTCCGAGTCGAAGCCCTGCTCCTCGGGTGGGGCAGTCGGCCAAATTTTACCGGGCGTGGGCGCCGCGGCTTCGGAGCCAGCGCCGTCGCAGGCAAGCATCATGAATGCACAAGCTAGGACAGCAAAACGCAGCATCACGGGGACCATAGGTCCGCGCCGCGAAAAGGTCTACGCGGTGCGCGGTCGCCGGCTTTCCGCAGGCATTTGGCAAAAACCGGCCCCTCGTCTAAACATTTGCACCAAGGGTGCGTCGAACGGGTATCGGAATGGGAATGCGGAGAGCATTGGATGGATTGGATTAGACTGGCGAGCGCGGGATTGGCCGTCATCGCGCTCCTGGGCTCGTGGGCGGTATCTCCGACCTCGGAGGCGCAGGTCAACATCGACCCCGCTGCAGCGAACACGCTGACGATCGAGATCACGGGCATCAAGGAGCCGAAAGGCAGGATGGCGTGCGCTCTCTTCTGGGAGAACAAAGGGTTTCCGCGGAAGCATCGCCGCGCGCTTCGGCGAACCTGGGTCGACGTCAAAGGCGACACCGTCAAGTGCGTGTTCAAGCGTACCGGCCTAGGCGAGTACGCGGCATCGGTGTTCCTGGACAAGAATGGCAACGGCAAGCTCGATACCAACGCGATCGGAAGCGCCAAGGAGCCGTGGGGCGTATCACGGAATGCCGCTCACAAGCGGTTCGGACCGCCTCTCTACAAAGATGCGAAGTTTGACTACCAAGGCGGGCCCGTCACGGTCCAGATCGAGCTGGTGTATTGATGGACCGAAGAATGTGGATCGTGGTTGCTGCGGTGGCCGTGGTGGCTGCAGCGTCCGGTAAGGCGCAGGAGTCGGAGGGTGCGGAACCCGAGACGGTCAACGAGATCGTCGTCGATATTTTGGGCCTCGAGAATGACGACGGCCAGATCGGCTGTCGGATCTTCTCGAAGGAGGACGGCTTCCCCGACAAGAAGGAGAAGGCGGACGAGCAGCTCTACAGCAAGCCCAAGTCGAAGAAGGGCAGCTGTACCTTCTCAGGCTACAAGCCGGGTACGTACGCCATCTCGATCATGCACGATCTCGACAAAAGCGGTGAGCTCAACACCTCATTCGTTGGAAGACCGAAAGAACCCTGGGGCGTGTCAAACGACGTGCCGGCAAGGCGTTTCGGCCCGCCTCTCTACAAGGATTGTACGTTCAAGTACGAGGGCGGAAAGAAGATCATCAAGATCAAGCTGCAGCTCTAGATGAAGATGATCTGAGCGCCTTCGCTCATGTCCATGAAGTCCATGGCCGTGAGCACCTCTTTGACCTGCGGCACCAGGTCGTCCTTGGTGAGCTTGAACATGTCGAGGGCCATTTGGCAGCCGTACAGATCGGCGCCGGCGTCGTCCAGCATCTCGACGAACTCCCTAATGGGCGGGATTTCCAGCCGGTCCATTTCCTTTCTCATCTGCGCCGTTGCGAGTGCTTCGACGCCGGGGAGCCCTGCGATCATGGCCGGGATCGGAGCGGAGGGATTGCCCACGAGGTTCAGATGAAGGTGGTCGATCTTCTTCTCGTTCACGATGTCGAGCCCCCAAAACGTGAAGAACAGGCGAGCGTCGACGCCCGCCATGCGGGCCGCGTTCGCCAGGATCAGCCCGGGGTAGGCCATGTCGAAGCTGCCTTTCGAGCAGATCACACTCAAGCTTCGTTTCTTCTCAGTTCCTGAATCGGTCATTGGTTTCTCCTGAGGGGCGTGGTTACAGGCACGACTTGGGTTTGGGGATCCCGGCGATCTTCGCGACGAGCTTCGCGGGACCATCTGGGAAGAGTTTGTAGATCGCCTTGATCGGGGTTTCCGACCGTTTGCTGATCTTGCGGAGCCCAGGGCTCGAGCTCGACTCCGCTTCGATGGCGCGCGCGGTGTTGATCACTTTCCAGTGCTCGTCGGTGAGCTCTATGCCCATTTGTGTTGCGTACTCCTGCGCGAGCTCTTCCGACCAGTCGTCGCGATTTGCGAGATAGCCTTCGGCATCGGTTTGGACAGTCTCGAGTGACATCATTCGCCTCCTAGTTCCGCTGCGGCGGAGAGTTGTTTGCCTGCCAACGACATCGTTGGGGAAATGGGAATCGGTCGTGCCGGAAGAAGCGCGTGCCAGTACACTAGCCGGAACAGGCGCTTTGCCCAGTGGTTGCGCCGGCACTCCTTGAGCAAGGGCAGCGGGCCGATTCCGGGGATGGGGAATTGTCCCGGCAGGGGCTCTGTCTCGTAGTTGAAGTCAATCAACATCGCCTTGCCGTGGCCGGTTTCGACGAAGCAGTTGGAATGCCCATCGAAGGTCGGCTCGAGCTCCTTGTCGTCGATGGCGCGGAGGATGTTCTCGGTCATCAGGTCGGCTTGGAAATGCGCAACCGACCCGGCTTTCGAGCTCGGAAGATCGGTTGCGTCGCCGATGACGAAGACGCGCTCCGCGTTCTTGGCTGCGAGGGTGTGAGGATCGGTCGCGACGAACGCCAGCTCGTCGGCCAGGTCGCTATCCTCGAGGAAGCCAGCTCCCATATGTGGCGGAATCGTCACGAGCAGGTCGTAGGGGACCTCACGCTCGTCGTAGGAGCGAATCACGTTCTTTTCGGAGTCTACCTCGCCCGTCATGAACTCGGTTTCGACCTGGATGCCCTTGTTCTCGAGCAAATAGCCGAGCGTCTTGGAGGCAAGCGGCTTCGTGAACGCACCGTCGAGGGGAGTTGCATAGACCAGCTCGGTCTTGTCGCGAATGCCGCGCTTCGTGAGGTACCAGTCGGCCAGGAATGCAAACTCGAGCGGCGCGACCGGGCACTTGATCGGCATTTCGACGATGTTCAAGACCAGGCGGCCGCCCTCGAAGTTCGCGAGCGCCTTCTGCAGCGCCTTAGCGCCCTCGAGTGTGTAGAAGTCGAACACGGACTTCCGCCAGCCATCGCCCAGCATGCCGTCGATCATGTCCGGCCGAATCTCGGTACCCGAAGCGATGATCAAGAAGTCGTAGGAGAGTGGCTCTCCTTCAAGGACCTCGACGCGGCGGCGCTCGGTGTCGATCGCTTTGACGGTGCTCTGGTGCCAGGTGATGCCCTTGCCGAGCGTCGAACCACGTTCACGTAGGATCCGCTCTTCGGTTTCATCGCCAAAGGGCAAGAACAGCAGCCCGGGCTGATAGAGGTGCGTGCTCGACGGGTCCACGACAGCGACGTCCCATTCGTTCGATAGGCGTCGCCGAAGTTTGTGCGCGATTGCCGTGCCTGCAGTGCCGGCGCCCAAGATGAGAATAGTTTTCATGTTGCGACCTCGCTGGGGTCTGCCGTATCTGCAAACCGCGTGCCGACTGGCGCCCGCCACGACTACTTAACCCTTTGTAAAAGGGGACTGTCCCCTTTTTGCTGAGATTCTTGAAGGAGAGGGCGTGGGAGGCTGTTTTTGCCGTGACGCGCCGGTTACAGGTTCTCGGCGGCGGCGCGTTCTGCGTAACCCGAAGGCGCAAAATCTTCGGGGGCGCGAGATGTGGTCGCATTTTTTGCGCGCTCGTGCATCGCTGTCAGGAACCGTAGCGTTCCGTCCAGCATGCGGGCCGTGCGCGGTGACGCGAAAATGTCGAACGCGTGCTGGGCGCCTCGGAGCTCTGTGTACATCACCGGGGAGCGCGATGTCCTGCGCAGATCCTCGGCGAAAACCTGTGCGTCCTCAACCGGGGCTAGCGTGTCGCGGTCGCCGTGCACGATCAGAAAGGGCGGCGCGTCGGGATGGATGCGATCCATCGGAGAGGCGCGGTGAAACTTCTCTGGCTCCTTGTTCAAGAAGGCTTTCATGACCATCGGCTCGAGCACCCTAGTCACGAAACGCTTCTGCATGGTCTCGAGACGGTTCGTGAAGTCGTAGACCCCGTAGACCGGCACTGCGGACTGCAACGAGGTATCGGCGTCTTCGAAACCCGGCTGGTACTCGGGATCATTTGCCGTGAGTCCCATCATGGCCGTGAGGTGTCCGCCGGCCGAGCCCCCGGTGACCGCGACAAAGCTCGAGTCGATGCCGTATTCGTCCGCGTGCTCACGAATCCATTTGAGGGCGTACTTCAAGTCGATGAGGTGTTCTGGCCACGTGGCGGCCGGGCTTAGCCGATAGTTGACGTTGAAGCAGACCCAGCCGTTCGCCGCGAGGTGCCCGATGAGCGGCCAGCCTTGTTCGCGCTTGTCGCCGATGATCCACGCTCCGCCGTGAATCTGCATGATGGCGGGGCGATTGCGGCCTGGCTCTTCCGGCATCGCGACGTCCAACCGTAGCCTCTTGCCCGCGATTTCCCGAAACGTGATGTCGCGGATGACTTTGACGCCCTGGCGATGAAATCGAAATGGCATGAGTAGGCGTCCCAGCGGAATTCGCTCCGTGTCGTCTAGCTCCTTCAGGTCGCTCAGCACTTCATCGAATATGCCGCGTGTTTGGTGCCCGCTGTGGAAGAGAGAGAGCAAGCCGAGCCACGAGATGCACGTAATACCCAGGCCGACGAGCCCGGGCCACGCAGACAGGGCTCCGAAATAGACGAACAGAACGGTCGCGATCGACTGCCAAACGATGTGGTGCAGAGCGAGCTCCGCGGTGAGCCACGAACCGAAGAAACTCGGCACGAAGAGCGCGGGGATTCGGCGCACCGGCATGAAGGCGTTCAGTGTGAACACCGCTCCGACCAGACTCACGCAGAGGAACAACCAAGCGACGACGGATTCGCTAATCCACATAGACCCTGGCCTTCTAGCACGTTCCGCGATAAGCCGGTCGCCGATGGACAAGGACGACCTCTCCTACTCCAGGATCACCCGCCTGCCGGACCGCCCGATTCAGCGCCTTCAGCGGCCCCTGACGGCGTTCATGCACATCGAGTCGGCGAGCGGCGTCGTTCTCCTGATCTGCACGGCGATCGCGTTGATCGCGGCGAACTCTCCCTATGCCGAGGCGTACGACGCGCTTTGGCATCACGAGCTTCGCATCGCGGTGGGCCGCTTCGAGCTCGCGTACTCGCTCGCCCATTGGATCAACGACGGGCTGATGGTGGTCTTCTTCTTCGTCATCGGCCTCGAAATCAAGCGTGAGCTGATCATCGGAGAGCTCAGCGATCCCAAGAAGGTCGCATTGCCGGTCGCCGCGGCGCTTGGCGGTGTGATCGCACCGGTTGCGATCTACCTGTCGCTTCAATACGGCGAAGCAGGGGAACACGGTTGGGCCGTTCCAATGGCGACCGACATTGCGTTCGTCGTCGGCTGCATGTCGCTTCTCGGCAAGCGAATTCCAAGCGGCCTCGGCATTCTCATGCTCTCCTTGGCCATCGTCGATGACTTGATGGCCGTGCTCGTCATCGCGGTTTTCTACACCGAGTCGATCAGCATGGCGTGGCTGGTTGCGGGTTTCGTAGGGCTCGCGGTGATCGTTGCGATGGCTCGTCTCGGAATACGCTCGGTTGGCTTGTACTTCATCGCCGGCGTCTGGGTCTGGCTCTGCACACTCAAGTCCGGCGTGCACCCGACGATTGCCGGCGTGCTCGTTGGCTTGCTAACACCCGTGCACCCGTGGCTCGGCGGGCCGAAGTTCCTTGGCTTCTTGCGGCACACAGACGACATGCTTCGCAAGGAAGAAACCAGCATCGAGCGAGCGAGGCAGCTCGTCGCCGATCTTTCTTTTGCGTCCCGCGAGGCCGTGTCACCGCTATTCCGGGTCGAGACCGCTCTTCACCCCTGGGTGGCGTTTGGCATCATGCCCCTCTTCGCTTTGGCCAACGCCGGCGTGCCGATCGAGTTGGCTGGAATCGGCGAGCCCGTCGCCGTTGCTGTGGCGGCGGGCCTGTTCCTTGGGAAGCCCATCGGTATCTTCGGCGCCTCGTGGCTGACCGTGAAGCTCGGTTGGGCGGCCCGTCCCGAGGGCGTGACTTGGCCCATCCTTGCCGGCGCCGCGTTCCTTGGCGGCATCGGCTTCACGATGGCGCTCTTCATTGCTTCGCTCGGTCTGTCTGGCGGGCTTCTGTTGTCCGCCAAGATAGGCATCATTTTCGGTTCGTTCGTGAGTGCGGTCGTCGGAATCTTCATTCTGTCGTCCGTGGGAAGCAAGACCTGATGCGAATCCTCACGATTGCGGCAGTTCTGGTGCTCGCGGGCATCGTTCATGCCCAGCAGCCGCCGGTTTTCTATTCGTACAAGGCAGACTCGGGTCGCACGGTGTATGTGAACCGCTTCTCGATGGTGCCCCCGGAGAAGCGATCGGGCGCCCGAGCGGTCGACCTGTCGGAAGTCAGTCTCAACGAAGAGCTTGCCGAGGAGCTCGCCGACGCGGTGGAAGACGAGCTTCGCTACTTGAAGGACTCGGACCCGTGTATCGAGGCCCGCAAGGAAGAGAGCGCCGGGGCATGGCGCCATATCTGGAGTCGGCATGGGCCATGGCTACTAGCCAGTTTGGCGGCGATCATTCTCGTGATGATGTCGCCCTGGATGATTCGGCGGACACCTCCCGGCGTCTGGTCGCGCTTCTTGATGGTCGCCTTGCCCGCTTTGGCGATGACCGCGTTGGTTGCCGTCTCGGCGACGCGCGCGACGAGCTCCCTCGAGGCGGTTGGAGAGCTCAGCAAGCTTTGTGACGCGAACGAGAAAGAAGCCTCGCCGAAGAAGCAAGTGGTGAGGCTCAACCAGATGCACTCCTACATCGAGCAGCTCTACGAGGACCAGTACGAAAGAATTGAGAACATCACGGAGCTCGAATGACCCAGCGTTCCGATCCGACCGACGTGACGAAGTGCCCACTGTGCGGCCAGCCGAACGAATGCGCCGTCAGCGCGGGCCGAGATCCCGAGTCGTGCTGGTGCATGACGGCGACCATGAGCCCGAGCGCGCTCGAGTCGGTTCCTGCAGAAGCACAGGGGAAGGTGTGTATCTGCGCGCGATGTGCTGCCGGGACGCCGACGAGCGACTGAATCGTTTCTAGCCCCCGGCGGTGCTCGCCCCACAGGGATTGCATTGGCTGGCGAGCTCGCTGTTCTCGACTTGGATGGTCGCGTGCTGGATCGCGAAGCGGGTGGCCATGGCCCGATTGGCTGCATCGATGATGCTCTGGTGGTCTGCATCTTCGGCGATGATTAGGTGAGCGGTCGCGATGTTCTTGCCGCTCGTCAACGACCAGACGTGTAGGTCGTGGGCGTCCAGTACCCCGGGGATTTCTGTGAGAGCGGCGATGACCTCTTCGACGGAGATCCCCTTTGGCACGCCCTCCATGAGCACATCGAGCGTTTCTCTCACGAGACCCCAGGCGGAGTACAGGACAAGGGTGGCAATCACGAACGACGCGGCGGGGTCGGCCCATCGCCAGCCCAGGAAGTAAATCGCGGCGCCGGCGGAGATCGCGCCGACGCTCCCGAGGGTATCGGCCATCACGTGGAGCCAGGCGCCGCGCACGTTGAGATTGCTGTCGCGGCCGCCCTTTAGAATCATCAGGTTTGCGAAATTGATCGCCAGGCCGCCGCACGCGACCGCGAGCATCAAGCCTCCTTGTACTTCGGGCGGTTCGGCGAGGCGTTCCCAGGCCTCGCGCGCGATCAGGACGGAGATCGCGACGAGGGCGGCGCCGTTCGTGAGCGCGGCGAGGATCTCGGCGCGGTGAAAGCCGTAGGTGCGCTGCGCGGTCGCGGGACGCTGGGCGAGCACCACCGCCACGAGCGAAAGTCCGAGCGCGGCGGCGTCCGAGAACATGTGTCCCGCGTCTGCGAGGAGCGCCAATGAGTTGGAGGCGATTCCACCGACCACCTCTGCAACCATGTACGTGGCGGTCATCACGAGCGCCATCGCGAGCCGCCTCCGGTTCCCGGCCACTTCCTTGGCGGTCGCGTGATGATGGTGATGCTGATGCCCCATCTGAATAGCCTGCTTACCACGCCGCTGGGCGTCGAGCGATTCCGCGTCAGTTCGCCGTAGTGGTTTGTCGCCCGCTGTAGTAGAAAGTCCCCTTCGGGGTGGTGTCCATGACCGCAGCAACGCCAGGAGGAAGCCCATGAGTGAGAAGAAGGTTTTCATCTATGACGGGGCTCAGGCTGACGTCCATTGGGACGGGCGCCTGTGCATTCACATCGGGGAGTGCGGTCGCGCCCGCAACGAGCTCTTCGTCGGTGGTCGGCAGCCCTGGTGCCAGCCCGACCAGGTGAGCCCGGACGAAGTCGCGGATGTCGTCAAACGCTGCCCCACGGGCGCACTGAGCTATGAGCGCAAGGACGGAGGCGAGGCTGAGGCAGCGGACGCCGAGAACGTGGTTTCTGTCACGTACAACGGCCCGCTGTATGTTCGCGGGGACCTCGAGGTAGATGGCGCGACCGAGGATATGTCCGGCGTCCGCTTCCGAGCCGCGCTGTGCCGCTGCGGGCAGTCGAAGAGCAAGCCGTTCTGCGACAACAGCCACGAGGACGCCGGCTTCAAAGATTATGGGGCGGTCGGCGACAGCGGCGAAGGCTTCGACGCCCCAGGCGGGACGCTCAAAGTGGGCAGCGCAGCGAACGGGCCACTCCTGCTCAGCGGCAACTTCACGATCGTGGCAGCAAGCGGCCGGAAAGCTTGGAAGGGCAAAAAGGCCGCCCTATGCCGCTGTGGCCAATCCCAAAACAAACCCTTCTGCGACGGCTCCCACAAAGCAGCCGCCTTCCAAGCCGACTAGGCAAAAAGGGGTCAGCCCCTCTTTAGCAGCAGTCTAGTTGGGTGCGGGTTTGCTCGGCTGCGGTGCGGAGGAGGTTGATGCTGCGGATGACCTCGGGGCGGTCGGATTCGGGGATGCGGTTGAGGATTGTGGCGATGCTTCTTTCCGTGAGGCGGTGGAGGCGTTTGGCTTCCTTCTTGCCGGCAGTGGTGAGGGAGACCAGGACTCGGCGAGCGTCGTCTTCGCCTTTTGTGCGGGTGACCCAGTCTCGCTTTTCCAAGCCGTCGACCAGTCGTGTCATCGCGCCCTTCGTGACCCTCGCGTGAGAGGCGAGGGCGCTCACGTCCCATTCTCCCTCTGTCAGTGTTTGCAGGAGCACGCACTGTGCTGGGCTCACCGTTCCGCAGCAGATCTCCTCGCGCTCGAACGAGGAGAACATGCGGCAGAACGCGATGACGTCTTCGACGACCGAGCTCATCGCCTCTCGGCGGTGATGGAGTAGCTGAACACGATGTGGGAAAGCTCGTTGATTCGCTCTAGACCAATCAGATCGACCGCTGCCTTCCACATCGGGTCCTGCAGGCTCGGGGTGAGTATGGGGCCGGCTGGCTTGCGGGTGAACTTGATGTTCTCGAATCCGGCGTCCTGCATGTAGCCGAGATACTCTTCCTCGGTCGAGGCACCGCCCACGCAAGCGATCCAGCTCGCTGCGAGCTTCGCGATTTCCGGTGGCAAGGGCTCACTCAGCACGATGTCGCTCACCGCGACGCGCCCACCTGGCTTGAGCACCCGATACGCCTCGCGGAACACCTGCGCCTTGTCCGGGCTCAGGTTGATGACGCAGTTGGAGATCACGACATCCACCGTCTCCGAGGCGACGGGGAGGTTTTCGATCAGCCCCTCGCGAAACTCGACAGTTCGCGCGTGGCCGGCATTGACCGCGTTGGTGCGGGCGCGCTCGAGCATCTCGGGGGTCATGTCGACGCCGATGAAGCGGCCTTCCTGGCCGAGTTTATCGGCGGAGAGCAGCGCGTCGAATCCCGCTCCGGAGCCCAGGTCAACGACGGTTTCACCTGGTTTCAGGCTAGCGAGTGCGGTGGGGTTCCCGCAGCCAAGTCCGAGATTCGCGTCGGCTGCGGTGCCGGTGATGTCCTGCTCAGAGTAGCCAATCAGAGCAGCGGTTTCGGCGTGGGGGTCGGTCGCGGTGCTGCCGCAGCAGCTCGTAGCCTGCTCGGTGGTAGGCCCGCAGCAGCCGCCTCCTTGTCGCGCGACCTCGGCGTATCCCGACCTCACGACCTCATGTACTCGATCTTTTTCCATCAAAGCCTCCGATAGTTGAATGATGCAACTAAATAGTTGAGGCTGTCAACCAAATTCGTCAAGACCCAGAAAGCGCGTTTTACGGCAGCGTCCCCAGAAATCGAAGGAGCGCGTCCGTAAACAGGGATTCCTCTTCGCGATGCGGCCAGTGGCCAGCCTCCGGTATGACGAGGAGCTCCGCACCACCTTCGAAGAGGCCCTGGGACTTCTTGTAGGGTCCGAGACGCCCGCCGAAATCTTTGCCGCCAGCGACCATCAGCCCGCTGCACTTGATCGGCGCGGTCAGGCGGCGATCGATCTTTGCGCCCATGGCCCGATACCAGTCGATGGCTCCCTCGAGCACCTCGGGCGTCGAGAAGGCCTTCCTCGCGCGGGCCACCGCCGCGTCGCGCTCCGGCCCTTCCCAACCGGGTGCCCAACGTCGATAGAGCCTGTCGATGTATCGGAAGTCTCCGCGCCGCGTCCCCGCCTCGGCCCACGGTAGCTGGAAGTAGATGAAGTGTCTGGCCATGACGAACATTCCCATCGCCTCAAGAGCATTCTTGGGCTTCAAGGTGCGCGGGTGGGCAACTGCGATCGGCACGATGGCTTGAACTCGATCAGGGGCCAGTGCGGCCGCTCCGTAGACAACCGTCGCGCCCCAGTCATGGCCCACCAGTACGGCGGACTCCAA
>Ga0209456_10000721_pt1 | contig 17298 bp, 14 predicted proteins | sample COG_11_FD_184755 | JGI IMG/M metagenome (GOLD analysis project Ga0209456, IMG submission 184755) | Pelagic marine sediment microbial communities from the LTER site Helgoland, North Sea, for post-phytoplankton bloom and carbon turnover... | ecosystem: Environmental > Aquatic > Marine > Neritic...
CGTCAAACCGCTCAGCGTACCGGATGAAACGAACGGGCCATCATGACGGTATTCATCGAACGGATGTCCACTCATGTATAGACCGAGGCTCTCGCGCTCCGCCTCGAGCTTGTCGCGAAAACTCCAGTCCGACTCGATGGTGATTGCCACGCCGGCGTCCGCAAGCGTCGCCTCCGGCTTGGCGCCTGGCATCGCGAACATGTCGTCCTGGCCGGAATCGCGGGCCCGGGCAGCGCGCTCGGCATGACCGATCGCCGTCGGCACTCGCGCGAGCAGGCTCGGACGATTCGGTCCGAGCGAATCCATCGCTCCCGATTTGATCAGCGCCTCGATGGCACGGCGTCCGACCTTGTGCGTGTGCACGCGCTCGCAGAAATCATCGAGCGATCTGAACGGTCCGTCGACGCGAGCGGCAATGATCTGGTCCGCGGCGCCGTGGCCGAGCCCCTTCAGTGCGCCCAGCCCGTAGCGCATCGATGCAGCGTCGCGGATTTCGAAGACGCTGCCAGAATCATTGATGTCAGGTGGCAACAACGTCAGGCCGTTTTGCTCGCAGTCGCGTTTCATGATCACGAGCCGGTCCGTATCGTCCATCTCGGAAGTCATCACCGCCGCCATCAGGGCCGCCGGAAAATGTGCCTTAAGCCATGCCGTCTGGTAGGACAGCAGCGCATAGGCGGCGGAATGCGACTTGTTGAAGCCATAACCGGCGAATTTTTCAACGAGGTCGAAAATCATCGTCGCGAGACGGGTATCGACGCCGCGCTCGGTCGCGCCCTCGACGAATCCCGATCGCTGCTTGGCCATTTCCTCGGGCTTCTTCTTGCCCATGGCACGCCGGAGAATGTCGGCGCGGCCCAGCGAATAACCCGACAGGCGTTGAGCGATCTGCATGACCTGTTCCTGGTACAGAATCACGCCATAGGTGCTCTGCAGGACCGGCTCGAGATCCGGATGAAAATAGTCGATCCGCTTCGCGCCCTTCGCATGCTTGCGTTCTACATAATCGTCGACCATGCCCGACTGCATCGGGCCCGGCCGATACAACGCCACGAGTGCGACGATGTCATCGAACTGATCGGGTCGCAGACGTTTCACCAGGTCCCGCATACCGCGCGACTCGAGTTGGAACACGGCTGTCGTATTCCCGGCCTGCAGCAGCTCGAACGTCGCGCGATCATCCATCGGCAATTTGCGTATGTCGACCGGCGGCGCGCCGTCTTCGATACAACTGGCGTTAATCGTCTTGACGGCATGATCGATGATCGTCAGCGTACGCAAGCCGAGGAAGTCGAACTTGACCAGGCCCGCAGCTTCGACGTCGTCCTTGTCGAATTGCGTGACGGTCGCGTCCTCACCATCGACCTGGAATAACGGCGTGAAGTCTGTGATCGTCGACGGCGCGATGACGACGCCGCCCGCATGCTTGCCTGCGTTGCGCACCAGGCCCTCGAGTTGCTTCGCGAGATCGATGACGATCCTGACTTCCTCGTCGTCGCGGTACAGGTCGCTGAGTTCCTGCTCCTGCTCCAGCGCCTTGTCGAGCGTTATGCCGACCTCGAACGGGATGAGCTTCGCGATGCGGTCGACGAAGCCATACGGGTGACTCAGGATGCGCCCGACGTCGCGCACGACGGCCTTGGCTGCCATCGTGCCGTACGTGATGATCTGCGAGACACGGTCGCGGCCGTAACGGTCGCCGACGTAACCGATGACGCGATCGCGGCCTTCCATACAGAAGTCGATATCGAAGTCGGGCATCGACACGCGCTCCGGGTTCAGGAAGCGTTCGAACAGCAGTTCGTGCTCGATCGGGTCGAGATCGGTGATACCCAGCACCCACGCGACCAGCGAACCGGCGCCCGAACCTCGGCCCGGCCCCACCGGCACACCGTTTTCGCCGGCCCAGCGGATGAAGTCCGCCACGATCAGGAAGTAGCCGGGGAATCCCATCTTGTGGATGACTTCCAGTTCCGTCTTGAGACGCTGGCGGTAGTGTTCGGGCACGTCGGCCGGGTCGACGACGGACAGGCGCTCACACAGGCCGGACTCGGCTTCGCTCGCGAGAAACTCGTCCGTCGTCATGCCGTCCGGCACGGAGTATTCCGGCAGGTGCGATTCGCCCAGCGACAGCTCGACGGTGCAGCGCTTGGCGATCTCGACCGTGTTTTCCAACGCCTCTGGCAGATCGGCGAACAATTCGGCCATTTCTTCCGGCGTCCGCAAATATTGTTGCTCGGTGTAGTCACGCGGGCGCGATGTGTCGCCCAAAACCCGGCCCTGTTGAATGCAGACACGCGCCTCGTGCGCCTCGAAGTCCTCGGGCCGGATGAATCGAACGTCATTCGTCGCGACCACCGGGCAATCGGTCTCCGCAGCCATCTTGACGGCGGCGTGAATGTATTCCTCTTCCTGCGGCCGTCCCGTGCGTTGCAGCTCGAGATAAAAATCGCCGCCGAATAATTCGCGAAGGTCCTCGACGAGGACACGCGCTTCGCTCCCCTTGCCCGCGAGTAACAAACGTCCGACCGCGCCCTCGCGGCCCCCGGACAGCGCCATCAAACCTTCCGCGGCGCCATCCAGCCAGCTCCGGTGCAACGTCGGCACGCCATTCCGCTGACCTTCGCGGTAGGCCCGCGTCAGCAACTCCGAAAGATTCCGATAACCATCGTTGTCACGACACAGCAGAATCAGTCGCGCTCCCTCGACTTCGTCGGCCCGGTCGTCGATGAGCCAGACGTCGGCGCCGATCAAAGGCTTCACGCCCGCCTGCAGCGCCGACCGATAGAACTTGACCATCGCGAAGAGATTGCTCTGGTCCGTCATCGCAACTGCGGGCATCCCCGCGTCCGCCGCCGCGGCGACGAGTGCCTTGACGCGCACGACGCTGTCGATGATCGAATACTCCGTGTGCAGATGCAGATGAACGAAGCCGACGCTCACGCGGACGCTCCTGCTGCCTCGAGCGCGAGGCGCACCGGCCTGAAACTCCGGCGGTGTTCCGGGCACGGACCGAAGCGCTGCAAGGTCTCGCGGTGCGCCGCGGTCGGGTAGCCCTTGTGCTGCGCGAAGCCATATTGCGGGAAGCGCGCGTCCAGCCTGAGCATTTCACGATCGCGAACGACCTTCGCCAGGATGGATGCCGCCGCGATGGCGGGACACAGGCGATCGCCACCAACCACGGTTTCGGTCGAGCCGACGTAACCCGGAATGTCGGGCGCGCGATTACCGTCGATGCGCAAACGCTCCGGCATGACATCGAGCCGTTCAACGGCACGTCGCATCGCCAGCATCGACGCATGCAGGATGTTGAGGTCGTCGATCTCGGCGACGTCAGCATGGCCTATTGCAAAGCTCACGGCTTCGCGCCGAATGACGTCGAATAGCGCTTCCCGGCGGCGGGCGGACAACTGCTTCGAATCGCGCACGCCGGCAATGATCTGGCCCGGAGCCAGCACGACCGCCGCCGCCACGACCGGACCGGCCAGCGGACCGCGGCCGGCCTCGTCGACCCCGCCGATCTGCATGGAAATCACCTGATCAGTCACCGCTCTCGGCTACCCCCTCGTCATCGCCAGCGCCGTCACCATTACACCTGTCATTATCATCGCTGGGCGCCTGGTTCGCGACCGCGATGCCGGCGACAGCGAGCACCTCGGCGGCCGATCGTTCGCCGGCCGAACGCCGAATCTGCCGATGCAGGTTGCCAAACTCTTCGACCAGGCCCGCGCAACCATCCGGTGAGTCGAGCAAGTCGAGGACCGCGCGGCCGAGCGCCTCGGGAGACGCATCGCGCTGCAGGAACTCGGGCACGAGCGGACCGTCGGCGAGCAGGTTCGGCAGCGACATGTACTTCACCTTGATCAGGCGAAAGATGCGCCCAACCCAGTACGATAGTGGCGACAGCTTATATGCCACGACCATCGGCCGCTTCATCAGCATCGACTCGAGCGTTACGGTACCCGATGCCAGCAATGCCGCGTTGCAGGCCGCCAGCACATCGTACGAATTGCCGTCCACGATGCGCACCTCGCATTGCGGCGCCGCCGACGCGAACTGGTGTTCGATCAACCCGCGCAACGCCGGCGTGGCGGCCGGAACGGCGAAGGTGATGCCCGGCTTGTGCCGCTCGATCCACGCGGCCGTCTCGGCGAATGTGGGTCCAAGCCTCGTGACCTCGCCGCCGCGACTACCCGGCAGTATCGCGACGACCGGCCCGTCGTCGAGCGCTAGCTTGCGTCGAGCCGCTCGCCTGTCAACCGCCTCGCCGATAGCGTCTGCGAGCGGGTGGCCGACGAATCGCCCGTCGACGCGGTGGCGTTTCAGGAACGGCACCTCGAACGGCAACAGGCACAATACGCGGTCGCAGGCCTTACGGATGGTCTTGACGCGGGACTCGCGCCAGGCCCACACCGACGGACACACGTAGTGAACGGTTGGGATGCCGGCGCGACGCGCCACCTTCTCGACCCGAAGATTGAAGTCCGGGGCGTCAATACCGAGCAATACGTCGGGCGGGTCGGCCAGCAAACGCTCCTGAATCTCGCGCTTGATACGCAGTATCCTGGGAAGATGCCGAATCACTTCAAACAGACCCATGACGGCGAGATCATGCGCGTCGAACCAGGGTTTGCAGCCGGCGGCGCGCATCTCGGGGCCAGCCACGCCCTCGAAGATCAGATCAGGTCTGAGACGGGCTGCACTGCGAATGAAACTCGCGCCCAGCTGGTCGCCGGACGCTTCTCCCGCGATGACGACGATTCTCGGCATGCGAGAACCGTGAATTACCGGATCAGTCCGCGTTCGGACTTCTCGATGAACTCAATCAGAATCTGCAATTCGGACTGTTCAGCGACGCGCTCTTTAAGTTGTGCGACGACGTCGGTCACGAGCATGTCGGAGCGATAGAGTAAACGGTACGCATCCTTCAGGTTCTTGATTTGCTCCGCCGAAAAGCCGCGACGCTGCAATCCTTCGGAATTGATGCCACGCGGTTTCGGCGGCGTGCCGAATACCAGGACATAAGGCGGCACGTCCTTGCCGATGCCGCCGTATGCGCCGACGAAACTGTGTGCGCCGATCCGGCAAAACTGGTGAATCGCCGCGAAGGCGCTGAGCATCGCGTAGTCGCCGACATGCACGTGACCGGCCAGCGTGCTGCCATTGGCCATGATGATGTGATCGCCGAGGCGGCAATCGTGCGCGATATGCGCATACGCCATGATCCAGTTGTCGTTGCCGAGCGACGTGACACCCTCGTCCTGCGTCGTGCCGCGGTTGAGCGTGCAATATTCGCGGATCGTATTGCCGGAACCGATCTCCAGCCGCGTATCTTCGCCCGCGAATTTCTTGTCCTGCGGATCGTCGCCGATCGACGCGAACGAATAGATTCGATTATTCGGGCCGACCGTCGTCGGGCCTTTCAGCACGCAGTGCGAGCCGATGTCGCAACCGCTATCGATCTCGACCTTCGGTCCGACGACGGTATATGCACCAATCCTTACGTCGTCGCCGAGACTGGCAGCGGAAGAAATGACCGCGGTCGGATGGATCAAACTATCGGTACTCATGAGTCGTCGGCCAGTTTCGCCAGCTGTTTTTCGAGTTTTCGCAATCGGCGCGCCATTTCATCGAGCTGGCCGTACCGAATGACGTTCTTGCGCCAGCGACCGATCTCTTCGACGTTCGCCGGAAACCCGCCATACGCGCCCGGCTGGCTAATCGCACTCGCCACGCCGGTACCCGCGGCCAGCATGACGTTGTCACAAATACTCAGATGCCCGGCGATGATACTCGCACCGCCGATCAGGCAACGCGCGCCGATGGAACTGCTGCCTGAAACGCCGGTCAACGCCGCCATCGCCGTGTGCTCACCGATGGTCACGTTGTGTGCGATCTGGATCTGATTGTCGAGCTTCGCGCCGTTGCCGATGACCGTGTCGTCGATGGCACCGCGATCCACCGTCGTGTTGGCACCGATCTCGACGTCGTCGCCGATCTCAACGCCACCGACCTGTGGCACTTTCGTCCAACCGGTCGACTCCTGCGCGATACCGAATCCGTCGGCACCGATCACGGCGCCGCTGTGAATGATGCAACGCGCACCGATCAGAACGCCGTGGTACACCGAGACATTGCCCATCAGTCGAGTATCGTCGCCCAGATGACTGTCGCGCCCGACGAAGGTATTCGGACCTACGTATACGCGCTCTCCCAGTACCGCGCCGGATTCGATCACGCCCCCAGGCGCGACTTCGCACGAATCAGGTATTTGCGCATCCGCGGCGACGGATGCCGTCGAGTGCACGCCCGCCACGAGCGAATGCGGCGGATGCAACTCGGTCGCGACGTGCGCATATATTGCGTACGGGTTCTCGGCGATGAGAGCCGCCGCCGGGCACGCATCGACATCGTCGGAGCCCAGGATAACGGCGGCCGCCCGGGTCTCCGCCAGCTGGTCGCGATATGCCGCATTCGCCAGGAAACTGACGGAGCCGCCATTCGCATTGGTTAGCGTGGCGACATGGCTGACTTCAACGTCAGGATCGCCGCGCAGCTCGCAACCGAACCGCGCTGCGATATCGCCAAGAGCCAGGCTCATGTCCGCCGATCTCCCATCACGCTGGGCATGCCGAGAACGGGTGCCTCAGCTGCCTGACGCCGCGCCGAACGCGGCCTTGAGCCCCGCGAGGACCTGCGCGGTAATGTCGATCGCATCGCTCGCATAAACCACGCCTTCCGCAACGACCAGGTCGAACCCCTGCTCTGTCGCATAGGCCTGCACCTCACGCAACAGCTCGCCCTGGAGTTTACGCAGCGCCTCGTTGCGGCGAAGGTTCACGTCTTCCGTGAATTCCTGCTGCTGACGATTGAGCTCGCGCTCGTCACGACGCAATTCGTTCTCGGCGTTGCGACGCTCTTCCGGACCCATGACATCGAGGTCGCGCTGGATCTGGTCCTGCTTTTCCTTCAGTTCAGCCTGCAGGGCAACCACTTCGCGCTGCCTCGGCGCGAACTCCTCCTGCAAAACTTCCATCGCGCCGGTCGCCTGTGGCGATTCCGCCAGCAACTGAGCGAAATTTACGTAGCCGATCTTGACCTGCTGGGCACTCGCGAACCCGGACATCATCAAGAGCGCAATGCCAACCATCAGACTGGCGGTGATATTCGATGTTTTCGTCATTATTCCTTACCTGTTGTTAAAACCTAGAACGCGCCCCCGATCGAGAACTGGAATCGCTCGGTCACGTCGCCGAAACGACCGCCACCGAACGAATCCGCATTGATCGGAAACGCATAACTGAACCGGAACAGGCCCATCGGCGCAAGCCACTGGACCGCAGCGCCATAGGACATTCTAAGATCCTGATCGCTGTATTTATAGGTGATCTCGTTGTTTTCGTTACACGTTAATTCGCTGTTCGTCACGCAGGACGTACTGTAAAACACGACAGCGTCATCCGAATAGACATTTCCCGCATCGAAGAATAACGAAAATCGAGATCGACTCGCCCAACTCTGCGGAATCGGCAGAATCAGCTCCGCCTGCCCGACGGCCAGAATATTACCGCCATATGGATTACCGAAGGTATCTCTTGGGCCCAGGGTGTTTTCGCGGAAGCCCCGGACCGTATTCGGCCCGCCACCGAAGTAGTTCTTGTACGGCGGGACCGAGGTCGTATCGCCAAAGGCCTTACCGTAACGCAGGTCCATGTTGAGCAAGAACGTGAAATAGCGAGACATCGGCTGATATTTCGTGAAGCTGTATGTCGCCGTGTAGAACTCGATGTCGCTGCCCGGGAATGTCGCATTCAACAACAGTCGCTGGCGCGATCCACGGCTGGCAAACAAGGACCGGTTCCGGCTGTCGTACACCCAGCCCCCGATCAGGTCGAGCGTATTGAAATCCGTGCCACCGACGTTTCCGACTCGATACGGATTGCCGTTGCTCGAGACCCATTCCTGTGCCTGCAACGTGCTGCCCGTGCTGGCCAGTAGTTCGGATTTGTTCCACGCGACGCCGAGAATCAGGCTCTGAAACTCGGACAACGGGTAACTGAACTCGAGGCGCGCGGACAAATTCTGGGTTTCCAGTTCCGACGCATCCGAGGTGAACTGGGAAATGTCCGAATACGACGCGCTGATCGTCCGACTCACTCCGTTGATCGTGCTGTAGGGGTCGGTGTGGGACATGCTGTAGATCGTTCGGAACTGGCCGGTGTTGACGTCCGCGGCCACCCGGTTGCCGGTACCGAAGAAATTCGTGTGCACGAAATTCACATTAAATATGAGGCCTTGCGCCTCGGAGAAGCCGAGACCACCCCCGAACTGACCCGGCAGGCCTTCCTTCAACCGGAAATCGACGTCGACCAGGTCTGGCGTCCCGGGCACCGGCGTCGTCTCGACCGAAACTTCCTCGATATACGGCAGACGTTGCAGGCGAACCTTGGACCGCTCCACCTTGCTGTTGGAGAGGTACCCGCCCTCGAACTGGCGCATCTCGCGACGGAAGACATCGTCGTTGACGGAATCGGCGCCCTGGAAATTGACACGTCGCACGTAAACGCGGTTCTTGGGCTCGACATAGAGGGTCAGCGCCACGGTTTTCGCCTCCCGGTCGAGCTCGGGAACCGGCTCGATCGATGCGAACGCGTAGCCTTCCTCGCCGAGGCGCAGGCGGATCAGGTCCGCGCTATTCGAGATGACTCGCTGCGAGTAGATCTGGCCCGGCTTTACGGCGACGAACGGATTGAGTTGTGCGTCAGTCAGGATCAACTCGCCGGCCAGCCTGACGTCGGAGATTGTATATCGGTCACCTTCGACGATATTGATCGTGATGAAGATGTCTTCCTTGTCCGGCGCGATCGCCACCTGGGTGGACTCGATCACAAAATCGGCGAAGCCACGATCCATGTAATAAGAGCGAAGAATCTCGAGGTCGCCAGAAAGCGCCTCGCGCGAGTATCGGTCATCCTGCCGAATGAATGACAGCAGGTTTGGCGTGCGCAACGAGAATGCGTCGAGCAGGTCCTTATCCTTGTACGTCTCATTACCGACGATGTTGATCTGGCGAATGCGCGCGCGGTCACCCTCTTTGATATTGATCGCGATCTGAACCTTGTTGCCCGGGACCTCAGTAACCTCGGACGTCACCTTCGCCGCGTACTTGCCCTGACTGAAATACTGATCCGTCAGCGACTGCTCGACCTCGTCGATCACGGAGCGATTGAACGTCCGTCCGGCCTTCAGGCCGATTTGCGCCAGGGGCTCTTCCAGATCCTCGGTCTTTATGTCTTTGTTGCCCTCGATCGTGAAGGATTCGATCGACGGACGTTCGGCGACCGCGATAATCAACGTGCCGTCGTCCCAGCGCAGCTCGACGTCCTTGAAAAAACCGGTACCGTAAACCGCTCGCGTCGCCTCCTGAACGCGCTGCGCGTCGAGCGTGTCGCCAATATTGACCGGCAGGTAATTGAACACGGTGCCATCGGAGATGCGCTGCAGACCCTCCACGCGGATATTCCGGACGACGAGTTGCTGAGGGGCCGCACTCTGCAGCGGCGCTCCACCGGCCGGTGGGCCCATTAATTGCGCCATCGCCGGAACCGCAAGAACGCCCGCCGCGATCGCTGTCAGCCAGGCAGACAGGCGTATTAACGGCCTGTGCATGCGCAATCTCATCAGCCGAAAATCCGCGCAAGGTCGTTATAGAAAGCGAAGCTCATCAGCAACAGCAGGAAGACGATGCCCATTTGCTGGCCGATCATCTGCGCTTTCTCTGACATGGGACTGCCTTTCGCGCCCTCGATAAGCTGATAGAAGATCTGTCCGCCATCCAGCATCGGGATCGGCAGCAGGTTAAGAATCCCGAGACTGATGCTGACGATGGCCAGGAAACTCAGAAACTGAACCATACCGATGCTGGCGCTGACACCTGCGTACTGGGCGATATTGATCGGACCGCTGATATTCTTGACCGACACGTCGCCGATGACCATGCTGAAAATCATCTTGACGGTCAGCGCCATCATTTCCCAGGTCTTCGCGACTGCCCTGCCCAGCGCTTCGCCGACGCCATATCGCTGTTCGGCGCGCATCGACTCCAACAGGTCTTCCGGCACTCTGACCGACGCACCGATGCGCCCGATCGCCTCGCCGTCCGCGTCGACCTCCCCGATTTCGATGGTCAGCGGCACGTCTACCCCATCGCGTTCGACGACGACCTCGATCGTCTGGTTCGGTCGCGCGCGGACGAAGTTGACCCAGTCAGGCCACGACTCCACTGCATCGCCCTGCGCCCGCAACACCAGGTCACCTGGCTCGAAGCCGGCGCGCTCAGCCGGACCGCCCGACGTCAGCACGTCGATGACGGGCGGAAGACGCGGCGACCAGGGCCGGAAGCCCAGGCCGTTGAACAACTGTCCCGGCTCGGTCAGCTCCGACTCGCGGCCGGCGCTGCGCAGCGTGATCGAAAGCTGGGGCGCGCTTTCGCGGCGCACGGTCAGCGGAATGTCGCCGTCGCTCAACATTTCGTTCAGCATCGCCAGTATCGTCCCTTCCCACGTTCCGACCGATCGGTCACCAACGCGCAGCACCTCGTCACCACTGAGTAGTCCCGCCGTCGCAGCGATCGAGTCGGGCTCGACTTCGCCAATCAGTGGTTTCGTTCCTGGAACGCCGATCACGAACATGCACCAGTAGGCAAGGATCGCGAACAGGAAGTTCAATCCGGGCCCAGCCGCCAGGATTGCGACCTTCGCCGGCCCGGACTTGCGGTTCAGCGCGCGGTTCTGCTCGTCCAACGGCACCGCGCAGTCGCGCTCGTCCAGCAGCTTGACGTAGCCGCCGATGGGAATGGCCGAAATACAGAATTCGGTTTGATCCTCGCCGTAGCGCTTTGACCACAGCACCCGGCCAAAACCGATGGAAAATCGCAACACCTTGACACCCATCCAGCGGGCGACGATGTAATGCCCCCACTCATGCACCGCAACAAGAATCGCGATGGCGACGATGAAGGAGACCGTGGACGTCAAGAAACCTGCCATCAATAATCCGTTATCAACTGCTCAACAGGCCCAGCCAGGCAAACTCGAGTACGAACAGTGGCACAGCTGCCGTGACGCTGTCGACCCGATCCAGCACCCCCCCATGACCGGGAAACAGGTTACCACTATCCTTGAGGTCCGAATTACGTTTGAACATGCTGACGGTCAGGTCACCGACGACGGATACGACGCCGACGGACAAGCCTACCGGTAACATGACGAGCGGTGAAATCCCCGCCCAGGCGCCGCCCGCGACAGCAGCCGCGGCGGCCGCGATCAGACCACCCGCCAAGCCTTCCCAGGTCTTGCCCGGGCTCACTCGCGGAGCAAGTTTGCGACGCCCGAGCCGACGTCCGACGAAGTAGGCGCCGACGTCGGCGGCCCAAACGATGGCCAGGACCAGCAACACGAATTCCGGGCCACGATCCGCGACTCGCAGCAAAGTCACGATACCGGCCCAGGCGGGCACGATGACGAGAATACCGCACAGGGCGCCGACGGCGGGCGGGATCGGCGTCGGGTATTGCAGGACCCAGACGAACGCGCATAACCACCAGCCCAGGCTGACCCACAGTATGGGCATCAGCGGCAGCGGATCCGGCACGTACAGCAGCACAACGGCCATCAAACCGGTGATAAGTGCGACGTAGATTGACCTCGCGAAGTAAGAATCCAGTGACAGGAAGCCACTCCATTCCCAGGCGCCGATGACGACGAAAACGCCAAGAATGCCGAGTGCTGCGGCCGGCGGCAGCGTAAAAAAGACCAGCAGCAGAACCGCGATCAGGACGACCGCCGTCACGACGCGTTGCATCAGCTTACTCAAAGCTGATGCCTCCCGAACGCGACCGACGGCAGGCGATACATGGCAACTCTGGACACCAGCGAGGCGGCCACCGGCCTAGTCCGCGCCGGCCTTTTTCTGCAGGTCGCCGACGCGACCGAACCGACGCTCGCGATCGCTGAAGAAACTCAGCGCCTGGGCGAGGTCATCCGTGCCGAACTCCGGCCATAATGTATCCGTGAACCAGATTTCGGTGTAGGCGAAATTCCATAACAGAAAGTTGCTGACACGATTCTCCCCGCCGGTGCGAATCAACAGGTCCGGATCGGGCAATCCGGCCAGGGATACGTGACGCGCCACGACGGCTTCGTCGATATCGTCCGGATCGATCTCGCCGGCCTTCGCTTTGGCGGCAAGCTTCCGAACCGCCTCGACGATGTCCCAGCGGCCGCCGAACGCGACCGCCAGTACGAGCTGCATTCGGCTGTTGCCCGCCGTCTTCTGCTCCGCGTCGTCGATTCGCTTCTGCAGGATCGTCGGGAGATTCTGTCGCGCACCGATGAACTTAAGCCGGATGCCGTTCTCATGCAGTGCGTCGACCTCGCGCTGCAGCACCTCGACGAACAGGCGCATCAGCGCGTTGACCTCTTCCGCCGGACGTTTCCAGTTCTCGCTGCTGAAGGCAAACAGCGTCAGGACCTCGACGCCGGCCTGCGCGCACGCTTCCACGATATTGCGCGCGGACTTGACGCCGGCCCGATGCCCTGAAAACCGGGGCTTGCCATGGCGATTCGCCCACCGCCCGTTGCCGTCCATGATGACGGCCACATGCCGGGGCAACGGAGGCACGGTATTGTCGGGTTTGGCACTCAAGTCAACTTCTCAAATAAAACTTAAGTATTTACTAGAAGTCCATGACTTCCTTTTCTTTTTCCGCGCACAAACGGTCAATCTCCGCGATATGATTGTCCGTCAGAACCTGGATTTCCTGGTGCGCCCGCCGGTCGTCATCCTCGGTGATATCCTTTTCTTTCAGGAGCTCCTTGACGTGATGCAGGCAGTCGCGCCGGATGTTACGTACCGCGATCCTGACGTTTTCGGCATCGTGCTTGACGACCTTGACCAGATCCTTGCGACGCTCCTCGGTCAAGACCGGCAACGGGACACGGATCACGGTGCCCGCCGTCGTCGGGGTCAAACCCAGATCGGAGTTCATGATCGCCTTCTCGATGACCGGAATCATTTGCCGCTCCCAGGGCGTCAGAGACAGCGTGCGCGCGTCTTCGACGGCGACGTTGGCGACCTGGTTCAGGGGCGTCTCGGTGCCGTAATAGTCTACGTGTAAGTGGTCCAGCAAACCGACATGGGCGCGCCCGGTGCGCAGCTTTTTGAACGTCTGGCCGAGCGCTGCCACACTCTTGTCCATGCGGGTATCGGCGTCTTTTTTGATGTCCTCAATCATGTCCCTGGTCCTCCTCTCGTCACGCGCGAACGATCGTGCCGATGTTCTCTCCGTCAACCAACTTCACCAATGCACCCGGGTGGGTCAGGTCAAAGACCCGGATTGGCAGATCGTTGTCGCGACACATGACGATGGCTGTCGCGTCCATTACATTCAATTTATCAGTCAGCACCTTGTCGAACACCAATTCGGGGTAGCGCACGGCGTCGGGATTCGTCATCGGATCGGCTGAATAGACACCGTCGACCTTGGTCGCCTTGACCAGAATGTCCGCCCCGATCTCGATGGCCCGCAAGGCCGCCGCCGTATCCGTCGTGAAAAACGGGTTACCGGTTCCGGCCGCGAAGATCGTGACGCGGCCCTTTTCGAGGTGTCGCACGGCGCGGCGACGGATGTAGTCTTCGGAAATCTGGTGGATCTGCAACGCGGACATGACCCGCGACGGAATATCCAGCCGCTCGAGCGCGTCCTGCATCGCCAGCGAGTTGATGACGGTCGCCAGCATACCCATGTGATCGCCCGTCACGCGATCCATGCCGGCCCTCGCCAGGCCGGCGCCGCGGAAGATATTACCGCCGCCGATCACGACACCGATCTGCACACCCTTGTTGTGAATCTCGCGAATATCCTTCGCGATTCCGCCGAGCATGTCGGGATCGATACCGTAGTTTTCCCGTCCCAGCAGCGCTTCGCCGCTGAGCTTCAGCAGAATCCGACGGTAAGGCAGTTCGCTGTTCGGCACGATTCAGGCCTGAGCGTTGACTTGGGCCTGCACTTCCTCGGCGAAATTCTCGGTCTTCTTCTCGATTCCTTCGCCGACCTCGAGCCGATAAAACCTTTTGACCGTGGCGCCTGACTGGCCCAGCAGCTTACCCACGCTGACGTCAGGATCCTTGACGAACGGTTGGCCGACGAGCGTGATCTCGTTGAGAAATTTTCGCATGCGGCCCTCGACCATCTTCTCGACGATGTTCGCGGGCTTGCCTTCCTGAGCCGCCTGATCCACCAGGATCTTGCGCTCCTTGTCCTGCGCCTCGGCCGGAACGTCGTCCGGGGCAATGAACGCGGGGCCGGTCGCCGCGATGTGCATCGCGATGTCGCGACCCAGCTCCTCGTCGCCACCTGTCAGGTCGACGATCACGCCGATCTTGACGCCGTGCAGGTAGTTACCGACCTGCCCCTGCGGAGCAATCGTCTCGAAGCGGCGCACGCTGACGTTCTCGCCGATCTTGGCCACGAGCGCATTGCGCGCGTCCTCGAACGTTCCGCCATCGACGGGCAACGCCATCAGCGCCTCGACATCGACCGGCCGCGCATCCACGATCAGCTGCGCGGCGCGTCGAGCAAACGCGATGAAATTCTCGTCCTTGGCGACGAAATCCGTTTCGCAGTTGACCTCGACGATCGCGGCGAGGTCGCCGCTGGTCGCGAGTTCGATGCGACCTTCCGCCGCAATGCGGCCAGACTTCTTGGCAGCGGACGCCTGGCCACGTTTGCGCAGGTATTCCTGAGCCGCCTCGAGGTCGCCCTTCATTTCCACGAGTGCTTTCTTGCACTCCATCATTCCGGCCCCGGTCAGTTCGCGGAGCTCTTTTACCAAGCTGGCTGTGATCGTCATGTCCGTGATCTCATCGTGTCAGTACCCGCTGCGACGCGGGTGGCGCGGGCGCGTGAACTGTGCCGCCGCCGATTTCAAGACTTGTCTGGTTCCGCGTCCGCGGCTTCTGGTGCCGGAGCCTCGGCCGGAGCCTCCGGCGGAGCTTCGGGCGCGGCCTCGTTTGCAGCCTCGGCCGGAGCTTCGGGCGCGGCCTCGCCTGCAGCCTCGGCCGGAGCCTCCGCCGCTGCCTCAGCTTCAGCCGGCGCATCCTCGGCTTTCGGCGCAGCTGCTTCTTCGGCGGCCGCCGCACGCTTCGCGCTCGGATCGGCCTTCTTGGACTCGGCATTCGCCGCCGAACGCGTCTTGCGACCGCCACGCTTCGGCTTCTGCTGGGTAGGACGGCCTTCCTCGTCCAGTTCGACGAAGTCGTCTTCGCCGACCGGCAGCGTTGGCAGTGATTCCTTGCCGAGCAACGCGGCATCGGCAATGCCCGAAGCATACAGTTGCGCCGCACGCATCGCATCGTCATTGCCAGGAATGACGTAGTCGATATCGTCCGGCGCACAGTTCGTGTCGACGATGCCGACGACCGGTATACCGAGGACCTTCGCCTCGTGAACGGCGATCTTCTCGTAACCGACGTCGATGACAAAGATCGCATCCGGCAGGGACGACATGTCCTTGATGCCGCCCAAGGTCCGCTCGAGCTTCGCCTTCTCGCGGTTCAGTCCAAGGACTTCCTTCTTGGTGAGTCGGCCGAACGTGCCGTCGGCGTCCATCTCCTCGATATCCTCGAGGCGCTTGATCGACTGCTTGATCGTCTTGAAGTTGGTCAGCATGCCGCCGAGCCAGCGATGGCTGACAAACGGCATGCCGCAGCGCGCGGCCTGCTCCCGGACCGCCGCGCCTGCCGACCGTTTCGTGCCGACGAACAGGATCTTGCCGCGATTCGCGACCAGCGACTGCACGAAGTTGCAGGCATCACGATACAACGGCACCGTGTGCTCGAGATTGATAATGTGGATATTATTGCGGGCGCCGAAAATAAACGGCGCCATTTTGGGATTCCAATACCGGGTCTGGTGGCCAAAGTGCACACCAGCCTCCAGCATCTTCCGCATGCTGACTTCTGTCATGTTGAACTCCGTTGGGTTGAGCCTCCACACACCCCATGCGACAACCACGCTCATGGCGCGGCACCCAGTCCCACGTGTCGGTGTGTGTGTGTATTTCGTTGCCTCGAAGGCGCGCGCTTTATACCATACCCGTCGCCGGGCAACAATGTGCCGCGCAAACACCGGCCCCGGCAGGATCGCCAGCGCCGCGAATCGTAATTATTAGTGTCGGAAAACATTACAGGCTGACGCCGTCCGGTCGACATGCCGCGGACGATCGTCGCCACACCACCGTTTTCGCGGCCCACAGGTAGACCCAGTGCTGAAACCACAACGACTTTTGATAACGATCAAGACGCCCGAGGAACAGGAGCTCATGCGGACGTCCGGCAGGCTCGCGGCCGACGTCCTCGATATGCTCGGCGAGCACATCGTCCCCGGCGTTACGACGAACGAACTAGACCGGATCTGCCACGACTTCATGGTCGATGTGCAGGACTCGATCCCCGCCCCCCTCAACTATCGAGGTTTCCCGAAGTCGATCTGCACATCGGTCAATCACGTGGTCTGCCATGGCATCCCGGCCGACAAGCGGCTGAAGAATGGGGACATCGTGAACATCGACATAACCGTGATCAAAAACGGTTTTCACGGTGACACGAGCCGTATGTTTCACGTCGGCAAGCCGAATGTGAAAAGCCAGCGCGTCGCGCAGGTCGCCTTCGACGCCATGTGGAAGGGTATCCAGCAGATCCGCCCGGGTGCACACCTCGGAGATATCGGTTACGCCATCCAGACATACGTCGAGGCGCAACGCTGTTCCGTCGTGCGTGAGTATTGCGGACACGGCATCGGCCGGGTATTTCATGAAGACCCGCAGGTACTGCACTACGGCCGGCGCGACACCGGCATCGAGATCGCGGAAGGCATGACATTCACGGTCGAGCCGATGGTCAATTTCGGTAAACGGCACGTGAAACTGCTCCCTGACGGCTGGACTGTTGTGACCAAAGATCACTCGCTGTCAGCACAGTGGGAGCACACGATCTTGTGTACGCGAGACGGCTACGAGGTTTTAACGCTCGGAGCCGAGGATCGCGACCGATGCCCGTAACCGCGAAAAACGCCGCTGCCGAAGAAACGCTGACGCAATCCGTGGAGGACCTGAGGCTCGCCACGGAAGTCATGACGGGCGACCTCGCCGAGATCGATTGGCCGAGGCTGGAATTGCGACTCGCCGAACCAGGACTGGACATGCCCGGCCTGAGGCGCGTTCTCGCCGGCGGCAATGC
>Ga0209456_10000723_pt1 | contig 17252 bp, 15 predicted proteins | sample COG_11_FD_184755 | JGI IMG/M metagenome (GOLD analysis project Ga0209456, IMG submission 184755) | Pelagic marine sediment microbial communities from the LTER site Helgoland, North Sea, for post-phytoplankton bloom and carbon turnover... | ecosystem: Environmental > Aquatic > Marine > Neritic...
GGGCAATCACGAGAGCCTGCTTGCCGAGAATGGGCAGTACGCCAGTTTGTTCAGGTTGCAGGCGAAGGGTTACCAGTAACCCGCGTAGACGCACTGGACCCGGTCCGTCGAGGGACAAAAAACTGGCACGAATTGACAATCGTGGGCATGTATACAGCGCTAGAATTCGCGCAAATGTCACAGTTTAAAACTAATCCGCGCGAACAGCCGCGTGCCGGTAAGGACCTGATCAACGCAACCGTGCCGTTCGCCAAAGAGTCCGCAAAGGCCAGCTGGTGGCATGTCGGCTCGACGTTCGCAATGCTGGTTGCGGCGCTCGCCGGTGCCGGACTCGCGCCCTGGTGGCCGCTCCGGTTGGCGTTCTCGCTGCTTTCGGCCCTGTTGATGGTCCGCAGTTTCATCTTCTACCACGACTACATGCATCGGGCGATCCTCGTGCGATCGAAGATCGCGTGGCTTCTGTTCAGGATCTACTCGGCCCTGTCGCTGACGCCGCCGCGCTCCTGGAAGGAAACCCACAACTATCATCACGGGCACGTCGGTCAACTGGATGACTCGGGCATCGGCACCTTCCCCGTCATGACAACGAAGGACTGGGCTGAAGCGTCGTGGGCCACGAAGATCAACTACCGAATCACGCGGCACCCGCTTACCGTGCTGGCCGGCTACGTAACCATCTTCTTCTTCAGCCTTACGCTGCTACCGTTCCTGAAGGACCCGGCTCGGCACTGGGATGGATTGTTGTCACTGCTCGGCCACGCGGCCCTGCTCGCCGTCCTGTGGGTGTTCGGTGGCTTCGCTACCGCGTTCTTCGTCATGCTGCTGCCGATAGCCGTTGCATCGACGCTGGGCAGTTACCTGTTCTTTGCCCAACACAGTTACAAAGGCATGAAAATACTGCCGGACGAAAACTGGACCTACCATGAGGCAGCCCTGGAATCGTCGAGCTTCATGAAGCTGAACCCGGTCATGCACTGGTTCACGGGTAATATCGGTTTTCACCATATCCATCACCTCAATGTGCGCATACCGTTCTACCGTTTGCCCGAAGTGATGAACGCCATCCCGGAGTTGCAGTCACCGGTGATAACAACACTGAAGCCCCGCGATATTCTCGCCTCTTTCCGCTGCTGCCTCTGGGACGAGGACCGGCAGCAAACCGTGACCTACCGTCAGGCGGCCAGGAATTGCCTCACGGCGTGAGTGCCTGAACTCGCTCGGCCACGATGTCCGTTACGCGGATCATTGCCGCGACAAGCTGCTCATCCATGATGATGTCACCTTCATACTCGGCAATATTCCGATCCCGGTGCGCGTCATCGAGCACGCGCCAATACTCGGGTTCCAGATCAATCGTGTGCTGAGTACATTGAAAAACCGTGTAGCGGTGCTCTGACCGATAGCCTGCATGTCGAAGTGCAGCAAGAGCAAGTGCATGCGCGGCGTTGTAAGCGAGGTCGAACCGGGATTCCGGGTCGAGGTCGCCATTCTTGCTGTCGTGTAGTTTCTTGAGGCCTCGTTGAATCAGAGAGTCGACTTCTCCGCTAGTTGCGACCCCTGAACTTAGTTGTCGCGCCTTGACCAGGTTGTCGAGCTTCTCATGGCCCATTAACCGACCCGATTAGTTCGATAACAGGGCCGGCCAAAACACGCTCGACAAAAGCATTCCCTTTGTCGAGCCGCTCCCTGAATTCTGCTGGCGTATAGAGCTTGGTACTTATCCTGCGTGCAAGTACTTCCTCAACGGGCAGCAGCGCTTTATAGACGTCTTCGAGCCGCAGGTCCTCAGCAACAATGAGAAGGTCAATATCGCTGGATGACGTATCCGTTCGTTTCGCGACCGAGCCAAAAATCAGGGCGAGATCGATAGAGCCGGTCATGGATTCCAGTGCTTCACGTATTGGACCTGCGAGGCCAACCGTCTTCTGGATAATGCCTCGCAATTCTCCAAACACCGGAGAGTCGGGATTGGCCTGGTAATGCTTCTGCGTTCCCATCATCCGAACCGTGACCAGCCCACCCTTAAGAAGTCGCTCGAGTTCTCGTTGTACTGCGCCGCGACCGGAGCCCGCCAGCTCCATTATTTGGGTAACAAAGAAACTTCTGTCGGGCTGACCGAACAATGCACCCAGTACGCGCTGCTGCGTAGAGGTCAAAAGGGCATCGGCCAGCGAGGGCCCTGGTGAGTTTGATGCGGTGACAGGCATTATAAATCAACTACCTACCCAAAACGGGTATTGTAATACCCAATTTGGGTATGTCAAGCACCCGCCGAAGTTGCGTCGACTGTGATCTACTGCATGACTATGGCTAACGGCTCGTTTTTTGCTGAACTGCGCAAGCGCAAAGTCCTGCAGTTTGCTGCCATTTATGGCGCGGTGTAGACGCGATAAGAAACCCCCTTGCCGACGCGGTAGAGGCTGTCACCGCAGGCGATAGCATCCAGAGAGAACAAAACGGCGGTCAACGCGACCAGGATTTCGATTGACGTTCGCATAGCGAGGACTCCTCGCACACCTTTTATTGGTGTGTTATCTATGGTACTTGGCACACGGCATATAGTTGGTCAATTGTTGATCGCTGTAAGTTATTGATTTTACGATAAAAGAGTTGCTATGAAGCAGGTGCAGACGACTGGACTCGTATTCCTGGCAGGCCTGATTGGGGGCCTGATCGTCTATCACAGCATGATGATCATCACCGGGCAAACGCCCGTCGACCGCGAGCTGTTCAACGGACAGCAGGCGGAACTGGAGCAGCTCCGGGAAGAAAACCTCGAGCTCACTGAGGAGCTTTTCACTCCACGCCCCTGGGGTAGCATCGACTTCAGCAGCGACGAATTGCCCTACGATGGCCGGACTGACTCTGCCCTGGCGGTTGAAAGTGCCCGCGCGGCGGCGCGGGAGCAAGGCAAGTTCCTGATGGTGACCTTTGGCGCTAACTGGTGCCTGGATTGCCGCACCCTGCATCACCACCTCAACAGCGAGCCGGTCGCGAGTTACACAGCCGACCTGTTCGAGTTCGTGAATGTCGACATCGGCAAATTCAACCAGAACCGTGATGTTGCCGAAGCGCTCGGAGTCTCAATGACCCGGGGCATTCCCGTCGCTATCTTCTTCGATCCCCAGGGTGATGTGATCGGGACCACGAACGAGGGCCAGCTCGAACCGGCGCGGCATTACTCGTCGAAGCAGATTCTCAAGTTCGTGCGTGATATCGCCGAGGGCTCCCGGATCCTGTCTCCCGACTCGGTGGAGTAACGGCGGACTGGAAATACCTCGCAATGCTCAACTGCGCGTAATCATCATGCTGAAGTCGATCTACATAATTGCCTATATAGTACTGTCCGTTACAGTTGCTGTAAGTGCCGTTGACCAGCTCATCGCGACTCGCAACGTGTTGAGCTGGGGTGGCGTGTTGCTGGCCTACGTTCCATTCCTTGCGGTCCTTGCCTGGGTCACGGTGCTTCAAAGCACCCCGCGAACAAGCGCCCGCTTCCCGACTTTGATTGTCCTGGCAGTCGTCGGCGTGCTCGCGTCGACCTGGGGTTACGTGAATGGCGGTAGCCTCGCCGCCGCACTGCTGGCCGGCGGCGGTCTCGTCGCGTTTCTCATTTATGACTACTGGTACTCGAGCTTCGGCGACCGCAGCAACGACACACTTGCCGCCGGGCAATCGTTACCGGACTTCGAACTAAAGAACACGGCAGGCGAGACCATCTCTTCTGCCGTACTGACTGACAAACCCTGCGTGTGGATTTTCTATCGTGGCAACTGGTGCCCGTTGTGTATGGCACAGGTCAAGGAAATCGCCGCCCAGTACAACGAAATCGAGAAACTCGGCGTGCGCGTCGCGCTGGTCTCACCGCAGCCGCACAAGAACACGAAAAGCCTGGCAAAGCGGTTCGACGTTAACTTCGACTTCCTGATCGACGAGGATAACCAGGCGGCGCGGCAACTCGGCATCGCACATAGCTTCGGCGTGCCCATGGGCGTGCAGGCACTCGGGTATGACAGTGAGACAGTCATGCCGACCGTCATCATCACCGACAAGGGCGGTCGCATACTCTGGCTCGACGAGACCGATAACTACCGGGTCCGGCCGGATCCCGAGACGTATCTTGGCGTGCTGCAGTCCTCCAATTAACCGCCAGAAATCAGTCCTTTTAGGGAGATAACGCACAGAAAACAAAGCGAAAATCCGCTAAAAAGTACCGGAATACCGGTCTTTTTCTGGTTTGCACGCTTTGCATGCCATATATGGGAATTTTTCGATGCCAAGGAATGGCGCCAATACTCGAACATTGAGCCGCTTTGCGGCGCTGATAGCCGTCCTGGCGCTCAGCGGATGTTCGACCACGTCGCCACAGATCGAGCCCGTCGAAGAGCCTGTCGTGGTCGTCGTACCGACGAAGGTTGAGCCCAAAAAGGTCGAGCCACCAAAAGTTGTAGAGCCGCCACCGCTACCACCCGTGGCGATCGTCCTGACGAGCAGCCGGCCGGCATTTCTGGATGTCGCGAACGCGCTTGAAAAGCACCTCGATGACTTCCAGGTTTACGACCTTAGCGACGACAGCCAACCGCCCGTATCCATTCTTCGCGGCATCAACGATTCGGACACTGGCACGGTTGTCGCCATTGGTCTGCGTGCCGCCAGATCATCGGTTGCGATGGCCGACTCGCCGGTTGTGTTCAGCCAGGTCTTCAATCATCAGGATTACGAACTGTTAACGGCAAACAGTCGTGGCATCGCGCCGCTGCCGCCACTGGACGCCCAGCTTGCCGCCTGGACCGAGATCGACCCGACACTGTCACTCATCGGCATAATCGTCGGCGAGGGCCACGACGACCTGATTACCGAGGCGCAGCTGGCGGCACAAAAGCACAATGTTGAATTACGAATCCGGATTTCCCATTCGGATCAGGAAACGCTCTATCTCTTCCGGCGCATGGAGCAGGACATCGATGGCTTCTGGCTTTTCCCGGACAATCGCATTCTCAGCTCACGGTCATTGCAGCAAATACTGGAGAGCTCGAGGCAAGGACAAGTCGCTGTTGCGGTGCCCAATGAATCAATGTTGGAGATGGGCGCGACTATCAGCATGGCGACACAAGCGGAGGATATTGCGGCGACTATCGCGAAAGTCATCCGAAAAATTCGCACCGACGGCCTGCAGTCTGTGCCGGCTATCAGCCCGCTGTCGGCGATCAATGTTGTTACGCGTGACGACGCCAAGGTCGCGAACAGGTGAATACTCAACTTACCGCAGTACGCGAACGCGTCGCGAATCTTCTCAAGCGTCGCCACCAGCGGCCGCAAGGCGGCAAACGGGTGCTTGTACACGAGATACTTTCCATGCAGGTTCTGAGCGCCGCGGTCGTCGGGGGGCTGGCGGTTATCAGTCTCTATTGGGGCGGCCAGTGGATACTGCAGGACAATTACAGTCGCTGGGCGCTGCAGTGGACAGAGCAACTCAACGAGCTCGGCTCACCTTTGTATCTGGCCGACGAAGGCGAGTCACGCATCAATCTGAACAGCTTCGTCGATCGCTATCCGGAAATCGATCAGGTTGTTTACTACGCCAAGGACGGCAGCGTCCTGCACTCTGTCGACAGTTCCGAGGACATTGATCCCGTCAACGAATTGTCTGCGACGCAGCTGGAAGACGCGATTGGCGCGATTGGTCAGACGACGCCCTACGTGATGACGGGTGGTTTTCTCGATCCCAAGCAGTTCGACATCCTGGCGCCTGTATGGATCGAATCCATTCCCGACGATGGACTGTTCGGCTTCGACGCCACTTCAGATGAGCCTGGCAAGATCGAGTTGCTTGGCTTCCTGAAAATCAAGCTCGATTTCATAATGTTTCATGATCGCCTGCTGGCCAATATTCGCTTTGCCATCGCCGTACTGGCCGCGCTTCTGATCATGTTCGCGCTGTATGGGCGACATGCCTTGCGCAAAGCGCTGGCATCTATCTCGGAGCTGCAAGTACCGATTCAGGAACTGGCCAAGGGCAACCTGGACGTAAAGTTCGAGCCGGCAGAACATCGTGAGATTTCTGACATTGTCGAGGCTCTTGAGACCACGGCCGCAGCGCTTAGCGAACGCGACGCACAGCTCATGAATCTTGCTAATCATGACAGCCTGACCGGCTTGTACAACCGTCGCCGCTTCAACGAGGAGTTGCGAAAGGAGGTCATGTCGCTGATCCACAAGAGCCACTCGAGTGCGCTCTTCTTCATCGATCTTGACCAGTTCAAATACATCAATGATGCCTGTGGGCATCCGGCCGGCGACCGCCTCATCTGCAAGGTTGCCGATGAGCTACAGCGAAGTATCCGCAGAGATGATGTGCTGGCCCGGTTTGGTGGTGACGAATTCGTCGTACTCCTTCGACACGTGGACATCGTCGGCGCAACAGCCTCAGCGGAAACCATTCTGACCAATATGCGTCGCCTGGCCCACATTGAGGGCGAACAGGTCTTCCATGTTCACTGCAGCATCGGCGTTACGATGATGGCAGACAACAACTTTCATCACGATGATCTGATCAACCAGGCCGACATCGCCTGCCGGGAAGCCAAGTCTGCCGGCCGTAACCGGATGCGAATCTACTCTCGACCCGAAGAAGAGGATGACCGCGAGCTCACTGACGTTAGCTGGATGAACGGTCTGCGGGAGGCGCTCGACGAAGATAAGTTCGAGATTCGTTTCCAGCCGATCAACAGTATATTGACGGGCGAAACGACGCATCATGAGCTCCTCATACGATTGAAGGCGGAGGATGGAAAATACGTTTCGCCGGACGCGTTCCTGCCGTCGGCCGTGCGTTTCGGATTGATGAATGAGATCGATTTCTGGATGATCAAGAATGCGGCCATCGCGTATGCCAAATACTCCAGTCCCGAGAACCCCATCAGGTTTGCGATCAACCTGTCCGCCAATGCGTTTGAGAATGATGATCTGACGGCGTACGTCGAAGAGACCTTCAAGCGCTACGAAGTTCAACCAAGCGATATTGTTTTTGAGATAACGGAGAGTCTCGCCGTCCGCCGGCCATTACAGGTCGATCGGCAAATTGCGACGTTGCGCGATCTTGGCTGTCAGTTCGCGCTTGACGATTTTGGCACGGGCTACAGCTCATTCAGCTACCTGCAAAAGTTGCAATTCGACTACATCAAGATCGACGGCACTTTTGTACAGGATCTGCCGAATAACCCGGTTGACCAGAAGATGATCAAACTGATTGCCGAGGTCGGCAAGGAAGCGGGAATGCAGACCATCGCCGAGTACGTGCGCAATGTCGAGTCGCTCGAGCTCCTGGCCGAGCTTGGCGTGGACATGGCGCAGGGATATTTTGTCGGTCGGCCGACGAAGGCGCCGAAGACGCAACCCACACCAATTTCGCTTAAGTCACGACGTCAGAAGGTGGCGCGAAGAAAATCGCGTAGCAGCTGAAACGCGTCATCGCGCAAAAAACCTCACGATCTCCACCATCGCCTCGGTATCGAACTTGCAGTAACGCAATAGCTGCTCTTCGAGCTCCAGCTTGCGGACCATGTCCGTCTCGGGATCAATCGCCTCGAGGAATCCGTCTGAGGCAGCTGTCCCTTCCTTGATGCCTTCCAGTCGGGCGTAGTCCATGTCGGGGTTGATCGTGGGCATCACGGCCTTGATCGACCACGAACCGAGCATGTCCGGGTGGTAGTAGTAGGCTTTAACGACGGGATGCAGGTCGTACAGGCGATCGACGATGTTCTGCAGTGGCCTCGCAAGATCCGGGAACATGTCGATAAGGCCGTTGATAACCGTTCGCTCGTAGGTCGTGTACATGAGCACCGGACCCGAGTCGCCGAGGCGGTCGATCATCTTCTCGGCGAGCGAGCGCATGGGCGGCTCACCCGTGATGTCCAGGAATTCCTCGTGACGCATGCTGTCGGGACTGCCGTCACCCGAACCGTCGTCGATGTGGCAGGACCACTGAATAGGAACCGGCGCATACGGGCGCATGCCTTTCCAGATCGGCACGGCCGGGCCGATGGTTTCGAAGTCGAGGTAGTAGCGCGGATACGGTAGATCGCCAAGTTCCCTCGCGGCGCCAGGCAGGATCTCGGCCTCACCCGAACAGGTTACGCGGTGAATGCGCAATTGTGTTTCCGCGGAAATGTCTTCGGCCGCGACGTCGCGAATATCCTCGCAACCCCGCACCACGTACTCGGCCAGTTTCGCCTTGCTGCCCGCCAGCCCGGTGACCGGGTACTCGGCATCCGTCGGCCAGCAATGATTGATGAACTGGCATTCGTACGGGTTGTTGCAGTGTGCGCCAACCGGCACGTTCGGCAGCGGACCAGTTACCGCTTCGCGGGCCTTGGCGACGAGTTCCAGTACAGTCGGCTCGAGCAGGTGCACCTCGTCCGTCAGGTCGTTCTCGATTAGCAGCCCATCGTAATTGCCATCACCCTCGTACACGAACTGGTTGTTGATGTGCGCGAGCGCAATGGACGTGACCTTGATCCCGTTGTTACGCAGCACCCAGTCCTGGATAGCGCAGTCGAGTGCGTGGGTGTCTTTCACCGACGTCGAAGCTTTCACCTCCACTATCCGCCAGCCGTCACCGTCGGGGATCATCACATCGACGCGCACCATGACGTTCTCGTGACGAAACGTGGCTTCGAAGATCGGAAAGTCCGCGCCGCCTTGAATCAGCCGGCGAGTCTCGGCCTCCATCGTCTTGAAGTTGAACTCGACTTCGACCGAGTCGGCGGTGCCGTACAGTTGCTGTGCGATGGCACCGACCTGGTGGCCGGTCGCGAACAGGGATTCGGTCTGCTCCGAAACTTCGCCGAGCTCCGGATGGTGTTTCTCAAGGTGTAACTTTTTGGCGCACTGCCAGGCGGAGATCAGGCGGGATTTGGAGAGATAGGGTTTCATCTCGCTCAATAATCTCACACTTGAGCTATAGTCTTTTACATGATCGCCGATGCTCATTCCGAGAATCCTCCGGAGCCGCTGTCCGGCCTGCACCTGTTGCTCACCTACGCGTGCAACTATGAGTGCGACCACTGTTTCGTGTGGGGTTCGCCGTCGCAAAGCGGCACCATGACAATCGAAACCATCGAGCACATCCTCGCCGAGGCCGAGGCACTCGGGACCATCAAGTGGATCTATTTCGAAGGCGGCGAGGCTTTTCTCTACTACCAGGTTTTACGAAGCGGCGTTCTCAAAGCCAAAGAGCGTGGCTTCAATGTAGGAATCGTCACCAACGCCTATTGGGCGACCGCGGACACCGATGCGATGGAATGGCTGAAGCCTCTCGCTGGTTCGATCGATGACCTGTCCTTAAGCCACGATGCGTATCACGGCAGCGATACCGGTTCGAATCGTCCGGAGATTGCGCGCCGCGCTGCACGGGGGCTCGGAATCCCCGTCAATTTCATTAGCGTTGACGAGTCGACAGTGCTCTACCGAGGTCGCGCCGCAGAGCGACTGGCGCCACGTGTCCAGGCAAAGCACTGGGAGCAGTTCTCGGAATGCCCGTGGGAGAACCTGCGGCACCCCGACCGGGTGCACGTGGACCCATTCGGCTACCTGCACATCTGCCAGGGTATTTCCATCGGCAACATGCTCGAGCATCCGTTGACAGAAATCATGGCCGACTACGCTCCGGACGAGCACCCGATCGTCGGTCCCCTGCTTGCCGGCGGCCCCGCAGAAATCGTTCGTCGTTACGACCTTCCCCACCAGGAGGGTTACGCCGATCACTGCCACCTGTGTTACGAATCCCGGTGTGCTTTGAGGCGGCGTTTCCCGGATGTGCTGGCGCCGGATCAGATGTACGGCACGACCTAGATCCGTCGACGATTTCGCCTCCGTTGTCGGGTTTCGTTACCAGTCCTTCAGGGGATAAGTCAGCGGTGTCTTCGGTGGCCAGGCGATGTTCGCGGCCTCGATCATCGCCGTGAAGTTCGGCGTTGCTTCAGGATCCCAGGGCGAACCGCACTGGCACCAGTTCGCAATCTGCCAGAGAACCATCGGGCCGAAGAAATGCTCGTCAATCTCTGCCGCTTGGCGGTTGGCCTCTTCTCGTCTGCCGCCCCAGGCATTAACGATGACGTCGAAAAAGTCGCGGATACCGTAACCGTCGTACATGGCGAGGAGTTGAGTGGTTCTCTCCTCGTCACCCCGGTGCGCAGCAACCAGTAACTGGAACACGGTCGCGAGGTCATCGTGCGGAACATCGTTTTCGATTACCCGCAACGCTTCATCGTGCAGGCCGTTATCGACCAGGGCCTGGATGAACGTCATGGTTAGCCACAAGCCCGGCGCTACGTCCATTCCTTCGCGAGCAATCTCGAGCGCCTCAGCCGACTCGCCTGCCCACAGCTTTGCTCTCGAAAGATTGAACCAGGACAGGGAACGCAATGGGTCGCAGGCGAGGATCGTCGTGGTGAGTTCGATATAGTCGCCGGCAGCGCCGACAATGTTCACTACAGTCGGGGTCCAGTTTCCTTCCTGGCATCCCGGCTCCGCCAGCGCTCTTTCCACGCGCCCTGAAAGTCCTCGCCAGTTTCCACTGAGAAACGCGAGATCGAGTTCGGCGAGATAACGTATCTGGTTTGTTGGCGCATTCTGAGCCGCTGCTTCAAGGTCAGCAATCGCTGTCGCGTACGCGTCGGCGAGTATCGCTTCCGTAATTCCTTCTTCCCGAATCCCGGCAACATTGTTGTTGAGCAAATGCGTGTACAGGTCCGAATGGTCTGCATAGACCTGCCAGTAATCCGGCACGCGTTCTATAACCTGTTCGAAATAGACATTCGCCTGGCGCAGGCCCTCAATCTGGGGAATCTCGCCGTGAGCTCGTTCGAACAGGTCCCTGCCTTTCTGATAATAAGTAAATGCTTCGATGTCCCGAAGCCCGGCCAGCCGCATGGCATCACGCTTGTTTTCGTCGAGTACGACTTCCAGCGCGACAGCAATCTCTTCGGCGATGTTCTCCTGCACCTCGATCATGTCTTTGGAGGTGCTGTCGAATGTCTCCGACCAGAGATGAAAACCGTCGTTGGCACGAATGAGCTGCGCCGTCACACGCAGCCGGTCGCCGGAGCGGCGCACCGAACCCTCGACAACATGCTGGACGCCCAGCGCGTCCGCGATTTCCTGAATCGGGATGTCCTGGCCTTTAAATGAAAACGCCGAGGTCCGGGCGGTGACCAGCAATTCGGGCAGCTGCGCCAGCGAGTTGAGAATCTCCTCGGTCATGCCATCGGCGAAGAACTCGTCGTCCGGCCCGCTACTCATAGCGACGAATGGCAATACCGCCACGGACTTGTCCGATACAGAGGCCTCAGTAGTTGCAGGGGGAGCGGATTCCGTCGAGCCGCCGAACTTGTCCCAGGCAAACCAGGCCAGGGCCACGACCAGGACGGCAATAATGACGCGGTCCAGCTTCTTTCCCGTTTGCGGGGTGATGGATTCGCTGCGGTCTACTTCCTTCTCGCGCTTGACGCCCTCGGGCGTCATCTCGAATGCCCAGGCAAATACGATTGCAATGGGAAGGCCGAGCAACAGGATGACGACGACGCTCTTCAGCACCCAGTCCGGCGCACCGAAGTTCTCGAACGCGAATTCGGCGATCTGCGCCAACACCCAGCCGATAACCGCATAGGCAATAGCGACGCGAATGACGTTACGACGTTTTAGTTCACCAAAAAATGACATCCATTCATTCTCTTGCGCCGCGAAGCGCACAGTATAGCGAGATCATGGGCCTAGTTGACCAGGTTGCGGGCGCGACGCCGCGGGGCTTTTATCTCAGAACACTCGAAATCATCGTCGCCCACCGGTTTGCACTGCGGCGGGAAGCCGCGTGCCTGCCAGTAAGTGAGTATGCCCCAATCGCGCACAACGCCCTTGTAAGCATCCGACTTACGAAACTCCTGGCCATCTGGGTGCCAAATCACAAAGGGCGGGTTTATCGCTTCTGCGGCGAGATCATCCCACTGGCCAAAGCTTAGATAGAGAAACGAGATTCCCTGCCCCAGGGCAAACCCGGAAGGATTCTGTCGCTCCCAATCCTTCAAGCGAGCGAGCCCGGCACTGTTGTCGCCATCCGGATTCTCGATGGCACGAATCCACTCTATGACAGGCGCTCCCGCATTACCCATTCGATTGTCAGCAACGCGCACAGCAAGATAACGGTCACCACGCCGAACGTAGGTGGATACGAAAGCGTCGCTGATTGAATCAAAGGAATGTTCCATTGCCATTTCATTTAGCCGCAACGCGGTGTCAACGTCGCCTGTCGTTAGATAGACATGGGCCAGGTGTTGCCGGCAGTTGAGGTAACCGGGATCGAGAGAGACGCATGTACGCAGAGACTCTTTTGCCTCATCAAAAAAGCCCAATGAGAACTGCCGTAACCCCCTCCACAGCCACGCGGTCGTATTTTTGGGATCTTTCTCGACGGCGGCATCCAGGTAATCCACGGCCTGGATCAGATCATGATCGGCATCTGCGGAAATGGAACCCAGCACTGCGAGCGGCAATGATAAGTCCGGATCCAGGGACAACGCCTTCTCCGCCGCTTCTCTCGCCAACGGATAGTGGTCAATGTCGTCGGGAGTCCAGTCATTGCTAACCGCTTCAACCGCGGCGAGCGCTTCCCAGGCACGAGCAAATGACGGATCGAGTTCGATCGCTGCTCGAAGCAGCCGGATACTCTCCGGTAACTCGGTACGTTTTATGAAGAGTTCTCTTGCGGTGAGATACATCTCGTACGCGTCGAGGTTTTCGGTGGCCACGTCGACCGAGATGGCCCGCTCGGCACCGACGCCGAGCCTGCCCGTCAACGCCTGCACGATCGCGTTCGCGATCTCGTCCTGGATGGCGAAGATATCGACGAGCTCGCGATCAAAGTTCTCGGACCACAGATGACGGTCGGTATCGGCCTCGATGAGCTGTGCCGTGATACGAATGCGGTCGCCATCTTTGCGCACGCTGCCCTCGAGAATGTGGCCAACTCGCAGCGCTTCGGATATCTCGGGAATGCTCAACGTCGAACCGCGATAAGCGAAGGAAGAGGTTCGCGATGCGACGTGCAGATCGTCGACACGCACGAGCAGGTTCAGGAGCTCTTCCGAGAGCCCGTCGGTGAAGTACTGCTGATCATTGTCCGGGCTGAGATCGGCGAACGGCAGCACGGCGATCGAGAGATCCTCGATGGGTGCATCGGTCGTCTCGACGAGGACATCGTCCACTTCAACCGTCGTTTCCGGTACGAGCCGGTCGGCAACCAAACCACCGATGGCAATGACCAACAGGACGACGATCACCACGTTGATCTTCTTGCCGGTCTCCGGCGTCTGCGACTGGGTCCGGTCGACATCGACCTCGCGCTTGAGTCCTTCGGGCGTCATCTCGTACACCCACGCGAAGATCAGCGCGGGGAAAAAGCCGAGCAGGAGCAGCATGACGACGATAGAGCCCGCAGATTCCGGCACATTGAGCAGGGACGTCAGAACGTCGGTGAGCTGTAACAGCACCCACGACGACACCGCGTAGAGAATGGCGACGCGAATGACGTTACGACGTTTTAGTTCTTCAAATAAAGACATCGGCGTAGGTTTACCCGATAATCACTGCCCGCGCCAGCCAAAAAGGACATTCCGCGTGATGCCCCTGAAGAAAGTAACGCTCTTGCTCGTGGCTCTGATCGGTTTCGCGCATGCCGCCCAATCGCAGGTAATGGACTGGCCTCAGGAAATAGTCGGTGAGAAAGGCGCGGTCGTCGTCATCTACCAGCCCCAGGTAGAGACCTTCTCGGGCAACAATATTGAAGCCCGCGCTGCAGTGTCGGTAAAGACACCGTCAACGGGTGATGCCCCGGTATTCGGTGCTGTCTGGATCAAGTCAAAGCTCGATACCAATCGCGACACTCGCACCGCCGCGCTTCGCGACATCAAGGTCAGCGACGTTCGATTTGCCGATGCCAGCGACGATCAAAAGGACGCCCTGGCCCGCTTCATTGAAGCGGAACTGGAAAACACAACGCTGAACATGACCGTCGACGAGCTCCTCGCAGACCTCGACTTCGATGCCGTCGGTATGGCGCAAGCCGACCTCAAGCACGCGCCGCCCGAGATCCTGTTGTCGACCGAGCCGGCGATGCTGGTGTCGATTGATGGTGACCCGGTGTTTCAGCCGATCGAAGAAACGTACTACGAGCGCGTCGTTAACTCGGCATTCCTTATAGTAAGAGGCGGCCTCGACCTGTACCTCTACGTTGGCAGCAATACCTGGTACGTGGCCGACGATGTGATGGGACCCTGGACCATGGCGGGCGACATCCCGGAGGACGTCAGGAACTTCGTTGAACCGGTCGAAGGCGATTCCTCCGATGTTGGCGATATGAAGATCATCATCGCGACCGAACCGACTGAGTTGCTGGTTTCCACGGGCCCTCCAGTTTGGACACCGGTCGAGGGCATGGACCTGCTGTACATGTCGAATACAGACAGCAACGTCTTCCTCGAGCTGTCGACACAAAAATACTACGTACTCTTGTCCGGGCGGTGGTACCGCGGTGAAGGCATCGCGGGTGAACTCGAGTGGGCGCATGTGCCCAACGATGAACTGCCGCCGCCATTCGGCGATATTCCGCCTGATTCCGTTAACGGCGCAGTGCTAAGCCAGGTTGCGGGCACGCAGCAGGCGCGCGAAGCGGTACTCGATAACACGATTCCACAGACGGCCGCGATCGACAGGGACGACACATCTTTTAGTGTGCAGTACGACGGCGATCCGGACTTCGCGCCGATCGAGGATATCCAGGTCGAATACGCACAGAACACCGCAGCCGCAGTATTCAAATACGGGACTCTCTATTACGCGTGCGACGACGGTGTCTGGTACGTGGCGAACAGCGCGACGGGGCCATGGTCGGTCGCAACTGAGGTGCCGGACGCCATCTACAAGATCCCGGCTTCGAACCCGTACCACAACGTGACCTACGTGAAGGTCTATGACGTGACGCCCGAGGTGGTCTACGTGGGTTACACGCCGAGCTACTACGGCAGTTACTACTATCACGGTACGGTCGTCTACGGCACGGGCTGGTATTACCGGCCATGGTATGGCCCGTACTACTACCCGCGTTACCCGACCTGGGGTTTCCATGTCCGTTACAACCCCTGGTATGGATGGGGATTTGGCGTGTCCTGGACGAATGGGCCGTTTCGCTTTTCTTTCTACGGTGGCGGCAGCTACTACCGTGGTGGCGGTTGGTGGGGCGTCGGTGGCTACCGGCCCTACCCACGACCCGTTCCTTATGGCGCTGGCCAGAACCGACCGAGCACGCAACCAGCAACCCGACCTAACGTCTACGATCGCCCCGAGAACAGGGCCAGGAACGCAGAGCGACCGGCGCTTGCGAACAACCAGCAGGCCCGACCGGCCAATAACATGCAGAACAATGTGCTAACCGACCGGTCCGGCAACGTCTACCAGCGCGGCAACAACGGCAGCTGGACCCAACGGCAAAATGGCCAGTGGACGCAACCGGGCAACCTGGACTGGTCGGGAGCCGGTGGCGGCGACAACCTGCAAAGACCGTCTACGGGCTACCCGCAGTCTGCGACGCGGCCGCAACTGGAACGCGACTTCAACGCGCGCCAGCAAGGCATGCAGCGCAACCAGAACTTCCAACGCCATGGCGGTGTCCGGCGACGGTAGCGACAGCGTTACGCAACTACCGCCTCGCTGTTGCGCGCCCAGACCATCCCTTTCGTCAGGGCAACGACTTCACCTTCTTGTATGGGTTCCCAGGGTTCGTCGGTGAGCGGCACACTCGCGACGAGCACCAGCTCCTGTGCAACCGGGGCCATCAAGACACCGGACTGGGTCAGGTCGACGGCCTGCTCATTGGAAGAGCGCACGAGCAGGTTCAGCCCGGGCGAGCGGGTGATGCCGTCGTCATATTTCCTGTGATGGGAATGGACAAACAAGGTGTCGCTGTCGGCATAGATGAAATTGAATGAGCCGAGCGGCCTCAGATGCGCGGCGAACTCGGCCACAATCTTGAGTCGTGCTTCGACCGAGGGCACGGTGTCTTCGACCGGGTCCCACAATGGCGCGAGGCGTTGCAGCAGACAGCAGAACGCCAATTCGGAATCGGTATCGCCGATCGGCCGGAAACGGCGTGATTCGAGATGACAGGCGTCCCGGACCCCAATCAGGTCACCGTTGTGGGCAAACACGTGTGCGCGCCCGCCGAGTTCGCGCTTGAAGGGCTGCGTATTTCGCAAGACCGTCTCGCCCTGCGTCGCGTGACGGATGTGTGAGAGCACGAGCCTGCTCGGCGGGCCATTCTCTTCCATGAACTTCACGAGACCGCTATGCGCCGCGGGACTCGACTCCCGCAGCAGGAACACGTCTTTCTCCTCGAAATACGCGACGCCCCACCCGTCCTTGTGGGGTCCTACATCGCCACCACGCCTGGCAAGTGTCTCCAACGAGAAGCCGACCGTGGTCGGATGGCGGGAGGACATTGCGAATAGTTCACACACGCTACTAAATCGAGGTCGATCAGCAAGTTTGGGTCGTCGCCGCTGAGCCTCAGAACTCGACGCGAATTGGCGGGTCGAGCACCGGGTTTGCGCCGGTGCAATCTTTGCCCCACACGCTGTACTCGTATTTACCCTCCAAACTATTCATATCGATATTTTTTGGACTCGTCTGTTGCTGGGGTGGGAGCGACTTGTAGGGCCGACCGACGAACGGGTCGAAATAGACCTCGAACGGTGTGCCGGAGGGATTGCTTGCCCACATAACGAGGTCGCCGCGTTTAGCACAGACGCCACCGTCAGCGTGTATATCGCATGACGGCTGCGCGGGCGCCGACACGCTCGTCGGGCAGTCATTGTCGTCGAAATTGACTGTCAACGTGTAAAAGGCCGGCGTCGCGGGACCGGGAACCGGTTGCGCCGCATTTTGCGACTCGCAGCCGGATACGATCATCGTGGTCAGGATACCGACGAGGACAGACAGTCCACGTCCCGTCTGGGATAGCTTGATTTTCATTTTTTTTCCCCTGTCATTAGTCCGCTCACTCACTGCTGTCAGTTGCCAGGAGTTCACGGAACTTCGCCGAGTCAGCCAGATCTCGCAAGCCGGGCTCGGCTGCCAACAAATTTCTCGGATAGCCATTGTCCAATGCTCGACGACTCGCGTCTACGGCCGCATCGACGTCGCCG
>Ga0209456_10000724_pt1 | contig 17248 bp, 12 predicted proteins | sample COG_11_FD_184755 | JGI IMG/M metagenome (GOLD analysis project Ga0209456, IMG submission 184755) | Pelagic marine sediment microbial communities from the LTER site Helgoland, North Sea, for post-phytoplankton bloom and carbon turnover... | ecosystem: Environmental > Aquatic > Marine > Neritic...
GCGATCATGTCGAAAAATTCCGATTCGCCGACTATCGCGACGCCCAATCGATCCGCTTTTGCGACTTTGGATCCCGGGTCGGAGCCGGCCACGACGAAATCCGTTTTCCTGGAAACGCTGCCCGCGACTTTTGCACCCAGGTCACGTAATCGCTGGCTGGCTTCATCCCGCGTCATGCCGGACAGCGCACCCGTAAGCACGAAGGTCTTGCCGGACAGGGGCAGTTCCTTGTTTTCCGGCGCGGTGGAATGCTCGGGCCAGGTGACGCCGGCTTGCCGGAGCTTTTGGATAACGGCAGCGTTGTGTGGCTGATTGAAGAACGTATGGATGCTCGCCGCCACCACCGGGCCGATATCCGGCACTTTCACCAGGTCATCGACCGGCGCCGCGATGATGGCCTGCAGGCTCCCGAAGTGGGCGGCCAGTTGCTGTGCGGTGGTCTCTCCCACCTGGCCGATGCCGAGCGCATGGAGAAAGCGTTCGAGTTTTGTGGTCTTGCTCCTTTCCAGCGACTCCACGAGATTCTGAGCCGACTTCCCGGCCAGGCGTTCCAGACCCACCAGCTGCTCCACGGTCAATGAATACAGATCCGCGGCGTCCTGGACGAGATTTTTATCTACCAGCTGTTCCACTATCTTGTCACCCAACCCGTCAATATCCATCGCACGCCTGGAAGCAAAATGTTTTATGCTTTGCTTGCGTTGAGCCGAACAATACAATCCCCCGCTGCAGCGGGCGACTATGCCTTCGCCCTCATACACGATTTCCGAGCCGCACACCGGGCAGGTGTCGGGAAACTTGAACCGCCTTGTGTGCGGCGGCCTCCTGCCGGTGTTTACCGACACGACTTCGGGAATGACATCCCCGGCGCGCCGAACCATGACCGTATCGCCTACCCGGATGTCCAGGCGTTCTATTTCCCGTCGGTTATGCAAAGTCGCGTTGGACACCGTGACGCCGCCCACGAAAACCGGGCGCAGCCTCGCCACGGGGGTTACCGCCCCGGTTCTGCCTACCTGCACCTCGATGCCCTGCACCACGGTGCTCTCCTCCTGCGCAGGGAACTTATGGGCCAGAGCCCAGCGCGGTGCGCGTGAAATATTTCCAAGCTTCGACTGCAGAGCCATGTCGCTGACCTTGTACACGACACCATCGATGTCGTAGGAAAGTCTGCACCTGATCTTGGCAATTCTTTCGTAGTATTCGATACAGCCTTCGGCACCGACCACGAGCTCGGCGAGGGGTGAAACCCTCAGTCCCCAGGTCTTGAAGGCTTTCAATAAAGCACGATGAGTATTGGGGATTTTTCCTGCCACCCTGCCGACGCCGTAAAAAAATATTTCCAGCGGCCTTTGCGCGGTGAGTCTGGAGTCCAGCTGCCGCAGGCTGCCGGCGGCGGCATTTCGGGGATTCACGAAGAGCTTGCCGGCTTTCGACCGTTGATCCTCATTGAGCTTCCTGAACCCCGCATGAGTCAGGAACACCTCAGCACGGACTTCCAGGATTTCGGGAATGTTCTTGCCCCGTAGGCGCAGCGGCACGGATTTAATGGTCTTGATATTCATCGTGACGTCCTCCCCCGTCTCCCCGTCTCCTCGCGTCGCACCAACCATCAGGACTCCACGTTCGTAAAGCAGACTCACCGCCAGCCCATCCAGCTTCGGCTCCGCCACGTATTCCACTTCCTCTATCTCAGCCCGCTCCCGGATCCTGTTGTCGAACGCGAGCACATCGGATTCGTCGAACGCGTTGGAAAGAGAAAGCATCGCAACCTTGTGGTTGACGGGGGCGAACTGCTTCAGCGGGGGCGCTCCCGCTCTCAAGGTGGGTGAATCAGCGCTGATCAGTTCGGGATATCGCGCCTCAAGATCCTGCAGTTCCCCGAACATACGATCGTACTCGGCGTCACTTATGACGGGATCGTCCAGAACATGATAGCGATAGTTGTGCTCGTGAAGAGCCGCGCGCAATTTCAAGACCCGATTACGGATCGGAGCGGATACCGCCATTTCAGAATGCCCTCCCCGCAAGTTGACCTGGTGACGCGTGGTGCCGTTAGCCGCCTGGTGAGAAATGCCGGCTAGAATAACCGCAGGCTCTTGTCACTCCCCGGCGCAACCCCCTGCTGTTCCATTTCGTGGACAATCTGGCGGATCTGTTGACTGATCCGCTTGAGAGCTTTCTGCGTCATTCCCCGAAGATTGTGATCGACCAGCGTGCCGTTGAGTTCTTTGCACAGTACTTTTGCATCCGCCACCATGTCGTTGAATACCTGTGGCGGATTTTCGGAACGGGGAATGTTCATGAACAGGGTCAGTCCCCGGGTCAGGAAATCTCCCTCTCCGGGCGGCGGAAGCTTACCATCTCGAGTCAAACTGGCCATGCTGTATTGCAATTTACCGCCGTGCACGTTCGGGTGGCGCTTCTCGTATACCGACCGTTTGCTCAATTGCATGCCGAGTTCGCGGGCACACCTGTGGACGTTCGAACCCCTGAAATCCTGGTTTCGGCCGACAACATTGAGGATCGCCACCGAATCAAAGTTCTTGCAAAACTCGTCAAGTTTGCGCGCATAGGCCAGCGCGTCATTGAGTGAAATCGAAAACTTGAAGCGGCGGCCGAACACCTCGGCAAAGCGCAATATCATCTGCGAAAAATGGTTGAGCTCGGATTCCGTGATCGGTCCCGATCTGTCCGCCAACTGCACCGAAATTCCGAAATCGGTGAATTTGGCGGACTCTGGCTGTTTCTCCAGATTTTGCCAGTCACCGTCAGGGTGACGCAAACCAAAGATCCTGCAGCGCTTTTTGATGTCGAACTCGAACTGTCGGTATATACCCAGGGCAGTGTCTCTGTTGATGACGTTGCTTCCCGGAATTCGCGCTACCAGTTCCAGAGGCAGTATGTCTTCGTCCCCAGCTTCGGAGTCGACCCTGCTTTCCCGATGCTCTATCGATTGCTTCGCCGAGAGGTCTTCCTCCAGGACAGAACCGTCGTCAACCGGCTCCGGTTCCCGGGGTTCGTCTGGCTCTCCGGCGCCGCTTTCCACCCCGAATTTGGGTTCCTTGCGCAGCAGCGGGTCCGTGGACAGGATGGGCTGCCTCTCGAACACGGCGGATTTTGGATTTCTTCTGGGATGCAGCAGCGCGAGTCCGTTGTCGGTATCCTGCCCGGCGGCATCATCGTCACGCTTGTTCGCACGGTACCGATCATAGGAAACGATCAGTACGACGACAAAAACGATGATGCCGGCGAGCAGTATTGCTGTTTGTAACTCTATCATTGGGCCGCCAACCTGACTGCTTCCTCCACATCCACTGACACCAGCCGGGACACCCCGGGTTCCACCATTGTAACGCCAATCAGTATATTGGCGCTTTCCATGGTGATCTTGTTGTGGGTGATGAATATGAGCTGGGTGCGATCAGACAGAGTTTTCAGCATATCCGTATAGCGTTCCACGTTGGTGTCGTCCAGCGGCGCATCGACTTCATCCAGGACGCAAAACGGGGCCGGGTTCAGATCGAAAAAAGAGAACAGCAGAGCAACCGCGGTAAGCGCTTTCTCGCCACCGGACAGTAGGTGAATAGTGCTGTTTCTTTTCCCCGGTGGTCGCGCCATGACGGCTACACCGGCATCCAGCAGATCATTACCGATCAACTCGAGGTAGGCGCTTCCGCCCGCGAACAACCTCGGAAAGAACTGCTGAAATCTGGCATTGAGCTTGTCGAAGGTATCCCTGAATCTCTCTTTGGTCTCGCGGTCTATTTTCTGTATGACCGATTCGAGTGTTGCCAGCGCCTCGACCAGGTCCTCGTGTTGTTTGTCCAGGTAGGTCTTGCGTTCCGCCTGTTCTTCATACTCCTCGATAGCGACCAGGTTGACCGGGCCGATTCGTTCGATCTTTCGCGCAATTCGATCCAGCGATTCCTGCCATGAGTCCGCTTCGGCATCCTCCGGCATATCGTCGAGCAGAGCGCGCGGGTCCAGTTCCGCTGCCGCGACCTGCTCCTCCACGGTATCGCGCCGAACGATGGTTTCCTGCCTGGAGACCCGCGCGTTTTCTATTTCTGCTCGAATTTCCTGGGCAGCCTTTTCATGAGAGAGCCTCTGTTGTTCCATACTTCTCAATGACGCGTCCAGGCTGTCCACCTCGGACCGGATATCGGCCAGGCCCGATTCCACGCGTATGCGTCGATCCAGCCGCTCCTTGAGCCGGTTTTCCAGATCGTCATCCGATTTACTTTCGGGACGGAGCATCGACTCCAGTTCGCCGAGTCTGTCGCTGTTTCCGGAAAATTGGCCTTCCAGTCGCGCGATGTTTCCCGCCAGGGCCGACCGCTCCGTCTCGAAGCGCTGGAATTCCGACTGCACCGTATGCAGCGCCTCCCGTGCCTCGATCGCCCTGGCATTGATTGCCTGCAATTCGGCTTTAAGCCGGTCGCGGCTGGAATTGAGTTTCTGCCTTTTTTGAGCGACCTCGAGCGTTGCAGATTCCGCACGTTTCAGAAGATCCTGTGCATCTGCTACTGCATTCTGGATTTGAACCGTCTGCGCCTGCGCTTCCTGCAGATCCGTTTCGAGCTGCCCGTGGCGATCGGTCAGCTCCAGTTCCCGCGCCTCGATACGACCGAGACGATTGTGGATCTGGGCGCGTTGTCGGGTTTCATCGTTCAGCATGCGGCGCTGCTCCGCTTGATCCTCTTCCAGGGCAAACAGCCTGTGCTGTAATTCTTCGACACGATTCTTCAGTTGTTCGAGCTTCAAACCCGACTGTTCGAGATCCGCCTCCAGGCGTACGATCTCCTTTCCCCGGATCAGGATTCCCGCGCTCGAATCCGGGTCGCTTGCCAGAGCGAACCAATTCCTGCCCAGCCACATTCCCTCGCGGGTTACGACGGATTGATGGGGCCCGAGCGCATGCCGCATCGACATCGCGGAATCCAAGTTCTCCGCCACCGCGACGTTTGCCAGCCAGTTGCCCAGGTCCACGGAATTAGATGAAACCTTTGCCGAGAGTCCCGCACCGGGTTCCGAATTGGACGGGCTGACCGAACTCTCGACCAGAAACAGGTCAGCTTTTACCTGCCGCGCATCCGGCAGCGTGTCCAGCGATTCGACGCACATGGCACTGGCCCGCGTGCCCAGCACCCGATCGACCGCGCGCTCCCACCCGGGTTCCACGGACAACTGTCCGGCAAGACGCGGTGCGTCGTTCAGCCCGTTATCCTGCAGCCACTTTGCCAACGTTTCGTTGTGTTCACCCATGGCCGCGGACTGCAACTCACGCAGTGAAGCCAGTCTGGCCGATGTTTCACGATAACCGTGCCGTACCTCATTCGATTGATCGGTCAGCCCCTCCAGGGCGCTGCGGGCATCGCTGATACTTCTATCCAACTCGTCGATTCGGCGCGCGGTTTGTTCGCACAATTCGTCGTGTTCTTCGGCCTCTCTCCTGAGGCGAGTCAGTCCGTCTTCGTCGAACTGGCTCGCCACGGCCGCCAGCGCTTCCACCAGGCGGCTTTCACGCTGATTCAGACTCCTGATCTGTGCCTGGTTTTCGGTTATTCTGGCCTGCTGTACCCGCTTTTCCTGTTCTGGCCCGGCGGCTTCATCGCTGAACCGTTGCCACTGCGTTTGCCACTCGTTGAACGCGCTCTCCGCAGCCGATTGTTCCGCCAGCACGGTCTCCAGCGCTTGCCTGGCCGTTTGCTGCCTTGGCGCCAGAACTCCCAGTTCCTCCTCGATCTTTGCCAGCCTGTTCTTGTCGCTGATCAGGTGAGTCGAGGTTTCGCTGCGCACTCGCTCCAGCCGCTCGAACTCCTGTCTCTGCTGCTCCCGGGTCTGCCGGGCGTGTTCGATTTGCTGTTCCGCGCTGGCGATGTCACCGCTGACGCTATAGAACTCCGCCTGCACATTGTTGAACTTGTCGTTGGTTTCGTTTTGCCTGCGGCGCAGTTCCTCGATCTGTCTCTCCGCTGTCCGCTGCTCGGAAATTGTGGATTCGAGGGCTGTCTCAAGGCGCGCCAGCCCGGCATCCTTGTCGTTTGCCTGCTTGTCCAGGTTTTGCCAGCGCAGGCTGAGCAACTGCGCCCCGACCAGACGTTCTTCCGCCTTCAGCGTCTTGTAGCGCTCTGCCGCGCCCGACTGTCTTTTCAACCGCCGCAACTGGCTTTCCAGTTCGCTTCGAACATCCGCAACCCGGTCCAGGTTTTCCTTGGTGTGCCGGATCCTGTTTTCCGTCTCTCGTCGCCGCTCCTTGTATTTGGAGACACCCGCGGCCTCCTCGATCAACACTCTCAGTTCTTCCGGCCGGGCTTCGATAACCCTTGAGACCATCCCCTGCTCGATGATGGAATAAGAACGCGGCCCCAGACCCGTGCCGAGAAAGATATCTGTAATGTCGCGGCGGCGACAGCGCGTCTTGTTGATGAAATAGTTGGATTGGCCGTCGCGGCTCAATTCGCGGCGAATGGAAATTTCATTGTAACGGGAAAACGGACCCGGCGCCCTGCCCTCGTTGTTGTCGAAAACAAGCTCCACCGCGGCCTTTCCAACCGGCTTACGGGCGCTTGAACCGTTGAAAATTACGTCCACCATACTGTCGCCCCGCAGCGTTTTGGCGGAAGATTCCCCCATGACCCAGCGTACCGCGTCGATGACGTTGGACTTGCCGCAACCGTTGGGTCCCACGACCCCCACGATACGCGCGGGGACGGAAACAGTGGTCGGGTCAACAAAGGATTTAAAGCCCGAAAGCTTGATATGTTTAAGCTGCATCGGCAAGGGCGATGTCGATCAAGACCATTTGATAGTAAGTCATTACATCCTTAGCTGCCCGATTGGAAATGCGGGCCAGCTTTTTGTCGATGTTGAGATCCGATAGAATTCGCGCCGAAAATTAACACAAGGAATGCCGAATGCCCATGCAGCCGAATCACGAGTTGGAGGTTTTTGAAAATCCAAATCAGCAACGGGATTATACAGTGCGAATCGAAATTCCGGAGTTCACTTGCTTATGCCCGGTCACCGGACAACCCGATTTCGCCACGCTTCTTCTCGAATACGTGCCGAACGCGTGTTGCGTGGAACTTAAATCCCTCAAACTCTACATCTGGAACTACCGAAATCAAGGGGCGTTTCACGAGGCCGTCACCAGCCAGATCCACGGTGATCTCGTTAACAGACTGGAACCCCGCTTCCTGCGCTTGACCGGCAGGTTCAACGTTCGCGGCGGTTTGTACACAACCGTTACCGTTGAGCATATCCAGGAGGGCTGGCGCGCGCCGCCCCGCGTGGAGCTCGCCTAGCCCGCATTTCGCGCGCATCAAGGTATCAGCACCGAAGATCCAGTCGTTTTGCGGCTTTCCAGATCAACGTGAGCCGGTACGGCATCTTTGAGTGCATAGCGCTGGTTCACCTCGATTTTCACCGCGCCGCGGGTGACCACATCGAACAGTTCTTCGGCGGCGGACACCAGATCTTCGCGCTTGGCTGTGTACGTCATCAGTGTCGGCCGCGTCAGAAACAGGGATCCCTTCGCCGCGAGCACGCCCAGATCCAGCGGAGGCACGCTTCCAGAAGCCTGTCCGAACAGAACCATCATGCCAAGGGGCCTCAGACAGTCCAGGGACCGGTCAAACGTGTCCTTGCCGATCGAGTCATAGACCACCGGCAACTTTTCATTTGCGGTAATCTTCTTCACTTCCTCCGCAAAATCCTGCTCTCTATAGAGGATCGGGTAGTCGCACCCGTGTGACCGCGCCAGTTCCGCCTTTTCGGGACTGCCCACGGTGCCGATAACCGTTGCGCCCAGGTGCTTTGCCCATTGGCAGGCAATCAATCCGACGCCGCCAGCGGCCGCGTGGAAGAGGATCGTGTCACCAGGCTTGACGCGATAGGTCCTTCGCAGCAGGTACTGCACCGTCATGCCCTGCAGCATCATCGCGGCCGCCGTCTCATCGCTGACGCCGTCGGGGACCCGTACAACACGGTTCGCCGCTAAAACACGCTGTTCGGCGTAAGCACCAACCGGAGGGGACGCATAGGCCACCCGGTCACCCTCCTTGATCTCAACCACGCCCGGTCCAACAGCGGAAACGACCCCGGATGCCTCCATTCCGGGCGAAAACGGACCCGCCGGCAGGGGGTACAGCCCGGTACGGTGATACACGTCTATGAAGTTCAGCCCGACTGCCTTGTGGTCGATTAGGATTTCGCCGTCACCCGGGGTCCCAGGGTCGATTTCTTCCCACATCATCTGTGCCGGTCCACCCACTTCGTGAACCCTGATCGCCATCGTCATAGTCAATCACCTCTATTCTTGGAATTCGTTGTCAGACCAGCCAGCCTGCAAATTCAACCCGGATCCCGAGTAACGACGCAGAACGCGAAGTTCAGGCGGGGAAACCGAATGTTAGCAAATCGCGGGCCATTACATCACCGTGTCAGAACTTGCCGACGTCGGTACCCGGAAACCATTATTTACGGCTCTCCCTGATCCGATCATAAGCCTTCTGGATCTGCTGGGTCTTTTCCGTGGCCAGTTTCAGCATTTCATCGGGCAAGCCCTTGGCCACCAGTTTGTCCGGGTGATGTTGGCTCATCAGTCGCCGGTACGATCTTTTGACTTCGGCATCACTGGCTGATTTGTCTATACCCAGGACCTGGTAGGCGTCATCCAGCCGCGGAACATCCCGCCGATTGACGCTGCCGGTGCCCCGGACGAATCGCAGTATCTCGTCGATGGAATCGTCGGGGAACCGGAGCCTCGCCGCCATTCTCTTCAGCAAGGCCTTTTCATTCGCATCCATCCTGCCGTCGGCCAGGGCCGCCTGCACCTGAATTTCGAGAAACATCTGCAATAATGTCGTGCGGTGGTGGCATTCGAGCCTGAACTGATCCAGGGCCTCGTCCAAAGGAAAATTATCCTGTTTGCCCACCTTGAAAAGCTCGATCGCCGCCTTGCGCTGCTCGCGGTTGAGCCGCATCTGACTCATGATGTTCTCAACCGATGCGATTTCGGCGGATGAAACGTGTCCATCCGCCTTGGCCAGATGACCCAACACCGAAAACGTCGCCGTAAAGAACGCCGCCTGAACCCGCTGCTGATCGCCGACCCGTAGAAATTCGACGCGTACGACACCGTCGAGCTTGCCAAGCCCCTTGTCGAACTGGTGGCCCAAAGCCGCCCCAAGGGCAGCGCCTAAAGGCCCCCCCATCATGAAACCGAATGCACCGCCTACCAGCTTTCCCCACCAGGCCATATCGTCTTTCTCGTGGATGTTGTGTTTATAAAACCAGCACGACCGCGCTAGCCCGCATGTTGTACCAGTATCCCGAGCGATGGCGCCGGACAGGTTTGGCTGAGCGCCGGTCTGGTGCAATATGGGGCTGGTGTAATGTGCACGCTATTGCTGCAAGGTCAGAGTGTTTCCTCGTTGACTAAGTTCCACATGCTTGAGGAAGGTCATCCCGAGCAGCACTTCCCGGGCGGTACTGTGAGGATTGATCGACGCGGCAACCCCGGTCAGATTTATGCCGCCGATTTCGACGCTGTCCAGCGTTGTGGCGTAGGTCGTGATGAGTCCGTTGGCAGTCTGAACGACCCCGGCAGGCCCCCGTTCGAGGCCAAGCCCGAGGGCAATCTTCTCCGGTATGGACACCAGCGTCGCACCGGTATCCAGAAGAAATTCGACTCGTTTGCCATTGATTTTCCCGCTCGTAACGTAGTGACCGAACCGGTTCCTTTCGAGCACAACACGTTTTTCACCCGCCGGGCCAACGCTGGATTGCACGTTGGTATTCGGATTCCTTTGTCTGTCGAGCAGGCCGGAAAACAACCAGGTCAATAGCAGCGCAGCAAGGATCCATGACGCATAGACCATGATCCTGCCGGTTCGGCCGGTGCCAACGACGGGTTCTTCACCGCTGCGCATAGTGCACCGGCAATGGTGATTTTCTCCCCCCCGCATTTTTCGCAAAGCGCCGGGCGGGCCGAAATACATGATAAAAAAAACTATTTACATACAAAGACATAAAAAGTTTATCTCTTGTGATTTGTTATCTTATGATTGCCGCAGATCTAAAATGTCGCGCAGCCGTTGGCGGCGGCGTCTGTTTCGACCATCGCGACATTGCGAAAATTCACCGTGATCCGCGAGCCTGCAAATTCCACCAGTATCCCGGGGGATGACGCGGGACAGGTTTATCCGAGCGCCGGTCGGGTGCAATATGCAGGCTTGGCAATCTGGTTGGGCTAATTCGAGCGAGCCGTTACAATCATACACCACCGCGGTATTGAACGACGTGTCATTACCGGCAAACAAGGCATCGTAATCGAGAGCGAGGAACTATGCGATTAATATTACTCGGCCCCCCAGGCGCAGGCAAAGGCACCCAGGCCCAGTACATTTCAGAAAAGTACGAAATCCCGCAAATATCAACCGGAGACATGCTGCGGGCAGCGGTCAAGTCGGGCGGCGCGCTGGGCGTCGAGGCGAAGAAGGTCATGGATGCCGGACAGCTCGTATCCGATGAGATCATAATGGAATTGATCCGGGAACGGATTACCGAACCCGATTGCCGTAAAGGCTACCTGCTCGACGGCTTTCCCAGAACGCTGGTGCAGGCCGAGGCGATGAAGAAAGACCGAATTGCGGTCGATGTCGTGGTGGAAATTCGGGTTCCGGACGAGGAGATCATAGCGCGGCTGGGCGGCCGAAGGGTACACCTGTCCTCCGGTCGGACCTATCACGTTACGTTCAATCCACCGAGGACCGCTGACATCGATGATGCCACGGGAGAGCCTCTGATCCAGCGGGATGACGACAAGGAAGACACCGTGCGCAGTCGGCTCGAGGTCTATCACCAGCAGACACAGCCGCTGATTGCGTACTACTCACGGTGTGCGGAATCGTCGGATGCGGACTCGCCCCGCTATGTGAGGGTCGATGGTACCGGGGGCGTAGCGGAAATCAGGGACAGGATCTTCGAGGGCCTGGAACCCGGCTAGGTTCTTCGGGATGGCGCCCAGAGCTCTGAAGTCCAGCGCCGAAAACGGGGGAATCGGCTGTCCTCGAATTCCTCATCATCGATCTCATGCTCCCGCGTAATCGATCCATCTTCACTCAACTCCGAGTCATGGCGCGCCAAAGCCATTTTGACCTGAATAATCACGTCTTCGGTTTTGTAGCTCTGCGCGGGTTTGACACTCATTAACGGCAGATCCGCGTAACTCAGGCTATCCACCAGCGGGTCCTCGCTCTGTTTCCTGCGACGGCCGGCATTGGCATCGAATTTCACCGCCAGGACCGGCATGAACTCGCGATCACAAACCAGCAGGTCCGCCGACCTGCGCAGCACCCGGGACCAGTGCCGGCGATAGTCACGCCGGCTGCCTGGAAATTCCAGAATCTGTGCCAGGCTGACCTTCGGAAAAATGATGGCATGGTCCCCCATCACTTGTTGCAGAACTTCGAGATACGCCCGTTCCTCGGGCGTGAGAACGGATTGCCTGACCGTATAGGGGGGTACCGTTATCGAGGCGTTCCTTTTACCGCCTCTGACAACCTTGATCAGCAGGGTCCACCCGCGTGCCGCGAGCACCGAGAGCAGCACCACGAACAGTAGAATGACCAAACCCTGCATAAATTGCTTCCATCAAGATCGAACTTTGTCCGTCTTAAAGCCTAGCACGGCGGTATTGGAATGCAGTCCGACGGCGGTGCAAACCGACGACTGTCTCCGTGATTACTTCAGATAATTTACCTAATCTATTGTTTTAGCTATTTAATCTCCTGGAGTTCCACCTCAAAAATCAAAGTCTCATTCGGACCAATGGCGCCTCCGGCGCCTTTCGCGCCGTATGCCAGTTCGCTCGGGATATAGAAATGATATTTTCCGCCGACCTTCATCAATTGCAGTCCTTCCTGCCAGCCCGGGATGACGCCGTTGACCGGAAATGTGGCGGGCGTGTCGCGCTTGTATGAGCTATCGAACTCGGTACCGTCCATCAAGGTTCCACGGTAGTGAACTACGACCGTATCCTCGAGTTTGGGGGAAGCACCGTCACCTTCTTCGACGATCTTGTACTGCAGCCCGCTGTCGGTCTGCATAACGCCTTCTTTTTTCGAATTCTCCGTCAAAAAGGTTTCACCGGCCTGCTTCGTCTTCTTGGCGATCGCCGCCTGCATCGCAGAAATCCTGTTCCGCTCCTCGTCTAGAGTTGCCTGGATCTCCTCGGCGGTAAGCTTAGAGCCGGCTCCTGAAAGAATATCCCTGATGCCGGCCGTCAGCGCGTCCGCGTCGACGTCGATGTTTTGCTGTATTCGTTGAGCCATGTTAACGCCCACTGCGTAACTGAGTTTCTGTTTCTGCGTTGCCAGCTCTTGCTGAGCCACGGATACCAGGGGAAGGCAAGCGGTGCCAACCACAAATATTTTTACAAGATTCATCGGGTTCTCCGTTTTTTGATCAAGCTTCCCGGGGAAGCCATCCGTCGTTGCGACAAGCAAGCATAACCGCTTGCTAACAAATAGGGACGAGTTGGTGTGAGTCTAGCACTAAACTTTCCGTAATCCCCGGCAATTTTCCATGCGGCCCGATCCGGGTTCCGCCGTGCGTGACGGGAGTTTCAGGATTTCGGCATTTCACCCACCAAAAGTGCGGGATCGAGCCGTGCCTTGAACCAGTTCATACCCCAGTGCAGGTGTGGACCGGTCGCCCTGCCGGAAGCGCCGACCTTTCCGATCACCTCACCCTTGTCCACGTCCTGCCCCTCGACCACCAGGATTTCACTCATATGAATGAATATCGAACTCACGCCGTGACCATGATCGATGTTGACCGTGGCGCCAGAGTAAAACATGTCCGGGTGCACCAGCGTGACCCGGCCCGGTGCCGGCGCACGCACGGGGGTACCGCTGGGCGCCGCGATGTCGACGCCGTAGTGCGGTCGCTTGGGTTTGCCATTCAGGATTCGCTGGCTGCCGTAAACACCCGAGATGCGGCCGGCGACCGGCCATTGGAAATCGCTGAGAAAACCCGCGATCCCGCTATCTACAAGCCGCGCCGCCCCGATCAACGCGTTTTCCTTGTTGATTCTCTCCAGCTCCTTCGCCGATGGTGACACCTTGGCGGCAGGCAGTCCGTCGATTCGCTGGATGTCGTATTTCCTGGCTTTGACATTGACGATCTGCTCCCGCCCGCTGCCGTCGTGGGCGGTAATGCGCAGTACCGCGTTGGGGGATTGGTCGCGGTTCAATCCAATGACAAACCAGCCCTGCGGCGATATACGCAGATTTCTACCTTCGAATTCGATCTGCGTTCCCGGCGTCACGCGCCCGACCACCATACCGCCCTGGATCGTATTTCCACGAAGCGCGATGTCCGAATCGGCCGCGGTCACGACGGCGGGGAGGAAAACGAACAACAGCGGGATTAGCCAGCGTGACTTCACCAGGATCGTTCCTGCTGGCCGCTCAGACGGGTCGATCCGTCGTCGGCGCCCGGTTCTCGGATACCAGCCGATCTACGACGTCTTCGATTGCCAGGGTCTCCTGACGCTTGTCTCCCAACCGCCTTATGGTTGCGGTCCGTTCCTCGTCTTCGCGCCGGCCCAGAACGAGAATGACGGGTACCTTCTGCAGACTGTGTTGGCGAACCTTGTAGGATATTTTTTCATTGCGAATATCGCTCTGCGCCTTGATACCGTGCGAGCGAAGCATGGACGCCACCTCCAGTGCGTAGTCATCGGCATCTGACACGATAGTCGCCACCACCACCTGGACTGGCGACAACCAGAACGGCAGCGCGCCCGCATAGTGCTCGAGAAGAATGCCGGTGAATCGCTCCAGCGATCCGAACAGCGCTCGGTGGAGCATTACCGGTGTATGTTTGTGCCCGTCTTCACCGATGTATTGTGCACCCAGGCGCGCCGGCAGATTGAGGTCCACCTGCAGCGTGCCGCATTGCCAGTCCCGTCCAATGGCATCACGCAACACAAATTCCAGTTTAGGCCCGTAAAACGCCCCCTCGCCGGGATTCATTGTGTATTCCAGACCGGTTTCCTTGGCCGCGGTCAACAGGGCTCTTTCCGACGCGTCCCACGTTTCGTCCGATCCGACCCTTTTCTCGGGCCTGTCGGCGTACTTGATCCGAATCTCGTCGAAACCGAAATCACGATAGATCCCCAATACCAGTTCACATACGCTTTTGCTTTCCGCCGTGATCTGATCCTCCGTACAGAATATGTGCGCGTCGTCCTGGGTAAAAGCGCGCACCCGCATCAGACCGTGCAATGCACCGGATGGTTCATACCGGTGCACCTTGCCGAATTCCGACATGCGCATGGGCAGTTCCCGGTAGCTCCTCAGATCGTGCTTGAAAACCTGCACGCATCCCGGGCAGTTCATCGGCTTTATCGCCAGCGTACGATCATCCACGGTCTTGGAAATGAACATGTTTTCGCCGAATGTCTCCCAGTGGCCCGATGCTTCCCACAGGCTGCGGTCCATCATTTCAGGCGTATTGATCTCAACGTAACCCGCCTCATCCTGTTTGTTGCGCATGTAGTTGATCAAATCCTGGAACAGCGTCCATCCCTTGGGATGCCAGAATACGGCACCGGGCGCCTCTTCCTGGAAATGGAAAAGATCCATCTGTTTGCCGAGTTTGCGATGATCCCGTTTTTCCGCCTCCTCAAGCTGCTTGAGATACAATCTGAGCTGTTTTTCGTTAGGCCACGCGGTGCCGTATATACGCTGCAGCATGGCGTTTCGCGAATCGCCGCGCCAGTACGCGCCCGCCAGCGTGGTCAGCTTGAACGCCTTGCCGAGCTTCCCCGTCGACGGCAGATGGGGCCCGCGGCACAGATCCACGAATTCTCCCTGGCGGTACAGGGTTATCGCATCTCCCGCGTTGATGCCTTCGATGATTTCCGCCTTGTATTCCTCGCCAATGCTGCGGAAGTACCGGATCGCATCTTCGCGTTCCCACACCTCGCGACTGACCTGTTCGTCCCGGTCGACGATCTGCCTCATCCGCTCCTCGATCTGTTCGAGGTGTTCCGGGGCGAATGGTTCCTGGCGAGCGAAATCATAGTAGAATCCGTTGTCGATGGCAGGGCCTATAGTCACCTGGGTCTCCGGAAACAATTCCTTGACGGCTTCCGCCATGACGTGGGCCGCATCGTGGCGCAGAATCTCCACGCCGTCCTCGGAGTCACGGGTAATTATCTCGATCGATGCGTTGTCTTCTATCGGCCGCGCCAAGTCCCGGAGTTCACCGTTCACACGTATGGCAACGGCATTTCGCGCCAGGGACGGACTGATTCCCTGTGCTATCGCCTCACCTGTCGGAGGGTTGTCGAATTGGCGTGTCGCTCCGTCAGGAAATTCGATCTGTACTGCCATCATTCAAACACCAGATAAAAACGAAGCGCGATTATGATTGATGAAAACCGGACCTTCAACGATATAAAGCCAAAGATTGATTTATCTTGCTGACGTCCGAACCCCACAGGCCCACTTGACGCCAATGGCTTGTCGGCCCAAAACAGTTTTTCTGAAACGAAGTCGGGTGATCCTGGCGAGGCCATCACCGGCTCTATATACCATGGGCGAGCGGCTTCTTGAGGCGTGGGTTTACAGGACGCTTCGAATTTGTTTGACTTGATCGGCACCACCAACCAACGTTCAACGAAAAGTGACCGATACGCTCATCAAGAATGCCAGACTCGTAAACGAGGACGTGATCCGGGAAGTCGACGTATTAATACGGAACGGCCGGATCGAACGTGTTGACCCTGAAATATCAGCGGCAAATGCGGAAGTTTACGACGCAAAGGGCAACCATCTGCTGCCCGGGCTCATCGATGACCAGGTTCATTTCAGGGAACCGGGCGCCACCCATAAAGGTGAAATCGCAACGGAGTCAGCGGCTGCGATTGCCGGCGGCATCACCAGCTTCATGGAGATGCCCAACGTCAATCCGACCACCACCACACGCACCCGGTTGCACGAAAAGTACCAGCTTGCCGCCCGCAAATCGCGAGCGAATTTTGCCTTCTACCTCGGCGCAACCAATGACAACATCGATGAAATCCGGGCGCTAAAGGCGGGAGAGGCATGCGGTGTCAAGGTATTCATGGGCGCATCAACCGGGAATATGCTGGTAGATCGGCCCGAGACCCTGGAGAAAATTTTCTCGTCTTCACCGGTCCCGGTGGTGACGCATTGCGAAGATACCCCGACAATCAACGCCAACGAGCAAAGATTCCGGGAGAAGTTCGGAGAAGATGTACCCATCGAGCTGCACCCGGAAATCCGTTCCGTGGAAGCGTGTTACAAATCCTCATCACTTGCGGTTGAGCTTGCCCGGCTGCACGGCACCCGGCTGCACGTTCTTCACCTGACCACTCAACGCGAACTCGCGCTGTTCGAGGACAAACCGCTCGGACAGAAACAGATCACGGCTGAAGCGTGCGTCCATCATCTCTATTTCGACGATACGCACTATGCCGCCAAAGGCGGTCTTATAAAATGCAATCCGGCAATCAAATCCGCATCCGACCGGGAGGCACTCATCAGGGCTGTAATCGACGGGCTGATCGACGTCATCGCCACGGATCACGCCCCGCACACCTGGGAAGAAAAGCAGCAGACGTACTTCAAGATGCCATCGGGCCTGCCGCTGGTCCAGCACGCACTGGTTTCGCTCCTGGAGCACTACCACCGCGGAATCTTCAGTCTGGAGCTCATCGTGCGCAAGTCCGCCCACGCGCCGGCTGAAGTATTCGGTGTAGCGGACCGGGGTTTCATTCGTGAGGGATACTGGGCGGACCTCGTGCTGGTGGATTTGCACAGACCGTTTACGGTAAAAAGGGAGAATGTCCTGTACAAGTGCCGCTGGTCACCTTTCGATGGTGAGACCTTCCACTCTTCGGTGGTGGCGACATGGCTCAACGGCGTCCTGGCTTACAGCGACGGCAGAGTATCGGATAGCGCGCGCGGGCAGCGGCTGCAGTTGGACAACCACCGGCCACGCTGATTTTCCGGCGCTCGGATTTCTCGATACTCACGTAGGAGCGGCGCCCCGCCGCGATCGAATCGGCGAGGGGCGCGCCTCCTACGTCCGTTGCTCGATGAATTTGATCGCCGCGTCCAGGCGCTGCAGCGTCTCCTGCCTGCCCAGTATCGTCAGCGTCTGGTCTATCGGCGGTGAAACCGGCTCACCCGCCACGGCAATG
>Ga0209456_10000725_pt1 | contig 17210 bp, 19 predicted proteins | sample COG_11_FD_184755 | JGI IMG/M metagenome (GOLD analysis project Ga0209456, IMG submission 184755) | Pelagic marine sediment microbial communities from the LTER site Helgoland, North Sea, for post-phytoplankton bloom and carbon turnover... | ecosystem: Environmental > Aquatic > Marine > Neritic...
AACCTATGACCAATTGGTTAAAAGCCAACTGCTCTACCAGCTGAGCTAACGACCCGTATGAGAGGCGGGCATGATACCGAACCAGCAAAAAATGACAAGCCTCTAACCGGTCCGGGGAAGCTTATACCACCTGCAGCCGGCGCCACGCTTCCGGCAACAGGCGTTAGTCCCGGTAACAGGTCGGGTCTTGAAGCCCGGCTTCCGCAAATCCACTGGCGCGCAACCGGCAGGAATCACATCTTCCGCAGGCCCGCCCGGCTTCATCGGCCGCGTAGCAGGATACGGTCAATCCATAATCCACGCCCAGTCGATCACCGGTTTGAATGATGTCCGCTTTGCTCAATTCAATGAGCGGTGCGCGCACCTGGAAAGATCCACCCTCGACACCGGCACGGGTGGCGAGTCGACAAAGGCCTTGAAAGGCTTCGATATATTCCGGTCGGCAATCCGGATAACCGGAATAATCCACGGCGTTGACACCAATGAACAGGTCCCAGGCGCCGAGAACTTCTGCCCAGCCCAGCGCCAGTGAAAGAAAAATGGTATTGCGGGCAGGAACATAGGTGACCGGTATGCCGTCACCGGAGTGATCGGGGACTTCGATGGAGGAATCCGTCAAGGCGGAGCCGCCAATACTGGTCAGATCGAGCGGGATTATTTTGTGTTCCACCGCCCGCAGCGATTCAGCAACCCGTCGTGCCGCAGCCAGCTCGACACGATGGCGTTGTCCGTAATCGAGGCTCAACGCGTAACAGTGGTATCCTTCATCCTGCGCTATTGCCAGTACGGTTGCCGAATCCAGACCACCGGATAGCAATACCACGGCTTTAGCGTCCAGGTTCATTACCCCAGAGTATTTTGTGCAACTGAATCTGGAAACGAACCGGGAGCCGATCTTCGAGCAGCCATTCAGCCAGTTGAGCGGCATTCTGTTGGCCGGCACTGGGAGAGAAAAGCACTTCAAAACGCCCGGGCAAGTGATATTCATCGAGTGCCCGCCGTGCCCAGTCATAGTCGGCACGATCGCAGATAACAAACTTCACCTGGTCACGGGGGGTCAGGCAACCCAGGTTCTGATAACGGTTCTTGTCCAGCTCCCCCGAAGCGGGCGTTTTCAAATCCATGACCTTCATGACGCGGGTATCCACCTGGCAGACATCCAGCGCCCCGCTGGTTTCCAGAGAGACCTGGTAGCCGGCGTCACACAGACGTGACAACAAGGACAGACAGGCGGGCTGCGCCAGCGGCTCACCGCCGGTCACAGTCACATGACGTACCTGGTAAGCGGCCACCCTGGCCACCACGGCGTTGGCTTCCATGTATTGACCGCCGCGGAACGCATATTCGGTATCACAGTACTGACAGCGCAACGGGCAACCGGTCAGGCGCACGAACACCGTGGGCAAACCCATCGTTGTCGATTCGCCCTGCAGGGAAACAAAGATTTCGCTGATTCTCAGGCGCTCGCTGACAACAGCCGGCACTTTGCGGACCAAGGATTCCATAGCGTTATGGTACCACTATGCATTCGCTACTTGCTAAACCTGTCGGGATTGGCTGAAAAGATCGCCCACACCGGCAGCTGTAGGGGTCTGGGGAAGCCTTGTCAAGACCGTTGGCCGCATGGACGCGGCCATCGAGCATACAGGGACGTATTCACTGCGAGTCTTGAGAAGGCTTCCCCAGACCCCGACCGGATTCGCTTACTGACTCACTTTAACAGGGAAAGACCCCATTACTTAATGCCCTTCCCGCTTTATACGATCGAGCCGTTCCTGTGCCAGTCTTGCGGTGGTGGTGCCGGGATAGGCCTGCACCACCTGGTTCAGCATCTGCCGTGCTTTTGTCCAGTCTTTGAGCTCGTACTGGATGTAACCGATTTTGAGTTTAGCATCGGCTATCTTGGTGCTGTCGGGGTAGCCGTCGACCACCTTGCCGAACTCGCTGAGCGCCGGCTGAAACTCCCGCGTAACGTAATAGACTTCACCCAGCCAGTACTGGGCATTATCGGCATAGCTGCTGCCCGGGTATTTCCCAAGAAAAGTCTGAAAAGCCGACGAAGCCTCCGTGTAACGGCCCTCCTTCAGTTGCTCCAGCGCACGATCATAATCCTTGCGCTCCTGCGCCGGATTCAGTCCGGCTGCCGGGGCAGCACTGCCCACGGCGGGGCGCTGCGTGGACGTCAACGGCGGCGGTACTGCACGGTCTGGACGTGCCGGTGCCACAGCTGCGGGTCCGGGCACACCGCTCGCTTGCCCCTGCACACCACCGGCTTCCAGTCGGTGCAGACGCCGGTCTATATCAAGATACAGATCACGCTGACGTTTCTGCAGACTTTCCATACTGTGCGTCTGTACCTCGATATCACCACGCAGCTGCTGTACCTCGCGCTGCAATGCAGAAACCTGTTCCATCAGGCTGACCAGGCTGCGACTGTCCAGTCTGCGCTCCAGTTTCTGAACCCTGACTTCCAGCTCATCCTTGCTGACCGCCGACGCCGTTGATCCGTACACCAGCAGGCAGACTGCCAGCGCTGTTTTAGTACGCCACATAGACCAGTTCCACACGCCGGTTCATGCTCCAGGCCGATTCGTCATGACCTTCAACCGCCGATTTTTCCTCACCGTAGCTGACCGTCGTCATCTGGGAAGTCAAAACCCCCTGAAATTCCATCATACGACGCACCGACTGAGCGCGCTTTTCGCCCAGCCCGATGTTGTATTCACGCGAGCCACGCTCATCACCGTGACCTTCGATAGATACCTTCAGATTCGGGTTCGCTGCCAGAATAGACGCATGAGCCGTGACAAATTCCCGATCCTGTTCCGCCACCTCACTGCTGTCGAATTCAAAATAGATCACACGCTGTGACACTGAACTGCTGGGATCGGTGAGAGATTCTATCGTCAGATCACTGTATCCGCCGACGGCGGAAGCCGTCGCATCAACAGCCGCGGCATCGATGCCGGCTTCACTACTGCGATCCTCAACGACCGCTGCATCACCCGTTTTTTTGTCACCGGTTGAACTGCAAGCCGCCAGCAACCCGATTGACAACACCACCGCGACCGCCTGTATAAATTTCATATTTTTCTCCTTTACCTGACCAGGTTTCAACATTAACTCAAGCTAACACTGCCGACGCTCTGCGCCAGCGTACTTTACTTACGATCTACAAACGGTGACCAGACCGGTTCCCGTACATTACCTTCACGTAAACTGAATTGCTGGTGAAAACGCCCGTCACTGGAAACAGCCGCAAGTACGCCACGGTGCCCGGTTTCTGTGGCGTAGATAATCATGCTGCCATTGGGTGCGAAACTCGGTGATTCATCCAACCGCCCGTCACTCAGCACCCGCAGCAGGCCGCTGTCCAGATCCAGCACGGCTATCTGGTAGCGCCCGCCCAGACCATGCACCAGCGCCAGACTTTTTCCATCGACAGAAAAATCCGCACTGGCGTTGTAATTCCCCTCAAAAGTGAGGCGTTGCGCACGCCCACCCTGGGCCGGCATACGATACAACTGCGGACTGCCACCGCGATCCGATGTGAATACAATGCTACTGCCATCCGGCGACCACACCGGCTCGGTATCAATTGCGGCACCCGAGGTAAGGCGTTTCAGCTTTTTATCGCTCAGGCGCAAGCTGTAGATTTCCGGGTTACCATCGCGCGACAGGGTTACGGCCATACTGCGACCGTCCGGCGACCAGGAAGGCGCTCCGTTGATCCCCTCAAAAGACACCATCTCCTGCCGTTTACCGGTGTGAATTGCCTGCACGAATATCGCTGCACGGCCTTTTTTCTCGAATGACACATAGGCCAGTTGACGGCCGTCTGGCGACCAGGAAGGTGACATCAGCGGCTGCCGCGAGGTTAACAACGTTTTCGGGTTGTAGCCATCACTGTCAGCCAGCTGCAGCTGGTATTCCTTCTTGCCGTTTTTTGCTTCCGAAATCACATAGGCAATGTGGGTTGCAAACGCACCCGGCTCGCCGGTCAGCTCCGCATAGATAATATCGCTGATGCGGTGTGCCACATAGCGCAACTGCCCAGACTTTGCCGGCATGCTGTAACCGGTTATCTGGCGTCCGCGAAGTACGTCAAACAAACGGAACTGGATGCTGTACTCATTCTCGGCGACGGTCTTCACGTTGCCGATTACCAGATTTTCGACGCCCAGCGTTCGCCAGTCCTGAAAACGCACCTGGCTGGTTTCCACCGGCCGGGCAATCAGGTTCTGCACCGGCACTGGCGCGAACCGCCCGCTGCGAGCCAGGTCCGCAGCGATAATCCCGGCAATGTCCTGTGGTGGTGGATTGCGACTGTTCGCCGTATCAAACGGCACCACGGCAATCGGCACCGCGCCCTCGACACCCTGAGTGATTTCGATAGTCAGCGCCGCCTGCAGCCAGCCGGGGAAGTAAAGACAAACGCCGAGTAGAGTGATCCAAATTGTTTTCATGTTTAACCTGGTTTAAATTCAAATCTTAATGAACGGAATTGTTCCATGACTTCGGGATCGGGGGGAACCGGTAAAGGCGATGCCTTGAATACCGCCGATTCCACCGAACGATCGAAAGCAGGATTTCCACTACTACGCACGATCTGTGCGTCAATTACCTCTCCGCTTGGAATCAGGCGCACTTCCACAGTGCAGGATAACGCCGACGAGGAGCCTGGTGGGCGTATCCAGCTTCGCTGCACCTTTTCCTTAATGTACTGCCCATATTCGTCAATCATACGCTGCATGGCTGTTTGTCGCTGTGCAGCCATGCGTGCCTGCTCGGCTGCCAGCCGGGCCTGCATTGCCTGCTCGGCTGCCTTGCGCTGAGCTTCCTCCTGCTTGCGCTTGCGTTCGGCTTCGGCCTTGCGTTTTTCTTCCTCCTTGCGCTTGCGTTCGGCCTCCGCCTTGCGCTTTTTCTCTTCCTCGACTTTTTTCTTTGCCGCCAGCTCCGCCTTGCGCTTTTTCTCCGCTTCGGTCTTCTTCTTCGCTTCGGCCTGCTTCTTCGCTTCGGCCTGCTTCTTCGCTTCAGCCTTCTTCTTCGCTTCAGCCTGCTTTTTTACTTCGGCCTGCTTTTTTGCCTCTTGCTTTTTGCGCCTGACTTCCTCTTCCTGTTTACGCTTCAGGTCGGTGATACGTTGTTCTTCCTGTTTACGCTTTTGCTCCGCCTCGCTGGCGCGCTGTTCAAGACGCTTGAGCTTTTCCTGTTCCTCGCGCTGTTTCTTTTCCTCCTGCTGTTTCTGGCGCTGGATCTCGGAATCCAGCTTACTGGCGTCCACCACAACGGCCTGTACCGGCGCTTTTTTGCGCTCTGCACCGGGTTTCATCACCGCTTCCCAATCCAGGCTGAACACCAGCACCGCCAGCAGCAACAGGTGCACCAGCACAGCATAGACAAACGGCCGCGGTTTCTCCCGCAACAATCGCAACAGACTGTGGATTTACCCACCCTCCCCAGCAGGTTCGGTAACCAGACCAACCTTGGCGGCGCCGGCCTGCTGCAGCAGAGACATGGCTGCGACCACCAGCCCATAATCCACACTGGAATCACCGCGCACCAGCACAGCTGCCCGTGGACGCTGACGCAACACCGCCGCTGTCCGTAACAGCAGGGTTTCAGCATCGATTTCCTGCTCGGGGTCCCCCCCGACGTTCAGGAAATAACGGCCCTGGGCGTCAACAGTCAACACCACAGGGTCCTGCTGGGTATCGTCCATCGGTTCGGCATCGGCCTGTGGTAAATCGACGTCGACGCCCTGATTCAGCAAGGGTGCGGTAATCATAAAAATAACCAGCATCACCAACATAACATCGATGTAGGGCACCACATTGATCTCGGACATCGGGCGTTTGCGGTTGCGTTGTCTGGCCATACCGGTTAACTAATCGTGCGCCTGACGCTGCAGAATACTGGAGAACTCTTCGAGAAAATTGTCGTAACGATTTTCCAGGCGTTCAACATCGTTGGAATAGCGATTATAGGCGATCACCGCCGGGATCGCCGCAAACAGCCCCATTGCAGTTGCAATCAGCGCTTCTGCGATACCCGGGGCCACCATCGCCAGCGTTGCCTGATGCACGTTACCCAGGCCACGAAATGCGTTCATAATGCCCCACACCGTACCGAACAGGCCCACATAGGGGCTGGTCGATCCGACCGTCGCGAGAAAGGACAGGTGTGTTTCCAGATCATCGATTTCCCTCGACAGGGCCACCCGCATACTGCGTTGCGCACCTTCGAGGACGGCCATGGGATCGCTGCTGCTGCGTTTGCGCAAGCGCGTAAATTCCTTGAACCCGGCCACGAAAATATTCGCCAGGCCACGCAATTCATCACCATGGCTGGCAACCTTGTGGTAGAGCGTGGCCAGATCTCCACCCGACCAGAAGTTGTCCTCGAACTGGTCCGCATCGACACGCGCCTCGATCAGAGCGTTGCGCTTGCGGAAAATCATGGTCCACGACATGACTGAGACCGACAGCAGTAACAGCATCACCAACTGCACGACCACGCTGGCGCCGGTAATCAGGCTAAAAAAAGATAAATCAGCAGACACGCGTCAACTCCGTACGAATAAAATCAGGGATAGCGATCGCTTTAAAGGACTGGGCATCAACACAGGCGATACGAATGTGCCCGCTACACAGCACATCCTTCTCACCGGCACGGCGGATTTCCTGGAAAAATGTAAGGCTTGCACGTCGTTGTTCGCTTATCTCTGCGCTAACTTCGAGTGCGTCGTTAAATGTTGCCGGTCGTTTGAAGTCGACCTGGACTGAATGCACGGTAAACAAGATTCCATGATCCTGGCGTAACTGATCCTGCTCAAAACCCGCCGTTCGCAGACGCTCGGTACGGGCCCGCTCCATAAATTTAAGATAATTGGCGTAATATACTACACCACCACTATCCGTATCTTCGTAATAAACACGAACCGGCCAAAAAAACCGTGACAAGCTTATCCCCTGCAAAGACCCCATAACAACTGACTAATAGCTTACCGATGCACGCACTTGTTTGCATCCCGGCAGCACAGAAGCAGCAAAAAAAAACGCGGCCGGGGGTGGCCGCGTAATATCCCATGACGGGAGGGAAGCATGTCCCCAAAGCGCATTTCTGCAACCTGGGTTAACCAGACCCACCTCAACCAGCGCAGGTCCCGGACGTACGTACATCAGCACGAAAAACTATTTGGCCTTCCTGACCGATCGTACCGACGTATACTCACCACTATCCAGCAAACCATCGTTGTTAGCATCTGCTGAATCGAATGCATTCTCGACAACCACCACCGAGCGGGCCTCGACCCGACTCACATAACCATTGTGATCGCTATCGATAGCCTGGAACGACACAAGACCTTGCGCATCTACTGAAACCGGAGTATCGGCAAAACTATGTGCCACCGGCAAAGCCAGGACCACAACAATCCATCCAGGATTTCTCATTCTTCTCCACCGAAATCGATTAAATATTTATCGAGCAAAGGGTGTGCCAGCTTGGAAACCGCAGTGAAAAAGCTCGCTATTGAAGGCTTTTCCGGCTGCAATCCATACCTACTGGATACCCAAGCAAGGCATAATCGTCACCTTTTGACGACATCATTTGCCGCCGGACAAACAAATGATTTCATTTACAGCCAGTTATACTGTCGCCATATGGCGACAGCACCTCAAGATACCCGAACGCCCTTGAACTGCGAGGGATTCAGATGATGCTTGTGCAGCAGCTTGTAGAACTCGGTACGGTTACGCTTGGCAATACGCGCCGCCTGACTGACATTGCCGTTGGTAATCTGCAGCAGCTGCGTCAGATACTCACGCTCAAAGTGGGACCTGGCATCGGCAAAAGCCGGCATTTCAGCATCGGCCTCGTCGCGCAGTGCCCGCTGCACCAGACTGGCAGGAATCAACGAAGTCGTTGTGAATGCGACCGCCTGTTCGACGACATTGAAAAGCTGGCGCACATTACCCGGCCAGGGTGCCGACAACAGCACCTCCATGGCGTCAGGTGCAAAACCTTTTACCGACTTCTTCACGGCATCGTCCAGGCCGCCCAGAAAATGATTGGCGAGCAGGGGAATATCTTCGCGGCGATCGATCAGCGACGGTATATCCAGCGCAACCACATTGAGCCTGTAATACAGGTCCTCGCGGAAACTTCCATCTTTGCGCAATTCGTCCAGATCACAGTGCGTCGCGGAAATTATCCGCACATCAACCGGCACTGCCCGGGTAGCGCCGACGGGTCGGACACTGCGTTCCTGGATGGCACGCAGCAATTTCACCTGGAAGCTCATCGGCATATCACCGATTTCATCCAGAAACAGAGTGCCGCCATCAGCGGCCTGAAAGAGTCCCTTATGATCCCGCGTTGCGCCGGTAAAAGATCCCTTTGCGTGACCAAAAAATTCCGACTCAAACAGTGATTCCGGGATGGCACTGCAGTTCACCGCGACAAACTCGCCGTCTGCACGCGGGCTGGCGCTGTGAATGGCACGTGCCAGCACTTCCTTACCGGTGCCACTCTGGCCGTGAATGAATACACTGGCCTCGCTGGACGCCACCAGACGTGCCTGACCCAGCAGGTCTTCCATCAGCGGGCTACGCGTCACAATATCCTGACGCCATTCTGCGACAGCTTCTTCTTCACGGCGTCCGTGCTGCTCGCCGGTGACCCGCAAGGCGCGTGTCACCTGTTCCAACAGATCCTTGCTGTCAAAGGGCTTGGTCAGGTAACCGAACACCCCGCGACTGGTCGCATGTACCGCATCGGGAATGGAACCGTGGGCGGTAAGAATGATCACCGGAAGCGCCGGACTGCGTCGACGGATCATGTCGAACAATGCCATGCCATCCATGCCATCCATGCGCAAGTCCGTGATTACCAAGTGAGGTTGGAAGGTAGGGATCTGCGCGATCGCCTTCTCGCCACTTTCCACAGCTGCGACTTCGTAGCCCACGACTGACAGGCGCATGGACAGCAGCCGCAGCAAGGCTGGATCATCGTCAACTACCATAACCCGATAACGACACGCACTCATTCCCAATCCCTCCGACTATTGCGGTATTTCACGTTGCTGAATATTCTGCTCAATGGTGGTCAGCTCTTGCAACTGGCGTTCCAACTCTTCAACACGCGTCTCGGATTCATTCAAATTGGCGCGCAGGCGGACTATTTTATCATCGAACCAGTCGTGTTCTGCGATGACCTGCTGCAACAGTGCCGACAACGCCTTGCCACTGTCACTGGCCTGGCCCATATCCATCCCTTGCAGTAATTCTAACGCGCGTCCCTGGTCACGAACAGATCCGGGGCCTTCCGCCAGCAACAGGGCCAGGCGCAGGCGGTTGCGGGGATTGTCCGATCGCTCGAATTCACTTTCCCTGCTGGTCAGGATTTCCCGTTGCTGAATCTCGGGTAAGCTGGAGACCCAGTGCCATTCCTCCAGCCAGTATGCTGCATCGTCGACACTCAACGCGATCGGCATTACACCTTCGCTATGCCGCACAGTCACTGGCTGACAAGCGCTCAATACAATAATGACCATAAATATCAGCCTAATACGCACACTGCACCTCTGATAATTCCATTGGCAATACCACCCTCAAACAAGCACCCTGATCTTCACTGTCGATAACCTCGATATACCCACCGTGCGCCTGGGAATATTCTCTGGCAATAGCCAACCCCAAACCGGTACCGCGCACATGGCCGTTATCTGAATAGGCTCCCTGGTAAAATGCGTCAAAAATACGCCGTCGTTCCTGTTCCGGAATACCAGGGCCGGCATCCGCCACTTCGACAACAGCCTGCCCATCCTGTTGCTCAAGACGCACTCGCAACCGTCCCTGCTCAGGCGAGAACTTGATGGCATTGGAAAGCAGATTGTCAACCAGCGTCTGCAGTTTTGCACGGTCTCCGTCCATTTTTACCGGCTGCAAAGAGACATCCAGCACCAGTTGACGGGCCAGTATGGCGACTTTGTGGTCTGCCAGCACAGAATCGATAAGATGATGCAGCGCGATCCGCTCTACATGCAATTGCGAAGCGCGCGAACTGGCAATATTGAAGTCCAGCAGATTTTCAATCAGCTTCTGCAACTGAAGTGTATTATCGCTCAAAATAGCTGCAATTTCAGACTGTTGTGCATTCAGGTTGCCAACCACCCTTTCGTTAATGAGTTCCGCACCTTCGCGAATTGCGGTCAGCGGCGTTTTCAGTTCGTGGGATATATGGTGCAGAAAACGGTTTTTCTCCTGCTCCACCTCCAACAAGCGAGTCCGCATCCAGTCCAGTCGCTCACCCAGCTGCTCCAGATCGCGTGGCCCTACAATCTCTGCGGGTTTGGAAAAATCGCCATCTCCCAGGCGACGGATGGCACGGTCCATTTGACGGATTGGTTTAGTTATCAAAAGGGTAAAGATGGCCGTCAGTATCAGCGCACCGGGGACCAGCGCCATCGCCTGTACCACCAGGCTACGCTGTACCTCGGCCCCATTGGCCTCCAGTCGGGCAACCTCCCGCCCCACCAGCTTGCGGTTGTCGGCCAGCATGTTACCGGCGTCATCGGCCAGCCCCTCAAACTCTCCCACAGCCACCGCTGTTTCCGGCGCGTCGTACGGAAAACTGATCAGAGCATCGTTGATACCATTTTCGAGCTCAATTACCCGATCCAGGCGTTGCCGCTGCTGCTCAGGAAGGTTAAGTCGAGTGAGGCGATTTACGGTATCGAGAAATATCTGGTGATTTTCCTGATACACCTCCAACAGGGCTAAATCACCCAGCACTTTATACTGGCGTGCATTTCGCTCCATATCGGTAATGGACTCGACCAGCACCTGACTGCTTTGGGTTGCCCGCACGGTCGCAAACAGGGCACGCTGACCCTGGACAACCAGTTGATCCACCGAGTAAGTGGCATGGATCAATGCCACTATCAAAGGCAGAATCACCAGCACGAATCCTACCAGCAACAGACGGAGTATGGATTTTGGGCGATATAAGCGCACTGAGATCAACTTTTCCGAACGATACGTCTATTGTGAGCGAAACGATACCGTTTTTGAAATCGTGGCTGCCGGCAAAAAGAAACGGGTACTGACCACTCCCACTGCTCCGGGCACAGCTGACCGCGCGCGAAACAGGTGGGGGAATCCAACTGGGAGCAGGTTCGGAGTTGGGGATATTTTGACCGGTTTCCCGCAACAAAGGGCACTGGAAACAGGCACGGGCCACTGCCGGACCGGGGAGTTCCTCAGCCCAGACACAAAGTCATCTAGAAACAGCTGCTATTTTCTAAACGACGCTGCCAAACCCTTTATCTATCGCGCCTGCTGGCGGCTCAAGCCCGGCAAGCCGGCAACCCTGGGCGATCGGACCTCCCGGGAACAACCGATACAGGAACTTATAACCGCCCTGCTCATGAAACTTCTCATCCAGCGCGTCATGAAGTTCGCGCACGCTGTATTTATTGCAGTCATGACGGGAGCAGTACTCCTGCAAGGCGCGCAGGCTCTCCCAGTGGTTCTCACTCAACTCCAGCCCTTCTTCACGGGCCATATCCAGGGCGGTGTTTTCATCCCAATCTTCCGGGGCGTGTGGGAACCCGGATGGTGTATCTGCTGGTACCATGAAGTATCCTCCTCGATTCTTGCGATCTGCCGTCGATGAAACAGACCCACTAAAAAAAGAATAGCATTGATTTGTCAATCTGCTCAGCCCGGACCAGGCACCGTTCAGTGCTCGTGCCGGGAATTATTTTATCGCTTGGTTCTTCCACAGCACCGAACAATATAGAACACCATAACCTCAATCAACCAGATTAAGCAGCTGCGGGTATGAATAAATCCGCCAACACCCTGATGTACGCCAGCTAGTTACTTAACAGCGTGCTGCTTCGTCCTGCTGTGGGGCTCTGTGCTAACGATACTGGAGCCGGCCACGACTAGCGAACTTTTAATGCCTGCGACTGCGTGGTGTACCCCGTCTGAGTCAGCCCTAAAGAACTTCCAGCTCATCGCCGAACCAGTCACAGGCCATACCGACGCGCTCGGAAATACTGTGTTTCTCGTAGGGCAGGGGTTCGCTATGCCCCCACACCGGGCCGGGCCAGGCCGGATCGCTGGTGAAACGCGCAATGTGGTGTATGTGCAACTGGGGAACCATGTTACCCAGTGCGCCGATGTTGATTTTGTCGGCATGAAAGCTCTGCATCAGATTGCGCGCCAGACATGCTGATTCGCGCCACAGCTGGCTCTGATCGGATTCCGGCAGCTGGAATATCTCGGTAATCCCGCTTCTCTGCGGCACCAGAATGAACCAGGGATAACGCGCGTCATTCATCAGCAACAACAGGTTTAGCGGTAACCGCCCCACCCGGATGCAATCTGCCGCCAACCTGTTATGCAACTCAAAACCTGCTGTCATGGTATTCCTCCGGATCTTCCGGTCTATTCTGCACTTTTTACGCCCGGGGCCTTTTGGCTTGAAGCCATAAAGGTTATCTTAACCGGGCAATGAATTACATACTCGCCGTTGACCAGGGCACTCACGCGAGTCGTGCGCTGGTTCTGGACACAAGCGGGCAAGTCGTCTCTCAAAGCCTGCACCCAGTATCTTTTGCGCACCCCCGACCCGGCTGGTTCGAGCAGGATGCCGGTCAGATTGCGGCATCCGTTCAGGCGGCCATACAGGAGGCGCTGCACGCTCTGACAGCACAACAACAGGCTGCTGTGTGTGCCTGCGGCATTAGCAGCCAACGCTCCACAGTACTGGCCTGGCGAGGCAATGATACGCCGCTGTCAATGGCCATCAACTGGCAGGATAGCCGCGGTGAACCTCAGCTCGAGGCCTTACGCAGCCGGGCTTCGACCATCCACAAACTATCGGGGCTGCCGCTATCGGCCCACTATGGCGCAAGCAAACTGCACTGGCTGCACCAGTTGCTGGGCAACGACCCGGACATTAAACTCGGACCACTGGTGAGTTTCCTGCTTGATAAAATGACAGGGGGCAGGCGCTGTGTAGTGGATCACAGCAATGCACAGCGCATGCAGCTGTTTGATATTCATGCCCTGAACTGGTCCCGACAACTGAGTGACTGGTTCGACGTACCGATTCAAAGCTTACCCGTCTGCCTGCCTGTGCGGCACGATTATGGAACGCTGGCAGATTATGACATTCCCGTTACTGCTGTTTGCGGCGACCAGAACGCGGCCTGGTTCGGATCTGGTGAACCTGATGCCGGCACCGCCCGCGTTAATCTGGGGAGTGGCGCCTTTATCCTTGCCGGACGGGCAAGTGACAGCACGGTGCCGAATTTACTGTCCAGCATCGCCGATAGTGATCAACACAGCTGCCAGTTCCTTGTGGAAGGTACCGTCAATGGCGCCGGCAATGCATTACAGTGGTTGATTGCGCAAACATCGGCGCAAAACATTCAGTCCCGGATTGCCGTGTGGCTTGAACAGATTGCCAAACCGCCGCTTTTTCTGAATACCGTCGGGGGGCTTGGCTCACCCTGGTGGAAACAGGGACTGGCGCCAAAATTCCTGCAGGATATCGATCGATACAGCGATGCCGAGAGAGTGGTAGCTGTCGCAGAAAGCATCTTATTCCTGGTGCAATATAATCTCGAGCAGATACAGAAACATCAAGCGATCCTGCGTTTGACTGTCAGTGGCGGCCTGTCACGGATAAAGCCTTTATGCCAGAAACTGGCCAATCTGAGCGGTCTCCCTGTAGAACGCGCCGAAGACCCCGAAGCCAGCGCGCGTGGTATCGCCTGGCTGGCCGCCGGTCGGCCGGAAAACTGGTGCCAGGCAGGAAAAATACAACTTTTTGAACCCGTGACCGATACAGGTTTGACAAACCGTTACTCACAGTTCATTGAAAAACTCCGGGAATACATCGAGACCAGCGACAATGAATGAAGAACACATACCCCGGCTGGTTGCCCACCGCGGTTACATGCAAACTTGCCCGGAGAATACCTGGCAGGGTCTGGAAGCCGCTCTGAAAGCCGGCGCCTGCTGGATCGAGTTTGATCTCCAGATGTGTGCCGACGGACGGTTCGTACTGCTGCACGATGCTGACTTTAAGCGTACCGCGAATACCCCCGCATCCGTATTCAACATTAATACAGAACAGCTAATGGACATCAGCGTTCACGAACCCGCTCGCCTTGGAGAACGCTACGCGCCGCTGCCGGTCTCCGACCTCGATACCGTCCTGCTGAAGCTGACCGCTTTTCCGAACGCAGGTGCCATGGTCGAAATCAAGCAGGAAAGCCTTGAGCGGTGGGGCCTGGAAAGAGTCATGGATGCCCTGCTGGAAAAACTGCGCCCCTGTCACAGCCAGTGCGCTCTGATTTCTTACAGTCATCAGGCGTTGAGCTATGCCAGGGAAAGGGACTCAATAGACATCGGCTGGGTACTGGATGCTTATGATGAAGAGCACTTCCGCCGTGCAAATCAGCTAAACCCTCAATTTCTGATTTGCAACGAACGCAAAATCCCGCAACAAGAGACACCCTGGGCGGGCACATGGCAGTGGATGCTGTACGACATCAGCGATCCCGCACATGCCCTTCAGTGGGCTACCCGCGGCATTGAGCTGATTGAAACCCGGGCTATCGGTACCATGCTGCAAGACCCGATACTTGCCAGAAAAGCCTGCCCACATGGAATATGACCTGGTTGTCATCGGTGCAGGCATTCATGGCGCCGCCGTTGCACAGGCTGCAGCCGCCGCCGGTTATCGAACCCTGGTGCTGGAACAGTATGACCAGGCGGCATCCGCCTCATCGAGCAAATCGTCAAAACTGGTCCACGGCGGCTTACGCTACCTCGAAAGCGGCCAGATCAGCCTGGTTCGCGAATGCCTGCGGGAACGCAGACGGCTGTTGAAAAATGCGCCCCATCTGGTCCACCTGACACCTTTTCATATCCCCATCTACAAGGATACCCAGCGTCGTCCCTGGAAAATCCGCCTGGGCCTGAGTCTTTATACCCTGCTGGGCGGCAAAGCTTTTAAACAGGTGGCGAAGTCCGAGTGGCGCGAACTCGACGGCCTGCGTATAGACAGCCTGAATACCGTGTTGCGTTACTACGACGGCCAGACCGACGATGCCAGACTCACTCGCGCTGTGCTGTCATCGGCCCAATCGCTCGGTGCCGAGTTCCGGTTTGCATGCACCTTCGAGCGTGCAGCATGCAGCCGCCAGCACTGCAGCATTTTTTACCGTGAACAGGGAGTCCGCAATGAACTTCGCGCCCGGGCACTTGTCAATGCCGGCGGCCCCTGGGTCAACTCGGTTTTAAACCGCGTCGAACCGGAGCCCGAAACGCTGGCAATCGACCTGGTACAGGGAACCCATCTGGTCATCCCGGGCAAACTGCAGCGGGGCATGTACTACCTGGAAGCACCGCAGGACCAGCGCGCCGTTTTCGCCATGCCCTGGCGAGATAGTATTCTGCTGGGCACCACAGAATCACTGTTTAGCGGTGACCCGTCCACGGTGCAGCCGCGGGAAGCGGAAATCCGTTACTTGCTTGAGGTCTACAACCACTATTTTGAGAATGCGGTTGAACGGTCACAGCTTATTGAGGCATTTGCAGGTCTGCGCGTGTTACCCAAAAGCGAAGACGCGGCCTTTCACCGTTCCCGCGATACGCTGCTGCACATCGATGAAGTAAACTGCCCACGGGTATTGAGCATCTACGGGGGTAAGCTGACCTCACATCGTGCCACGGCTGAACAGGTCATACGCAGAATGAGACCGCTGTTACCTGAACGTGAGAAGCTGGCAGATACCCGGAGTCTCTTTTTACCTGCAGTCAGTTAGTCTCACATGCTTTCTAGAAGAGTGCGTAAGTTGGCCGCTATGAACTTGCGGGACCGTCGGCCGCACGAGCCCAGGGATGGGCGAAGGTAGAGCCATGCAGGAGCAATTGCCGAACGAAAATTTAAGCGGGTGACGGATCAGGCGCCGGCCTATTCTTCTATCAAAGGCAGCGTTTCGCCTTCACCCCTAGGCGGTTTCAAGCCGAGCTGCGTATAGGCATTGCGTGTCGCCATGCGGCCGCGCGGCGTGCGAACGATAAAACCCTGCTGGATCAGATAGGGCTCCAGGACATCCTCAATGGTGCCCTTTTCCTCGCCAATCGCCGCAGCCAGGTTATCCACACCCACCGGCCCACCGTCAAATTTCTCGATGATGGTGCGCAACAGGCGGCGATCCTGGCTATCGAAACCGCGTTCGTCGACCTCCAGCATCTGCATGGCAGCTTCGACGACCCCGGCTGTCACCACACCCTGCGCTTTGACTTCCGCGTAATCACGCACCCGGCGCAGCAGACGATTGGCGATACGCGGTGTCCCCCGTGAACGTTTCGCCAACGCCAGCGCACCCGGTTCTTCCATTTCTATGCCCAGAATACCCGCTGAACGTTTCAGAATGTACGCCAGATCTTTGCTGTTATAGAACTCCAGGCGCTGCACAATACCAAAGCGGTCGCGCAGCGGTGAGGTCAACAGGCCGGCGCGGGTGGTTGCCCCAACCAGGGTAAAGGGTGGAAGATCCAGTTTGATGGAACGCGCCGCCGGCCCCTCGCCAATGACGATATCGAGCTGATAATCCTCCATGGCCGGGTAGAGGATTTCCTCGACCACCGGGCTCAGGCGGTGGATTTCATCGACAAACAATACGTCGTGAGGTTCCAGGTTGGTCAACAGTGCGGCCAGATCACCCTGTTTCTCCAGTACCGGTCCGGCGCTATGACGCAGGTTGGCTCCCATCTCGTTGGCAATAATATGTGCCAGTGTGGTTTTACCCAAGCCGGGCGGACCGAATATCAGTACATGGTCGAGCGCATCTTCGCGGCGCCGCGCCGCTTCGATGAAGACTTCCATCTGTTCGGTAACCTGCGGCTGTCCGACATAGTCAGCCAGTTTCCTGGGGCGGATAGCGCGGTCCAGGGCTTCGTCCTCTGACGCAGCGCTGGCGGTCACAATGCGGTCCGGTTCGATCATAGGATCTAGTAGTCCTTCAAGGACTACTAGGGCCTGTTAACACTATGAAAGCGGCAGCGACGGCGGCCATTTTTTTGCAGGACAAGGCGCCGTGAGTGCAGTGTACCTGCCGTACATAAGCGAGCGGCAACGCTGGCCTGCGGAAAAATGGCCCCGTCCCTTCGGGTTGC
>Ga0209456_10000729_pt1 | contig 17177 bp, 15 predicted proteins | sample COG_11_FD_184755 | JGI IMG/M metagenome (GOLD analysis project Ga0209456, IMG submission 184755) | Pelagic marine sediment microbial communities from the LTER site Helgoland, North Sea, for post-phytoplankton bloom and carbon turnover... | ecosystem: Environmental > Aquatic > Marine > Neritic...
AACGAAGAAGGCTTCAACGCGCACAAGCTTCAGGACTACGTGCAGGCCAACGGCTCCATCGCAGGATACCCACGCGGCGACGAGATCACGCGGAAAGAGTTTTTCGAAACCAAGGCAGACCTGTTCATTCCCGCCGCGCTCGAAAATCAAGTCGGCGCAGAGGAAGCAGACAATCTCAAGGTGCGCTTGATCGCGGAAGGCGCCAACGGCCCGATCAACCCTGACGGAGCTGCTGTGCTGGCCGATCGTGGCATTCCTGTCATCCCCGACATCTTGGCCAACTCGGGCGGCGTGACCGTCAGCTATTACGAATGGGTGCAGAACCGGAACAGCGAGCACTGGGACGCTGAAGAAGTACAGCGGCGGTTACTTCACATGATCCGCCGCGCGTATCAGCGCACGATGTTCTACGCGACCGAAAAGAAGGTCGATCCCCGAATCGCGGCATATTCCCTGGCGCTCGAAAGCCTCGCGACTTCCTACGCGGAGCGCGGCATCTTTCCCTGAATTATATGGAATTTCTGGACCTCCAACGGAGCGCTCACGAGGCCCCAGGCGCCTTGACAATTGCGGCCTTCGGAAGCACTTCCATCAGTCATGATTGCCCAAGCGGTCTTTGAAGGAACGATCCCGGAGGAAGGCGTCGGGGACTTGCTTGGCGGCCTCGAAGAGATCCGCACCACCGGTGTGCTGACCTTTCAAAGCGAGTCGGGCTCGGGCACCGTTCGGCTCGTGCAGGGTCAGGTTGCGGATGCCGAAACATCGACCGACGAAGAACGCGCGCTTCAGGTTCTGCTCTCCCTCCGCGAAGGTGAGTTTGCGGTGTATCCGAAGCTTCCGCACCTTCCGGTTTCGCGCGGCACCGACACGACGCGGCGCGGCTCGATCGCCGTACACCCGCCCGCCGATTTGATGCGCTATTGCGAGGGCGCGGGCCTCACCGGTCGGCTCTTGCTCGAGCACCGGGGACGGCTTGCGATCGCATACTACGAGAAGGGCGAGCTCCAGGACGTCAGCATCGATGGTGGGACCGCCGCAGATTACGTGCTGGCCCTCGAATGGACCGAAGGGACCTTTCGCGTCGATGCCGTCCCGCCGCCGCGAGAAACATTGCCCCCGGCGCTTCGGGACAAGGCTTCCACGGCGCCTCCGAAAAACCCAACCGTCCTTCCCTTGCTCGATGCCTTCGAAGAAGGTCTTGCCGACCTTGGTCGCGTCGACGCGACTCCGGTCTCTGGACTCGGCCCCCGCATGGAAGCGCTCGACGAGGACGCGACGATCCGGATCATTCGCCGGCCCGGAGAGGACGATCTCCCCGAGCTTCGGCCGAGCTGGCACGCCCTCGACTATTCTCCCTCCTTCACAACGGAATCTGCTACAACTAGCCCCGTGAAGTCGAAGGACGACGGCAGGCGGATTGGTTTCTTACGCACGCTCGGATGGGTCGGCGGGGTTTTCCTCGTGGTGGCCGCGTGTCTCTGGCTTCTCGCCTCGCTCCCGCCACTGGAGTAGTCTGGCCGTCGTGAGCCCGCGCTTGCGACCGGGACGCTGGCTGCCCAGCCGGATCGCCTTCCTTCATCTGGTCTCGCTTCTGGCGGCGGGCGTGACTTTCCCCTCGATCGCCAGTGCGCAGGGTGCTGATCCTAGGGGCGAGCCTTATCGTCCCGGCGACGCCGTTCCGGCCCTCAAGGAGCCGGATGCATCCGAAGACGAAGACCCGGGGGAGTTCCGCGACCCGTATGGAGTAGCCAGCGAAGATCGCCATTCGGATCAGGTTTCCTCGCAAGTTCGCTACGTGCTCGAGGGCATCGTCGTCATCGGCAACAAGCGAACGAAAGCGCAGCTGGTTCGCAAGTTCGTTCCGTTGAAGCCGGGCGACTTTCTCGACCCGGAATCACCAGAGCTCCTCGATACCGAATGGCGACTGATGGGCACCGGCTGGTTCGACAGCGTCGACATCCGTCTCGAACGCGGCGCGGAGCAGGGCTACGTGGTGCTCGTCGTCCAAGTGAAGGAGCGCAACACCTTTGTCATCGAGAAACTGGTCGCAGGCCTATCGAAAGGCGTCCGACGAACCACCGACAGCGGCCGCACACTGTTTCCTTGGCTTGGCTTCAAAGTCACGGAGACCAACCTCGCCGGCCTCGGCATCCGCTTGTCCGGGACCGCGCTGGTCAGCGAATTCCAGCAGGGCGGACGCTTGGACCTACGGTACCCAAAGCTGATCAAGAATGAATACGGCATCCGATTTGGCACGTTCTTTCTCAATGGCAGGGAGTTCTTTGGGAACAATCCCTTGGTCAGCGTGCCCTGCGGCGCACCGACCTGTCCTGACAGTTCGGAGGTCACCAATGCGGTCGTCCGCTATCGGCGGGGCGGTTTCATGGTCGGCACCGGCAAGGAATTCACCTCCAAGCTGCGCTACAGCCTCGATTGGATCGGCGACATCGTCAGCGTGCTTGACCGCCCCCAGGCAGCCAGCCAGGTGGTTGGCGACGAGATCCAGCCGGTCGATTTCGCGATCCAAGACGGCAGGAGCTTCGTTTCTTCGCTCCGGTTCACGCTGACCTTCGACAAGCGCGACGATCCCGGCATCACGAAGGAGGGCGTCTTGTTCGTCGGCGACGTCACGCTTGGAACGCGCGCTCTCGGCAGTGATTACGACTTCATCAAGATCGATGTCTGGGTCAGGCGCTGGTGGCGGCTTCCGTGGAAGCACACGATTCGGCTCGGGTTTTTCGGCGGCGCGGCCTTTGGGAACACGCCGTTCTTCTATCTCTACCACATCTCGGATCTCTCCGATCTGATCCCGTCGAGATTCCTCGAGATGCAGCTCGACGCGCGTCCACCGCCCAATCTTTTGGGCACTTCGATTGAAAACAACTACCTCGGCGAGCTCGCCTGGCGGCTCGACGTCGGATACGACGTGCCCGTTTATCAAAGAGCGCGCGAACGCGGGCTTCGCGAGGTCAACGTCTATGGGCTCATCGGGCTGATTTCTTTGACAGACCTGAGAAACCAGCGGACCGGTTTCGGCGGGGTCATCGGCTACAGCGGCATTTCGCGCTTTCCGCTCGACCTGACCTTCGACTTTGGTTTCCGGTTCGACACGCGGGTCGGGGTTTTCCAGTTCGGTTTCTCGACGGTATTGGGGTTCGTCCGCCTGTGAGATTCGGGCTTGCAGCGTTGGTCTTGCTGATCGCAGCGGTCGCCTACGGGCAGTCGCAACTTCCGCTCCGTGACCTTGGCGTGACCTGGTCACGCGGTGCCGCCCGGGTGTCGTTCTCAGCAAAAGATCTTGCCGACGAGCGTGTGCGTCGGGAGCTATCGAGCGGGCTTCGAAAGCGCATGGAAGTGACCGTCAGCGCACACCTGAACGGCTCGAACTGGACGATGGGCGTCCGGCAATTTGGCTGCGACGTGACCCGCGACCTCTGGGAGGACGGCTATCTCGTTCGCATCGGCGATCAAAGCGAGCGGCTCAAAACGCTGGAACAGGTGCTCGACCGTTGCCTGGTCGTCCAAGGCCTGTTCGTTGGGGAGCCGAAAAGCTACGAGCTACAACGAGGAAGAGACATCTACTTCGCCGTGAAGGCGGAGTTCAATCCGATTTCGAAGAAGCAGTGTACCGAGCTCATCCGTCCTGCCTCTGGCGGAGATCCGGTCGGTCCCATTAGCATCAACATCGTCAGGCGCCGGATCTGCAAAGCCGAGCGCAGCATTGCGTTCCGAAGCGAGCTCTTGAAGGTGCCACAATGAGCCGATTCGAGCGCAAGATCCTATTCGCGATCGGCTTGTCGGTGTTTCTGGCGCTCGGCGGTAGCATTTTCCTCGCCCAGGGCGCGCTGCGCGACGTGTACGCGGTTGGGGTGAACGAGCGTTTTGGCGCAGAGCTCGTTCACGGCGTAGAGGCGCGCCGCGGGCAGCTCATGGCGCTGCGCGCGGGTTCCGATCAGGTCGCAGACGCCGTGCTGTGGGCAGTCGAAGCCCAGGTTGCCCGCAGCCGAAGCGTTGCAAAGCTCGAAAGCCTTCTTCGCGAGCTCCTCGGACGTTACGAGGTCGTGCAAAGCATTCGGCTCATCGATGACGCCGATGAGGTTCTCGCAAGTGTGGCTCGTCCGGCGGACCCTGTGGGCGACGCGCTACGAACCACGATCCGCGATCGGGAGACGGGCAGCGGAGCACGCAAGTTACGAATCGCAGTCGAGGTCTCGGTACCGGAACGGTACTTCGAGCGGCTGCAAGAAGCCGGCGAGGTTGCCGATGTATACTCGCGCCTACAACAGCAAGGCGCTTCCGTTTCGGACGTGTACGCGTGGGTCTTTGGGGTGCTGGCGTTTTTCGTCATCCTCGTTGCGTTCTTGATCGGTGCAATCGTGTCGCGTCGCGTCACTCGACGTGTCACCGACTTGGCCGAAGCCTCTCGAAAGGTCGGCGCTGGGGATCTCACGGTTTCTCTGCCAACCGGTGCCAGGGATGAGGTCGCCGAGCTCACGAAGGCTTTCAACGAGATGGTTCGCGACCTGCGTGATTCCCGCACGCGCATCGAGTACCTGCAGCGTATCGGCGCCTGGCAGGATTTTGCTCGCCGTCTTGCCCACGAGATCAAAAATCCGCTCACCCCCATCCAACTTGCCGCTCAAGAGATGGCCGAAACCTACGCCGGCGAAGACGAGGCCTTCCAGAAGAAGCTGCAGCAGGCGCGGGCGATCATCGAGGAGGAGGTCGCTACGCTCCGCCGGCTCGTCGGAGAATTCAGCGCTTTTGCTAAGCTTCCGAGGGCCGATCTATCCCCATCCGACCTGTGCGAGCTCATCCACAGTATCCAGATTTCAATTCCAGCAGTCCTCGAGGATGTGGGCCATGGGGCTGCGGCGCCGGTCGAAGTTCAGCTGACTTGTGCAACGGAACCCATCCGCGTGCGTATGGACCCCATGATGCTCAAGCGCGGGGTCGACAACATTTTACGGAATGCAATTCAGGCGGTCTACGAAGCCCATCCAACGGGGGGCGGCCGTGTGTTCGTCCACGCGTACCAAAGCAAAGGGTCTGGATTCGTCGAGATTCGCGACAACGGTCCCGGCATCGACGAGGAGAACTGGGAGCGCGTTTTCGATCCGTACTACACCACCAAGGCCGAGGGTACGGGTCTTGGGTTAGCGATCGTAAAGAAAGTGGTGTTGGAGCACGGTGGCGAAGTGCGGCTCGATCGAGCGCCCGAAGGGGGAGCGCGGTTCAGCATCGAGCTTCCGCTCATGGAGTCACGATGACTGACTCGCCCAAGCCCGCACCGCGAAGGTGGATTCACTGGCTCGTGACCGCGATGGTCTTCGTCGCTCTCTATGCTTGGATGACTCGCGGGAACGCGTCCCCACTGATCGGCGAGCAAGCGCCTGACCTGAGCATGGCGATTGCCGCCGGGGCCGAGCCGAACAGCCCGAGCAAGGTGACGCTCTCCGAAATGTCTGGCGGAGTCGTGGTTCTCGACTTCTGGGCCAGCTGGTGCGGCGCCTGCAAACGAACGACGCCGATTCTAAACGACCTCCGTGCGGAGTTCGCCGAGCGCGGCGTCGCGTTCTACGCGGTCAATGTCGAGCCGTTCGACCGCCAGACACTGCAGGCTGCCCATGCAGCCTTCGGGACCGAGTTCCCGAGCCTGCACGACCGGACCGGCACGGTTCAAAGACGATACGCCATCAAGATGCTTCCCACCGTGATCGTCGTGGGCCGTAATGGCGCCGTGCGCTGGGCTTCCACCGGCGTTCCGAGCAAAATGCGGCTGCGCGGAGCGATTTCGGACGCTCTCAATTAGCCGAATTCGGTCATGGTTGACGTCCTGGGGCCCCGCTGATAGTTTCGCCGGCCGCACGGAGCCCACCTTCTAGGCTGCCCGCGAGTGGAGGGAATTCCTTGGTTCAAGCGCTTCAAGGTCCGAGCTTAGAAGAGCGAGTCGCCCAGCTTCAAGGGTTGCTCGATTCTGCCAGCGCGCAGGCGCGGCAAGAGTATCAAGAGCGCTTCGACATCGCGTGGATCTACCACGACAGCGCGCTCGAAGGCGTCGTCTACTCCATGGACGAGCTCAGAGCGGCCATCTACGACGAGGCCATTACAGACCCTGCACTCATCCCCGTCTATGACGAGGTCCGAAACCACATGGGCGCGATCGAAATGATTCGCGAGATGTCCTCCCGCCGCCGCTTCACCGTGAACCTCGACGTCATCAAAAAGCTTTACGCTCAGCTGGCTCCCGAGGAGCTCGAGGGGAAGGGGCCGCCGAAGTACCGCAAGGACATGCCACTTCATCGGCTCTACTTCCATGAGATCTCGCAGCCGGACAAGATCAGCTACCGTATGCGGCAACTCGTCCAATGGCTTTCGGATCCGGATACCAAGAAGACGATGCACCCGGTTCGCATGGCGAGTAAGGCGCACTACCAGCTGCTTCACATCTATCCGTTCCCGCGACATAGCGGCAAGGTCGCGCGACTCGTGATGAACTTGATTTTGATGCGAGGGGGTTTTCCTCCGGTCGTGATTCATGCAACCGAGCGGCAGCGGTACTACGAGGCCCTTCGTAGCGGTGAAGACGCGACCGCGACCCTGGTGAATCAGGCGCTCGGCGCGGCCATCGAAACTGCGATTCAGCACTTCGAAGAAATGAAATGACCCGCTATCGCGCGTCGTCGAGGAAGCGCGAAAGGGCCGAAATCACCGCGAAATAACGCGCACCGGCCTGCAGCGTTTCCTCGGCGTTTTCCGGGGAAATTCCACCGATGGCGACCAGCGGCCGAGACACGGACTCGCAAACCTTCGCGAGCTTTCCCAGACCCACGATGGGGTCCGGGTTCTCTTTGGTTTTGCTTGGGTAGACCGGGCCGAAGGCGATGAGATCCGCGCCCTCGGCCTCTGCCGTGATGGCCTGCTCGAGACTGTGCGTCGAAACTCCGATCTGCATGTCGCCAACGACTTTCCGCGCATCGTTGATCGAGAGGTCGTCTTGCCCAAGATGCAGACCGTCCGCCTCGACCAGGCGCGCGATGTCAGCGCGGTCGTTGATGACGAAAGGAACCCCGGCATGCCCACAGGCGGAACGGACCCGTGTTGCGATCTTGAGAAACGACAGGTCATCGAGGCGCTTGGCGCGAAGCTGCACGATGGCGCAGCCCGCGTTCAACGCCCTAAAGGCGAGCTCCAGCGGGCGTTCTGCGTGCTCTGCATCCACGATCGCGTAAAGCGAATCAATCAAGAGGCTCGTCTCCGGTTAGCCTGCCGTAGAGATCCGGACGGCGATCGCGGAAGAAGCCCCAGTTGGCGCGGTAACGCCGAAGCGCATCACGATCGAACGAAGCGGTCGCCACGCCTTCTTCGTCACGCCCGAGCTCGGCCTGTAGGTCGCCACGCTGGTCGCAGACGAATGAGCTTCCGTAGAAGGTCAACCCGGCTTCAGCGCCAATGCGGTTGGCGGCGGCAACAGGCATGGCGTTGGCCACCGCGTGACCGACCATCACGCGTCTCCAAGGCGCCTGGCTGTCCTCATCCGGCGCCCCTGGCTCGCTCCCGATCGCGGTTGGATAGAGCAGAACCTCGGCCCCTTGCAGGGCCATGCTGCGTGCGGCTTCCGGGAACCACTGGTCCCAGCAGATGCCCACGCCAACGTTTCCGTGGCGCGTCTTCCAGACCCGAAATCCGGTGTCTCCTGGGCGAAAATAGAACTTCTCCTCGTAGCCGGGACCGTCCGGAATGTGACTCTTTCTGTATGCGCCAAGCTGCTTTCCGTCGGCGTCGATCGTCACGACGCTGTTGTAGTAGGCCTGCCCTGCGCGTTCGAAGAAGGAGATCGGAAGCACCACGTCAAGCTCATCGGCGAGGGCCTGCATGCGACCCACCGTAGGATGCGAACCCAGAGGAGCCGCCAAGTCGAACGCACGCTCGTCCTCGGTCTGCGGAAAGTAGGGGCCCTCGAAGAGCTCTGGGGTGAGGATGATCTTCGCGCCGCGCCCGGCGGCCTCGCGAATCAAACCTTCGACACGTGCGATGTTGGCATCCCCTGCGTCACCGAGTGCGCATTGGACGATTCCGATCGACAGGGAAGACGCGGTCATGACGGGCTGGGCTGGGCTTGGGTGACGCAGTGAAACGCTCCGCCTCCCCGTAGCAGGTCTGCGGCGGGCAGGCCGATCACCTCCCGGCCCGGAAATGCGTTGGCGATCGCTCCGAGCGCGGCCTCGTCTTCGGGGACGCCGTAAGTCGGAACGATCACGGCGGAGTTGGCGATGTAGAAGTTGCAGTAGCTAGCGGGCAGCGGCTCGCCACTGGGAGCCCGGAGGGCGGGCGGCGCGGGGACCCCCAGCACCTTCAGGCCGGCTGCGCGCAGCGTCTGCTCGATTGAATGAAGCACCTCGGCGTTCGGCGCGCTTGGGTTCGACTTCATGCAGATGACGGTGTCAGGCGCGGCGAATCGGGCGATCATGTCGATGTGACCATCCGTGTGGTCGTGTTCCAAGCCCTCGTCGAGCCAAATCAACCGCTCCATCGACACCCGGTCCCCCAACGCTTTTTCAAAAGCTGTGGGCGTCAAGCCCGGGTTTCGGTTGGGGTTCAAGGCGCATGAGGCTGTAGTCAGAAACGTCCCTTGGCCGTTCGTATCGAGGGCGCCCCCCTCGAGGATGACTGGACATTCAAAGCGCCGGGCCTGCAGCCGCTCGGTCATCCAGCCGCTGAGGTTCCCGTCGAAAGGCATTTCGTACCTGCCGCCCCAGCCGTTGAACTCGAAGCAGAGAGCACCCAGCTCGCCATTGTCCCGGTGCCCGAAAAGCGGCGCCGTGTCGCGAAGCCAGCAGTCGCCGTAGTCGGTGGTTACATAGCGAAGATTGCGAACGTCGCCGATCAACGCCCGCGCGCACGCTTCCATTTCTTCGTTTCTCACGAGCAGCCGCACAGGCTCGTCTCCAGGCTCTGCGATTGCGCGGCACAAGGTCGCGATCGACGCCTGTGCGGCGCCGAGATTGAACGGCCATTCCTCCTGGAGATAGGGAAAGGCAAGCCAGCAGGCGGAATGTGGCTCCCACTCAGCCGGAAGCCGAAGTCGTTCGTTCACGCTCGAAACCTACCACGCGAACACGCGTGCCTCACCGAAGCGCGTGACCATGGCGTCCACATGTCCGAGGACCGCCCGACGGCGCTGTTCGAGGCCGTCTAGTTGCTTTTCATTCAGGACGGGAGCGAGCGGATCTTCAAGCAATTTGGAGGCAAATCGCTCAACATGCAGCGCTCGTACGGCGTCGATCGTCGACCGTCGGAAGCGCTGGAGAGCCTTCAAGCGAGCCTCCATCAAGCCAAGACGCTGCTCTCCGAGCCAGAACCCAGCGCCGTTGTCCAAGTAGATCAATGGCCCGCCCTTTCCCCGAGATCTCAGATTGGTGAAGTCACCACCCCAGCGGTCCACGTTTTGGGTGAGGTAGTCGAACACGATCAGGTCGGAGAGCTCCGCCGGCCGCGTCTCGATGTCCGGCGCCTGCGCGATCGGCCGGCTCGGGTCCGTCGCCTCCCGAATCCCAGGGCGGCGATTCAGGTCCGCGCGATAGTCTACCGGCCGCTGGTACGGCGTGATGGGAAGCGACTTCTGGACTCGTACCCAGCGTTCCCATTTGCGGCCCATGCGGACTCGTTCGAGGGGTTCGGGGATCCACCAGACGAACGCGCCCTTGAGCGTGCCGTCATCTTCAATACCAAGCTCGCTCACCCTCGAGTCCGTCCCCGCTGCGGCTCGAAGCTCGCTCCAGCGAAACCTGCGCCCGGTCGTAGGGGGCACACGGCCGATGCCGAGCTCGCGATCCAAGTAGTAGGCGGCGATCTCGGAGTACCAGTGTGCGGCCGAAAAGGTTTGCTTGGGCTTGAAGTAGCCTCGAGTGCCGTCGCTCAGCGTGACCTTGAACGCCAGGCTGCGACCGCCTTTGCCTTTTTTCACTTGGGCAACCTCAGCGGTCCGCAGGGCCTCAATTCGCCGGGCGTCGGGATGTCCGAGGAAGGCATCGCCGGCTTCCTCTGCGGCGCCCGGCGACGGCCCAAGGAGCGTTACGAAGACGAGGATTGGGGCTAGCCGCAGCACCTGCGGGAGCCTACTGCCGGCCGTCACAAACCGACATTTTTCGGTTGGGATTCGCTCGGCGACCCCCTCCGCTAATCGCTCGATGGGGTGCCGAGGCCGAGGAGGTCGACCTCGTGGCCGATCGATTGACCCTGGGCAGCGTCGTAGATCGCACGCGCTAGCGAAACGTCTTGGATGGCAAGGCCCGTGGAGTCGAAGACGGTCGTCGTCGAGAGTTCCGGCTTCGGCAACAGGCCCGCAACGACTTCGCCCAAGGTGCCCGCCAGTTGGCTGGCCTCGATGTCGCCGGCCGCGAGGGGGACGTTGATCTCCCCGCTTCCCGTCGCCTGATGGAGGTCGTCGATGTAGACAGCCGAGCTCTGCAGCAACTCGGTCGCGAGCTCCTGCTTGCCGGGCGCGTCTGCCCCCATGGCATTGATGTGCGCGCCGCGCTGGATCCACTTTGCCTGCACGAAGGGTGTTCGTGACGGCGTCTCCGTGCACACGATGTCGGCGCCAGCCGCTTCTTCCAAAGTGACCACACGCGCGCCGACCCGGTCTGCAAAGGCGGCTGCGGTCGCTTCGTTACGGTCGTACGCGAGACTCTCGAAGCCGTCGAAAACCACCTGGTGCGTGCCATGCAGGGTATGAGCCTGCACTCCACAGCCGATGAAACCGATCGTCTTCGGATTGCGCTGCGCGAGGTACTTGGATGCGACTGCGCCTGCGGCACCGGTGCGCAGCGCGGTGAGCAAGGTGCCGTCCATGATCGCGAGCGGAAACGCGTTTGCCGGATCGTTGAGCACGTAGACAGCCATGACGGTTGGTAGCCCGAATCGCTTGCGATTCTGGGTGTGCACGTTCACCCACTTGATGCCGGCAGAGTCACCGAGACGCGATGGCATCGCTCGGAAGTCTCCGTCGTGATCCGCGATCGGCAGATAGACTTTCGGGGGCATGGTTGCCTCGCCGCGCCCGAACGCAGCGAACGCACGCTCCGCGGCAGATACGGCGAGCTCCATCGTTGCAAGCCGTTCAACCTCGGATCTCGTCAGCATCAGCGTTTTCATCGGCTCAGCCTCCCCGCAAACCCTATTCGCCGCACGGTGCTTTGGGTATAGTCCGCCGGGCTCACTGTAACTAGGAGAATGACGATGTCCCCTTCTGCACTTGCGCTCGTCGGCTATGTCGCTTGGACGATATTGTTGGCGGCGACGATCGTTTTCTATCGCACGGTGCTCGTGCTCAACAAGGAACGCGCTGCGAACGACTTTCTCCCGAGTGGTGAGGACGTCTCTCCGTTCTCCAACAGACTTTGCCGCGCGCAGGCCAATTGCTACGAGAATCTGCCGGCTTTCGCGGCGCTGATTCTGCTCGCGCTAGTGACCGACAACGCGGGCATCACCGATTCGCTGGCGCGTTGGGTGCTCGTAGCGCGCGTTGCGCAGTCGGCCGTGCATCTGATTTCGACGAGCGAAATGGCCGTCTCTCTTCGCGCGGGTCTTCTCCTCGTCCAACTGGGAATCGAGGCCTACTGGGTCGTTCAATTCGGCTTGCTGGGCTTTGGTTAGCCGAAGGATTAGTGGAAGTCTCGGGAGCGGTGGGTTTGCTCCGCGAGTGAAACATCCGGCGCCCACAAAGACTTCGCGATCAGGTGAATGACGCCGTCGGCGCTTTGAATCTCGCCGGTCACGCCGAGCAGGGCAGCGGTTTTGGCGAGCGCAGCGTGGCGGTCGAAGACCTGCTTCCAGACGACTACGTTGACGAAGCCGGTTTCGTCTTCGAGCGTAAAGAAGGTAACTCCGGACGCCGTGCCCGGACGCTGGCGGCAGATCACCATGCCGACATACTCGAGCTCGTCCCCGTGTCTGCAGACATGAATTCGGCTTGCTTCGGGGATGCCTCGTGAACGAAGCGCGTCGCGAAGCCCTCGCATGGGATGGCCGCGCGTGCTGTGATGACTCGAACGGTAGTCCCAGATCACCTCGTCCTCGCTTGCCAAGGAGGCAAATGAAATCTGACTCGACGCCGGCTCGAGCGGCAAGGAATCCTGCGCGAAACGCGAGAGGCTCCGCACCTGCCAAATCGCGTCGCGCCGGTTGAGCCCGAAGCACTCGAAGGCGCCTGCTTCGGCCAGCGCGTGCAGAGCCTTCTTATTGAGCTGTGTCTGCCGAACGAAGGTCGCGAGGTTTGGCAGTGGCCGCTTCGTCGCCTCGACCCGTTCGCGCTCGAGTACTCCGAGCCCCTTCACGTATCGCAGCCCCATCCGTACCCCGAAAAGACGACGTTTTGCGTCGTCCACGGGGCTTCGTCCCTTCTCGCTGTCTATCGGGAATAGGGTGCAATCCCATTGGCTTTTGTTGATGTCGATGGGGTGAACCTCGACGCCGTGCCGCTTGGCGTCTTCGACCAGGGTGGCCGGGCTGTAGAAGCCCATCGGCTGGGCATTGAGGATCGCGCAGGTGAACGCCTCGTGGTGATGACGCCGCAGCCAGGCGGTGACGTAGGCGAGCAAGGCAAACGACGCGGCGTGGCTTTCGGGAAAGCCATACTCACCAAAGCCGCGAATCTGCGAGAACACGCGTTCTGCAAAATCCTCGGGGATGCCTTCTTCGAGCATCCGGGGGACCATGCGCGCGCGATGCTTCTCGATTCGACCGGACTTGCGCCATGCGGCCATGTCACGGCGCAGCTGATCGGCTTCGCCCGCCGTGTAGCCTGCCGCCTCGACGGCCAGCTTCATGACTTGCTCTTGAAAGATCGGAACGCCAAGGGTCTTCTTCAAGATGCGCTCCAACTTCGGGTGCGGATAGTCGACTTTTTCTTCACCCTTCCGCCGACGCAAGTACGGATGCACCATGTCACCTTGGATGGGACCAGGACGCACGAGCGCGACTTCGATCACCAAGTCGTAGAAGGTACGTGGCTGAAGCCGTGGCAGCATCGCCATCTGCGCGCGGCTTTCGATTTGGAAGACGCCGACCGTGTCGCCTTTGGACACCATTTCATATGTAGCCTTGTCTTCGGCAGGGACGGTTGCGATCTCGAGGTCTTGACCTTTGTGCTCGCGCAGCAGATCAAACGCACGGTGAATGCAGCTGAGCACTCCGAGGCCCAAGAGATCGACCTTGAACAGGGCCAGATTGTCGACGTCGTACTTGTCCCACTGGATGACGGTACGAGCCTCCATGCTGGCCGGCTCGATCGGGACGATCTCGTCGACCGGTCGGTGGCCGAGCAAAAACCCACCCGGGTGAATCGACAAATGCCTTGGAAAATCAAGCACTTGAGTCGCCAATGACCAGAGTTGCTGAGTGGCCGGCGCGTCCTTGTCGAGGCCTGCCTCACGAAGGAGCTCGGGGTTGAAGGTGTCGTCGCGATGCCTCAGCAGTCGTGTCGCGGTTTCCAGATCCGTTCGGGCCAAGCCAAGCACCTTGCCGACATCACGGACCGCGGAGCGAATGCGATAGCGAATGATGTTGGCAACCATCGCGGCATGGCGGCGTCCGTACTTTTCGTAAACGTGTTGAATGACTTCTTCGCGGCGCTCGTGCTCGATGTCGAGATCGATGTCCGGAGGCTCGGCCCGCTCGACGCTCAAGAAACGTTCAAACAACAAATCCATGCGCACGGGATCGATTGCCGTGATGCCCAGACAAAAACACACGGCACTGTTAGCAGCGCTGCCGCGCCCTTGGCACAAGATGTCTTGCTGACGGCAGTACTGGACGATCTCGTACATCGTGAGGAAGTAACCTCCATAGTCCAGCTTGCGAATGATCTGGAGCTCGCGTTCAATTTGTGTGCGAACGTCGGAAGGAACCTTGCCTTGATAACGTGTGCGCGCACCACGAAACGTGAGGTCGCGTAGCCAGCCCTGTTCACTGTGCCCCGAAGGAAGATTCTCCTCGGGATATCGATAACGAAGATCGTCGAGACTAAACGTGCACTGCTCGGCGATCTCGAGAGTACGACGAAGGCATGCAGGGTCGTCTGCAAAGAGACGTTCGAGCTCCCGAGCGGGTTTGAGGTCGTGCTCTGCGTTTGCGTAGATCGTGTGTCCGGCCTCGGAAAGCACCTTTCCCTCTCGAATACAGGCTAAAATGTCTTGTAGAGGGCGCCGTAGCTTGTCGTGATAGAGGACTTCGTTGACGCCTACCGTCTGCACGGCGAGCTCTTTTGCGACGGAGCGCAAGGCTTTCTCTTTCGGCTTCTCGTGATCGCTCAGATGACGAGCACAAAGAGCAAACACAGACGAAGGGCCATGACTCGCATGTATGGCACGCAAGGCTTCGGGGCTTGCAGCAAGAAAAAACAAATCGTGAAGTGGATCGAGCTCTTCGCCGTGAATGAGAGAAGTGCCCTTCTCACAGCGGGCATGCCCGAGTGACAAGACTCTACAGAGATCAGCGTAGCCGCGTCGTGTCTTGGCGAGCGCCACGACACGCTGTGCATGCCCTTCGATCTCGACCATGAGTTGGGCTCCAGTCACGATGCGAACTCCGAGCTCTTTGGCACGCATCTGCGCGCGGACCAGGCCGTACACTCCGCCGCGGTCGGTGATTGCAACTGCGGGGAGACCAAGCGCATGTGCGCGTTCGACGAGCTCTTCGGGAAAGGATGCGCCTTCCAAAAAGCTGTGGTTACTCTTGACCCACAACGGAACGTAAGTGCTCATTCAATCGAGCACCCCGTGTAAGAACCAGCGCCTCCTCGGACGGTCGTAGAAGAGCCAAAGCAAGTCGCCGTGATCGGTTTCGGCGTAGTAGTAGTCGCGTTCGACGAGGCGCTTCCACCAGCCACCGCTCACGCGGTACGGCCCGTACATGTGCTCGATCGCATGGTTTTTCGCGAGCGAAGGGCCAGCCTGGGGCTCCTTTGGCACACGTGGAGGAAGCGGCTTGGGGCGAGCGTAAACCCTTCGAACCATGGATGAAATTGATGCTGCCTCGGACTGCTCGCCGAGTCGTGCGTGCTGAATGGGCTCCCAGAGAAAGGAGGCCTCCGGCAAATGCGCTTCGCGAAGGCGTGCCTTGGTCACCGACTGTTCGCCGTACGTTGCACGGACCCGGTCGAGCGCGCGATGTGCGGCTCTCATGTCGCGACGGGGTTGATGACCGGGAAGCGCAACTTGCTCCGCCTGTGCGCGAACTGTCCTTGCAAAGACTTCCACTTCTTCGACGGCGCCTTGCAAGCTCCGCTCTCCGAGTCGAAGACGAATGAGCTCGAGCAACAACATCAGATCCAAGGTCGGCGAGGCCGGCTCGATTTGTTCTTGATGCAGGGGCGCACGTTCCAAATGGAGTGAAAGCTCGAGAGCTTGGATGGATTCTCCGCGTGCACGCACCTGATGCAGCAAGGAGTGCAAGGCGCCTTTGATTGCAAACAGCAGACGGGTTTGATCCTTGTCGGGTGGATCGACTTGAAAAGAGATGCGGGCTGGCTCGTCGAAGACCTGTGGCTGAATCGGCAGCTGCATGTCGTCGGCAAACGCGTCGTGAAATGCACTTGCACGCGCACCGAAACGGCTCAGCAGCTCTCCAGCAGGCACGGCGAGAAAATCGCCAAGCGTTTCGATACCCAACGCGCCAAGGCTTTCGCAGAGCTCCCCGGGCAAATCGAATTCACGCAGCGCGGTTTTGTTCGAACGTTCGCGCTCTTCATCGGCGCTCTTCGAGATGCAGACCCCGACCTGCGCCATCGCGACCGCGAGCGCCCGCTGGCGATGAAAGCCTACCGTCACCGAGTTGCGCCAGTGCCGGGCCCGCAAATATCGATGAATCGAGCTCGCCCAGTTGCGATAGCCGCCATAAAGTCGCCGGAGCCCTTCGGGATCGAGCTGAAACGCGCCGGCCTGATCCAGTGCTTCGACCCGAGGCGAGAAGGTTTGAAGTGCTCCGATCAGCTCGCGGCTGTCCTCCGAGACTTCCTCGGGCAAGACGACGGCGGTGTGCAGATTCGGCAGGAGATCACGCGCGACGGTTTGACGCATGCCGATGCGAAGGCGGCTTTTTTTTGCAAGCGCGTTGAGGTGTGTGATGCGGCCATTCGGGCCTTCGTCATCGACGACGACAACAGGTGCAGCGCTCCAATTTGGCTTTTTACGCAACAGAATTTGCAATGGCAGCATCGGCAAAAGAACGCAGCTCACTCGCTTCATGACCTGCCTCGCAAACCGGACGGAGCGACTGGGTTGATCGATGAAAGCTCGGCGGCGATTCCGACTTTGTCTTTGAGAACATGTGTGTGAACTTCGAAACGATCGGCGTGCAGAGGACCTCGTTGCGGCTCGACGCGTAAGCCAACCAAAGGACCCGAAGAAGGTTCTTCGCATGCGTTCGAAGTGAGCAAGAGAATGCGTCCGTCATACTGACGCAAGAGGCCTTGAAGACGACCTTGCCAGTTGACCGAAGAGCCTGGCGGGAGCGCATCGCTGAGATCGATGACTGTCAAACCAAACGCACCGGAACGCGCAAGCCACTCGGCAGCGCGAACCAATGCGAACGGCCCTGCATGACGCGGAACGTGAATTACGATGAACGAATCGAGGTCGACTCCCGCCGCATCGAGGTCGGGAGGAAACAAGGCGCCGTCTTTGGGCTGTACCCAGGCGACCAACTCGGCCCGCGCCTGCGCTTGGATCACGCAGGATACGGCTGTCGTCGTTCGCGCACAGGCATGCCGCCCCGAGAGCTCGACCAGCCGCCCCCGAGGCAAGAGCTCCGAGAGCGGCAAAGCTTTGGCTCGAACATGCCGAGCCTCGAAATCGATAACAGTCCCAAAAGCCATGGGACCACCCAGTATACTGAACAAAATACCAGTTACAAGAGGGACACTCTCCCCCCTCCCAACCCCCTGAAAACAAAAGGAAAATAAGAGAAAGATCGCAATCAATTGTTGCGATCTTTGCCTAGGGAGCGTCGTGATCTCGGGGGCTTAGGGGGGTAGAGAGTGTCCCTGGTCGTAGAGGTGGAGGATGCCGGTGGCGAGTCCTCGGAGGAAGGACATGGCCATGGTGAAGTGGTCCTCCAGGACCTCGAGGAGGAGCTCCGAATCGATGCGGAAGGCGACCAGGTCTTCGGCGACTTCG